>JAEEGL010006672.1_pt1 | contig 79007 bp, 72 predicted proteins | sample 9134231 | NCBI WGS metagenome assembly JAEEGL01 (sample SAMN16246548, study PRJNA631951) | gut metagenome | biome: gut microbiome; feature: rumen; material: fiber-attached | host: Bos | place: Iran: Karaj | collected 2018-10 | reverse complement strand
GTGGTCAATGGCTTCGATCTTTTCTTTCAGCTTCGCCACGTCTTTGTTTGGCATATCCTCGAATATCAGGAACGTAAAAGCGCCTTTATCAAAATCCTTCAGCAGTTCATTCTGACCGACAACCGTTTCCATATCCGATGGAAGATACGTCAGCATATCGTAGTTTACCCGGGTATTGATCATGCCGATAACCGACGGTATCATAAGAATAACCGTCAGTATCAGTATCGGGATGCGGTACTTTACTACCGCTTTTGAAAAACGCATGATCTTCACCTGTCCTTTTCGAAAAATTCAATTGTATCTGTTTCAACAAAATCGGGTACTTGGTTTTTGACAATTAAAACCGTTCTGATGACGGTATAGAGATTAAGTATCCCTTCGGAAAGAAATGAAACGCCCATTAGAATTGTCAGCACCCCTGCGCCGAATGCAGAATCAAAAATAAGGGCAACACCTATGATTCCTGCGATAATTGCCAAAGAAAGAATAAGCCACCAATCTTTGATACCGAAACGTTTGGAGTCCAGTGCAATCCGAATTTTGAACAGCCCGTCAAACAGAATGGCAATACCGAAAGCAGCGGCAATAAAAGCCATCACGTTTTCGGGATGGAAAAGAACGATCGTCCCCAATATCACCATCAATATTCCGAATTCCAAATCAAATTGAAACGCCAACCGATACAGATCTTTGGAAAAATAACCAATCAGTTTTACGATACCGAATACGATTGCTGCGATGCCGATTTCGATTCCGACGATCTTCGTTGAAATTTCCGGCAGTGCGATAAATAAAATCCCTGCTATGCAAAACAGTACCGATACCGCGATGTATCCGATTTTGGCTATTTTCATCGGTGCGACAGAACGCATTTTCATGGATTACGAACCTCCTTTGATGATTCTGTTGTCAGTATAGTACTTTGCCGACGCTTTGTATACGGACAAAAAAATACCCAATGCCTGATTTTTAGGCATTGGGTATTGATTCGGCTGATTTTCAGACAGCTTACGGCTGTTTGTCTGAATTTATGTTTCTTCACAACGTTCGATCATTTCCTTAAGCATACCTTTTTTGATATCCATAAGTCGTGTAAATGAAGAACGAATATCATCGCTCATATCGCTTCTTAACCAGTTTGAAATAATTCCAAAGCTCAAACTGGAAAGATACTTTTTTATGATATCCAAATCGTTTTCTTTAATTTTATGTCCCCTCAGTACGGTTGACAAGTACGTTTCGATGGCATAATCACAGACCTTCCAAAGATACATTTCATAAATATCACGATTTGTCGAATGATAGATGTGCAAAACGGCCCGTTTTTTGGACAAAGCCGTATCAAGAACCGCGTTCAGACAATCTCCGAAGTTATCAACGGTAGGATATGTTTGGATGATTGTGGCTGCATCTTCCTCGACGACGGTTTCAATTAATTTCGGAATATTTTCGAAATAATAATAGAAAGTATTGCGATTGATTCCGCAATCAGTCACAATATCCTTGACTGTAATTTGAGAAAGCGGTCGTTCCGTCAAAAGTTTTATGAATGAGGCTTCGATTGCCTTTTTAGTGAAGTTTGCCATTTTATCATTTCTCCCGTTTGATTTCCGCGATAGCACTCTAATCATAACAATTAATTGTATTATATCATATAATCACTCAAAAAACAATAGAGGTTCACAACAACGATAAGTACGGTGGACACTGCCGCGTCAAGGCGGATATTTACTTTACCGGCGTGGGCTTGTTCGAAAGACCGACGGAACAGGAATTACAAACGCTCGCCGATATTCACGAGCAAAATACAGGATAAGCCCGGCAATGGAAAAGGAGCAGCCCTTTTCGGACTACTCCATATTCCTTACATAAAATACTTCCTTATGCACCCGTGACTAATTCTTCGCGCTTTTTGTTATATCCGTTTTATATCCGGTCAGGATATGTCCTCAACAATCAACTCTCTTATCGCGGAGGATTCCGGCGCCGCTTTGCCGTCGCGTTCCTTTAAGAACTTTTCGGCGACGGCGGGGAAAAGCGCGTAGCTTAACACGTCCTCCTCGGTTTTGCCGATACCTTTTTCTTTCATTTCGGCGGCGTATTTCTGAAGCTCCGGTTCGAGCAGGTCGGCGGGGCGGCAGGTTATAAGCTCGCTGTCGCCTATCGCTTTTTTGCGTACCTCCTCGTTTACCTCGCCGGGCAGTTTGCCGTATTCGCCGCGGAGAAGTCCTTTGGATTCCTTCGGCACCATTTTATACCGTTCGCCCGAGATAACGTTCATAACCGCCTGGGTACCTACTATCTGGCTTGTCGGCGTTACGAGCGGCGGATAGCCGAAATCCTTGCGCACGCGGGGCACCTCGTCGAGCACCTCATAGTATTTATCCTCTTTGCCCGCCTGCTTCAGCTGGTTGATCATATTTGAAAGCATACCGCCGGGGACCTGGAAAATGAGCGTTTTGGTATCAACCGAGAGCACCTTCGGGTCGAGTATGCCTGCGGCTTTAAGGCGGTCGGCAACGCCGCGGAAATGCGTAGCAACGTCGGAAAGCGCGGTAAGGTCGAGTCCCGTGTCGCGCTCGGTGCCTTTAAGGGTCGCGACCAGCGCCTCGGTGGAGGGCTGGGAGGTTCCGTTCGCGAGGGGGGAAAGCGCGGTATCGACTATATCGACGCCCGCCTGCGCCGCCATAAGGTAGGTCATATCGCCGGTGCCGGTGGTGTTGTGGGTGTGAAGATGAATCGGCACGCTGACGTTTTCTTTGAGCTTCTTTATCAGAGAGTAGGCGTCATAGGGCAGAAGCAGGTTCGCCATATCCTTTACGCATATAACGTCCGCGCCCATGTTTTCAAGCGTTTTCGCGAGGTTCACGAAATACTCCTCGTTGTGAACGGGGCTTGAAGTATAGCTCATCGCCGCTTCACATATTCCGCCGTACTTTTTACACGACTTTACCGACTGCTCTAAATTGCGCACGTCGTTTAAGGCGTCGAAAATTCTTATTACGTCAATACCGTTTTCGATAGACTTCGCGACGAAGGCGTCGACGACGTCGTCGGCGTAGTGCTTGTAGCCTAATATGTTCTGACCGCGGAAAAGCATCTGAAGCCTGGTGTTTTTGACGTGCGCCTTTATGGTGCGAAGCCGCTCCCACGGGTCCTCGCCGAGAAAGCGCATACAGGCGTCAAAGGTGGCGCCGCCCCAGCATTCAAGCGACCAGTAGCCCATTTTATCGAGCTTTTCGAGCGCGGGGAGCATATCCTCCGTGGTCATGCGCGTCGCCGCCTGGGACTGGTGCGCGTCGCGCAGAATGGTATCTGTTATATAAAGAGGTTTTTTAACCATTATAATTCTCCTTTATTATCCGAACAGGGTGATAAGCACGCCCGCCGCGATAGCCGAGCCGATAACGCCGGCGACGTTCGGACCCATTGCGTGCATAAGCAGGAAGTTCGACGGGTTCTCCTTCTGCCCTACCGACTGCGAAACACGCGCCGCCATAGGCACCGCGGAAACGCCCGCCGAGCCGATAAGCGGGTTTACCTTGTTCTTTGTAAACAGGTTCATAAATTTCGCGAGCAGTATTCCGCCGGCGGTGCCCACGGCAAACGCCGCGATACCCATCGCGAGGATTTTAAGCGTGGCAAGCTTCAAAAACGCTTCCGCCGTGGCGGTGGCGCCTACCGAAATGCCGAGGAATATTGTGACTATGTTCATCAGCTCGTTTTGCGCGGTCTTGCAGAGCCGTTCACAAACGCCCGACTCCTTCCACAGGTTGCCGAGCATGAGACAGCCGATAAGCGGCGTCGCCGAGGGCACTAAAAGCGCCACGAAAACGGTAACGACTATCGGGAAGACTATCTTTTCGGTCTTTGAAACCGGGCGGAGCGGCTTCATAACTATGGCGCGCTCTTTTCTCGTGGTGAGCAGCTTCATAATGGGCGGCTGAATAACGGGGACAAGCGCCATGTACGAATACGCCGCCACCGCGATGGGGCCGAGAAGCTCGGGGTAGAGCTTACTGGTCGTGTAAATGGCGGTCGGGCCGTCCGCACCGCCGATTATACCTATCGAGGCCGCCGCCTCCTGCGGGAAAGCTAAGAACACGCAGCCGAGGAAGGTCGCAAATATGCCTATCTGCGCCGCCGCACCCAAAAGCAGCGACTTCGGGTTTGAAATGAGGGGTCCGAAATCGGTCATCGCGCCGATACCCACAAATATAAGACAGGGGTATATGCAGGTTTTGACTCCTATATAAAGGAAGTCGAGCAGTCCGCCTTCGGCGAGAATATGTCCGTAGGAGTGGGAAAACTCGCCGTCCCCCATAAACTGTGCCCACAGCTCGGTGTGGTAAAGCGCGTCGGTCCCGGTGAACGCCGTGAGGTTGGTAAGAAGCATACCAAACGCGATGCCCACGAGCAGAAGCGGCTCAAACTGCTTCTTGATACCGAGCCACAAAAGAAACAGCGCCACTATTATCATTACAAGCGAGCCCCAGTTTTCACCCATTCTGCCGAACAGCATGAAAAAACCGGTGCTTTTTAAGAAATCTAAAATCTTTTCAAACATATAAATTCTCCAAAAGTCATAAACGGTGTGATTTGCTGCTTTGAATCAGCGCGGCGCCGGTGACGGCGCGTGACTGAAAAAGCGTTATTTTATGGTGCAGAGCACCGTGCCGGTCTCTACCGCGCTGCCCTTCGGTATAATCCCCGTGACCGTGCCGGAGGCGCTCGCCATGATTTCGTTTTCCATTTTCATGGCTTCAAGCACCATGAGCACGTCGCCTTTTTTGACGCTCTGACCTTCGGTGACGCTCACCGAAAGGATGTTGCCGGGCATGGGGCTTAAAATCGCTTCGCCGTCGCCCGCCGCGGGAGCGGCGCTTTGTGCCGGTGTTGCCGGTGCCGCCGCGCTCGCGCCGTCGCCCTTTATCTCTTCAAGCTCTATTTCGTAAACGCTGCCGTTTACCGTTACTCTGTACTTTTTCATAAAAATTTCCTCGCTTTATATTTTTTTGAAAGAAATTACTCTTATACGGCTTACGTCCGCACCCATATCCTCGGCGCAAGCCGCGCATACCGCCGCGAGTATTTTTTGCCTCTCGCGCGGATCCTCGCCCGAAACGCCGCCCGGCGCCGCGGGGGGAGCGGGCTTCGCTTTTTTATTGCCGAAAAGCGCTCCGGTGATAAGGCAGATTATTATGATAGAAATAAGACCTACAAATACCGTGCTTATCCCCATGGTGACCGCAAACCAGTTGGGAATTTCCTCTGCGGTTGCCGAGAGGGTGTAAATAATATTGTCCAAAACCATCGCCTCCGAATACGGTTGTATAAAACACTTTGGAATACCGCGCAAAACAATTCGCACCATATTCCCCCAGTTTAATAAAATTATATTACTTTTGCCGCGTTTTTGCAACAAAAAAATAAACCCGCAGGCTATTGTTAAAATTTTAACACACTTAAAGAAAAAAGGCAAGTCATTTTTAATAAAAGTTTTTTAATAAAAAAGGCGGTCGGAAAAATCCGGCCGCCTTAATGCGTTAAACGCTATGTAATCTTATATCTTCTCGGCTATCTCGAAAATCTTTGCGGGGAGGTCGCTTTCGTCGCAGGAAACGGTGAAAACAAACTCTACGTCGTCTATCTTTTTGAGTCTTTCGAGGAAATCGGCAAGCTCGTCGTAATCGCGGGTGCCTATGCGCAGCGTCGCGTCGCCGAAAATGTGCGTAACGTCGTGGTTGCCCGCTTTTACGCCCGCGAGCAGACCGTAGTATTCGCCGTAGCCGGAGATGGCGCAGGCGTCCGCGTCTATAAGGCGCGCCTTATGGGTAACGGAAAAGGTCAGGGTGTCGCCCTTTTCAACGCAAACGACGTTGCCGAGACTCTCGTTCGCCGCTTTGTTTACAAGGTCAACAAGCTTTTTTGTTTTGCCCGAACCCTTTTTCCCGATAATAAGTTTAATCATATTATTTTACACTCCTCTTTTATATTATGCCGCCGAAGCGGTGATTTTACGGTAGTTTAGTGCACACACAAAAGCCATGCACAAGCCGTATGTCTTTTTGTTATGCCGCCGAAGCGGTAATCTTACGCTTATTTTGAAAGACGTTTTTCAAGCTCCGCTTTCATTTCCTCATATCCCGGTTTGCCGAGCAGGGCGAACATATTTTTCTTATAGCTTTCAACGCCCGGCTGGTCGAACGGGTTTACGCCGAGCATATAGCCCGATATCGCGCACGCCTTTTCAAAGAAATAAATAAGTCTGCCGAGGTTTTCCTCATCCGCCTTATCAACCGTTATAACGAGGTTGGGAACGCCGCCATCGGTATGGGCGAGAACGGTGCCCTCGAACGCCTTTTTATTTACGAACGACATCGGCTTGCCCGCGAGGAAGTTGAGTCCGTCGCCGTTGGTCTCCTCTTCCTCTATCACCACGTCGCTGCCGTTATCGGTGATGTTGACCACCGTTTCAAACATAATGCGGGCGCCGTCCTGAACGAACTGACCCATTGAGTGCAAATCGGTGGAGAAAATGACCGAGGCGGGGAAAAGACCCTTATTATCCTTGCCCTCGCTCTCGCCGAAGAGCTGTTTGAACCACTCCGCCATCATGGTAAAGCGCGGCTCGTATGAAACGAGAAGCTCAACCGCCTTGCCCTTGCGGTAAAAGGCGTTTCTTATCGCCGCGTAGCGGTAGCAGGGGTTGTTTTCTATCTGCTCGACGTTAAATTCCGCCATGGCGCTTCTCGCGCCCGCCATCAGCGCGTCTATATCACAGCCCGCCGCGGCTATGGGAAGAAGACCGACCGCGGTCAGCACGGAAAAGCGGCCGCCTACGTCGTCGGGAACCACGAAGCACTCGTACCCCTTACTGTCGGCAAGCTGTTTAAGCGTGCCTCTCGCTTTATCGGTGGTGCAGTAAATACGCTCTGCCGCCTCTTTTTCGCCGTAGCGCTCTTCAAGCATTTTACGGAACACCCTGAACGCCACCGCCGGCTCGGTAGTCGTGCCGGATTTTGAAATGATATTAACCGAAACGCGCTTGTTTTCGCAGATTTTAATGATATCCGCGAGCGCGCTGCCGCTTATGCTGTTGCCGGTGAAGTATATCTCCGGTACGCCGTCGCGCAGACGGTTAAAGTTCTGTCCTTTAAGAAACTCTATCGCGGCGCGGGCGCCGAGATACGAGCCGCCGATACCGATAACGAGCAGCACGTCGGTATCGCCCTGTATTTTCTTTGCCGCTTTCTTTATGCGGGCAAACTCCTCTTTATCATAGTTTTCGGGGAGGTCTACCCATCCGAGAAAGTCGCCGCCGAGTCCCGATTTATCCGCTATCGCCTTATGCGCGGCGGCAACCTGACTGCGCAGTCCCTCAATATCGTTTTCGCGTAAAAACGCGCTTGCAAAACCGCTGTCAAATTTAAGTCCCATTTTTGTGCCTCCACAGTTTTGATACTCTCATTTTACATTATCCGGCGTTCTTTTTCAAGGGTAAAATATGAATATTTGGCAATAAAACAAGGTTTTTTCTCCTACGGGGTGAAAAGGGCGGCAAGAACCCTCAAAAAAGCCGCAAAAAAGGTCAGCTTGCGAACGCTTTTTTTCGCGGTGATATCCACCGTGCCGAGCAGCGTATCGCCCGAGTATATTTCTACTCTGCCGACCCGCTCTCCTTCTGAAACGGGGGCGGTCAGCGTATCGTCTAAAACCACCTTCTGATTTATATCGCCTTTGTCGCTTTTCCTTATAAGTATGCCGAGCTCGCCCTCGGCGGTAAGCGGCACTTCGCGCTCGGTGCCGCCCGACACCTTAATTTTCGTACCGTTTTCAAAATCGGGCTTAATACGCGAAAAAGAGAAATTCGCGAAGCCGTAATCAAGCAGTTTTTTTGCGCCCTCAAAGCGGGCGGCGGAGCTGTCGCCGCCCATTATAACGGCGACAAGCCCGAGGTCATCCCTCTGTGCCGAGGCGGAAAGACAATATCCCGCGGTCGAGGTGGTTCCGGTTTTAAGCCCGGTGGTGCCCTCGTAAAACCGCACGAGCTTATTGGTGTTTACAAGCTCGCTTTCTCCGTCGCGCAGGGTATCCATCCACACGGTCGAATACTTTTTTATAAGCGGATGCTTGAGAAGCTCAGCCGACATCAGCGCCACGTCGTGCGCGGTGCTCAGGTGTCCCTCGGCGTCAAGTCCCGTCGCGTTCTTGAATACCGTGCCCGTCATACCGAGCGCCGCGGCTTTTTCGTTCATCTGCCGGACGAATTCCTCCTCGCTTCCCGCCGTCTTTTCGGCGAGGGCGACGGTCGCGTCGTTTGCGGAGGCTATCACCGCGGCTTTGAGCAGGTCGTCGACCGTCATGCTTTCGCCGGCTTTAAGCCATATCTGGGAGCCGCCCATACCCGCGGCGTGTTCGCTTGCCGTCACGACGTCCTCGGTGGTGAAATCTCCGCGGTCTATCGCCTCCATTACCAGCACGAGCGACATTATTTTAGTTATCGAGGCGGGCGGAAGCTGTTCATCCGGGTTGTTTTCGTAAAGCACGGTCAGCGTATTCGGCTCTATAAGCACGGCGGAGCGCGCCTCAACCGTAACGGGCGAGGTCGCCGGCGCGTCGGAGATCGGCACGGCGACGTCGCTTATATCGCACTCGCTCGAAACGGTTTTCGCGCGGCAGGAAAACGCGGGCAGAAAAACAACCGCCGCAAAAAGCAAAAAAGACATCAGTTTTTTAAGTTTGTTCATAAAAATCCCCTCTCACACAATGTTTATGTGCGAGAGGGGCAAAAAATACTGTTTACGGTATGTCGTGAATAATAAGCAGCGTACCGCTCTTCACCGAAACATCCGCGGTGCCGTCGACAAAAGAATTGCTTACGCCGAGCGGAAAAAAGCTTTCAAGATTCGCGTTTTCAAGTGGATAGAAAAGTCCCGTAAGCGTCACTCCGCGCGCCTCGCCGCCGAACGCGAAGACCGAGACCCTGCCGCTTCCTTTAAGCGAAGCGGTGCCGTTCGTTATGCAAAAAGCGACCTGATTTTTTGAATACAGCCGCATAACGCCGCCTTTTTTTGAAACGGCGGCGCAAATCTGCAAATTGGCGACGGTGTGGTCGAGCAGTCCCTCCGCCGCGCCGAAAACGTGAAACTCGCGAAAGCCCTTATCCAGGGCGTAGTCCACCGCGTAGCCGACGTCGGTTTTATCCTTTATCACCGGCAGCCTTATCACGTTGCCTTCGGGCGTAAACCCCAGCGAGTCGAAATCGCCTATTATTACGTCGGGCGAAAGGCCGAGGGCGCGCACGTTAAGCACGCCCTTGTCCGCCGCGATTATATAATCGTTTTTTTTTGGCGTAACGGGCAGATTTTGTACCGGCAAAGCGCCGAAAATAAAACAGCGCCCTATCATAAGCCGATTTTTTCAAAAAACCGGGTTTTTGAAAGGAAGTATACCGCGATACAGGTAAGCACCGTTTCGGGCAGCATAAAGAAGCCGTTGTAGCAAACGGAATAGAGCAGCGGCTGTCCCGCGAACGCCTTGCCGAAAAGCTCAAACTGTTCAAAGTTTGCAAAAATGATTACGCCCGAAAGGACGTGCATGACAAAGCGCAGAAGCATTGCCAGTGCCGTGCCGTACACCGGGGAAAGGGAACTTTTTTTGCCGAATACGCCGGCGAGACCGAGCACGGTAAACGCCGCGAAATAGTCGAGCGCGATACAGCCCGCAAGCTGCGCTCCCGAAAGCCCCCAGCCGAGCAGACCGTCAAACGCAATGCCAAAAATAAGCTGAATCAGCGAGAAGACAAAGCCGGAAACCAGTCCCCATTTTATGCCGAAATAAACGGAAACGGAAACGATGGGCAGCATTGAAAGCAGGGTAATCGATCCGCCGAGCGGCAGTTTGATTACCGGTATCATGCTCAGCGCGCTTGCGAGAGCTGTCATGATACCGCAAAAAGCGATTTGATAGGTTGTTTTTTTCATTTGAAAGACTCCTTTTTGTTTGCGGCTTCCGGCTTTGCTCAAAAGCCGTACCGCCGCGCTGTTTTATGTGTCTGACATCCGATATATGCCGTATGAAAAAAGCAGTCCTTTCGGACTGCGTACTTCTGGCGTGAGATATTTCCCTACGTCGGCATTATCCGAATCAGGTTACAGGTCGGCGCCATAGATAACGGTCGGGCACCCTCTCAGCCGGAGTTTCATCCAGCTCCCCTTTTATATTAAAATTCCTCTTTGCCTCCCTTGCCTTAAAGGGAGGTGTCGCGCCGACGGCGTGACGGAGGGATTGTTTCTATCTGCTATTATACCACTATTTTGCGTGTTGTCAAGACCGAAAACACCAGTTGTTGTATGCCCGCTTTTCAGGCGTAAAAAACGCTTGACAACAGCGTTTCTCTGTGATAGAATAGTCAAGCCGCATATTGCGGGTTCTTAAGTTGTGCCCGAATGTTTCGGGCGCACACCCGAGGTAGCGAGACTGTTTATATCAGGTAGGTGTAAAAATGTACGCAATTATCGAAACAGGCGGAAAGCAGTACCGTGTTCAGAGCGGCGACGTTATTTACGTTGAAAAGCTGAACGCCGAAGTGGACGAAGAGGTCACCTTTGACAAAGTCGTCGCCGTGAGCGGCAAGACCCTTAAAGTAGGCAAGCCCTATGTTAAGGACGCTTTTGTTAAGGGCACCGTTTTGAAGAACGGCAAGGGTAAGAAGATCAACATCTTTACCTATAAGCCCAAGAAGAGCAGTTCACGCAGAAAAGGTCACAGACAGCCGTATACCAAAGTACAGATCGGCGAGATCGGATAAGCTTTTATGACAAAAGCGAAGTTCTTTGAACAAAACGGCGCGGTTTGCGGCTTCTTAATCGAAGGCCACAGCACGAGAGAGGCGGAAGACGACGAGGGCAGAGCGCTTTGCGCGGCGGTATCAAGCGCGGCGTATATGGCGGCGAACACGGTTACCGAGGTAGCGGGCGACAGCGCCGCGGTCGAGGTAAGCGACGGCAGAATGTTCTTTAAGGTCGAAAATCCGGGCGAAGTCACCAAGGCGGTGCTCGGCGGATTGAAGCTTCATTTGAGCGAGCTTTCAAAGCAGTACGGTAAACGACTTAAAATCATCACGGAGGTGTAACAAATGTTAAAGATAAACATAGCTCTTTTTGCTCATAAAAAAGGTATGGGCTCAACCAAGAACGGCCGTGACAGCGAAGCGAAACGTTTAGGCGTTAAGCGCGGCGACGGTCAGTTTGTTCTGGCGGGTAACATTCTCGTTCGCCAGAGAGGCACGCATATTCACGCGGGCAATAACGTCGGTCGCGGATCGGACGATACCCTGTTCGCGCTCATCGACGGAAAGGTCAAATTCGAGCGCTTAGGCAAGGACCGCAAACAGGTAAGCATCTACGCGGTAGAGCAATAAACAAAAAGCCGGGCGAAACGCCCGGCTTTTGATTTCCCGCAAAGCGCGGCGGCAAGCGCCGCGGGCGGCTTTCGTTTTTTGCGGTCGCGGCGAGCGCGTCCTTTTCGGCGCCTTACGCCGAAAAAACTTTAAGCAAGCGAGGTAGAAAACATGAAAGAATGTCACGTATGTCATTATATGTGTGAGGACGGCGCGGAAATCTGCCCGGTCTGCGGCGCGGAGCTTTTAAGCGGCGGCGCGGTCGCGGCGGCGCCCGCCGATATTACGAACCCGGTGCTCGCCGCCAGCGTGGACAGCCCCGTGACGGCGGAGATATTCACCGATATTTTAAGCGAGAACGGTATTCCTTTCAGTGTTGACGAGAAGGGCGATTTTCTGCACGCCGGTTTCGGCGGCGGTTTTTTCGCGGTTGACGTTTACGTTGACGAAAATGACGTTGAAGCGGCGGCGGATTTGTACAGAAACCTTACTGAAAACGGACTGCCGTTTGAGGATGAGTTTGAAGACTTTGAAGAGGAAACCGACGGGGAGCAGTAATGTTTGTTGATATAGCGAAAATTCACCTGAAAGCCGGCAACGGCGGCGACGGAGCGGTGTCCTTCCACCGCGAGAAATACGTTGCCGCGGGCGGACCGGACGGCGGCGACGGCGGAAAAGGCGGCGACATCATATTTGTCGCCGATAAAAACCTTTCCACCCTTGCCGATTTCAGATACAAGCGTAAATATATCGCCGAAAACGGCGAAAAAGGCAAGGCGGGCAGAGGCTCCGGCAAAAAGGCGCCCGACCTTGTGGTGCGCGTACCCGAGGGCACGCTTATAAAGGACGCCGAAGACGGCAGAATTATAGCCGATATTTCGGACTCAGAGCCCGCCGTGATAGCCAAAGGCGGCAAGGGCGGCTGGGGCAACACCCATTTCGCCACGCCTACGCGCCAGGTGCCGCGCTTTGCAAAGCGCGGAGCCGAGGGCGAGGAGCTTGACGTTACGCTCGAACTCAAACTGCTCGCGGACGTGGGGCTTATCGGCTTTCCGAATGTCGGCAAATCCACCCTTATTTCGGTGGTCAGCGAGGCAAAGCCGAAGATAGCGAATTATCATTTTACCACCCTTACGCCGGTGCTCGGCGTAGTGCGTATGGGCGAGGGTTCGTCGTTTGTCTGTGCGGATATACCCGGTCTTATTGAGGGCGCGGGCGAGGGTGTGGGGCTCGGTCACGAGTTTTTGCGCCACGTTGAGAGGTGCCGCCTTCTTTTGCACGTTATCGACGTTTCGGGCAGCGAGGGCAGGGACCCCGCGGAGGATTTCGATAAGATAAACCGCGAGCTTTCGGTTTACAGCGAGGAATTAAGCCGCCGCCCGCAAATCGTGGTCGGCAACAAATGCGACTTATGCGACGAAGAACAGTTAAAGCGGGTGCGCGAGCACTTTGAGAGCAAAGGTTACGCCTTTTTCCCCGTAATGGCGGCGATAGCCGAGGGAACAGGCGAGCTTATGAACTACGTCGCGGCAGAGCTTCAAAAGCTGCCGCCGGTCAAGCGGTACGAGGCGCAGGCGAAGCCGAAAGAGGACTACTTAAAGCCCAAAACGCGCACCTTTAATATCCGGGTGTGCGACGGTGTGTATATCGTGGAGGACGCGCCGTGGCTTCTTGATATAATGAACGATATCAACCCGGAGGACTACGAGTCGCTTCAATATTTTGAGCGGGTGTTGCGTTCGTCCGGCATAATAGACGCCCTTAAAAAGAGCGGTATCGCCGAGGGCGACACGGTAAGCGTTTACGACGTCGAGTTTGATTACGTGGAGTAGGTGGACATGGAAAGTGTAAATCTTTTAAGCCCCGCGGTGCTTTCGTTTGTGGGCGACGCGGTGTATACTCTGCTCGTTCGCACATACCTCGCCGACAGGAGCAGACCCTCGGGCGAGCTTCACGATATGGCGGTCGGATTTGTAAAGGCGGCAAGCCAGGCGGCGGCGTTTAAGAAGGTAGAGCCGTTTTTGACCGAAAGGGAGCTTGCGGTTTTTAAGCGCGGCAGAAATTTTCATACCGCCAACACGCCCAAGGCGGCGACCGGCGGCGATTACCACACGGCAACCGGACTTGAATGTGTTTTCGGTTACCTGCACCTTTCGGGGGAAAGCGAAAGAATAAGCGAGCTTTTTTCCGTTATAACAAAGGAATAAACCGAACCGGCGAAGCGTTTGACCCTCGCCGGTTTTTGTTCTCCTGTTTTGATATCTTGATATCATGATATCAAGATATCAAAAGCAGAGGTGCGGCGCGGTGAACGATCTCGATATCGGTTATCTCAGAAAAATACTTATATTTTAAGTAAAAAACAAATATAAAAAGAGGGAACGGCAACAGCCGTTCCCTTTTTCTATATGTCTGACGTCTGTCGTCTGACGTCTTTTGTCCGGGTCATATTCTCGCTACGCCGTCTTTTCTCGCCGCTTCGGCTACCGCGTTTGCCACGGTATCCTTAATGCGCTTATCGAAGGCGTGGGGCAAGATATAATCGGCGTTAAGCTCGCTTTCGCTTACGAGCGAGGCGATGGCATACGCCGCCGCTATCTTCATGTTTTCGGTGATAGCGCTCGCGCGCACATCAAGCGCGCCCCGGAAAATGCCCGGAAACGCGAGCACGTTGTTTATCTGGTTCGGGAAGTCCGAACGCCCCGTGCCGACTATTGCCGCGCCCGCCGCTTTGGCGAGGTCGGGCATAATTTCAGGCGTGGGGTTGGCCATGGGGAGAACTATCGGGTCGGGGTTCATGGATTTTACCATTTCTTCTGTTACAACGCCCGGCGCCGATACGCCTATAAAGATATCGGTGCCCTTCATAACATCGGCAAGACTGCCCTTTTTCATACCGCGGTTGGTAATTTTTGAAATTGCCTCTTTTGAAGCGTCAAGCCCTTCCTTGCCCTCGTAGATAGCGCCTTTCCTGTCGCACATAATAACATCCTTAAGCCCTAAACTCATAAGAAGTTTCGCTATGGCAACACCTGCCGCGCCGCAACCGTTTATAACTGCTTTGCAGTCGCCGAGATTTCTTTTTGTAAGCTTCATGGCGTTAATAAGCGCCGCCGAAACAACCACCGCTGTGCCGTGCTGGTCGTCGTGGAAAATCGGGATATCGCATCGCGCCTTGAGTTTTTCCTCGATTTCAAAACAGCGGGGAGCGCCGATGTCTTCAAGGTTTATGCCGCCGAACGAGCCGGAAATGTTATACACTGTTTCAACTATTTCGTCAACGTCCTTTGTCCTTACGCAAAGCGGAAACGCGTCAACGCCGCCGAATTCCTTGAAGAGCACGCATTTGCCCTCCATAACCGGCATACCCGCCTCGGGTCCGATATCGCCGAGTCCCAGAACGGCGGTGCCGTCGGTAATTACCGCAACCATATTCCAGCGGCGGGTAAGCTCCCAGCTTTTGTTATAATCTTCCTTGATTGCGAGGCAGGGCTCCGCGACGCCCGGAGTGTACGCGAGCGACAGTGCGTCCTTGTTGTCGACCTTTGCGCGGGCAACGACTTCGACCTTGCCCTTCCATTCGGCGTGAAGTTTAAGTGATTCTTTACGGTAGTCCATAGTTTTCTCCTTTATATGTTTCGCTCAATATGAGATTTGATTTTTCTGTCTTTTTTGTAGCCGGCATATCCCTCTTCCCACGGGAAGACATAGGAAAGACCCAGCTCGTCCCTTACCGCGTTTATCTCGCCCTGGACCGATTCGTTTATCGGAACGCCCGAGTTTTCGCGGTTTTTCCAGATATCGTACTCTTTTTCACCGGCGGTGTATATGCGGTCCTCGCCCGGCGCCTTGCGCGCGGTGCGCACCTTTCTTAAAATGTCGCCCGTCTTTTTGCGGCAGAGGTCCTCGCCTAAGAAGTGGTTTGTATCAATGGCTATAAAGAAGTGACCGAGGTGATACGGGCGGATATTGCCGGCGGCGTCTTTGCCGTCGAGCTCCTTTAAGTTCTCGCCGTCCTGCAAGACGGAGGAAAGGAACTCAACAAACAGCGCGAAGCCGTAGCCCTTATAGCCGCCGAGCGCCTCTCCGATACCGCCGAGCGTGGTAAGCGCCGCTGTTCCCTCGCGTATTTTTTTAAGCGCGACGCCGGCGTCGCCCTCGACGGGTGAGCCGTCGATACCCACGATAGTGCCGGGGTGTACCGGCTCGCCGATTCTCGCGTAGTATTCTATTTTTCCGTTCTGGGTTATCGAGGTGGCGCAGTCAAAGTTGAAATCAAACGCCTCGTCGCTCGGAACGCCCAGCGTAAACGGGTTGGTGCCGAACATTCCCTCGGTACCGAAGGTCGGCGCGACCGAGGGGCGCGCGTTGGTGCCGGTCATGCCGATACAGCCGTTTTCGGTCGCAAGGGAGGTATAATAGCCCGCGATACCGTAGTGGCAGGAATTGCGTACCGTCACCATACCCATACCGTATTTTTTCGCCTTCTCGATAGCCATATTCATGGCGCGGGTGCCTATTACCTGCCCCATACCGTTGTGACCGTCGATAACGGCGGTGGTCTCGGTCTCCTTTACTATTTCAAAATTTGTAGTCGGCGACTGGATACCCGCCTTTATCCTGTCGAGATAAACCGGTTTGAAGCGGTTGCAGCCGTGACTCTCTATTCCGCGCTTGTCCGATTCAAGGAGCACGTCGGTACAGATTTCAGCTTCGTCCGCCGGTACGCCGTAGCCGACGAAAGCGTCGGTCACGAAGTCGGTTATAAGCGCCCACGGGCATGTTACTTTTGGCATAAAAAAGACCTCTTTTCAAAATGTTTCTTGTATTATGATAGCGCAGGAAGGCGCGGATATATACTATTTTTTTGTCGGGTTTTGTCAAAATTTTGCGAAATTTGTGTTTTTGGACAAATGTGTGCGCGAAGGACGGACAAGTTCCCCGCGGCATACCCTACGGTTTATTATGTACGTCGATTTGGTTGTACGGAACGGATATGCCGTTCTTCGCGAGGACTTCGAGTATGATGTGAAGAACGTCGCGCCTGGTTTGAAGCTTTTTAGCGGTGTTTTTGAACGAAATCTTAATGAGATATTTAATAGCCGAGTCGGCGAGTGCTGTGACGCCCATATATTTACAGTCGGCGACGTTGGCGTTTTTCTTTGCCGCGGCGATTATTTCGTCTATCGCCCTTTGCGCTTCGTCAAGCGGCGTTTCGTACGGCATGGGAAAATCGAGATAAACGCAGTCGGAAACAAGCCCCGTCGCCTCTATCTGCCGGTTCGGTATCGAGATGACGTACTCGGTTTTGATATCCTTTATCTTGGTGGTTTTAAGACCGAGTTCAAGCACCACGCCCTCACAGCCCTCGAAACTGATGATATCGCCGACCTTGAAATAATTATCCGAAACGATATCGAAGCCGCGGAAGATATCCTTTAAGGCGTCCTGTACGGCGATGCCGAGAATCGCGCCGGCAATGCCGAGACCTGCCACCATGGAGGTGATGTTGACGTTATTTACCTGAAGTATCATGAAGATACAGAAAATCAGCACGGCGTATTTGAGGATGCTGTTTATGAGGTGCAAAAAGGTTTCGCCGCGCTTTTTTTCGAGCTTTTTAAGCCGCTTGCCGCGCGCCTTGATGAGCAGTGAGGCGAGAGTGTAAAAAGCGATAGCCGCCGCGATTATCAGCGCGGTTTTTACAATGCGAAGCGACAGCACGAATTCGATTTTTTGGAGAATGTCTTTGAAAGTCATTTTTTCACCAGAACCTTCTCTATCCTGCCTATTACGGTGTAATGCAGGTCGCCGTTATACCATTTGGCGAGCGGCTCTTTATCGGTAAAGCCGCTCTCTTCGAGTCTGCCCACGTACTGCTTTTTGCAAACGATTACGAGCCGCGCCTCGCAGAAATAGGGCGCCTTCTCGCAAAAGCAGGGGGTAAGTCCGGTAAGCTCGGTTTTGTTCACGTCCCTGCCCGACATACTGCCGCAGACCTTATGTATCTTCTTATTGTCGCCGTAAAAGCTCAATGTGAAATAATCGTTTTTTTCGATAAACTCCATTGTGTAACGCTGCGGACGAACGACCGCGAGCGCACAGTGGTTTCCCCACATTTCGCCCATAAAGCCCCAGGACGCCGTCATCATATTATAGCCGCTTTTGTTTCCCGCGGTTATGAGCATCCACTCGCGGCTTATCATATCTATTATGTTTTCGCTTATATCGGTCGCCTTTATTTCTTTGAACAAAACTCTTCTCTCCTCTTTTCGATGTTTTGCGCCATTATTTTATGTATATGCTCTGAAAGCTCCGCGGTGGAAAGCGCGTCGACCGTGTCCGCGGGAACCACTTCGAGCACGTCGAAATATATGGTGCTTTTTTTACGGAAAAGATTTTTGACCGCCTCGTGCGTGCCGAGCACGGTGCATACGATAACGGGGCATTTCGCCTTGGTCGCGATTTTGAAGGCGCCGTTGCGGAACTCCTGTAACTCGCCGTTTTCGCTTACGTGGCCCTCGGGGAAAACGCCGATGCTCTCAGCGCCCTCCTTTATAAGCTCAATGGCGCGAAGCACGGTTTTTACCGCCTCGCGGTTGTTTTCGCGGTCGATGGGAAGACAGCCGAGCTTGTGCATATACCGCGCCACGAAGGGCATCTCCGTATATATTTCCTTTTTGCCGATAAAGCCGAGAGGCAGGTCGGGAAGCTCATGAATTATTACCGCCGGGTCTATCATATCGAGGTGGTTGCACACGAGCATTGAGGGAAAGACGCCTTCCGCCTTTTCGGTGCCGGTGCTGATTATTTTTACCCGCGCCGCCTTAAAGAGCGAGGGCAGGGTAAAGTTTACAAGTCCGCGGTAAAAGCGCGAGCCGCCGGTCACCGGCTTTTTAAGGTTTACCGCCAGACCGCAAAGGGCAAAAAAGGCGGCGTAAAGTATAAGGGAGGCAAGAAAGGCGCCGATAAAAATCAAAGGCACGAGCCACACAGCCGCCGCCGTGCGCAGAAACGGGTGGAAACGATCTGCGACCGGCACTGCCGCCGCGGCGGTAATAAGAAAAAGGTAAAGCATTTTTGTCACCAGCGTATATCTGTCAGATTTGCTTTCTTACGATTTTATATTCGTCGTAAAAATCGAAATAGGGGCACTTATACGAAGTGCTGCCCATAAGCCGCGCGACGTCGTCCTCGTCGAGCGCGGCGTCGCAAAAGAAAACGTCGCTTTCTGTGTCGATCAGGTAATGCGAGCAGTTTTCACAGCTTGAAAAACGGTTATCGCTCATGAGTCGGAACCTCCGCCCTCGCTGTTTCCGGTATTGCCGCCGTCTTCCTTACCGCCGGAGTCGCCGGTACTGCCGGAATCGCCGGCATTGCCGCCGGAACCGTCCGTGCCGCCTTCATTCTTACTGCCGGAGTCGCCGGTATCGCCGTCGGAACCGTCCGTGCCGCCTTCGTTCTTACTGCCGGAGTCGCCGGTATCGTTTCCGGTTTTATCCTCCGGGGGTTCCGGTGATTCCGAAGAGCCGCTTGACGTTTTGGATGAGGTCTCCTTATTTTCGCTTGAAGTGTTGCCGCTGTCGGTCGACTGCTTACCTCTTACGCCGAGCCAGTCGGTCTTGCCGACTCCGTTTTTCTCGGCGTATTCCTCAAAGGTGACGCCGTCATAGAGGAAGGCGTGAAGCGCGTCCTTCGCGTAGTCTTTATCGAAATACAAAACCGAACCGTATTTGCTCGTTCCCACCGACATCTGCCAGTTGTCGGCAGGCATACGCGCCTGCTCAAAGGTGGGATGACCGCCGAAAATGCTGTTTGCAAGCTCAAGGATTTTTTTGATTTCAAGCGAGGTCTTGGTATGCGGACGCAGAGATTTTACAAGACTCGCGTATTTGCTTGAATTTATTTTGAGCGCTTTGTTGAAAAGCTGTTCCATAACGTAGCGCTGCCGGTCGGTTCTGCCGTAATCGTCGTTTGTGCCCCATACGCTTCTGCAATGGCGAACGCGCGAGTAGGCGACCGCCTGAATGCCGTTTACGTGGTAGGTGCCCGCCGCTTTGATATAATATTTACTTGCGCTGATTCCTAAGCTTTTGCATATCTCATCCATGCAGTTGTTAAGGTTCGGGTTGTCGTGACCTTTCCATTTGAGTTCATCCTCGGTCACGGTTATATCTATACCGCCCACGGCGTCGATTATCTCGCTCATGCCGAAGAAATTGACGGTGGCGTACTCGGAAATATCAAGCCCGAATACCTTGTTGAGCGTTATTACGGCGGTTTCGGGGCTGTCCGCGTAGGCGGCGTTTATTTTGGAGTATTTTTTCGGTGTGTTTTTATCGGGGTGCGCCTTGTCATATATGGGCAGGAGCGAATCGCGCATTACCGAAACTATTTTAACGGTTTTTTTCTTTTTATCGAGACTCAGTATCATTATACTGTCCGAAAGACCGGAAAACTGCCCCTTTTGCCGTGTGTCTATGCCGAAAAGGGCGATATTCACCACGCCTTCGTCAATGACGCCGTCGGAGCCGAGCTTTGTAAGGTCGTTGGTCATACCGTCGTATTTATAAAGTATTTGCAGGCGCTCTATCAGATTGAAAGGGTTTATAACGATAGTGAGTATCAGCGCCGCCACCACGCTTAAAATAATGATGGTCGCTTTTTTGCCGCGGGAGAGCCTCTTTTTTTTGCCGCCTCCGCCTATATCGGAAAGCAGGATTTCATCCTCGCCGCCGCGCTTTGCGCCTTTCAGCCTAACGTCCTTTGCGGGCTTTGCGCTGTGTGCGCCCGCTCTGTGTTTTTTTCTTTCTGCCATAGTAAAACATCCCCAATGTGATTTTGTTGACAAACTGTAAGTTTGTAAATTTCTTTTTTTGTGTTTTTCCGGTGTTTGCGCCGTTTGCGAAAGTCTGTAAAGCTCAGACTATAAGCTTATAGATTTCCCCTTTTTTTACGCCGCTTTTCGCCGCGGCTTCTTTTGCCGCCGCCGACGCCGACATCCCGCCCGCCATAAGCTCTTTGGCAAAAGCGACCGCCTCTTTCGCCGTCATTTGCAAAGCGGGCGCGCGCCTCTTTCTGCCGCGCACTATAAGGACGTATTCACCCTTCGGCGCGTTGGCGGTGTAAAAGTCTATCGCCGAGGAAAAATCGAAAAAACGCACCGATTCGTGTATCTTGGTTATTTCCTTTACGATACATATTTCGCGCTCGCCGAGCGCTTCGCGCATATCGGAAAGAGTTCTCAAAAGCTTGTGCGGCGCCTCGTAGAAGACGAGAGTGCGCCATTCGTCCTTTATTTCGTCAAGGTGCTTTGAGCGGCTTATTCTGTTTACCGATAAAAAGCCCTCGAAGCAAAATCTGCCGGTCGGAAAACCCGAAACGCTGAGCGCCGCCGTAAGCGCGCTCGGCCCCGGTACCGATTCCACAGTTATTCCCGCTTCGTGCGCCGCGCGCACCAGGTCCTCGCCCGGGTCGGATATTGCGGGCATACCCGCGTCGCTGACTATTGCGAGGTTTTCACCCGCGAGCACGCGGTTTATAAGGTATTCGCCCTTTTGCACCTTGTTGTGCTCGTAGTAGGATACCGTTTCCTTTTTAATGCCGAAGCGGTTAAGCAGCTTCGCGGTCACCCGCGTATCCTCCGCCGCTATGAAATCGGCTTCGTTCAGCATCCGCACGCCGCGCGGCGAAAAATCCTCGAGATTTCCTATCGGCGTACCTACAACGTATATTTTGCCCGACATCAGAGATACGCCTCCTTATACGGACCGTATATTCTTTTCATTTCTCCCGAAAGGGCGCCGTTTTCGTAAAGGAAAAGCGGCGGCTCTATTATAAGACCGGGTTTTGCCTCGCGTTTGCCCTCAACGAGCACGAGCCAGGGCGCCTCGCGCGGTTCCTTCGCCACGGTGCGAAGCCGTTTCGGCTCGACGCCGTATCTGCTCATAAGCGTTATCAGCTCGGCAAGCCGCTCCGGGCGCTGGCACATACAAAGTCTGCCGCCGGTGCGAAGCAGGGCGCTTCCCGTGCGCACGGTGTCTTCAAGCGTGCAGGTGCTCTCAAACCGGGCTGTAAGGCGCGCGTCCGATTTCGCCCTTATACCGGCGTTCGCCGCCTTGTAGGGCGGGTTGCAGGTGACAAGCGTCTTATCGCCGAAGGATATTTTGCCTTTAAGGTCGCCTATATCGGAGCAAATCGCGGTAAACCGTGTAAAGCCCGCCTCGCTTGCGGTAAGCAGGGCAAGCTCTACTGCCTTTGGCGCTATATCCACGCCGGTAATTTCTTTCGGCACGCCGTCGCGCAGCATCAGAAACGGAATAATGCCGCACCCCGTGCCAAGGTCGACCGCGAGATCGCCTTTTTTCGCTTTCGCGAAATCGGCGAGCAGGACCGCGTCGGTCCCGAAGGTGTGCTCACGCGATACGTAAATAAACACGCCGTTTCCTATCGGCTCGCGCGTTGGCGTTTGCGCGCCTTTGCCGGTACCTTCGGGCGAAAGATTCGCGCCTGTGCCGTTTACGCTTACTGTCTTGTCCATTTTACGCCGTCTTTGGTGTCTTCAAGTATTATTCCCATACTTTTAAGTTTATCTCGGATTTCGTCGGCGGTTTTGAAATCGCGGTTTTTGCGCGCTTCGGTGCGCTTTTCTATAAGCGCCTCTATTTCGCCGTCGAGCGCCGCGGTATTGCGGTTGTAAACGAGGCCTAAAACATAGGCGAGCTCGTCGAAGGTTTCAGCGCAGGCTTCGAGCGTTTCACGGCTCGCGCCGGCGTCTATCGCGGTGTTTATATCGCGCACCAGACCGAAGAGCGCGGCTATCGCGTCGGCGGTGTTGAGGTCGTCCTCCATGGCGGTGATAAACTCTTCGCGCCGCTTTTCGCAGAAATCGGCTTTCCGCTCGCCGTCGGCGGCGTTTTTAAGAGCAAAATCGATGTTGTCGCGGCAGTTATAAAGCCGTTCGAGCGCGTTTTTGCTCTGTTCGACTATATCTACCGAATAGTTTATCGGTCCTCTGTAATGCGAGGAAATCATAAGGTACCGTATCGGCTCGTAGCCGTATTTTTCGGCGACGTCGCGCACGGTAAAGAAATTGCCGAGCGATTTTGACATTTTGCGGTTATCCACGTTGATAAAACCGTTGTGCATCCAGTAATGCGAAAACTCACAGCCGTTTGCCGCCTCGCTCTGTGCTATCTCGTTTTCGTGGTGGGGGAAGATGAGGTCAAAGCCGCCGCAGTGAATATCGATGGTTTTGCCGAGATACTTGCCCGCCATAGCCGAGCACTCGATATGCCAGCCGGGTCTGCCATTGCCGAAGGGCGACTCCCAGAACGGCTCGCCCTCCTTCGCGCCTTTCCACAGGCAGAAATCCATGGGGTCTTCCTTTATATCGCCGGTGCTTATCCTCGCGCCGGCTTCAAGCTCTTCAAGCGGCTGATGTGAAAGCTTGCCGTAGGAGGCGAATTTTTTGGTGCGGTAGTAAACGTCGCCGCCCGCCTTGTAGGCGTAGCCCTTTTCCATAAGCGCGCTTATCAGGCGGATTATTTCGTCTATGTTCTCGGTGGCGCGGGGATGTACCGTGGCTTTTCGCACGTTGAGCCCGTTTGCGTCCACCCAGAATTCCTTTATATATCTTTCGGCGACCTCGGGCACGGTTATGCCCTCTTCGTTCGCCTTGTTTATCAGCTTATCGTCAATATCGGTGAAATTTTGCACGAAATTCACCTTGTAGCCACGCCATTCGAGGTAGCGGCGGAAAACGTCAAACACGCAAAGCGGGCGCGCGTTTCCTATGTGGATAAAATTATATACCGTAGGACCGCAGGCGTAGATGTTTATCTCGCCTTCTTTAATCGGTATCAGTTCTTCCTTTTCGCGTGTAAGCGTATTGAAAATCCTCATTTATTTTTTTCTCCTTCAAGTGCCGTTATGCGTTTTTCAAGCCGCGCTATCTCCTGCGCTATGGGGTCGGGTATGTGTATCTGGTCGAGAGATGCGCAGTATACCTTCTTGCCGTCCTGCTTGACGAGGCGTGCCGGAACGCCGACCACCGTGCAGTTCGCCGGCACGTTTTCAAGCACGACCGCGCCCGCCGCCACGCGGGAGTTATCGCCTATGTGAAGCGGACCGAGAACCTTCGCGCCCGCGCTTATCATTACGTTGTTGCCTATCGTCGGGTGGCGTTTGCCGGTATCCTTGCCGGTGCCGCCCAGAGTCACGCCCTGGTAGATAAGTACGTCGTCGCCTATTTCGGCGGTCTCGCCTATCACCACACCGTGACCGTGGTCTATCACGAAGCGCCTGCCTATTTTCGCGCCCGGGTGTATCTCGATACCGGTCTTTCTCGCGGCGCGCTGGGAAATCATACGCGCCAAAAACTTATGACCTTTAAGGTACGCCCTGTGCGCCCGACGGTAAGCGCGTATCGCCTTTACGCCGGGATACAGGAAAAACACTTCAAGCGCGCTCGTCGCCGCGGGGTCGCGGTCAAGCGCCGCGCGCACGTCCTCTTTTATCTGACTGAACAAATCAAAACACTCCTATTTTGAAAAATGAGCGGGGTAACACCTCGCCGCACCGCGGGGAATTATCCGAATAAAGCGGAATCGCTTATTTCGACGGGTCGATCAAATCCTTGCTGCCGAGGCAGTATATACATCCCGAAACAACGCCGAGAAGCGCCGCTATCCAGCTGAGCAGCGCGAAAATTACAAGGGCTATCCTTTCGACCGTGCAGTTTAAGCAAATAAAGTCCTTAACAGAATATGCGAACAGCCCGAAAATGATACTCGCCATCTGCGCCACCGTTTTGAGCTTGCCCCAGATGTTCGCCGGTATCACCGTTTTCTTTTCGGAGGAAACCGCGATAAGCCGTACCGACGCCACCGTAAATTCCCTGAACATCGTAATAAAGGTGATTACCGCAAACTGAATTCTAAGGCAGGACGAGGGCAGTATTACCATAAAGCCGAGAAGCGCCGCGGTAGTCAGCATTTTATCGGCTATCGGGTCAAGAAATTTACCGAAGGTGGTGACAAGTCCTCTTTTGCGCGCTATCTTGCCGTCAAAAAGGTCGGTAAGCGAAGCGGCGATAAAGAGTATAAGGGCTATTGTATAGTTGAACGGAAGAGCGGTAATAAGCATTGCCGCCAGAAAGAGCGGAGTCATTACGGCGCGGGATACGGTAAGCTTATTCGGTAAGTTCATAATCGGTTTCTCCTAACAAATCATATTCTAAAACGTCGTTTATCCTGACAAGAGCAAATTCACCTATAACGTGGGGCTTTCGCGCCGTGAAAAACACCTTGCCGTCAATTTCGGGAGCGTCGGCGGCGCTTCTGCCGAAGTAGCATTTTATATAATCGTCATAGCCCTCGATAAGGACCTTGACGGTACTGCCGGTCTTTGCCGCGTTTTTTTCGCACGCGATATCGTTTTGCGACTGCATTATAAGCTCGAGGCGGTCCTCTTTTACCTGCTCGGCTATCTGGTCGGGGAAATTCGCCGCCGCGGTTTCCTCCTCGGCGGAGTAGGCAAAGCAGCCGAGCCGGTCAAACCGCGTTTGCTTTACAAACTCGTGAAGCTCGCAAAACTCTTCTTCGGTCTCGCCGGGAAAGCCGGTTATAAGGGTGGTGCGGAGCGTGACGTCCGGCACGGTTTCCCGTATGTGCTCTATAAGAGATACGAGCTGCGCCTTATTGCTTTTGCGGTTCATGCGGGAAAGCACCCTGTCGTTACAGTGCTGAATGGGCATATCTATGTATTTTACGAGCTTTTCCTCATCGCGAAGCAGGAAAAGAAACTCGTCGGTTATCCGTTCGGGGTAGGTGTAAAGGGTGCGAATCCACTCTATGCCGGGGATTTTCACAAGCTCTCTTAAAAGCTCGCAAAGCGCGCCCTTGCCGTATAAGTCCTCGCCGTAGGCGGTGGTATCCTGTGCAACCACGGTAAGCTCCTTTACGCCGCCGGCGGCGAGAGTTTTCGCCTCGGCGACTATATCCTCTATTCTGCGGCTTCTCATTCTGCCGCGGATTTTCGGTATCGCGCAGTAGGTACAGCAGTTGTCGCACCCGTCGGCTATTTTAAGGTACGCGGTGTAACGCGGACCGCCGAGTATGCGAGGTGTGTTAAGGTCAAGACTGTACTTCTCGCCGTAACGGTTTTCGCGCCCTCCTTTAAGCGCCGAGGTAACAATATCGGCGATTTCGCCATTTGCGCCGATGCCTACGCATACGTCAACCTCGGGTATTTCCTCCGTCACGTCGTCGCGATAGCGTTCGGCAAGACAGCCGGTGACTATAAGCGCGCGGCAGTTGCCGTCTTTTTTGTATTTGGCGGCTTCGAGTATGTTTTCAATAGCCTCCGCCTTCGCCGACTCGATAAAACCGCAGGTGTTCACTATTATCGCGTCGGCCTCCGCCTCGCTTGAGGTTATCGTAAAGCCGGCGTTTTTCAGCGTGTAGAGCATTTGCTCGGCGTCCACCTGGTTTTTGGGACATCCGAGACTCACCATACTGACTTTGCTCATTTATTCATCTCCGTTATATTCAAGCTCCTCGCCGCGGGACCTCAGCGCGTCGCGCACGGCGCGGTAGGAAAAGCCCTTTCGCACCAGCGCCGCAAAGACCTTGTCGCGTTCGCCCGCGGCAAGCCGTGCCGCGTACTTTCGCTCTATCAAAGTTTTAAGCTGGCTTTCCTCATCGAAAACGGCGTCTTCGAGAGCCTCTTTTATATCCTGCGACTTAAAGCCCTTTTGCAGCAGCTTTGCGTACGCCTCTCTTTTGGAAACGCCCCTTGCGGCGAAATCCTCCGCGTAACGCCCGGCGAGCGCCTTATCGTCCAGCAGACCAAGCTCTTTAAGCCGCGCGACGGCTTTTTTCGCCGCCTCGGCGCCGAAACGCGCCGCTTTCAGTTTTTCAAGAAGTCGCCGTTCGGTGTAGGTGTAGCGGTCGAGCAGCCACAGCGCGCGGGATTTGGCGCGGATATATTCCGATTCGGCGAGGTACTCTTTTATCTGCCCGTCGCCGAGCGCGTCGCCCTCGTGTATACATTTTTCCGCGAGCAGGTCGAGGTCTAAAAGCATACTTTCGCCGTTTTCAAACTCTATTTTCGCGGCGTGACCCTTCTCGCGGCGTATGGCTTTTACCGTCATCAGTCTTCAACCGCTATGTCGATGTTGACTTTTTTGTGTATCGGCGCTTCTTCCGCCTCTATCGGCATAATTACCTCTTCGGGTTCTTCCGCCGGTTTTCCGGGCTCTTTTTTGCCCGCGAGGCGCGCTTTATACTTTTCGGTTATCTTTTCCTCAAGCTCGCGTGCCAGCTCGGCGTTTTCTTCAAGGAGCTGTTTTACGCTGTCCTTACCCTGACCTATGCGTGTGTCGCCGTAGTAGAACCACGCGCCCGAGCGTTTGAGAACTTCAAATTCAAGACCCATGTCTATAAGCTCGCCGGTGTGGGATATGCCCTTGCCGTAAAGAACGTCGAACTCCGCCTCGCGGAAGGGGGGCGCGACCTTGTTCTTGACGACGCGGGCGCGGGTGCGCGAGCCGATCATCTCACTGCCGTTCTTTATGGCTTCTATCTTTCTTACGTCAATTCTTACGCTGGCGTAGAACTTTAACGCCCTGCCGCCGGTGGTTGTCTCGGGGTTGCCGTAGATAACGCCGATTTTTTCTCGAAGCTGATTTATGAATATAGCCGCGCAGTTTGATTTTGAAAGCGCGCCGGTAAGCTTGCGGAGCGCCTGCGACATAAGGCGGGCGAGCTGACCTACGTGGTTGTCGCCCATTTCGCCTTCTATCTCGGCACGGGTAACGAGCGCCGCCACCGAGTCGATAACGATTATATCGATAGCGCCCGAGCGCACGAGCGCCTCGGCTATTTCAAGCGCCTGCTCGCCCGAATCGGGCTGGGAAACGAGCAGAGAGTCGATATCAACGCCTAAGTTTTCGGCGTAGACGGGGTCGAGCGCGTGCTCAACGTCGATAAACGCCGCCGTGCCGCCCGCTTTTTGCGCCTCCGCCACGCAGTGAAGCGCGAGGGTGGTTTTGCCCGAGGACTCGGGACCGTAAATCTCAACTATTCTGCCGCGCGGTATGCCGCCTATGCCGAGCGCCATATCAAGCGCCATGGAGCCGGTGCTTATGTGCTCAACGTTCATGGCGGCGTTTTCGCCGAGCTTCATTACGGCGCCCTTGCCGTACTGCTTTTCTATCTGCGCCATCGCCGTGGCGAGCGCGCGTTCGCGCCCTTCGCCCGTTTTATCCGTTCCCACGGTTTTTGTGATTTTTTCTTTTGCCATAACAGCTACCTCCAAATATTATTTTAGAGAAGTATATACTATCCCACTGTCCCGAAAACAACCCTGTCGGTTCCGGACAGATCCTTAACGGTTTCAAGAGCCTTAAAGCCGTCGGCTTCCATTATTTCTTTAACGCGGTCCGCCTGATTGTAACCGACCTCGAAGCAGAGTGCGCCGCCGCCTTTAAGCGAAGTTTTCGCGCCGCGGCTTATCGCCTTGTAGAACAAAAGCTCGTCTTCGCCCGGGCAGAGCGCCTCTTGCGGCTCGAACCTTACCTCGGGCTGAAGCGCCGTCATATCGGCGATACTGACGTAGGGCGGGTTTGAAACGATAAGGTCGTATTCGCCTTCGATTTCGCCGCACAGCGCGTCGGCTTTTATAAGGGTCGCGTTTTTCGCGCCGAGCAGATTTGCGTTCTTCTTTAAGTATTCAAACGGCGCGTCGTATTTTTCAACGAGCGTCACCTCGCCGTCCGCCCGCTCAAGGGCGAGCGTTATGCCTATCGCGCCGGTGCCGGCGCACAGGTCGGCGATACGCGGCGCTTTTTTGTCTTTTATAAGCGAAAGCGCCGTTTCAACAAGCGTTTCGGTATCCTGCCGCGGTATGAGTACGCCGTCGCCCACCTTAAAGGTCCTGCCGTAAAACTGCCACTCGCCTAAAATGTATTGAAGCGGATAGCGCGCCGTTCGCCGGGTAACGATATCCCGAAGCCGCTCCGACTGAAAGGCGGTCAGCTCCGTGTTGTAGTTGAGCAGTATTTTTTTATTGTCAAAACCGGTCACATGGCGCAGAATAACCCGCGCTTCAAAGCCGAAGTCCTCTATGCCGGCGGCGGCGAGCCGCTCTTTTGTTTCGTTATACGCCCTGAATACGGTTTTATTCGTCACCGCTTTGCGCCTCTTTGTCTATGCTCCGGTCAACGTCGGGATTTTCCGGCTCGACGGCGCGAAGCGACGCTATCGCTATCTCTATCATTTCGTCCGCCGGTTCTTTGGTTGTTATGCGCTGTAACCAGAGTCCCGGCGCGGATACGATTTTGGTAAACAGGTTGTCGTACTTGCCGCAAACGCGCAAAAGCTCGAAGCCGAGACCGCAGATAAAGGGTACCATAAGTATTTTTGCGACCACCCAGAGCCACATAACCGAATAAACGCCGGGGAAAATTATTTGCACGAGCGTGGAAACTATCACGCTCACAAGTATCATAAGTATGAGAAACGACGTGCCGCACCGCGGGTGAAAGCGCCTCTCGCGGCGCACGTTTTCAACCGTCAGAGGAAGCCCGTGTTCATAACAGAAAATGGTTTTGTGCTCCGCGCCGTGGTACATAAACACGCGCTTGATATCCGGCATGAGCGATACCGCCCACATATAGGTCACAAGCACGACGAGCTTTATAAACTGCTCTATGCACGAGCGCGCCACCTTCGAGGTTATCTCGGTTGAAAAGAGCAGCTCTATGCCCTTTACGGCGAGGCGGGGCAGGAACATGAACAGCACCACCGCGAGCACAACGCCCAGCACCGCGCCGACTACGCCGACCGCGCCGACAAGCTTGCTCATATTCTCCTTGTCCTTTGCCTTTTCCTCTTCGGTCTTTTGCTTTTTCTCCTCTTCGTCCTCAATATCGGTGTAGCCCGATTTTTCAGCCGACATCATCATCGCCTTATAGCCCTGTATCATGGACTCCGCGAACGCTATCACGCCGCGTATTACCGGCAGGCGCAGTATTTTATACTTATCGCGGAGCGATTTGCTTTCAAGATAGGTTATATCAATGCTTTTGTCGGGCGTTCTTACCGCCAGTGCCGTTTTTTCCGGCGAGCGCATCAGTATACCCTCTATAAGCGCCTGTCCGCCTATCGCGGTATATTTAGCTTTTGCCATTTATGCTTCATTCTCCTTTGTTTCGCCGTCCTCCGCGACTTCGGCGGGCGGCTCATACAGCGGCAGAACTATCGTAACGGTGGTTCCGACGCCCTCTGTACTCTCGATAAACAGCAAACCGTTGTGCTGTTTTATTATTTCATCCGCCACGGCAAGCCCTATACCGCTTCCCCTGACGGTTTTGTTCGATTTGAAAAATTTTTCTTTTACGTGCTCAACGTCCGCCGCCGGGATACCCACGCCGGTATCCTTTACCACTATCTGCACGCAGCCCTCTTCGCGGGTCTGCACCACCAGCACGAGGCCGCCTTTTTCGGTGTACTTCACGGCGTTGTCGATTACGTTTATGAACACCTGCTTTAATCTGTCCGGGTCGCCCATTACTATGGAGTTCTGCATGGGCGGAGTATACGCTATCTCGATACCCTGCTTCGCGGCAAGCTCGGTGTACATATCAAAGGTGCTTTTAAGAAGCAGGGATACGTCTATGGGCTGGGTGGTAACGGTGAGCCGTCCGCTTTGCATACGCGAGAAATCGAGCAGCTCCTCAACCAGTCCCGAAAGGCGGTCGGCTTCGCCGAGCACCACTTCGAGTCCGCGGTTTACCAGCTCATCGTCGGTGCCGACCGACATTTTAGCCGTTTCGCCCCAGCCGCGTATGGCGGTAAGCGGGGTGCGAAGCTCGTGCGAGACCGAGGATATAAAATCGTTTTTTATTTCCTCCGCGTTTTGCAGTTCGCCCGCCATATCGTTTATGCTGTCGCAAAGCTCGGCGATTTCGTCGCTGCGGTCGTTCTCGATACGTGTCTTGAAATCGCCCATCGCGATTCTCCGCGCCGCGCCGCTTATCTGGCGCACCGGGCGCAGGATGGAGTTGATAAAGAACAGACCCGACCCCGCGCAGATGGCGAGGATTATAAGCGCGACGACCGATATCAGTATCACCATGAAAATAAAGCGCCGGTAGGTGGCTTTAAGGGATACTATCCAGCGATACCCGCCGATCACGCTGCCCGAACCGTCCCGTATCACGTGGGTCTGCGCCATGACGCGCTCGCCCGATTCGTTTCTGCCGATAAAATCGGCGACGCCGTCCTCATCCGTTAAGGCGGCGGAGTATTCCCGCGGCACGTCGTTCGCGGTCGGGAAGCCGGTAGTGCTGAGTCTCGCCTCGCCGTTGCGGTTTAACACCTGCAACTCGATTTTATCCTTATAAAGAAAAGTATCGGCGAGCTGCATCGCGGTATCGGTAAAAGTATCGGCGTTTGCCGATTCAAGGGCGCGGAACTCGTACGCGTACTCCTCGCCGAGCGTCTTTACGCGCTCAAAGTAAAGCGAACGTAAGAAAAAGGACAAAGCCACGGCGGACACGGCTACCGCTAAAAACACTATAAAGAAAACCTCTACCGTCCAGCGCATCGCAACGCTTTTGAAATGCACCCGTTTCACCGTGTCACCTCCCGAAAATCTTTTATCTTAAATCACTTTATACCGAGTTCCATTTGTAACCCATGCCCCATACCGTGACAAGATACCTCGGGTCGGAGGGGTTATCCTCGATTTTCATGCGAAGACGCCTTATATTCACGTCAACTATCTTCTCTTCGCCGAAGTAGTTGTCGCCCCACACCTTTTTCAGTATGTCGCGGCGGGAAATAGGGGTATCGGGGCTTGTAAAGAAATATTCCATTATCTGAAATTCAACCTGCGTAAGCTCGATGTTTTTGCCGTTTTTCTGAAGCGTGCGGCGGCGAAGGTCGAGTGTAAACTCGCCGGAGGTAAGGTCGTTGCCGCCCGTTTTTGAAGCGGCGCTCTGATATACTCTGCGGTAAAGAGAGTCGATGCGGGCGAGAAGCTCCGTGGGGCTGAACGGCTTTGTCACGTAATCGTCGGCGCCGAGCATAAGCCCGCTTATCTTGTCCATTTCCTGCGATTTGGCGGTCACCATGATTATGCCGAGCGACGAGGTGCGCTTTCGTAGTTCTTTTACCAGCGCGAAGCCGTCCATTCCGGGCATCATTACGTCGATGAGGGCGATGTCAAAGCCCTTGGCGTCGCCGTCGAATATTTCGAGCGCCTCTTCGCCGGAGCCCGCCTCGACCGTTTCGTAGCCCGCGCGATTCAGGTTTATCGCTTCAAACTCGCGGATGGCGGCTTCGTCCTCAACTATAAGTATCCTCTTCATCGTTTCACCTCGGGTGTGTTTATTTTGAACATATCTTTAAGCTGTGCTTCGTCTATCGTAACCTTCGCCGCGGTGCCCACCGAGCCGACAAATACGGATTTGCCGCTTCTGCCGAGCTCGAACACACCGCTTTTATCTTCGGTTGAATCAAAGTCCTCGGCGCTTACCACCGCCACGGTGGCTATGCGCGAGCCGACGGTTTCGGTCTCCTTGTCGTAGTAATAGAGCACGCGGCGGTGATTGTCGGTATCCTTGATTACCGCCAGGCGGCCCGCGAGATTGTCGGGTATTTCAAGGTAGTACCCGTCCACCGAGTTTACAACGGTTATACGCCGCGTCGCAAGCTTCTGCCCGTCAAAGGCGCACCAGTTTGTATAGTATAAAAGTTCTTCGGTGCCGGCGGCGTTGGGCAGCGCGGTCGCCACGGGTATTTCGAGGATGCCGTCGCCGTCGATATCGCGGCAGTTTATGGAAGCCGCGCGAAGCGTACGGTTGCTCTCATACGTGTTTTCGGTATCAAGCAGGGGGTTTTTAAGCTCGCCGCCGTCGTAAAAGAGCACCTCGGTCACGGCGCCCGCGCCCTTGATTTCGTCAAGGTAGACCGCCGTCTGTCCCGTCGAAAGCGTCGAGAGAACCGGGTTTGAAACCGTTTTTACCGTGCCGTCAAGCACGCAGCTGCCGATTTTTGCCGGAGTGTTTTTGCTGAAACTGTAAAGCGAGGCGGTGTTGACCGCGTCGACGGTGTTCAGCAGGTGAACGAGCAGTTCGTTTTTGCCGTTGCCGGAAAGGTCGCAGCAGATGTAGCCCGAATACTTTTCCGAAATGAGCTGTGAAAAGGTGCCGTCGTCAAGCGCGTAAACGCAGAGCTGTTTTTCCGAAAGACCGTATACCTCCCAGCCGACGAGGATTTCTTTGGTGCCGTCGCCGTTGAGGTCGCAGAAATCGACCCGCTCCACGCCGCCCGCGACTATCGACTGGTCGCCTACGCTCGTGTAGCCGTCGCCCTGCTCGCAGATCGCGTTTATGTGCATATTTGTCATTTCGTCATCCGCGGTGCTGTAAAACGCAAACGCTTCTCTGGTACCGTCGCCGTCAAGGTCTTCAAGAACAATGGCGCTGCGCTGGTCGCCCGAGGAGGGATATTTGAGGCGGTATTCGCCCTTTACGCTTTTTGAAAGCGCCTTTGATATCGGATACATATCGCCCGATATTTCGGGAGGGAACATAAGCTCTTCGGTGTCTACCGTAAAGAAACGGCAGCCCGAAAGCGTCAGGCACAAAACCGCCAGCGCGGTGATCGCGGCGAGTCTTTTCATGTCGGTCCCTCCTTACATAGTAATACATTTTAGATTATAGCATAAAACGATGTAAAGTAAAAGAACTTTTTGTAAATTTTATTAAATAATTTATTTAATAAATAAATTGCGCCGAAAGCAGAAAACCGCTTGCAAGTCAGCCGCGATTAAGGTATTATTTAATTGTCGGATTTTCAGTCGCCGGAGGGAGGCGCGGTATGGACAACAACTTATTTGAAAAAATGCTGTCGCGGGTGCAGAAGCCGGGCAGATACTGCGGCGGAGAGATAAACTCGGTCGTCAAGGATAAATCAAAGGTATCGGTGCGCTTCGCGTTCTGTTTTCCCGACACCTACGAGATAGGCATGTCGCACCTCGGCATAAAGATACTGTATTCGGTTTTCAACGAGCGGCAGGATATATGGTGCGAGCGGGTTTTTGCCCCGCTCGACGATATGGCGCGGGAGATGAAGGAAAACGGCGTGCCGCTTTTTGCCCTTGAAAGCCGCGACAGCATAAGGGATTTTGATTTTATCGGCTTTACGCTCCAGTACGAGCTTTCATATACCAACGTGCTTTATATGCTCGACCTCGCCGGAGTGCCGCTTCGCTCGGCGGACCGCGGCGAAGACGCGCCGATAGTGGTGGCGGGGGGACCCTGCGCCTGCAACGCCGAGCCGCTCGCCGATTTTATAGATATTTTCTTTTTGGGCGAGGGCGAAAAGGTAGACCTTGAGGTTATAGACCTTTATAAAAAGTGCAGGGAGCAGGGAAAAAGCAAAAAAGAATTTTTGGATGGAGCGGCGAAAATCGAGGGTGTTTACGTGCCCTCTCTCTATGAGGTCTCTTATAACGCCGACGGCACCGTAAGCGCGATAACGCCGCTCTGCGGCGCCCCCGCGACGGTAAAAAAACGCATTGAAAACGATATGGACAAGGCGTATTATCCGGAAAAATTCATCGTTCCGTCGGTCGAGATAGTGCACGACCGCGCCGTAGAGGAGATTTTCAGGGGCTGTATACGCGGCTGCCGGTTTTGCCAGGCGGGCTACATCTACCGCCCCGTAAGAGAAAAAAGCCCCGACGTGATAAACCGTCAGGCGCGTTCGCTCATAAAGTCCACCGGCTACGATGAAATATCGCTTTCGAGTCTTTCCACCAGCGATTACCGGCGGCTTGAGGAATTGCTTATAAAAATGCTTTCGTGGTGCGAGGATGAAAAGGTGAGTCTGTCGCTTCCGTCGCTGCGTATAGATAACTTTTCGGAGGAATTGCTCGAAAAGGTATCGAGCGTGCGCAAAAGCGGGCTTACCTTCGCCCCCGAGGCGGGCACACAGCGTTTGCGCGACGTTATAAACAAGAACATAACCGAGGAAGAAATAATGCGAAGCTGCGCGACGGCGTTTCGCGGCGGCTATTCGGCGGTAAAGCTCTATTTTATGATGGGACTTCCGACCGAAACCGACGAGGATATAGTCGGCATAGCCGAGCTCGCGGGCAGGATAGTTGACCTTTATTATTCCCTGCCCGACCGGAAAAAGGGTATGGCGGTGTCGGTGACTGTCAGCGTGGCGAATTTCGTGCCCAAGCCCTTTACGCCCTTCGAGTTCGAGCCGCAGATATCGCGCGAGGAGATGCTCCGCCGTCAGGCGCTTCTCAAAGAGAGCATAAAGAGCCGCAAGATAATATTCAACTACCACGAAAACCGCACAAGCTTTTTAGAGGGCGTTTTCGCCCGCGGCGACAGGCGGCTTGCCGACGTGGTCGAGCGCGCCTATAAATCGGGCTGCCGGTTTGACGGCTGGGATGAGTTCTTTGACCTTGACAAATGGCTCGCGGCGTTTTCCGCGTGCGGCGTCGATCCGCTTTTCTATACCGCGAGAACGCGCGATTACGGCGAAAAGGCGCCGTGGAGCCACCTTGATTACGCGATAAGCAGGGATTTTCTTATCCGCGAAAACAAAAAGGCGCACGAGGGGAAAACCACCCCCAACTGCCGCGAGCAGTGCTCGCTTTGCGGAGCAAATACTTTCGGGGAGGGCGTCTGTTTTGAAAAACGTAAGACTGTTTTATAAAAAGGAGGGGCTCGCCCGCTTCGTTTCCCACCTTGACACCATGCGCTGCATGACCCGTCTTATGCGCAGGGCAGAGCTTCCCGTATGGTATACCGAGGGCTTTAATCCGCATCTTTATATAACCTTTGCCATGCCACTTTCGCTCGGTATGAGCAGCGTTTACGAGATAGCGGATATACGCCTTAACGACGATAACACCCCGCTTGACGGTATATGCGGGCGCTTAAACGAGAACTGCCCGGACGGATATTTCTTTTTTGCCGCCAAAGAGCCGGTAAAGAAGCTTTCCGAGCTTAAATTCGCAAAATACAGAGTAGAGCTTGAAGACGGCGGCGAGCTGTGTTCTTTGCTTGAAAAGTTTTTGTCCGCCGACGAAATAACGCTCGAAAAGAAGACAAAGAGGGGCGAGATAAAGACCTTTAACGCCGCGCCCGATATCGCGGAGTTTTCGCTCGAAAAACGGGAGGGCACAACACTTTATATCACCCTGCCCGCCGGCAACGACAAGACGGTAAAGCCCGAGCTGATAGTAAATAAATTCCTGCTCGAAAACAAGCCGGAATGTTATTGTAAAATCACAAGAACAATGCTTCTTGACGGCGATATGATGCCGCTTGAATAGACTTTACACGGCGGAAAATGAGGTAAGAAGTAAGGTGTATGACATCGGAAAAAGGGAACGACCCGCGGGCCGTTCCCTTTAATTTATCCGTGATTTTTATCCTATGATCTTATTCAGCTTTATCCTTTTTGCGGTTAAGAACAAGGTTTGTAACAATGCCGAGGATAAGAGCGCAGGCAACGGCGGTGAGCTTTATGTTCTTTTCGCCGAAGGTCATTACCATACCGCCTACGCCGGCGATTAAGATGGAGGAAACAACGAAGAGGTTGTTGTTCTGTTCAAGGTCTACTTTCTGTATCATCTTAAGACCGGATACCGCGATGAAGCCGTAAAGGGTGATGCAAACGCCGCCCATTACGCAGGTCGGAATTGTAGCAAGCAGGGTTACGAACGGTGCGAAGAACGAGGCAACGATCGCAAGAATCGCGGTTGCAAGTATGGTTATTACCGAAGCGTTGCCGGTGATAGCTACACAGCCCACAGATTCGCCGTATGTAGTGTTCGGACAGCCGCCGAAGAAGGCGCCTACCATGGAGCCTACACCGTCGCCGAGGAGGGTCCTGTGAAGGCCGGGCTCTTTGAGAAGATCCTGCTCAATGATAGAAGAAAGGTTCTTATGGTCGGCGATGTGCTCCGCGAAAACAACGAACGCAACCGGAATATAGGCAAGCGCGATAGTGCCGATATACGCACCCATGGAGCCGACGTCGCCGTATTTGTAGCCGCCCTTGAATGCCGTGAGGAAGGTGAAATCGGGATACCACTGCATATTTTCAAACAGCGAGAAGTTGATGATTTTAAGAGCTTCGTTGCCCGTGGAATTTCCGATGACCGTTAAGCCCGCGGCAACAGCATATCCGGCGAGGATACCGATTATAAAGGGTATGAGCTTTGCCATTTTCTTGCCGTATACCGAGCAAAGGACAACTACAAAGAACGTTACCATTGCGCAGAGGAAATTAAGACCGCTGCTGAGACTGATGTGATAGACGGTGGAAGAGGCAGACGGATCATAAGAGATGGAGGGAGAGGAAAGACCGAAAGAGTTGGCGATCGCGTTGCCTGAAAGCGAAAGACCGATGATAGCAACTGTCGGTCCTATAACGGCGGCGGGCATAAGCTTGTCTATCCATTTAACGCCCGCAAGCTTAACGATTATGGCGATAATCACATAAACAAGACCCGCCATGGCGGCGCCGATGATTAAACCGAGGTATCCGAGCGAGGCGGAAACGCCGCCCGCGAACGCCGCGAACATCGAGCCGAGAAAAGCGAAGGATGAGCCGAGGAACACGGGGCTTCTGAATTTTGTAAAGAGCAGGTAGATAAGCGTACCTACGCCGGCGCCGAAGAGCGCCGCGGACTGGGACATTCCGTTGCCGACTATCATCGGTACGGCGATTGTCGCCGCGAGGATCGCCAGAAGCTGCTGGAAAGCAAAGATCAGTAGCTGACCGAACTTCGGCTTGTCTTTTACATTGTAAGCAAGTTTCATATTTTTTTCTCCTTTTATATTCCGCACGCTCGGTACGGTTTAATATATTAAAATCAAGCGGTCCGCTTGTTTTAACCGTATAACTCCACCGCCGTTATGTCGTCTACCGGCGGTATTTTTACCGAGATATGCTCGGTTTTTGAGGTAGGCACGTTTTTGCCTACGAAATCGCCGCGTATGGGAAGCTCCCTGTGGCCGCGGTCTACGAGTATCGCGAGCTGTATCGCCGCCGCGCGTCCGGTTTTCATCACCGCTTCCATCGCGGCGCGCGCCGTGCGGCCGGTATACAGCACGTCGTCTACGAGAATTACGGTTTTATCGGTCACGTCGAAGCCGAAATCCGTGCCGCCGAGCACCGGCTCGTCCGATACGTGGCGTAAATCGTCGCGGTAAAAGGTTATATCGAGGGAACCCACCGGTATACTCCTGCCCTCGATCTCCTCAATATTCTTCGCGATTATTTCCGCAAGAGGTATGCCCCTACGCTTTATGCCCACCACGGCGAGGTTGTCCGTTCCGCCGTTTTTTTCCACTATTTCGTGCGCTATGCGTTTAAGCGCCCTGTTTACCGCCGGCTCATCCATAATAGTCGCCTTGAAAACAGCCATATCGCGCACCTCCGAAGCGGATGTCCGGTAAAACCGCGGCTTGTCCGGTTTTGTGAAACAAAAAACACCGCGCAAAAAGCGCGGTTTTACTCATCCCATATATGCGTGCGCATATATATAATATGTAATACCTTTCCGGTCTCTCTGTACCGCGCTTAAAGGTTATTTTTACCGTAAAGTATTTTAACACAATATATTGTGTTTGTAAAGACTTTTTTGCGCGTATTTTTTATCGAAAAGCGGGCAAAACTGTATAACGGGCGGTTCTTTATGCCGAAATTCGTAACTTTGCACAAGCAAAATGACAGTAAATGTCAGCAAATTCCATTTTCGGGGCGGTTACAAATTTGTAACTTTTTGTAAACGCAGGGATTTTTAGGCAAAATGCACAAAAAAGCGCCCCTCGTTTTGCCTTGACACTATCAAAAAGGATGAATATAATGGGCAAGCGCAAAAAAAGTGCGCGAAAAGGAGACATTTGATGTTGGAAAGCTTCAAAAAAACATACAAAAATGTTATTGCCTTTATTAAACCGCGAATAGTTATGGCGCTGGTGCTTTCGGCGGCGCTTGCCGCGTCGGTTCACCTGTTTTACGGACAGGTCAACACCTTCGTTATAAATTACGGCGACGAGACGGTCACGGTTAAGACCCTGTCCGCCAGCGTACAGACGGCGCTTGCCTGCGCGGGTATAAGCGAAGAGGAGTACAAAATCGATTCGACCGAGTCGGTCGGCGGCAAAACGGTAGTATCTCTGCTTCGCACCTTCCCGGTCTGCATCACCGCGGGAAGCAGGACGCTCGAAGTGGGCGCTTACGAGAACCAGTCGGTCGGCGAGCTGCTCGACTGCGCCGGATTTAAGGTAGACGAGTTCGATATGGTCGAGCCCGCGCTTGACAGCGTGGTTTCAGAGAGCACGTCGATAGATTACGTGAATATCGATTACATCAAGGGCAGTTATACCCAGGCGGTGCCCTACTCGGTGGAAACGGTATATTCAAATCAGCTCGAACAGGGCAAAAAATCCACATCCCCCGGCAAAGAGGGACTCGAACAGATAAATTACACGCAGAAGCTTGTAAACGGCGAGGTAAAGGAAACAAAGGTTGACAGCAAGGTTACTCTTCTTGCCGCGCAAAACGCGGTAAATACCGTGGGTACGCGCGCGATAGCCGTTACCACGAGCAGTACGGCTTCGACTATTTCGGTGCTTGCTCCCGACGCCCCGATACAGCTTGACGCAAGCGGTAACCCGGTGAACTATAAAAAGCATATCACCGTTCAGGCGACGGCGTACACCTATACGGGTCACAACTGCTCCACCGGCGTGGCGCCCAAGCCCGGATACATCGCGGTAAACCCGAGGGAGATTCCCTACGGTACTAAAATGTATATAAAATCGAGCGACGGCAGATACGTTTACGGCTACGCCATAGCGGCGGATACCGGCGGATTTATCTATTCCCGTCCGACCAACGTGGATTTATTCTTCCCGACGGTTTCGTCAATGAATAACTTCGGCAGAAGAAACGTTGAGATTTACATTTTGGGATAATTTGTTTAATAGGATGAAAAAACCGGCTGAAAAGGGAAAACCCCCGTTTCGGCCGGTTTTTTTAATTTTTAAGATTTGCCGCGGCGTAAAGCGGGCGAATGATAATCGCCCCTGCCGTATGTCGGGTTGTTTTGCGGCTGCGGGGAACGCCGCACGGTATTTTGATATCTTGATATCATGATATCAAGATATCAAAATGTATAAAAGGACCGCGGCGGGAGTGCCCGCCGCGGTATCTGTGTTTATGTTCATATTTATATGTCGCGCGTTTGGCGCGGCGTATATCCGGTATCGGACATCCGCCGTCTTTCATTTTGAATCGCCTTGCCGCAGCCCGCGGTCGCGGTTTTTTACGCCTGCTTGTTATCTTCTTCATCGTGCAGGCGGTAGGAAAGGGTCATGAGTCCGTCCTCAAAGTGCACGTTCTCGACTATCACGTCGGGAAAATCGAGGTATATATCATAGGAGCTGAAATTAAGAAAGCCCCTGACGCCGAGATTTATAAGCTGCTGCGCAACCGGCTTTGTAGCCGCCTTCGGCAGGCAGAGTATAGCCGCCGCCGGCTTGTTCTCGCGGCAGAATTCATCAAGCGTTGAAACGTGCCGTACAGGCATATTTTTCACTATCTGCCCGACTATCGATTCCTTTTCGTCGAACATACCTATAAGGGTAAAGCCCTTGGACTCGAAATTTACGTTTTTGACCACCGCTCTGCCGATGTTGCCCACGCCGATGAGTATCGCCGTCTGCGGGCGGTCGAGACCTAAAATGTGCGCTATCTCGTCGCGCAGCATATTTACGTTATAGCCGTAGCCCTGCTGACCGAAGCCGCCGAAGCAGTTGAAATCCTGACGGATCTGACTCGCCGTCAGATTCATGCGGACGGCAAGCTCCCGCGAAGAAATCTTCGTAACGCCCTCGTCCTGCAAATCGCCCAAAAACCTGTAATACCGCGGCATACGGTGAATTACCAGCGAGGATATTGCGCCTTTTATCATATCAATTCTCCTTAACGAGATGTTTACTCCTCTTAATTTTAATGTTTCACCTCTTAAAAGTCAAGAAAAAATGCTTGACTTGAATTTGCGCAGCACATATAATTATTATAAAGTATTTTACGGTTTCAAAGGAGGAAAAACGCATGAAAAAGTTTGTATGTCTTGTTTGCGGTTACGTGTATGAGGGCGAGGCGGCTCCCGCCGAGTGTCCCATCTGCCACGCTCCCGCGTCTAAATTTGAGGAGCAGTCGGGCGATATGACCTGGGCGGCGGAGCACGTCATAGGTATCGCCAAGGGTGTAGACGAGCGTATTGTTCAGGGCTTGCGTGAGAATTTCAACGGCGAGTGCAGCGAGGTAGGTATGTATCTTGCGATGTCCCGCGCGGCTTTCCGCGAGGGTTATCCCGAAATAGGCCTCTACTGGGAAAAAGCCGCCTTTGAGGAGGCGGACCACGCCGCGAGATTTGCCGAAATGCTCGGCGAGGTCGTAAGCGAGAGCACCAAGGAGAACCTGCGCGTCCGCGTTGACGCCGAAAACGGCGCCACAAAGGGCAAAACCGAGCTTGCAAAACTCGCGAAAGAGCTGGGACTTGACGCCATACACAATACCGTTCACGAAATGGCGCGCGATGAAGCACGCCACGGCAAGGCGCTTAAAGGCTTGCTTGACAGGTATTTCAAGTAAAATCAGAATTGTAGGGAACGGCCTGTGTGCCGTTCCTTTTTGTATGATGAACACACGAAGCATTCATACCGACCGCGGCGGGAGGGCGGCTTGCCCTCCCGCTTTTTTTGCGCGGACACGTCATATTTTTATTGCAAAAAGCTTTAACTTATGGTAATATATTTTTATAATAAAACATCAGTGTTTTTTGAGAGGAGAAAGAGTTATGAAATACGTATGCAACGTTTGCGGCTGGGTTTACGATGAGGATGAAAAGGGCGTAAAATGGGAAGACCTCCCGGCGGATTTCGCCTGTGAGCTTTGCGGTGTGGGTAAAGAAAACTTTACCGCAGAGGAGTAATCACTTCGCAATATACAAAAGTGACACCCTTTTTGCATAAAAGGGTGTTTTGTTTGCATATAATTTATAAAAAATGCGTATATAGCGAATAAAAATGCAATTTTAGCTTGACTTTTTGCATAAAAATGATTAAAATACCATATAAACGGTAAAAGGAAAAATTTTCGGCTTTTGTGTTATTGGAAACATAGGACTGGAAATTCAATAAAAGGATAAAGGGAATCATAAAAGCAAATAGAATTTTCAATTTTTTGTGAAATTGGAAACAGCGGGCTGGAAATTCAATAAAAAGATAAAGGGAATCATAAAAGCAAACGAAATTTTCGGCTTTTGTGTTATTGGAAACATTGGGCTGAAAATTCAATAAAAAGATAAAAGGAATCATAAAAGCAAACGAAATTTTCGGTTTTTGCGTTATTGGAAACAACGGACTGAAAATTCAATAAAAGGATAAAGGGAATCATAAAGACAAATAGAATTTTCAATTTTTTGTGAAATTGGAAACAGCGGACTGGAAATTCAATAAAAGGGTAAAAGGAATCATAAAAGCAAATAGAATTTTCAATTTTTTGTGAAATTGGAAACAACGGGCTGAAAATTCAATAAAAGGGTAAAAGGAATCATAAAAGATGAAAAAGGTGTTTGTTGACGGAGGCGCGGGAACCACCGGTCTCAATATCGTAAAGCGGCTGAGCATGAGAAAAGATATAACGCTCATCACTTTAAGCGAGGAAAAAAGGAAAGACGAGGAAGCGCGCAAAGACGCGATATTTGAAAGCGACGTCACATTTCTCTGCCTGCCCGACGCGGCGGCGGTAACCGCGGCAAAGCTCGCAAAAGGCAGCGGCGCCACTATAATCGATACTTCGACGGCGCACAGGGTCTCGCCCGATTTTGTTTACGGCTTTGCGGAGCTGGACGACAGCAGGGAAAAGATAGCTTCGGCAAAGCTGATAGCCAACCCCGGCTGTCACGCGAGCGGCTTTATCGCCCTCGCCTATCCGCTTGTAAAAGCGGGCGCGATAAGCAAAGAGGCGGCGCTTTCCTGTTTTTCGCTCACCGGGTATTCGGGCGGCGGCAAAAAGATGATAGCCGAATACGAAAGCGCGCAGAAGGCAGAAAAGCTCTTGGCGCCCGGTATGTACGGGCTTTCGCAGACCCACAAGCACCTGCCCGAGATGAAGGCGGTGTGCGGACTTGAAAACGCGCCGGTATTCTGCCCCGTCGTCGCCGATTACTACTCCGGTATGATGACGGTAATAACGCTTTGCGGCGGGCAGACGCCGTTCGGCATAAAAGAGATAAAAGACGTTTACAGAACCTTTTACCGCGGCGGCGTGGTAAAATACGCCGAAGACCCGGATGATAACGGATTTTTGTACGCCGGCGGCTTTTCCGGGCGCGACGATATGGAGATAAGCGTTTACGGCGGCGGGGAAAGAGTCATCCTCGTTGCCCGGTTCGATAATCTTGGCAAGGGCGCCTGCGGCGCGGCGATACAGAATATGAATATAAATCTCGGTCTCCCCGAGGAGACCGGGCTGATACTTTCGGAGGCGTAAGATATGAAAATAATTTCCGGCGGCGTTTGCGCCGCAAAGGGCTTTAAGGCGAACGGAGTACACTGCGGAATAAGAAAGAACAGGCAGAAAAGAGACCTCTCGCTGATTTTCAGTGAGGTTCCCGCCTCGGCGGCGGCGGTGTACACCAAAAATCTCGTAAAAGGCGCGCCGCTTAAAATCACGAAAGAGCATTTATCGAACGGTATTGCGCAGGCGGTCATCTGCAACAGCGGCAACGCCAACACCTGCAACGCGAACGGCGAAGAGATAGCCAACGAAACCTGTTATATCGTCGCGGACGCGCTCGGTATAGAGAAAAACGACGTGGTGGTCGCCTCGACCGGCGTTATCGGTCAGCCGCTCGATATAACGCCCATTAAAAACGGGATGAGCGAGCTTGCGGGAGGACTCAGCGCCGACGGCGCGGCGTTCGCGGCGGAAGGCATTATGACCACCGACACCGTAAAAAAAGAGGTCGCAGTTTCGTTTACCGTAGGCGGCAAAGAGTGCAAAATAGGCGGAATGGCGAAGGGCAGCGGGATGATACATCCCAATATGGCGACAATGCTCGTGTTTATTACGAGCGACGTTTCGATTTCGCCCGAAATGCTTAAAGAGGCGCTTACCGGCGATATCGGCAGAACCTTCAATATGATAAGCATTGACGGCGACACATCCACCAACGATATGGTATGCGTGCTGGCAAACGGTATGGCGGGCAACGCGAAAATCACCGAAAAGGGCAAAGACTTTGACGCGTTCATGCGCGCGCTCAACACGGTTACCGTCCATCTTTGCCGGATGATAGCCGCCGACGGCGAGGGAGCTACAAAGCTGCTTGAATGTAAGGTTTCGGGCGCCGCCGACGAAGCGACCGCCAAGACCGTGGCAAAAAGCGTTGTTTGCTCCTCACTGACCAAAGCGGCGATGTTCGGGGCGGACGCCAACTGGGGCAGAGTGCTCTGCGCGATAGGTTACAGCGGCGCCGACGTAGACGTGAACAGAATAGACGTTTCGTTTTTAAGCGCCGCGGGCAAAATAGAGGTCTGCAAGGACGGCGCGGGCGTGGAGTTTTCGGAGGAAAAAGCGAAGAAAATACTGCTTGAAAGCGAAATTGATATACTTGTAAACCTTAACAGCGGCGATTATACAGCCACCGCGTGGGGTTGCGACCTTACCTACGATTACGTAAAGATAAACGGCGATTACCGCACATGAGTCTAAAAAGGAGTAACGATATGAACGGTTCTTTTTCAAACGCGGAGCGCGCCGAGGTACTTACCCAGGCGATACCGCACATCAAGAAATACACCGGTAAAACGGTAGTCATAAAGTACGGCGGCAACGCGATGACCAACGAAAGTCTTAAAATGCAGGTTATGACCGATATAGTTCTGCTGTGGCTTATAGGGGTCAGAGTTGTTCTGGTGCACGGCGGCGGTCCCGAAATCAGCGGTCTTATGGACAAGCTCGGCAAAAAGCCGCAGTTTGTCGACGGGCTTCGCGTTACGGACGAGGAAACGGTGGATATAGTGCAGATGGCGCTTTCCGGCAAGGTAAACAAATCGCTTGTAAACCTTATCGACGTAGCCGGCGGCAGAAGCGTCGGGCTTTCGGGCGTGGACGCGCGGCTTATCGAAGCCGAAATAAAGGACGAACGGCTGGGACTCGTAGGCGAGATAACCAGGGTCAACACCTCGGTCATAACCGATTTGCTCGACAATAACTATATCCCGGTCATCTCGACAGTCGGCTGTGATAAAAAGGGCAACGTATATAATATAAACGGCGACACCGCCGCGGCGTTCATTTCGGGCGCGCTCGGCGCGGAGCGCCTTATTATGCTCACCGATATAGCGGGCATACTGAAAGATAAAAACGACGACTCTACTCTTATTCCGGAAATAACAGTCACCGAAGCCGAAAAGCTCATAAGCGACGGCATAGCCGGGGGCGGAATGATACCCAAGATAAAGTGTTGTGTAAAGGCGATAGAGCAGGGAGTCAAAAAGGTCGTAATCATGGACGGCAGAGTTCCCCACTCCATACTCATGGAGCTGCTCACAAACGAGGGCGCCGGCACCATGGTGACCGGAGGATAAGGTCTTAATATGAATATTAAAGATATCGACAAAAAATATATTGCTCCGACATATAACCGTTTTCCGGTTGTGGCGCAGTCCGGCAAGGGCTCGGTCATAACCGACGACAGGGGCAGACAGTATATTGATATGGGCTCCGGAATAGGCGTTACCGCCTTCGGTATCGCCGACCCCGTCTGGCTTGACGCGGTGACAAAGCAGGCGGCGACGTTACAGCACGCCTCCAACCTCTATTATACCGAGCCGTGCGTCAAGCTTGCCGAGCTTCTATGTAAAAAAACCGGCATGAAAAAGGTGTTTTTCTCGAACTCCGGCGCGGAGGCGAACGAGTGCGCAATAAAGGCGGCGCGTAAATACGCGCAGGACAAGTACGGCAAAAAAAGACACGTCATAGCCACGCTTACGGGCAGCTTTCACGGCAGAACGCTCACTACGCTCGCCGCAACGGGTCAGGATAAATTTCATAAGCTCTTTACCCCGCTTACAGACGGCTTTGTAAGCTTTAACGCGGGATGTATCGACGAGCTCGAAAAGATAAACAAAGACGGCACGCTTGCCGCCGTTATGATAGAGTGTATACAGGGCGAGGGCGGCGTGGTGCCGCTCGGTAAAGACTTTGTAAAGGCGCTTTACGAATACTGCGTCAAAAACGACGTACTGCTTATCGCGGACGAGGTACAGACGGGAAACGGCAGAACGGGCGAGCTTTACGCGTATATGAACTTCGGCATAAAGCCGGATATCGTATCCACGGCGAAGGGTCTTGCCGGCGGTCTGCCCATGGGGGCGACGATGCTCGGCGAGAAGTGCGAAAACGTCTTTTCCTTCGGCGACCACGGCTCCACCTTCGGCGGAAATCCGGTATGCGCGGCGGCGGCGATAAGCATTATTGAGCGGCTGGATGAAAAACTGCTTCAAAGCGTAAAGGACAAGAGCACCTACGCCTTTTTATCGCTTGAAAACGGCAAGGGTATCGAGGCGGTGACGGGCATGGGTCTTATGATAGGCATAAAGACCGTTAAGCCCGCCGGAGAGGTAATAGAGGAATGTATGAAAAGAGGCGTTCTGTGCCTTGCCGCAAAGGATAAGGTGCGACTGCTTCCGGCGCTTAATATCGACGACGGTTTGTTCAAAAAAGCGATAGAAACAATAAAGCGGGTCTGCGCCGAATAGCCGTGCCGCACCGCTTTTACTGACGGGGAGTTGTATAATGAAAAAGGCATATCTGATACTGAGCAACAATACGGTTTTCGAGGGTTATAAGATAGGCGCGGATACCGAAAGCACGGGCGAAGTTGTCTTTACCACGGGCATGACCGGATATCTTGAAACGCTTACCGACCCTTCGTACGCGGGGCAGATAGTGGTACAGACCTTCCCGCTTATAGGCAACTACGGCGTTATCAGCGAGGATTTCGAGGGCAAATGCGCGGTAAAGGGCTATATTGTAAGAACGCTTTGCGATACGCCATCCAATTTCAGGTCACAGTACGCGCTCGATAAGTTTCTTAAAGAGCATAACGTTTGCGGAATATGCGGAATAGATACCCGCAGGCTTACTAAAATCATTCGCGAGCAGGGCGTTATGAACGGTATGATATCCGATACGAAAACGCCCGATATGAAAGCTATCGAAAGCTATAAGGTGGGTAACGCAGTCGCACAGGTCTCGTCGGACAGGGTGTGCGAATACGCGCCGGAGGGCGAGGAAAAATACCGCGTCGCGCTGATAGATTACGGCGCTAAAAAGAGCATAATCAGGTGCCTGCAAAAAAGAGGGTGCCGCGTAACGGCTTTTCCGCATAACGTATCGGCGGAGGAGATACTGGGAACAAATCCCGACGGCATTATGCTTTCAAACGGGCCGGGCGACCCGCAGGAAAACGTTTACGAAATAGAGCAGATAAAGAAGATTCTCGGCAAAAGACCGCTTTTCGGAATCTGTCTCGGTCATCAGCTTACCGCGCTCGCCGCGGGCGGCACGACCGTCAAGCTGAAATACGGTCACCACGGCGCAAACCAGCCCGTTACCGAGGTGGGAAAGGGGCGCACCTACGTGACGAGCCAGAATCACGGCTACGCGGTGGTGGCGAAGTCGCTTAAAGGTATTGGAGAAGAAATTTTCGTAAACGCCAACGATAAAAGCAGCGAGGGTATGAGCTATAAGGAGCTTTCGGCTTTTACGGTGCAGTTTCACCCCGAGGCAAACGGCGGTCCGCACGATACCGAGTTTTTGTTTGACCGCTTCATAGCTTTAATGGAGGAAAAGAAGAATGCCTAAAAACGAAGCGATAAAAAAAGTGCTTGTAATCGGCTCGGGGCCGATAGTCATAGGTCAGGCGGCGGAGTTCGACTACGCCGGCGCGCAGGCGTGCAGGGTGCTTAAAAAAGAGGGCGTGAACGTAGTGCTCGCAAACTCCAACCCGGCAACCATTATGACCGACAGCGCCCTGGCGGACGAAATATATCTCGAACCGCTGACGCTTGAAACCGTCACTCGTATAATCGAAAAGGAGCGCCCCGACGGGCTCCTCGCGGGACTCGGCGGTCAAACGGGGCTTACCGTTTCAATGCAACTTTGCGAAAGCGGCGTGCTTAAAAAATACGGCGTCAGATTTTTGGGCAGCGATATAGAGGCGATAAAAAAAGCCGAGGACAGAGAACTTTTCAGGGAAACCATGCTTAAAATCGGTCAGCCCTGCGTTCCGAGCGAAATAGCGAACGATGTTGAAACCGCTCTTAAGGCGGCAAACGAAATAGGATATCCCGTGATAGTGCGCCCGGCGTATACGCTCGGCGGCTCGGGCGGCGGTATCGCGCAGGATGAGGAGTCTTTAAGAAAAATCGCGGCAAACGGACTCGATTTATCCCCGATAACTCAGATTCTGGTTGAAAAGTGTATTTCCGGCTGGAAGGAGATAGAGTTTGAAACCGTGCGCGATAGCGCGGGCAACGTAATCGCCGTTTGCTCAATGGAAAACTTCGACCCGGTGGGTATTCACACCGGCGATTCGATAGTCGCGGCGCCAGCCCTTACCCTTTCGGATAAAGAGCTTCAGATGCTGCGCACGGCGTCTCTCGATATCATATCGGCGCTGGGTATTGTGGGCGGCTGTAACTGTCAGTTCGCGCTCGACCCCGAAAGCTTCGAGTACGCGGTTATAGAGGTAAACCCGCGCGTTTCGCGTTCGTCCGCGCTCGCCAGTAAGGCGACCGGTTACCCGATAGCCAAAATATCGACGCTGATAGCGCTCGGCTATAACCTTGACGAGATAAAGAACGAAATAACCGGCAAGACCTGCGCGCTCTTCGAGCCGGCGCTCGATTACGTTGTCGTAAAGCTGCCCAAGTGGCCTTTTGATAAGTTTGTGGGTTCAAGCAGGCGGCTGGGCACGCAGATGAAGGCGACCGGCGAGGTAATGGCGATAGGTCAGAGCTTTACCGAGGCGCTTTTCAAAGCGGTGCGCGGCGCAGAGATAAATATGGACAGTCTGAACGCCGCCCCGATAAGCGACGCGGATATACTCACCCGTCTCGCAACGCCGGACGATATGCGGCTTTTTACCGTTTTTGAAGCGTTAAAGAGCGGTATTGATGTAAAGACCGTTCACGATATAACAAAAATCGACGAGTATTTCATTTCCTGCTTAAAGGAAGCGGCGCTGCTCGAAAAGGAGCTTGCCGGAAACAAGCTGACAGAAGAGCTTTACCTGAAAGCAAAAAAATCGGGTTTCCCCGATTCCTACATAAAGAGGATAACCGGCGAAAAGGAGCTTCCCGAGTTTTATTACAGCTATAAAATGGTGGACACCTGCGCCGCGGAGTTTGCCGCCGAAACGCCTTATTTCTACTCCTGCGCGGACGGGGACTGCGAGGCGAGAAGCGCAAAGCGAAGCGGCAAGCCGGTAATCATCGTTTTGGGCTCCGGACCTATCCGCATAGGTCAGGGCATAGAGTTCGATTACAGCTCGGTGCACTGCGTGTGGACGCTCAGGGAAATGGGCTACGACGTGGTTATAGTAAACAACAATCCCGAAACGGTATCGACCGATTACGACACCGCCAACCGTCTTTATTTCGAGCCGCTCACCGAAGAGGATATAATGAGTATCGTGAAAGTCGAGAACCCGCTCGGCGTGGTGGTGGCGTTCGGCGGGCAGACCGCCATTAAGCTTGCCAAAACGCTTGACAGCAACGGGATAAGGATACTCGGCACCTCGGCGGAAAGCATCGACGTCGCCGAGGACAGGGAGCGTTTCGACGCATTCCTCGAATCGATAGGGATGTCGAGACCGAAAGCGGTCGCGGTGGAAAGCAAGGAGGAAGCGGCGGTCGCCGCAAAGATACTGGGCTTCCCGGTACTGCTTCGTCCCTCTTACGTAATAGGCGGTCAGGGGATGAGCGTCGTGCGTACGGCGGAGGAGCTCCAAACCTATATGGACGCGATAATCGCGGGCGGAATAAACAATTCGGTGCTCGTGGATAAATATATGCCCGGCACCGAGCTTGAAGTCGACTGTATTTCGGACGGGCAGACCGTTCTTATCCCCGGTATTATGGAGCATATCGAGCGCGCCGGCATCCACTCGGGTGACTCGATAGCCGTATATCCGCCGTATAATCTTTCTGAAACGCTTACAAAAAAGATATGCGACGTATCGGTGAAAATGGCGCGCAGTCTCGGCACCAAGGGCATAGTGAACATACAGTATCTCGTGTTTGAAAACGAGCTTTACGTGATAGAGGTAAACCCCCGCGCGAGCCGCACCGTGCCTTATATAAGTAAGGTTACGGGCATACCGATGATAGAACTCGCCAGCCGCGTTATGCTGGGCGAAAAGCTTGCGGACATGGGTTACAGCGAGGGACTCGCCGAAAGCGCGCGGTATTACGCCGTAAAGGTGCCGGTTTTCAGCTTTGAAAAGATATCAGACGCCAACTCCATAATGGGACCCGAAATGAAATCGACCGGCGAAGTGCTCGGTATCGGCAGAACCAAATCGGAGGCGCTTTACAAAGGACTTTGCGCCTCGGGCATTGACGTTCACGGCGGCGAAAACCGCTCGCACGGGATACTTATTTCGGTTGAGGATTACGATTACGGCGACGCGATAAAGCTTGCCGAAAAGTTTACCGACCTCGGTATGAACCTTTACGCCACGCCCGATACCGCAAAAGCGATAAGGGCGCGCGGCATGCCGGTCAAAACGGTTCGCAACATCTGGGAGGCAAACGACATATACGACCTTATCGAAAACAAAACGGTAAATTACGTCGTATATACCGGCGCGGTCATGGACAGCTCGGTGGGCGACTTCCGCCTGCTTTACCGCAAGGCGATGTATGCGAAAATACCCTGCATGACTTCCATTGACACCGCGCTCGCCCTTGCGGACGTCGTAAGCGCGTGTTATACTCAGGATAACACCTATCTTGTGGATATAAACCATTAAGCATAGCACAATAATCCGAACCCGCCTTAAACGGCGTGTTTTCGGCATTCTGTTACTTGTCGTCCTTACCGGGCGACAGCCCGCTCTCGTCCTCCGCATAAAATTCTGCTCAAAAACACGCTCGTTTAAGGTCGCAGAATTTTATCGGAAAGCGAATTTCAGTGCTATGCGAGGCAAAAACGCAGGAAATCCTGTCGGATTTCCGAGTATTTTAACAAAGGAGGGCGCGAAATTCGCCCGCTAAAATCGGGTTCGGATTATCGCGCTATGCTTAAGGAGATACTATGAATCTTAAAGGAAGAAGCTTCTTAAAACTGCTCGATTTTACGCCGGAGGAGATAGAGTATCTTATAGACCTTGCGGCGGAGCTTAAGGAAAAAAAGAAAAAAGGAATACCGCACAACCTCTGCCGTGGCAAAAATATCGCGCTGGTATTTGAAAAAACCAGCACGAGAACGCGCTGCGCCTTTGAGGTGGCGGCCGCGGACCTCGGCATGAACGCCGTATACCTCGACCCGTCCTCCTCACAGCTCGGCAAGAAAGAGAGTATCGCCGATACCGCGCGCGTGCTCGGCAGAATGTTTGACGGCATAGAGTACCGCGGCTTCGGTCAGGAAAGGGTGGAAACTCTGGCGCGCTACGCCGGTGTGCCGGTCTTCAACGGACTTACGAACGAATTTCACCCCACGCAGATTTTAGCCGATTTTCTGACAATAAGGGAGCATTTCGGCGCGCTTGCGGGCAAAAAGCTCGTTTACATGGGCGACGCGCGATATAATATGGGCAACTCGCTTATGGTGGGAAGCGCGAAAACGGGACTCCAATTTACCGTTTGCGCGCCAACGGAGTATTTTCCCGAAAAGGAGCTTACAGAAACCTGCCTTGATATCGCAAAGAAAACGGGCGGCAAAATAACCTTCGAAACCGACCCGCTTGCCGCCGTAAAGGGAGCCGACGTGATTTATACCGACGTGTGGGTATCGATGGGCGAAAGCGCCGCGGCGTGGGACAAGCGCATAAGCGACCTCTATCCTTATCAGGTCAACGAAAAAATTATGGAGGCGGCGGGAGAACAGTGCCGCTTTATGCACTGCCTGCCCGCTTTTCACGACCTCAACACCGAGACGGGCGCCGAGGTCTGCAAGGCGAGGGGGCTTTCCTGCCTTGAAGTGACCGACGGCGTCTTCGAGGGTAAACAGTCGATAGTTTTCGATGAAGCGGAAAACCGTATGCACACAATAAAAGCCGTGATGGCGGCGATGTTATAAATGATACAAAGAAAAAACCGCGAATATTCGCGGTTTTTCGGCGTTTTTTCAAAAAAAGGTTGACTTTAGTGCTTTAATGTGATAAAGTGTAGTATGTTCAAAATTTCCGCATAGGGAGAATACAATGACAGTAAATGACAAGGTTTTGCAGAAAAGTGAAAAAATCACCTTTGCTTTAAGGGAGCTGTTCGTAAACCGCGGCTTCAGAAGATATCGTATGAGCAAGTTCGAGGAGTACGATTTGTACGCCAAAAACAAGGATTTTCTGATTTCGGATAACGTTATAACCTTTACCGAGGGCGGTCGCCTTATGGCGCTTAAACCCGACGTGACCCTTTCAATAATCAAAAACAGCAAGGACAGCGGCGGGCTTCAGAAGGTGTACTATAACGAAAACGTCTTCCGCTTTTCAAAGGAAAGCGGCGTTTTCCGCGAAATGGCGCAGGTGGGCGTCGAGTGTATCGGCGAGGTTGACGGGAAAACCGTTTGCGATACCGTAAAAACGGCGAGAGAGAGTCTGTCGCTCTTGGGCGGCGAGTATGTGCTCGCGCTTTCAAACCTCGATATTATAAAGGCGGCGGTTACCCTCGCAAGTGAGGATGAAGCCGAAAGAAGCCGGCTTTACGACGCCGTCGCTTTCAAAAACCGCGACGCGCTCACGGCGCACACGGATAACGAATATACCCGTATGCTCAAAGAACTTCTCGATTTGCACGGCAGTGTGAAAGATGTCGCCGAAAAGCTTAAATGTGTGCTTTCACCGCTCGGCGGCGAAAGCAAGGAAGAGTTTCTGGAGCTGCTTGAAGGTCTTTCGGCGGAAGAGGATTCGGACAAAATTACGGTCGATTTTTCGGTCACAGGCGATATGAACTACTATAACGGCACCGTTTTCAAGGGCTATATCGGCGGTGTTTCCGATACCGTGCTTTCGGGCGGCAGATACGATAATCTCATGAAAAAAATGGGGCGCTCCTCAAAGGCAATAGGGTTTGCGGTTTACACCGACAAGCTCGACGGCGCCGTGAAAAAGACCGCCGCGGACGACGGCTTTGTAAACGTCGCGGTGCCCAAGGGCAGACTGGGCGAAAAGGTATTCTCAATGTTCACTTCCGCCGGTATAGGCACGCCCGATATGAGCGACGATAACCGCAAGCTGATTTTTGAGAACAGAGAAGAAAAACTGCGCTTTTTCTGGGTCAAACCGACCGACGTGGCAAAATACGTTGAAAAAGGCGCGGCGGATATAGGCGTCGCGGGCAAGGATATACTGCTTGAATATGAGCCGGAGATATACGAGCTCGCCGACCTTAAAATCGGCAAATGCCGTATGGCGGCGGCGGCGCCGAAGGGCTACGTCGACGATACCAGCCGCGCGCTCGTGGTCGCGACGAAGTTTGAAAACATCGCCCGCAAGTATTACCGCACGGGCGGCAGGGATATAGAGGTCATAAAGCTTAACGGCTCGATAGAGGTCGCGCCCATACTGGGACTCAGCGACGTGATAGTGGATATCGTCGAGACCGGCACCACGCTTAAAGAAAACGACCTCGAAGTGATAGACGAAATAGCCCCCGTAAGCGCGCGGCTTATCGCAAACCGCGCCTCCTACGGCTTCAAGGGCGAAAGAATAGAAGAAATAGCGGGAAAGCTTACCGGCGTTTCGGAGGGTAAAAAATGATAAAAATTTTAGAATACGGCGCGGTGAAGCGCGAGGAAATATTTGACCGCGCGGTCAAAAGAGCCGACGTGCAGAAGACAGTCGCGGATATAATAGAGGAAGTAAGGAAAAACGGCGATAAGGCGCTTTTCTACTATACCGAAAAGTTTGATAAAGCGCGGCTTCAAACGCTTGAAGTAAGCAAAAAAGAGATAGAAGAGGCGGTCGCCGCCACCGACATAAAGCTGCTCGAAATAATGCGCGAGGCGGCGGAAAACATCCGCGCATTTCATAAAATGCAAAAGCGCGAGGGCTTTAAGACCGAGAAGCGCGGCGCTATAACCGGGCAAAAAATAGTGCCGGTCGACGTCGCGGGGCTTTACGTTCCCGGCGGCACGGCGGCATACCCTTCCACCGTGCTTATGGACAGTATACCGGCGAAAATAGCCGGCTGTAAGCAGGTAATGATAGTCACCCCGCCCGATAAGGACGGAAAAATAAACCCCGCGATTTTAGCGGCGGCGAGTATCGCCGGTGTGGATAAGATATTCAAGGTCGGCGGCGCGCAGGCGATAGCGGCGCTCGCCTACGGCACCGAAAGCATACCGAAAGCCGATAAAATAGTCGGCCCCGGCAACGCCTTTGTCGCCGAGGCGAAACGGCAGGTATACGGCGAGGTTTCCATCGATATGATAGCAGGACCGAGCGAGATAATGATAGTGTCCGACTGTAAGAGCGACCCCGACGTGCTCGCGGCTGATATGCTCTCGCAAGCCGAGCACGACCGTCTTGCCACCGCGGTGCTTATAACCGACAGTAAAGAGCTTGCCCTCGCGGTGGCAAAAAGCATTGAAGAGCAGCTGCCCGCGCTCTCACGCGAGGAAATAGCCCGCGCCGCGATAGACGGAAACTCCAAAATCATCGTCACAGGCGACCTTGACGGCGCGATAGAGCTTGCCAACGAAATCGCGCCCGAGCATTTAGAGCTTTGCGTGGACGACCCGTGGGCGTGCTTTGAAAAGGTGCGTCACGCCGGCTCGGTATTTCTCGGACGCAGCTGTCCCGAGGCGCTCGGCGATTATTTCGCGGGACCCAATCACACTCTGCCCACAAGCGGTACGGCGAAGTTTTCGAGTCCGCTTTCGGTAGACGATTTTATAAAGAAAACACAGTTTACTTATTATACAAAAGAGGCGCTCGCGGCGGTTGCCGGAAAAATCGCTGCTTTCGCGACGGCGGAAGGACTTACCGCTCACGCGAAGAGCGCGACTATTCGTACGGAGAAGAAAAAATGAGCAGATTTCTAAACGATAGCTTAAAGGACCTGACGGTTTATACGCCCGGCGAACAGCCGAAGGAAAGGGAGTACGTAAAGCTTAACACCAACGAGTCGCCCTTTCCCCCCTCGCCGTACGCACTGCGCCTTTGCCGCCTTGCCGCGGCACAGATGCAGCTGTACAGCGACCCCGAATGCCGCGACCTTAAAGCCGCCGCGGCGGAGGAGTTCGGCATAGAAAAGGACGAGGTGATTTTCACCAACGGCTCGGATGAGGCGCTGTGGTTCGCCTTTGCCGCTTTCTGCGATAAAAAAAGCGGCGCGGCGTTCCCCGATATAACCTACGGCTTTTATAAGGTCTTTGCGGACCTCTACGGCGTCCCCGCGACCGAAATACCGCTTAAAAGCGATTTTTCGCTTGACGCGGACGACTACGTCGGCATAAACAAGACGGTGTTTATAGCAAACCCCAACGCGCCTACGGGTATGGCGATTTCCGTTTCCGATATTGAAAAAATCGTAGAGAGCAACCCGAAAAACGTAGTCGTAGTAGACGAGGCGTACGTTGATTTCGGCGGCGAGACCGCCGTCCCGCTTATAAAGAAATACGATAATCTGCTGGTGGTGCGCACCTTTTCAAAATCGCGCTCGCTCGCCGGCGCCAGACTGGGATTTGCGATAGGCAACAGGGAGCTTATAAGCGACCTTAACAGGATAAAGTATTCGACCAACCCCTATAACGTGAACCGTATGACTCAGGCGGCGGGGCTGGGCGCGCTGTGCGACGCGGAGTATTTTCGCTTCTGCCGGGATAAAATCATAGAAAACCGCGAATATCTTGCGGCAAAGCTTAAAAAGCTCGGATTTACGCTTACGGATTCGCGCGCAAACTTCCTGTTTGCGAAAAAAGAGGGCGTGCCGGGCAAGGATATTTACCTTAAACTCAAAGAAAAAGGCGTTCTTGTGCGCCATTTCGATACTCCCCGTCTTAACGGCTACGTCCGTATCACGGTGGGGAGCCGCGAGGAGACGGACGCCCTGCTTCACGCTCTGGAGGAAATATTATGAGGATAGCCGAAATAAACAGAAAAACCGCCGAAACCGATATAAAGCTGAAGCTCAACCTTGACGGCACGGGAAAGAGCCGTATTGATACCGGCTGCGGTTTTCTTGATCATATGCTGACGCTTTTTGCCTCGCACGGCAGATTTGACCTTGAAGTAAGCTGCAAGGGCGATACATACGTTGATTACCACCACACCGTTGAGGATATCGGTATCGCGCTCGGCTCGGCGTTTTGTTCGGCGCTTTCGGACAAGCGCGGCATACGCCGCTACGGCGATATACTGCTTCCCATGGATGAAACGCTCATTCTTGCCGCCGTCGATTTTTCCGGCAGGGCGCAGCTTGTGTTTATCGCCGATATGCCCGCGCAGAAGGTGGGTGATTTCGATACCGAGCTTGTCGAGGAGTTCTGGCTCGGCTTCGTGCGCGAAGCGAAATGCTCGCTTCACATAAGAAAAATATCGGGCAAAAACACTCACCACATAGCAGAAGGCATATACAAGGCGGTCGCCCGCTGTTTTCTCGCGGCGACAGCGGTCGATGAAAAATACAAAGACGAAATACCCTCTACAAAAGGAGTTCTTTAATGATAGCGATAGTCGATTACGGCGTGGGGAACCTTTTTTCCCTCAAATGCTCGTTTGCGGCGGTAGGTGAAAACGCCGTCGTCACAAGCGATAAAAGCGAAATTAAAAACGCCGATAAAATAGTCTTGCCGGGTGTAGGCGCGTTCGGCGACGCCGCGAAAAAGCTTAAAGAGCAAAACCTCGATATACTGCTTAAAGACGAGGCGAAAAGCGGCAAGCCGATACTCGGCATCTGCCTCGGTATGCAGCTGCTTTTTGAAAAAAGCTTCGAGTACGGCGAGCACGCGGGTCTCGCGCTCATTCCGGGCGCGGTTCGCCCGATAAGCGACGTTATAAGCGGCGACCTTAAAATCCCTCACATGGGCTGGAACGCGCTGAATTTCCACGGTAAAAAGCATCCCGCTTTCAAATATTCGAGCGAGGGCGATCACGTATATTTCGTGCACTCGTTTTACGCCGATACGCCGGAGGAATTCGTGCTTGCGACCGCCGAATACGGCGCGCCGCTTACCGCGGCGGCGGCAAACGGCAATGTTATCGGCTGTCAGTTCCATCCGGAAAAAAGCGGCAAAGCGGGGCTTAAAATATTAAAGGCATTTTGCGAAACGGAGAAAAGCAGATGATAATTTTACCCGCCATTGATATAATCGAGGGCAACGCCGTTCGCCTTTATAAAGGCGATTATGAGAAAAAGACGGTCTACTCGGGCGACCCGGTAAGAATCGCGCTCGATTTTAAGGAAAAGGGCGCACAGTGGATACACATAGTGGATCTCGACGGCGCAAAAAGCGGCAAAACGCCGAATTTTGACGTTATAGCCGATATCGTGAAGACTTCGGGACTTTGCGCCGAAGTCGGCGGCGGCGTGAGGAGTATCGAAACAATAGAAAAATACCTCGCCGCGGGCGTAAAGCGGGTCATCCTCGGCACGGCGGCGGCAAAGGACCCCGAATTTACCGTGCGCGCGGTAGAGGAATTCGGCGAAAAAATCGCCGTGGGTATCGATATAAAGGACGGCTTTGTCGCGGTGGACGGCTGGACGAAAACCACCGCTCTTACCGCCGAACAGTTCCTGCTTGAAAACGAACAAAAGGGCGTTCGCACCGTCATTTGCACCGATATTTCGCTTGACGGCGCCATGCGCGGCACAAACAGGGAGCTTTATAAAAGTATTGTCGGCAAAACGGGAATAAACATAATCGCCTCGGGCGGCGTAAGCTCGCTTGACGATGTAAAAGCCCTCAACGGTATCGGCGTTTACGGCGCGATAATCGGCAAGGCGTATTACACCGGGGCGATAGATATAAAAGAAGCGACAGAGGTGTCAAAATGATCACCAAAAGAATAATACCCTGCCTTGACGTGCGTGACGGCAGAGTGGTAAAGGGAGTGAATTTCGAGGGCTTGCGCGAGGTGGACTCGCCGGTCGGGCTTGCGAAATATTACAGCTCCTGCGGGGCGGACGAGCTCGTTTTCTACGATATAACCGCCTCTTCTGACGGGCGAAAGCTCTTTACCGAGATACTTCGCGAAACCGCCTCGGGCGTGTTTATTCCGCTTACCGTGGGCGGCGGCATCAATACCACGGAGGATTTCGAGCGCGTGCTCTCCTGCGGCGCGGACAAGGTAAGCGTAAACACCGGCGCGATAAAGGATCCTTCGCTATTAGAGCGCGCGGCAAAGCTTTACGGCGACCAGTGCGTAGTGCTTTCGGTCGACGTAAAACGGGTGGACGGTGTGTTCCGCGTTTTCGCGAAGGGCGGCAGGGAAAACACCGGACTTGAAGCGATAGAGTGGATAAAACGCGGCGTGGGAAGCGGCGCGGGCGAAGTAGTGGTAAACTCCATAGATACCGACGGCGTAAAGCGCGGCTTCGATATCGAAATGCTTAAAAAGGTATGCGAAGCGGTAAAGGTGCCGGTGATAGCCTCGGGCGGCGCGGGAAGTATCGAAGATTTCATAAACCTTTTCAAAAGCGTGCCGGGTGTGGACGCGGGGCTTGCCGCCTCGGTGTTCCATTTCGGCGAGATAGAAATAAACAAGCTTAAAGAAGAAATGCGGAAAAACGGCATAAGCGCAAGACTCGGAGGATAATATGATAAACGTAAACGAACTTAAATTTGACGAAAAGGGGCTTATCCCCGCCATTGTGACCGACGCGGACACCGGCAGAGTGCTCACCCTCGCGTATATGAACGAGGAAAGTCTTAAAATATCGATGGAAAAGAAACTTACCTGCTTTTTCAGCCGCTCGCGGAACGAATTGTGGCTTAAAGGCGAGACCAGCGGCAACTATCAGCACATAGTGTCCATAACCGCCGACTGCGACCGCGACGCGCTGACTGTGGCGGTGCGCCCCGAGGGACCCGCCTGCCACCTCGGCACAGAGTCCTGCTTTAATGAAAAGGTCTTTGAAAACGAGGATGAGCAGGTCTTCTCCTACGAATACCTCTACGACCTTATAAAAGGCAGAAAAACCGATAAAAAAGAGGGCTCTTATACCACCTATCTCTTTGAAAAAGGACTCGATAAAATACTTAAAAAGGTGGGCGAGGAGTGCACCGAGGTAATAATCGCCGGCAAGGCGCAGGATAAGGCGGAAACGGTTTACGAAATAGCCGACCTCGCCTATCACGTAATGGTGCTTATGATAGAGGCGGGCATAAGTCTTGAAGATATAAAGAACGAGCTTGCCTCACGTCACGTTATAGATAAAAAAGTCAAGCAGGAGAAAATGGTTTGATGTATCTTAAAGATTATCATCTCCACACCACGTTCAGCGACGGCATAGATACGCCGGAGCAGATGACGGAGGCGGCGATAGAAAAGGGACTCGCGGAAATAGGGTTTTCCGACCACTCGTACATATCAATGCCCAGCGAAATAGTTTACTGGAAGGGTAAGGAGTCAGAGCCGCTTTATAAAGCGGAAATCGCAAGACTTCAAGAAAAATACAGGGAAAAAATAAAAATATCCTGCGGTATTGAGCAGGATTATTTCTCCGACCACGCGGCGGAGGGCTACGATTATATAATCGGCGCGGTGCATTTTATAAACGCGGGCGGTATTCTTATCGCCACGGACGAGCCGCCCGATTACACCCTTAAAAGCCTTAAACACTTCGACGGCGACATTTATACCTTCACAGAGGAATATTATAAGCTGCTCGCCCGCGTTGTCGAGGTGACAAAGTGCGATTTTATAGCCCACTTCGACCTTGTGACAAAGTACAACGACGGCGGCGTGCTGTTTGACGAAAACCACCCGCGCTATAAACGCGCGTGGCGCGCGGCGGCGGACGCGCTGCTTGAAACCGGAAAGCCGTTTGAGATAAACACCGGCGCAATGGCGCGCGGCATTAAGTCGGGCGCCTATCCGAGCGTTGAAATAATTGAATATCTGAGAAGCCGCGGCGGCAGATTCGTCCTTAACAGCGATTCGCACAAAAAAGAGAATTTATGCTTCGGCTTTGAAAAATACGAAAAATTACTGTGAGAAAATACCGATGAAAAAGATAATGTTCGTCTGCCACGGCAATATCTGCCGCAGTCCCCTCGCGGAATTCGTGATGAAGGACCTTGTAAGGAAAGCCGGTAGGGAAAAAGAGTTTTATATCGCCTCCGCCGCGACAAGCGGTGAGGAAGAGGGCAACCCCGTCTATCCGCCGGTAAAGGAGCTTATGCGGCGGCACGGTATTCCTTTTGAGGAGCGGCGCGCCGTTCGCCTTGCGGCTGACGATTACGGCAAATACGATTTGTTCGTAATAATGGATAAAAACAACGACCGCAATATTCGCCGTATTTTCGGGGGCGACCCCGAAGGAAAAATTAAAATGCTCCTGTCGTTTACGGGCGAGTGCCGCGACGTCGCCGACCCGTGGTATTACGGCAATTTCGAGCAGACTTATTCGGACGTTTTCGCCGGCTGTACGGCGATGATGAAATATTTTGACGGCGTTTCGTAGGGTGATTACCGGTCGCCCGTAAGACGGATATCAGACACAATGTGCGGCGGGCGAAAGCCCGCCGCATAATCGTTACAGGGACAGCCGGGGACGTCTGTCCCTACGGTATTTAATTGATATTTTGCAGGGCCTGGCGCCCCGACATCCCGAAACCCGCCCCTATGGCGTACCGATTGAATTTGCGTTTTGCGCGGGTGATTACCAATCGCCCGCGCGACTTTTTTGCGGCGAAAAATGCCGAAAACGGATTATAAATGTTTAATTTTTTTTATAATTTGCACGATTTTTGGTATACAAAAGCACTTACGCGCGTTATAATTGCAATAACTCAGATATCTTTTTTTATCCGGCGGCAGTCCGCCGCGCAAGAAAAGCCGGCGCCGTTTTGTGCGCGCCGTTTGATTTGGAGAAGTCTTATGTTTACAGTTAAACCGCCGCTTTTGGGCGTGGCGTACTATCCCGAGGACTGGGATATTGCGGAAATGGACAAGGATATTGAAAAAATGCGCGCGATTGGAATAAACGTCGCGCGGATAGGCGAGTTTGCCTGGCGCAAAATGGAGCCGGAGGACGGCAAATTCGATTTTTCGTGGCTTCATGGCGTTGTAGAAAAGCTTAAAAGCGCCGGTATCGGCGTTGTTATGGGCACGCCGACCGCGACGCCGCCGGTGTGGCTTACGAAAAAACATCCCGATATGCTCATAGAGTATAAAAACGGCAGAAGAATGCAGCACAGCGGCAGACGCCACGCCTGCTCGAATCACCCCGTGTATCTTAAATACAGTGCGAGGATTGTCGAAAAACTGGCGATAGAGTTTGGCGGCGACGAAGCGGTTATCGGCTGGCAGATAGATAACGAGATATATCTGCAAAACAACGAGGGCTGTTTCTGCGAAAACTGTAAGAAGAGATATCACGAACATCTGAAAAACAAATTCGGTACGGTTGAGGAGATGAACAGGCGGCTTAACCTTAATCTGTTCAGTCAGGCGTACGACAGCTTCGACGAGGTCCCCCTGCCGCGCGATACATGGGAAAATCCCCACTTAAAGCAGGAGTTTTTAATAAGCGCGGGGCAGGCGAACATAGATTTTGTCGCCATGCAGGCGAAAATACTCAAAAAGTATACGAAAGCTCCGATAGGCACCGATATAATCCCCTTTAACGGTATGGATTACCGCAAAATGAACGAGCCGCTCGACGTGGTACAGTTTAATCACTACAACGTGCCCGAAAACCTTTGGGAGTGCTGTTTGTGGTTCGATTACCTGCGCACGCTCAAAGAGCGCCCGTTCTGGAACACCGAGACCGCGACCTGCTTTACCGGCTCGACCGGCACTTCCGGCGGTATAAAGCCGGACGGGTTTTGTTACGCCAACACGTGGCTGTCTCCGGCTCTCGGCGGCGAAGCGACCATGTACTGGCTCTGGCGCACGCACTGGGCGGGTCACGAGCTTGTGCACGGCTCGGTCCTCGATACGAGCGGCAGGGAAATGTACAGCACCGGCGAGGTAAAAAAGGCGGCGGCGGATTTCAAAAAATGCGCGGATTTCATAAACGGTACAAAGGTCGATACAAATATCGCGCTGCATTATTCTTCGCTCTGCTATAATATGTTTTCTACTCAGCCGGTGGTCGGCGAGTTTCAGTACGACGGGGCGTTAAAGCGGCATTTTTACAAGCCTTTAATAAACGCGGGTCTTCGTCCCGACGTTATCGACGAGGGCGCGAGCCTCGATAAATACAAGGTGATTTTTTCGCCGCTTATGATAACGCTCGATTCCTGCGACCTGCGCCGCCGTATAAGAAAATGGGTTGAAAACGGCGGTATATGGGTTACGGGTCCCATGACCGACATACGCACCGCGGACGGCACGAGGTTTAAGGACAGACTGCACGGTATGCTCGAAGAGCTTACGCCGGCGGTCTTCAAATACTGGTTCCCGGATAAGGAAAAGAGAATAAAAGCCCGCTGGAGCGACGGCGAGGATTTCGGCGGTAATACCTATTATGAATTGTTTGAGCCGGATAAGTCCGCCGACATCGTAAACGTAACGGGAGGACACAGGGCGGTCGAAAACAGCGCGGTATTGCAGTGTTTCCCCGTGGGAAAGGGCTTTGTTTACGTGCTCGGCACATTGCCTGACGAAAAGGATATGCAAAAGCTGATTACGGCGGTTTGCGAAAAAACCGGCGTATTATGCGACACCACAGAAGGCGACTCGCTTATCGTTTCGCCCCGTAAGGGCGGTAAAACGTCCGGCGTGATACTTGTTGATATTTGCGGAAAAGGCGGAGTTTATCACAACAAGCTTAAGTACAGGGAACTTATTTCCGGGGAAATCTTTGAAGGCGATATTTATGTTGACCCGTACAGGGTTATGGTGCTCGAAAAAATCAAAGACTGACGGATGATGATAAAGAGTGAAAAGATTAGACGGTCAAAAATTGGAGTTTCTTATATCAGAACACGCAAATCTTGAATTGCTCCAAAACAAAATAGGTTGTAAAGAGGTTATAGTTCATCAGGACGGTAAATGTGTTTACAGCGGTGTTTTCGGCACAAAGTCGGTAGGCGGTGAAGCCGCGAAGAGAGGGTTGATATACCGGGCGGCGTCAATGACAAAGCCGGTTACCGCCGTTGCGGTTTTGCAACTTGTCGATAAAGGTCTTTTGCGTTTGGACGATAAAATTTCAAAGTTCTTTCCGAAAGCCGGCAACCTTAAAGTCGCCGCGGTCGCGGGCAATAAAATAGTGTCCTGCGTGCCGCTCAAAAGGGAAATCACGGTAGAAAACCTGCTTTCTCACACAAGCGGAATAGGATGTTCGCCGGTTGTGGATATTCTCGGCGAAAAAAACAATAAATTATCTCTTAATGACGCGATAGAAGATATCCTTTCAAAACCCGTTTCCTTTGAGCCGGACTCTACTCAGCGGTACGGCGTGACCGAGGCGTTCGACCTTGCCGCCGGTATCGTTCAAAAGGTATCCGCCAGACCGTTTGACGAATATTTGAGTGAAAATATTTTCAAGCCGCTCGAAATGGAAAACACAACCTTTTCCCCAACAAAAACACAGTGGGAAAACCTTGTTACAATGCATAACCGCACAAAAGACGGCAAAAGCGAAAACTCGGCGACAGAGAGCGGTTGCGTGTTTGAAAACTTTTTATGCCGGCGTATGCCCGCCGGCGCGGGACTTGTTACAACGGCGGACGATTATGTTAAATTCGCCGATATGCTGTGTTTAGGCGGAACAACGAAGAAAAAGGTAAAAGTCTTATCGGAAAAGGCGGTCGAACTGATGGCTACGCCGCACACCCCCGCCAATTTTGAAAACTGGTGTGAAAAGTGGGGACTATCTGTCAGAATAGTCGTATCCGATTCCTACCCTCACGGTCTTGCCGTGGGCTCTTTCGGTTGGAGCGGCGCCTACGGCTCGCATTTCTGGGTTGACAGAGAAAACCGCATTTCCGCCGTTATGATGAAGAATTCGCGCTTTGACGGCGGCTCGGGCAACGCCAGCGCCTGTCAGCTTGAAGAGGACGTTTGCAGTTCTTTGCGGTGACACACCGCGGGATTTAAGATAAAGAAACATATTAACCGTAAGGAGTTTTGATAATGGCGGATAAATTTTACCTTATCGGCAACGCGCATTTAGACCCGGTTTGGCAATGGAAAATATCCGAGGGGCTGTCGCTGATAAGGTCGACCTTCCGCTCTGCGCTTGACAGGATGAAGGAAAATAAAGACTACAAATTCACAAGCGCCTGCGCGGGCTATTATTTATGGATAAAAACGGTAGACCCCGATATGTTTGAAGAGATTAAGGAGCGCGTAAAAGAGGGACGCTGGGGCGTAGTCGGCGGCATGTGGGTCCAGCCCGACTGCAACATTCCGTCGGGCGAGGCGTTCTGCCGGCATTTCCTTTATTCTCAAAGGTTTCTGAAAGAGAACTTCGGCGAGGCGGCCGCGGTGGGGTACAACGTCGACTCCTTCGGTCACAGCGCTGTGCTTCCGCAGCTGCTTAAAAAATCGGGTATGGACTGTTACGTTTATATGCGCCCCGCAAGGGAGACAGAAAATCCCGCCCTGCCCGCGGAGAATCTGCACAAGTGGGTAAGCCCCGACGGCAGCGCGGTCACCGCGTTCAGGATACCTGATTTATATAACGGCGACCTTTCGGAGGAGCGGCTTAAAATTTACCTTGAAAAAAAGCAGAATCAGATGATTTTTTACGGCATAGGCAACCACGGCGGCGGCCCTTCAAAGGAGCATTTGAAACAGGCCCGGGCGCTGACCGTAAACAGCAACTTCAGGTACGCCGTGCCGGCGGAATATTTCGCGGAAGAGAAAGACGCCGCAATGCCGACCGTAACAGGCGACTTAAAGCACCACGCGGCGGGCTGTTACAGCGCGAACAGCCGCATAAAATACGAAAACCGCCGCAGTGAATGCGAGCTTGTAAGGGCGGAAATATTCGATACGCTGTCGGGTATTGCGACGGGCGGTGAGTTTCACGGCGAAGAGTTCAAAAAAGCGTGGCAGAGGGTTATGTTCAACCAGTTCCACGACGTTATAGCCGGCTGCTGTATCAAGGAGGCGTACGCCGACGCGTACAACGCCTTCGGATATGCCCGCCAGAAAGCGCAGGAGCTTGAAAATCTCGCGCTTCAAAGGGTTTCGGGCAGGATAAAAACGACCGATTTTTTAACCGCCGGTTTTTCGGAAATGCGCGACCGCCTCTGGTACAGGGAGGGCGAGGGCTCGCCCATGGTCGTTTTCAACCCCCATCCCTTCACGGTCAAAACCTATGTAAGCTTCGGCGCGTACAGTGTGACCAAGGTGGTCGATCACAACGGAAACGACGTGCCTTACCAGATGGTAAGAGCGCCTTATACCGATTGCGAAAACATCAAAAAATGCTTGTTTGAAGTCGATTTGCCGGCTATGGGCTATCGCGTTTACTACGTTTACAGGAAGACCGAAAACTCCTCCGAAACCAAGACGGTGACCGACCTTCGCGCAACCGAAAGCACGCTTGAAAACAACCTTGTAAAAATCACCTTTGACGCGGAAAGCGGCGCCGTGACATCCTACGTCTTAAAAACCGGAGGTCGGGAGTTTGCGCAGGGACCGCTCGGAAAAGCGATAGTATGCGACGACTCGAAGCACGATACATGGTCGCACCTTATAAACAACCTTAACGACGATATCGGCGCCTTCGGCGGCGGAAAGCTGACTCTTACCGAGAACGGACCTGTCCGCGCCACCGTAAAATCGGTCACAACGCACGGCAATTCCGTACTCAAAAAATATTATACCCTTTACAAAAACGACGCGCGCCTGCACATACGGTGCATACTTGACGCGGACGAGGAGTATAAGCTGATAAAGCTTTCTTTCCCGGTCAACGTCGAATCGCCGCGGGCGGTATATTCCATGCCGTACGGCTTTATTGAAAAAGAGCCGAACGGCGAGGAGGATATCGCGCACGAGTGGGCCGATATGTGCGACAAAAACACCGGCGCGGGACTGGGGCTTATAAACGACGGCAGATACAGCCATTGCGCGCTCGGTAATGATTTGCGGGTGGTAATAGCGCGCTGCTGCGCCTACCTTGACCATTACGGTGAAAAGAGCCGCGATGAGGAAATGGAGTTTATAGACAAGGGCGAGCACGAGTTCAACTTTATTCTTTGCCCGCACGAAAAAAAAGAAACGGCGGATATCACAAGCCGCTCAAAGGTGCTCAATATGCCGCCGGTGCTGGTTCAGGAGACGCATCACGACGGTGTTTTGCCGCAGGTTTATTCCGGAATAAGGCTGGATAAGGAAAACATAGGAGTTTCCGCCCTTAAAAACAGCGAGGACGGCGAAGGTCTTGTTATCAGATTTACAGAGACGGCGGGCGAAAAAACCACCGTCGGCGTAAAGTGCGCGGTAATAGATAAAAGCTTCGAGCTGAGCTTTGCTCCGCAGGAGGTAAAGACGGTTAAGATAGGCAAAGACGGCAGTATAAAAGAGGTGCTTATCACCGAATGACCGTTTGATAAAAGCGCCGACAGGCGGCTGAGCGCCGGCGAAAAAAAGAAACCTTAAAGCAAAGCGGAAAAAAATCCCGAGGTGTTGTTTTATGATTATACCCGTAAACGAAAACGAGCTGAAAGAGCGTATCGCCCGAAATTTCAGGCGGCTTGCGGATTCGCCCTATTACGGGATCGGCGAGGTTTTCGCGCCCGGAAATTACGACTGGCCCGCCGACAAGGAGGGCAGAGCGCTGCTCGCCTTTGTTTCGCATTACAAAATAAGCGGTAAAAAAATACCCTGTATGGACGAAATGATAGAAAAGCTCCCCGAAAACCTCAACGAAAAGGGGTATATGGGCAAAATTTACGGCGACGTTATCGCCGAGCAACAGCTTTCGGGACATTCGTGGCTGCTTCGCGGACTCTGCGAATACTATGAGCAGTTCGGGAAAGAGGAAGTCCTCGGCTTTATAAGCGCGATAACCGAAAATCTCTTTTTGCCTACAAGAGGCCGCTATGCCGCCTACCCCGTGAACCGCGCGAAAAAGGACGAGGGCGACGTAAGCGGAAACGAGATAGGGTATTTCGGCAACTGGCTTTTATCAAGCGACGTCGGCTGCGCTTTTATGAGTATCGACGGGCTTTCGCACGTTTACAAGGTCACGAAAAACGAAGCGGTAAAAGAGCTTCTTGACGAAATGGCGGCGGCGTATCTTTCCATCGATAAAGTGAAGCTTCGCGTGCAGACGCATTGCACCCTTACCGCCGCGCGAGGCATGATGAGGATGTACTCGCTGACGGCTGATGAAAAGTATATAAACGGCGCAAAGGATATTTACGATTTGTACGTGTTCGGCGGCGGAATGACCTATACTTATCAGAATCTCAACTGGTGGGGGCGGCCGGACAGCTGGACCGAGCCATGTGCCATAGTCGATTCGCTTATGCTCGCGGCCGGGCTTTACAAGGCGACGGGTAAAGAGGCGTACCGCAAGACCGCCGCGCGAATTTACCATAACGGTTTTTCTACGCTTCAAAGGGAAAACGGCGGCGCGGGCTCCGATACGGTGGTGACCGGAGACAGTCCGTGGGACGGGCTCGCCATGCACTCTTACGAGGCGTATTTCTGCTGTACGATGCGCCTTGCCGAGGGCCTTTGGTATATAAACGAAAACAAAGACATTTTATACGCCGAAACCCGCGGAGTCGTCGAAAAGGACGAAAGAGGCGTGTACAGCGACGGGGATATCATCTACGCCCTGCCCGATAAGGCGCTCTTACCCTACGCCGAAAAAGCCGTTAAGGTTGACGGCATGGAGCTTACGCCCATTGTAAAATACTACCGCGTTCCGAAAGAAACAGCGGAAAGCGCAAAGCAGAAAATACTGTTCAAGTAAGGATAAGTTTTAAGCTTAAAAAACCCCGCAACCGTGACGGTTGCGGGGTTTTTATCTATTTTAATCTTCTATTCTCTGTTCAAGGTTATAGTACACGCTCGCGGGCGGGTCGTTATATATCTGCTTGAAGCCCGCCGGGGTTATGCTCATCTGCGTTTTGAAGCAGTTTATAAAATAGCTTGTGTTGGCAAAGCCCACCGCAAAGGCGATTTCCGAAATATTTTTTTCGGAGCTTATGAGCATTCGCTTTGCCTTGCAGATACGGACGTAGTTTAAGTATTCGTTAAAGCTTTTGCCGGTTATTTTTTTGAAATTAGAGGAAAAATCCGACTGCCGCAGCCCGAATTTCTTGGCTATCTGCGCCGCCGTCAGCTTTTCGGCGTAGTGGCTCGATATGTGGTGGAATATATCGGTGAATTTTTCCCTTATATTCTCTTTGATTTCCTCGTCTATGGGGTTTATGGTGTTTACCTTGCGTATTAAATCGAGAAGCAGGTGCGAAATGTAGATTCTTATCGCGAATTTATAAGCGTATCCGCGCTCGCGGTCCTCTCTCATGATACTGTCGATGCAGTCCTTGATGTTGGAGTTTTCCACCTCGTCTTTTGTGTAGTGGGTCTTGAACGCGGGGAAGGACATAATATAGGGGATAACGTATTTGAGCTCCATGAGGGACTGACTGTCCGAGCAAATGGTCTCGGGCAGGAATTTTACCGCGAAGGACCTGTGCACGCCGTAATCAAGAACGTGCACGGAGTGGACCTCCTTGGTGTTTATCAGCACCATCTCACCGGGTCCGAGGATGTATTTCGTATCGCTGATGGTTATTACGAATTCGCCCTCTAAAATATAGATTATTTCAATGACGTTGTGATAGTGCGGAGAGGTTATTAGAGTCGGGTGATCGCATATCTGGTATACGATTTCATAGTCTTCAAGCTTTACTTCGCCTTTCTCTTCGTAAATTTCCTGCATTTTTACCTCCGGATGATATAAAATAAGAAACTGCCAAATGTAAAAAGTTTTATTGCCCTTGACTTTAATGACATTATAAAACGGCAAAACGGTAAAGTCAAGTCTCTCCTGTTAGTATTATATATAACGGACATAATACATATATTCCCGCCTTGCGGCTGCATAATTTTTACAAATTTGGCTAAATTGATTAAAATGCGCGAAAAATGTTTAATTTTTTGTATAATTTGTTTGATTTTTGGTATACAAAAAATTTTTTGTGTGGTACAATTTCAATGAAAATGGTATGGGAGGGATTTCGCCTGTATGAATAAAATAAAGAAAGCGAAGAGAGAAAACCGTGTGATAATGAGCGTTCTGTTCGTTCTGTTCTGCATTTACGCGGCGACGCTTCTTTTGCCTCTTATCTGGATGTTCATAAATTCGTTCAAGCACGATAATAACGAGTTCTTCTACGACCAGTGGAAATTCACAAGCTTTACGCTCAACAATTACAAGCTGCTTTTCACCGGGGATAACAACGTTATCGGAATGCTGATAAACTCTTTGATACTTTCGCTTTCCATACCTACCGTATCGGCTTTCTTTTCGCTCTGCGCAGGTCACGCGGTCGCAAGCTTCGATTACAAGCTTAAAGGCATTGTGTATTTCATATTCCTTATGCCGATGTTCGTGTCGGTCGCGGGCACCACGCCGTACGTATACAAGCTGCTTAACGATATAGGACTGCTCGATACCCATATTGGTCTTATCCTGATGGCGTGCGGCGTATCCGGCTTCGGCTTCCTGATGTACTACTCGGTGTTCAAAAACATCTCGCGTACATACAGCGAAGCGGCGATGATAGACGGCGCGGGCTACTGGCGGACGTTCTTACAGATACTTGTTCCCCAGGCGAAAAACCTTATAGCCGCGCAGTGGGTAATGGGCTTCATCGGAACGTGGAACGATTTTTCGGGACCCTACCTCTTCCTTAATTCTTATCCGACGCTCGGCGTAGGCGTTAAGGAAATATCCGATAACGTGGATAAGGGCGGCAGTTATCCGGAGCTTTTCGCAAACATCATTCTCATGATGATACCGATGCTCGTTTTGTACTTTGCTTTCCAGAAGAAAATAATGACCGTGTCTTTGGGCGGCGGTATTAAAGGTTAAAAACGTATAACAAATTGCTAAGGAGTTGTTTGTATGAAAACTTTGAAAAAACTTTCGGTTTTGACGCTGGCGGTAATTCTGGCCGTCTGCACGACCGCCTGCGGACTTAAAAGACAGTCCGGCAGCGGCAATTACGATTTGGTAGTCAAGTATTATTCCGGCGCCTACGGCGACGAATGGATACAGCTTGCCGCCGAGGAATTCGGAAAAGAAAAGGGCGTAAAGGTGCAGACCGTTCCCTCCGCCGATATGGACTGCGGCGCAGAGAACAGCCTTACCGCCAATAAAAACCTCGCCGACGTTTACATCTGCTCGGCAAGACGCTGGCAGAGCTGGGTGCAGAACGGTTTTGTCGAGAGACTTGACAGCGTTTACGATTCAACCGTTAAAACCTCGTCGGGCGACAAGAAGATCTCCGAGTATATAGACCCCGACGTACTCGGTCGCTATTACATTGAAAGACAGCTCGGCACGGGCGATTATTATCCGTGGGTAATGCCGTTTTCCGCGATGCCGATGTCGCTGGCGTACAACAACGACGTTTTGAAGAAGCTTCCGCATACCTCCGGCGCGGCGGTTTCGGCGGAATCGGTCGATCCCGCCACCGGCAAGTGGATAGCCCCGCCGAAGAACCTTTCGGAATGGATGGCGCTTTGCGACGACGTCAACGCCTATAAGAGCGACGACGGTCACAAGTACGTACCCTTCGGCTGGTCGGCGCGCGAGTCGCAGCAGATTTATTACTTCATGTTCACGTGGTGGGCGCAGTATCAGGGTCTTACCGATTCCAACGTGGCGGGTCAGGGCAGCTTCTATGATTTCTGGAACTTCGGCAACACCTCGACCACCACTCTTAACCAGACCTTTTCAAGCAAGGTTTTCGAGCAGAGCGGAATCGCCAACGCGCTCGAAAACATCAAAAAGCTTATAATCGATACAAACAGTCAGTCGTTCAAGAACAGTCTTTCCGCCGTCAACACCCTGTCGACTCAGGAGCTGACCCGCGCGGTATACGCGGAGCGCAACGAGGAAAGACCCGTTATAGCCGTGGCGAGCTCCTTCGGCGAGTCCGAGGCAAAGCTTACCGGCGTTATCGACAGCGACTCCGACGGCAAGCAGGATTCCGATATCCGCTTTATGAACATTCCGGCGCTTGACGGCCACGAAAGCGAGAAATATCTCTACTGCGCAAACGACGACGTTATGTTCGTACCGAGCGGCGCGGAGCATAAGGACCTCGCGAAAGAGTTCCTCGTGTTCCTGTGCAACGAGGACCAGTTAAAGAAATTCACCGCGCGTTCAGGCGGCGGTATCCGTCCCTTCGGTTACGACGCGCGAGAGATAACCGACAGCGCCATTACGGCATACAACAAGAGCGTTTTCGACGTCTACTATAACAGCACGAGAATTTACGATTTCCCGATGAAAGCCTACAAGCAGAGCGCGTTCGGCGTTTCCCTCGTTTACACTTATGAAAGACCGACCGCCTTCGGAGAAGAGAGCATTTCCAACGTTATAAACAGACTCAAAAAGAACGAGAGCGGCGCGAACGTTATGAAGGAAGCGAAAAGGACATTTGACCTCTCGAAAAACAATTACCTCAAAAAGTACAGAATGACCGAGGTAAACTGAAATAAACATGATTAAACATCATTATACCGGTTTGGAGGTATAGAACGTTGGCTAAAACCGCTATTAAACAAAGCATACTGAAGCCGAGAAAGAATCTGAGGCGCAACCTGTTCATCATATCGCTGCTTGTTGTTCCGCTGCTTCATTTTGTGGTGTTCTGGCTCTATGTAAACGCAAAAACGATTTCACTCGCGTTTTACGACTTCGACCCGTGGAGCAACTCCTACAAATTCGTGGGCATACAGAATTTTGTTGAACAGTTCCGCCATTTCAGAGAAAGACCCGAAACTTTGAAAATGTTTATCAACGCGTTTCGTGCGATACCGATAAACCTCGCCTGTCTCGTGCTGGCGGTAATCATCGGTTACGCGTTTTCAAAGCACATTTACGGCGAGCGCGTGTTCCGCGTAATATTCTATCTGCCCTCGATGATATCGATAGTCATACTTACGCTTTGCTACCGATACATGTTTATGTACAATCCCGGCATGCTCGAGGGTCCGGCGGCGATGCTGCTGAGAATGCTCGGCGTCAATTATAACGGGTGGCAGACGGCGTCCGACGACCCGCAGGTCATAAGCAATATATGGTGGCTTATCTCCATATTCTGCGTATGGGCGAGCGCGGGTATCAATATCATACTCATGTCCTCCGCGATGTCGCGTATTCCGGAGGAGGTAATAGAGTCGGCAAAGCTCGACGGCGTCGGCTTCTGGCGAGAGCTTTTCCAGATACATATCCCGCTTATCATGCCAACCGTCAGCGTATTCCTGGTCAACTCAATGATGGCGGTTTCCGCCTTCTATCTGCAGCCGATGCTGATTCTGGGAACCAACCCCGGGCCGAGCGCGTACAACACGGTCGGGTGGTATATGTTCTATATGGCGCCGAAGGCGCAGAACAGCGATATGCCGACTATCTCCACCGTGGGCTTCATACTCACGGTATCGGTATCGCTTCTCGTCATCATAGTCAAGAAGGTGACGGATAAGCTGACGCCCGATGTTGATTTCTGATGTCGGGACTTAAAGTCGCAGGCAGTGGCGCAAAATTAAAACGTGATTAAGGACAGGTAGATGAAATTATGAAAGTTCGCAGACTGGCAGGTGCGGTTTTATCAGCCGTTTTGAGTGCCGTTATGGTATTTTCGGCGGCTTCGTCTGCTTCTGCACAGGGCGTGGTTATAAAAGGCGAGCCGGACGGTCAGATTAAATCTACCGTCATGGATGAGCACTTTTATTCCGGCTCTCTTGAACCGAATTTTACAAGTGACAGCGTTTCGGTAACGACCGATTCGTACGGAATGCACTTCACCGGCGCGTATCATTACGGGTCGGCGTTGGTGCTTGCGGCGTACAGACTTAAAGATTATAACAGGTTTACATTTTCTATTGACCTTTTGCAGACAAACGACGGTTTTATCTATTGCGGCTTCGGCGGCGAGGATGAAAAAACGACCGTCTCAAAATACGATTTCAACCTTTGCGTGTCAAGGGGAGTTACCGCGATTTACGAAATGGGCGGTATGGATAAATGGAGTTCTATGGGCAGTACGCCGCTGAGCGGCGCGCTCGCCGCGGGCAAGACCACCGATTTCGGCGTAACGCTTGAAAGAGTGGGCGGCAGTAATTTCAAGATAACCTTCGAGATACTCGAGGAGGGCGAGCCGGTAGTCACCACCGATTTCGGCGCCACGGTCCGCATGGAGCACCCGAACGGCTGTTTCTGTATGTGGGGCGGCGATAACGAGGTATTTAACCTCCGCGATTTCAAGGTTTACGACAGCCCGACCCATATCGCTTTCGCCGATGATTTCGTGGAGAGCTCGGTCACTTACGGCGACGAACCGGTCGAGGGCGGCGCCTGGCATACCAACGAGGCGCGCTTTACGAAGGACGAGGTTTTCATCGCCCGCAACGCGGGACCCGAGTTCAAAAAAGCGAACGACGCCATAACGGCGAAGAATAAGCTGATTTTATGCGATAAGGTAAGCAAGCCCTACGAAATATCCTTTAAGGCGCAAATAAAGAGCTTGCAAAAGAACGGCACATTCGGTCTGTTCCTCGGCGCGAAAAGCGAGGGCGACCTTAAAAGCGCCACGGTCGTGGGCGTCAGCGCCTACGACGGCAGATTTGCCTCGGTGGACTTTATCAAAAACGGCGAAAAGGCCGATTACGGCGAAAACCGCGTACCGTTAGACGCCCTTAACATCGACGATTCGTCGGTGGACTTTGAAGCGGTGATAATGAGCGACCATTCGCTCGAGCTTACCGTCGGCGGCGTCAAGTTTACCTTCGGCAACGTAAAATACGACGGCTACTGGGGCATTTGCTCCTATTCGGCGGACGGCGGCGCGGCGCAGGTAAAGCTCGACGAAGTAAAGGTAGTAAAGAATACTTACGAGCCCTGCGGGCAGCCCGATTTATCCAACGATTTTGCCGGCATACGGCTTACGCAGGACGGCTTCGAGGAATATTACATCAGCGACCGCACCTACTATTTAGGCCCCGGCGTTTCGCTCAGACCCAAGGGCGCGTTTACCGCCGAACCGTCGCTCTACTTTGAAAACACGGGACTTTACAGCTCGTTCGGACCGAAGCAGGTATATACCGATTTTATATTGCAGTTTGACCTGAAAATGGTATCGGAGGGTGCAAACAGCCAGTGGTTCGGCGTAAGTTTCGGCAAAACCTCATACGCCGAGATACCCGACCGCAGTACCGGTATCAATTTTGAGTATTACGCGTGGGGCACGGCGCCCTATACGCAGATGACATCCAACCTCTGCACCTTTGACGACGGCAGCAAAGCCAAAAAGGCGGAGGACTACCACTTCTTCAAGGACCAGGATACCAAATATAACTTCATGATAGTGGCGAAGAACCGCACCGTGTACGTTTACTACAAGGAAGAAAGCGAGGATATATCGAAGCTCGGTATATGCCGCGCTGTGATACCCGACGTAAACACCGCCGGATACGTTTCTGTTTTCGGCGTAAGCGGTCTTTCGTTTGATATTTTCAATTATAAGCTGACGAATATAGCGCCGGAGGCGACCGGCGATTCCGCCATCGCGATACGCGAGTCGTTCGGCGGCGAAATATCCGATAAGCTCGAACTTTCGGGCGCGGCGGAGGTAAAAGACGGCGCGCTTAAGCTTTCGGGCGGCAGTATCGCCACCAAAGCGATGAGCAGATATTATATCGCGAACTTTACCCTGCTTTCCTCGGGCGCGGACCTTGAAGTAAGCTTCGCGGGCGATAAATCGCTGACCCTTTCAGCCGACCTTAACAGCGTAACGGTAAACGACGGCGGCAGAAAGCGGACGTTCGATGTATCCGCGCACAGGCTTTCCGATTATAAGAATATGCAGTTACAGCTCATTTTGCAGTACGACGCGCTTTCGCTTTCGGCGAAGGGCATATATGAGCCGAACGATAAATTCGCCGTGCCGATAGTGGAATACACCTTCGCAAAGCCGGTAGAGCCGGGCGTTCTCAAATGGACCTCGGGCGACGCGGGGATAGACGATATATCGGTATACGCGCTTGACGATACCTACAAGGCGGCGTCGGTAAACTACGAGCAGGACCCGAACGATACCGATATATGGGTAAGCAAGCTTGCAAAGACGAAGGAGGAAACCGCGAAAAGCGGGGGACTTTCCGTGCTGTTTACCGTTATCTATTCGATATCAGGCGCGGTGGTACTCGCACTTTTGTGTGTAATAGTTTACCTGTTCGTAAAGAAAAGAGGTAAAAAGCAATGAAAAAAACGGTTGCTGTTTTTCTCGTCATTCTTACAGCTCTTCTCGCCGCGGGCTGCGGCAAAAAGACCGGAAGCTCCACGGCGGCGATAACAGAGAGAAGCGCCCCTTTGAAATACGGCATAAACGCGCACGTTTACGAACAGCGTCCGATGGACCCGAGCGCAACGCTCGATTATATATCGGATATGACCGGTGTTATGGGCTTTGAGGCGTACCGCCTCAGCACTCCGCTCGAATCGATGTTCACTGTCGGCGAGGGCGACGCCCTGATTTTCAAGGACGGCTTCAAGGACATCGTTCACAGGGTCATAAAGCAGATGTCCGCGGCGGGCGTTAAGGATTTTGTGGCGGTAAGCGACGCGCCGATTTACCCGTACGGCTACAAGGTCACCACCTCCGGCGTGGTTCCCGATCCCGCCATTGAAAAGGATATGTACGCGAGGTGGATAAAGCTTTACGCGAACGCGTGGGCGGCGATAGTAAAGGAATTTCCGGAAATAACCTACGTTGAGCCGATGAACGAGCCGGATATCGCCGGCGCCAACATCTTTACAAAGCAGGGACACCAGTGGGGCGCGGACGACGGCTACACCTACACCATGACCGATAAGGCGCATATGATAGCCGACCTCCAGTATTACATATATAAAGAGGTAAAGGCGGTAAACCCGAAAATATGCGTAACCACGCCGGGCTTTTCCACCCACGGCGAGGGACATGAGGTCCTCGATTACCTTTACGAGGCGATAGAATCGGGCGCGCATCCGTTTATCGAGGATTTCGCGGATACCGACCCCGACCATTATTTCGACTGTATCAATTTTCATAAATATCTGAACAACATAACGCTTGAACAGTATTTTGAGGATTGCGATTCATTCTATAAGGCGTGCGAGCGTCACGGCGACGCGGGCAAACCGGCGATACTTACCGAATGCGGCTTCACCGATAACGATAACGAGGGTCAGGAGCGCCTCAACGGCGACAGCATGAAGGGACTTCTCGACCTTTACAACGAAAAAATGCCCTATCTTACCGCGGTTCTTTTCTATATGCTTAACGATTATCACGACTATTCGGTAAATGCCAGCGAGGATAACTTCGGCCTGTTCACCTCCCACGGCGACCCCGAAAAGCCGAGCTGTCCGAAGCCGGTCGCAACAGAGCTTTACAAATATATGCACAAAACCGAAGACGTATCTCCCCTTTATAAATACTGCCCCGAACTTATTGAGAAGTAAGTTTACATATTCAAATCTTTATCTAAAGGAGAAATTGTTATGGGAAAAAGTTTAAGAAAATTTTTGGCGGTTATACTGACGGTCGGTATGATTGCCACCCTCTGCGCGGTACCTATGACAGTAAGCGCGGTACCGGCGGATGAGACCTATGAGGCTTACGACGTGGTTACATACCGCGACCTGCTTTCGGGCGGTAACCCGCTTTCCGCTGCAAAAACATCGCTGAGCGGCAACCCGAAGTTTGCCTACAACCACACATCGCCTACTTATTCCGTGATACTTAAATATCGCTGGACAGCCGGCGCTGATCCGCATTTTGTTTTCTTCTTTGACGCGTGGGGCGGCAGCGCATATCCCTTTGCCCTTGCTGTTAAAAGGCCCAATTTCGGCGATCTCGGTGCCGCGGCAGGCGAAAACGGCGCGTGGCATCTTGACCCGTCCAAGAACGATCACATCGTTCAGATGAGCGAGCCTATAGTCGAGGGTCAGGATTATGATATCGAGCATGCCCGCCTTAAGGTTGCAACCGGCGAAAACGCGGGTAAATACTATGTTTATGTTAAGGTAAACGGCGAGCTTATTTACGGTTATTACTATGACGGTGTAAACAGTGACGGCACCTACGGCAACGGCGGAACGCTCTCGGATAATTATCTCAGATTTACGGGCAGTTCGGCGGATAACTATATCTCTGCCACTCCGGTACCCGATGTTTACGATGATTACGATGAGGTAACCTACTACGATTTCTTAAAAAACGATACCCTGCTTTATAACTCTTATCCCAACGAGTATTCAATAAGCGACGATAAATTTACCTATAATAAGACCTCCGAATACGGTTCGGCGGTTATCAAGTACCGCTGGAAGGGCGCCAACACGGGTTCGAGCTTCTATATAAGCTTTGATCCTCCTCCGAAGTCTTCCGATCCGAGTAAACCTGCCACCGAGTACACTTTCGGTGTTCTCTACTCGGGCGGTGCGGGCACTATTTGGCTTCGTATCGGCAACAGCTCGGCGAAGGCATTAAGCGAGCCTCTTACAATGGGCAACGATTATGATATCGAATATGGGCGCCTTAAGGTTATCGGCGGCGACAATGCGGGTAAATATAAACTTTATATCAGGATAACAGACGTTGCTACCGGCAACGAGATGTATTACGAGGAAAAGTATATTGAGGCAAGCGTTGTTAATGCAAGCGGTCAGTACACTTCCAATACCGACGGCGCCGGCTCAGGCGTTACCTGCACGATCTCCAATTCATTCAGAATAAACTTCTGGGGCAACGGCGGCGGAAACAAGATAGCTCCGATCCCCGTTCCCGAAACCTACGAAGCATATGATGAAGTTACCTATAATGATCTGCTTTCGGGCGGCAACCCGGTTACTGCTACAAAAACATCAATGAGCGGCAACCCGAGATTTGCCTACAACTGCACATCTCCCACTTATTCCATAGTGTTTAAGTACCGCTGGACAGCCGGCTCGGATCCGCATTATGTTTTCTATTTTGACTCCTGGTCGGGCAATTCATATCCCTTCTGCCTTGCCGTTAAAAGGCCTAATTTCGGCAGCCTCGGTGCCGCGGCGGGCGCTAACGGCGCATGGCATCTTGACCCGTCCGCTGATTCCCACATAGTGCAGATGGATTCGCCTATAGTGGAAGGGCAGGATTATGATATCGAGCATGCCCGTCTTATGGTCGCAACCGGACCCAACGCGGGTAAATACTATGTTTATGTTAAGGTAAACGGCGTGCTTATCTACGATTATTACTATGGCGGCGCGAACGGTGACGGCACCTACGGTTCCGGCAGCAAAGTTCAGGCGTTTGATCCTACCTATCTCAGATTTACATCAGGTTCGGCGGATAGCTATATCTCCGCAACCCCCGAGCCCGAGACATACGATACCTACGATGAAGTTGACTATGAAGATTTCCTTAAGGACGGCGCTCCGCTTGCCAGCGAATATTCTATCAACAGTCAGAAGTTTACCTATAATAAGACCTCCGCGTCCGGCTCGGCTATAATCCGTTACCGCTGGAAAGGCGCGAATACGGGCTCAAGCTTCTATATCAGCTTCGATCCTCCTCCGAAGTCCTCCGATCCTAACCAGTCGGCGGCGGAATACACCTTCGGCGTGCTTTATTCCGGCAGTGCGAGCACAATATGGTTGCGTATCGGTAACGGCTCGTCGAAAGCTATCAGCCCCGCGCTTACCATGGGCAAGGATTACGATATCGAGTGTGCCCGTCTTAAGGTTGTCACCGGCCCCAATAAGGGTGCGTATAAATTCTGGATCAGGATAACCGACGGTGTCACCGGCGAAGAAGCGTACTATGAGGAAAAGTATATAGAGAAAAATGTTGTAAATGCTGACGGGCAGTATACTTCAAATACCGACGGCGCCGGC
>JAEEGL012100441.1_pt1 | contig 79012 bp, 60 predicted proteins | sample 9134231 | NCBI WGS metagenome assembly JAEEGL01 (sample SAMN16246548, study PRJNA631951) | gut metagenome | biome: gut microbiome; feature: rumen; material: fiber-attached | host: Bos | place: Iran: Karaj | collected 2018-10 | reverse complement strand
GCAGTTGCCGGTGCAGGTGACGTAGATGTTGCCTTCGTCGAGGGCGTCCTCCACGGTCTTCACCTCGAAGCCTTCCATAGCGGCCTGCAGGGCGCAGATGGGGTCGATTTCGGTGACGATGACGCGGGCTCCGTACGAACGCATGGAATGGGCACAGCCTTTGCCCACGTCGCCGTAGCCGCACACGACCACCACTTTGCCGGCAATCATCACGTCGGTGGCGCGCTTGATGCCGTCGGCCAAGGACTCGCGGCAGCCGTACAAGTTGTCGAACTTCGACTTGGTGACGGAGTCGTTGACGTTGATGGCGGGGAACAGCAGCTCGCCGCTCTCCATCATCTGGTAGAGGCGGTGCACGCCGGTGGTCGTCTCTTCGGAAACGCCGCGCAGTTCGCTGACGGTGCGGTGCCAGCGGGTGGGATCTTCCGCCAAAATCTTTTTCAACGTGGCCAAGATGACAGCTTCTTCGTGGTTGGAGGGTTCCTTATCGAGTACGGAGGCGTCGTTCTCAGCGGCATAGCCCTTGTGTATCAGCAAGGTGGCATCACCGCCGTCATCCACAATGAGGTTGGGACCTTTTCCGCCGGGGAAGGCGAGGGCTTGGGCGGTACACCACCAGTAATCCTCTAACGATTCGCCCTTCCAAGCAAAAACGGGAACGCCGGCGGCAGCGATGGCGGCGGCGGCGTGGTCCTGCGTTGAGAAGATGTTGCAGCTGCACCAGCGCACATCGGCACCGAGAGCCACCAGCGTCTCAATCAGACAGGCCGTCTGGATGGTCATGTGGAGGGAACCCATGATGCGGGCGCCTTTCAACGGTTTGGACTCCCCGTATTTTTCACGGAGGGACATCAGTCCGGGCATTTCCTTTTCGGAAACCTCAATTTCCTTGCGTCCCCAGTCCGCCAACTTAATGTCGGCGATTTTGTACATTAATTCGTTAGCAGTCATACATTTACTGTTTAAAGATTCATAAAAATTTACAGCGGCAAAAATACAGGAAAAAACGGAAATTTTCCGTACTTTTGCACGCTTTTTCTTTAACAAGAAACCAACATTTGTACTATGAAATTATCCATCATCATTCCTGTTTACAACGAGGAGAAAACCATTCACATTATTTTAGATAAAATTCTGGAAGTCAATTTAATTGGAGACTTCCAAAAAGAATTGATCTTGGTCAACGACTGCTCCAAGGATGATTCGAAGGGGGCTATTGAGCGCTACCGTGAGGCGCACCCGGACGTGAACATCCAATATTTTGAGCAGCCGGTCAACATGGGGAAGGGAGCGGCACTGCATCGCGGTTTTGCGGAGGCGACCGGTGACTACGTGATTGTGCAGGATGCCGACCTTGAGTACGATCCGCAGGAGTACAACCTGCTGTTGAAACCCATTGTAAACGGCTTTGCCGATGTGGTTTACGGCTCCCGCTACCGTGGGGGAAAACCGCACCGCATCTCCTTCTTTTGGCATACACGGGGCAACAAGTTCCTGACGTGGTGTTCCAACGTCTTCTCCAACCTCAACCTTACCGATATGGAAACCTGCTACAAGTTGTTCCGCGCCGACATCATCAAGAGCCTCTATTTCCAAGAGAACCGTTTCGGCTTCGAGCCGGAAGTGACGGCCAAACTCGCACGTTATGCCAAAGCAAAGGGCATCCGCATCTACGAAGTCGGAATCTCTTATTATGGAAGAAGTTACGCTGAAGGAAAGCATATTGGGTGGAAGGATGGCTTCCGTGCCATCTATTGCATTTTGAAATACAACTTGTTCTCCCGCAAGTATTTGAAATAATTTATGTTGCAAGAAGGAAAAGGAATACAGCAACGTTCATCGCTCTGGTGCAGAATCGTCCTGATCATCGTGGCGGCGGCCTATCTGTGTACCATCTCCATTCCCAATAGGTTTAACCAGCCTAAACGGGTCATCTGCTGGGACATCAAGAACTATTACGCCTATTTGCCCGCCTATTTCATCGACCACAACATTGAGATGTACGGGTGGGAGGACAACATCGATCCGTTTGACCAGAAGTACTGGCCGCGTTGGTGCCGCGGTGATATGTTCATCATCAAAACGACAATGGGCGTGGCCTATTTCTATGCCCCGTTCTTTGCTGTGGCGCACTTGCTGGCCGAGCCGCTGGGCTATCCCGCCGACGGTTTTTCGGCACCTTACGCCTTCGCCCTGCTGCTGAGCGGCGCCGTTTTTGCGTGGCTCGGACTGCTGGTGCTGAGCAGGTTCCTGCGGCGGCATTTCTCCGACAAGGTGACGGCAGCGGTCATCGCTGTTCTCGGACTGACCACCAACTTGTTCTGGTACGCCACTTTCGAGGCTCCTATGTCGCACGGTTACAATTTCTTCCTGTTTGCCTCCTTTCTCCTGCTCACGGAACTTTGGTACGAAAAACCCACCTGGATCCGCACCCTCCTGATTGGACTTGTGTTTGGCTGCATTGCCCTGATTCGCCCCACTAACTCCCTGGTTGTGATTGTATTCCTCCTGTATGGAGTGAAAAAATGGGAAGATTTCCCTGCCCATTTCAGACTTTACCTCCGGCAGTGGCCTAAAATACTCTCCATCATAGCTTTGACCTTCCTTGTCTGTGTGCCGCAATTCCTGTATTGGAAACACATCTCCGGACAGTTCCTTTTTTATTCGTACTACGATGAGGGGTTTTATTGGACCGACCCGAAATTCTTCCAGGTTCTGTTCGGGTTCCGCAAGGGCTTGTTCATCTATTCCCCCGTGCTGCTGGCTGCACTGCCTGGTTACATCCTGCTGTGGAAACGGCAACGGGACTACTTCTGGCCTGTTGTCATCTTCTCGGTACTCAATGTCTATATCGTCTCCTCGTGGTGGTGCTGGTGGTACGGCGGCAGTTTCGGCCTGCGCGCCTTCATCGAGAGTTTTGCACTGCTCGCCATCCCCATGGCCCTTTTCTTTACATGGGTTGCCGAACGGAAACGCTGGCTCCGTGTCACCGTGTTCTCGCTTGTGATTGTGTTGGGGCTGCAATCGGCTTTCCACATGGTGCAATATTATAATGAGGTCATTCACTACGAAGGAATGAACAAAAAGGCCTACTTCCATTTTTTCTGGAAAGTCCAGCAGCCCAAGGATTTTTGGAAATACATCACTTTGCCTGATCCCAACCCCGAAGTAAGACCCAACCGATAGCGATGATTCCGTTATACAAGCGAATTGCTGAAAACCCCGTTTCTTTCTGGACCCTCTTAGCGGTTCTGATTACGGTTTTTGTCACTGCTCTTTTCTGTTTTCCCGCCAACATCATCTCCTACGACACATTCGGCTACTACCTGTATCTTCCACAGATTTTTATTTATAAAGACTTGGGATTCAGTAATATCGAGCAAATACAGGCCATTGTGGACACATACGAGAGTTCGGGGACATTGTACCAGATCTGGCAGACCGAGACCGGTGACTGGCTGATACGGTACACGTCGGGCCAGGCAGTGCTGTTTGCTCCGTTCTTTTTTCTGGCGCATGGCTGCACACTGCTGACGGGCGGCGTGGCCGACGGATTCTCCCTCCCGTATCAAATCGCTCTGTTCGGTGGCTGCTTTTTCTACTTCTTTGTGGCGATGTTCCTGCTCCGCCGCATCCTTCTCCATTTCTTCTCCGATAAAACAACAGCCCTCACGCTCTTTCTCCTGACTCTCGGGACCAACCTTTTTGCCAACGCCATCGTGGGCATTTCCGGCATTCACTCGCAACTTTTTTTTCTATATACTTTACTGATATTCTTTACGATACGATGGCATGAAAATCCCGTTTGGAAGAACATCCTGCCCATCGCCATCGCAGGCGGCCTCATCTGCATCACCCGGCCCACCGACATCATCTGCCTGCTGATTCCGTTGCTTTGGAAGGTGTTTGACAGGGATTCACTTTCGGAAAAATGGCAGTTGTGCCGGGAAAAGTTCCCGCAACTATTGGTCAGCGCGGTCATTATGGGGGTCATTGGTTCCGTACAGCTCATCTATTGGAAAATCTATTCGGGCCATTTCCTGATTGACAGCTACAACAACCCGGGCGAGGGACTGGATTTCCTCTATCCGCACCTTGCAGGGACGCTCTTCTCCTTCCGCAAGGGATGGTTCATCTATACTCCGATGATGCTCTTTGTCCTGCTCGGCTTCATCCCGTTGTGGCGCCGCCGTCGCGACTGCTTCTGGCCTCTGTTTGTCTTTCTTGTCCTCAATGTCTATCTTGTATCATGCTGGTCCTGTTGGTGGTATGCGGGCTCGTTCAGCAACAGGGCTTACGTCCAGTCGTACGCATTGTTGGCCATCCCGTTCGGTTTCTTCCTTCAGGCCATTGGCGAGAAACGCAATTTTGTCAGGATACCCGTCTATCTCATTGCAGCTGTTTTGCTTTGCCTCAATCTTTTCCAGACGTGGCAGTTCCGGAAAAAAATCATCAGTGCGTCTGACATGACCCGCCGAGCCTACTTTGCGAACTTCTTCCAGACGGACGCTTCGAAGTGCGATCCGAGTTTGCTGCTGGTATGGCGCGACCCGTCCGGCATTGAGGAGATGGACACCAACCGCTGCTATGTGGAGCGTTTCCTCACGAAAGAGACTTTCGGGGAAGAGGGCTTCCAGACGGACTCCACGGTGGAGTTCTCGCCCGCCGTCCGCATCCCGTACAAGGAGATCACAGGGAAAGACCATGCATGGATGCGCATCCGGTGCGAAATAATGCCGTGCGCGCCGGTGGCCGAAAATCCTGGCTATCTCACCGTCACCTTCCAGCACGGGGAGAAGAACTACAAATACCGCACGTTCCCGCTGAGCGACAGTCTGGCTGTGGGGCAGTGGAATCCCATTGAAGTAATGTACCTCACCCCCGAAATCCGGATCCGCACCGACGAACTCGTCATCTACTATTGGCACCAGGGCAGGCAGCCCGTCAGAATTCGGAACGTGGAGGTGTGGGCCTCAACCGAGCAATAACTTTTTTATTCATAAAATTCATCACATTATGGCAAAATTTGAATTAATCACCCTGCCTTACGAGGCCAACGCTTTGGAGCCGGTCATTTCGGCACAAACCATCGGTTTCCACCATGGAAAACATCTTCAAGGCTATGTCAACAACCTGAACGCCGCCATCGCCGGCACACCCTTTGAGGAGATGGAGCTGACGGACATCGTTCTGAAAGCCGCCGGCGGCATGCTGAACAACGCCGGCCAGATTTTGAACCACAACCTTTATTTCCTCCAGTTCGGGAAGCCCGCCGCCGACAACCGTCCTACCGGGAAGTTGGCCGAGGCCATCACCGCGCAGTTCGGCTCGTTCGAGGCCTTCCAGAAGGAATTTGTACAAGCCGGCGCCACCCTGTTCGGATCGGGCTGGGTGTGGCTCTCCGCCGACAAAGACGGCAAGCTCGTCATCACGCAGGAGACCAACGCCGCCAACCCCGTGCAGAAAGGACTCACCCCGCTGCTCACCTTCGACGTGTGGGAACACGCCTACTATCTTGATTACCAGAACCGCCGTCCCGACCATCTGAACGCCCTCTGGCAGATTGTGGACTGGAATGTGATCGGGAAAAGGTACGGTCGGTAGGCCCAAATACTTATATCGTATTTTTGCCCCCTCGTCTCTGTCTGGAATCTTCCTCATCCTCGTGTTGTCTGAAATCCAGAATTCAAGATTCTAAAACATAGTAAATACCCGTTGGCGGAATTAAATCAGTGCGTATTTAACTCTGCCAATCGGTTTGTTATTGATATAATTGAAGTATTGAGCGATGGTCTGCGCACTGATTTTGCCGACAATGCGGGCAAACAGGCCATCAGTTTGTTTCGCATAATTTCTCATAACCATATATTGGTCAGTTAGTTGAGAGAAGTCATCCTTCCCCATCTTGCACCTTTTTCCCCGTGAGGTCCGGCATACGGGTATGGGTTTGGAGTCCACACAGAAATAATCCTCACCTCCGTCTATCTCGTTCGCAATCCGCTTGCGGATTTGCTCGCACAAGCCGCTTGTGATTTTCCTTCTGTCATTGTATTGCTGCCGAGATATGAGATTCGGAAAATCTGATTTACAGGATTTTAGCAATTCAAAGAGCCGATTCTCACTGTCTATGCTTTCTGATTCTGCTGTCATGGCCAGGGCGATGACCTCAAGGTCCGAGAATTTCGGAACCACACCCCTGCGTGGTACGTTTCCGAAATCATTGACCAAATTGGTTGAGAATTTTTTGCAGGTCTCAAGAATTTTTGCGAATTTTGCAGCGAAGTTGTACATGATTGAAAATAATATTTTGACAGTCTTTTCAACCGCTAAAATACTAAATTTCAATAAATTGTACAACTTTTTATTCATTTATTTATCAACATTTTTGCTCAAATTAATTCCGCCAACGAGTCTTCATTTTTCAGATTTTATTGTATTTTTGCATCCTTTTCAAAAACAATATTTATGAAAAAAATCGTATCGTTTTCTGCCCTGTTGGTGCTTTGTATCAGCGTGTTCGCCCAGTCCGTCACCCTCACCTTCACGGGAAAGGATGCCAACAACTATCGGGTACAGTTGAACCGTGTGACCATCACGAATCAGACAAAGGGGTGGACGGAAACCATCTATTGGCCCGACACCACGTTGACGATGCAGAACGGCACGGGCATTGACGATTACGCCAACAACGGCGGTTTCGGCCTGTCGCAAAACAACCCCAACCCGTTCAACGGCACCACCGACGTGTTATTGACGGTGGTGGATGCAGGTTCGGCGACATTGGAAATCATGGACGTGAACGGACGTATGGTTGTAGAGACAACGCATGCGTTGTCTCTACCGTTCGCCCAACACCAATTCCGCATCCACCTGTCCACCGCCGGCACCTACGTGATGACCGCCCGCCAAAACGGGAAAACGTCGTCCATCAAAATGGTGAACAACGGCGGTGGGAACGACAACAGGGTGGAATATGTGGGAATCGTAGAGACGATGTGCACATCGTCTCTACAGCCAAAATCCGGCATCCGAGGCAACACCAACAACCCGTTCAATTATGGTGACCAGATGAAATATGTGGGGTACGCCACGATAAACGGGACAGAGTACACAAGTGCCCAGATCTCGCAGGCGCAGAACGCCTCGCAGACGTTTGCGTTGCAGTTCAATGCGGTGCAGGACGGCCGGCCCTGCCCGGGTGCCGCCACAGTCACCGACCGTGATGGCAACACCTACAACACCGTGCTGATTGGCAATCAGTGCTGGATGAAGGAAACCCTTCGCACCACGCGGTATGCCGACAACACCCCCATCCCGCAGGGACGCGACACCTCCTCCACGGTGGCATATCGGTACAATCCCGGCGAAAATTATAACAACAAGCCCGCCTATGGTTTGCTGTACAACTGGCCGGCGGTGATGCGCAATGTTTCCTCGTCTTCCGCCAACCCGAGCGGGGTGCAGGGCATCTGCCCCACGGGGTGGCATGTGCCGAGCGATGCGGAGTGGACCTGGCTCACCGACTATTTGAGCAGCCGGAGCGAGTATGTGTGCGGCTTGAGCAATAGCAACATTGCCAAGTCGTTGGCCGACACTGCGGGCTGGAGTACCGAAGTTTACGAGTGCGCCATCGGCAACGACCTGAGTGCCAACAATGCCACGGGCTTCACTGCGGTGCCTGCGGGGATGTATGGCAATTACGCCGACCCTTATGAACCCTACTTTTCTGGCATAGATTATGTTGCCGTCTTTTGGAGCGCAACAGAGAGCAATAGCAACAATGCGTATGAACGCAATTTGAGTTACCTTAGTGCCAAAGTGAAACGCGAAAGCAAAAATAAGTATCTTAGCTACTCTGTGCGTTGTCTTCGCAATGAAGGCGGTGGAACAACCATAAACTTTCCCACCGTTACTACCATCGCTCCCAGCGACATCACTGCCACCACTGCCATTGTGGGCGGGGATGTGGTCTCCGATGGCGGAGGAAGTATCTCTGACAGGGGCATTTGCTATAGTACGAATCCCATGCCCACTGTGTCGGATAACTGCCTCCATATTGGACAGGGCAACGGCTCTTTTTCCGATACGCTGACAGGTTTGTTGTCGGGAACTACCTATTATGTACGGGCATTTGCCATGAACAGCATGGGTGTGGGCTACGGTGATGAGATGTGTTTTGATGCCGGAGGAGCTGTCATTGGACAAAACGGACAGCCCTGCCCGGGTGCGGCCACGCTCACCGACATCGATGGCAACATCTACAACACCGTGCTGATTGGCTACCAGTGCTGGATGAAGGAGAACCTGCGCACCACGAAGTATGCCGACAGCACGGAGGCATTCTACCACTATCCGTACAACGATGCGTCCAGCGTGGACATCTATGGTCTGTTGTATGATTGGCCGGCGGTGATGCACAATTCCGCCCCGTCTTCCGCCAACCCGAGCGGGGTGCAGGGCATCTGTCCCACAGGGTGGCATGTGCCGAGCGATGCGGAGTGGACGCAGCTTACCGACTTTCTCGGCAGTCACGACCAATACGTTTGCAACGGCGACAGCACGAACGTTGCCAAGGCGTTGGCCATTGACACAGGATGGATTAGAAGTACAACTTCTTACTGTGTGGTGGGCAACCCACGATACGACAACAATACAACGGGTTTCAGTGCATTGGCATCGGGTCAATGGTTGCCAAGCAGTACCGATCCTCATGGCTTTTGCACCAGCTTCTGGACCTCTAACTATGCGACCGGACGCTGTTTGCAATACAATTACTCCGACGTTCCCTCCCTCCAGTCTTTAAATAGCGGCTACGGCTATTCAATGCGTTGCATCCGAGACTAGAAATTCCAAAAATGTAATTTTTTCTATGGAACTACTTGAAAGAAAGATTGATATCTTTCCTTACCATGAAAAGAACCCTTATCCCCTTTCTTGCATTGGTCGTATTGTTCATTTTCGCCGCCACCGCCCAGAATGTGGATTATTGCCAATTACTTCGTTGTCGGAATTTGTCAAGTTTGCAGTTTAAAATGTAAAAATCTAATTTTTTTTGTATTTTGAACTGTAAAAATCGTATTTTTGCAGCGTCATTTCATCAAAAAAAATTATCGTATGGAAAACATAGAGTTGCAACCCCTTTTTGACAACTACCATCGCAGAATAGCAAAAATCAGTTTGAAATTCAAGCGCTATTTATACAGCCAGATCAACTGGGAGGCTCGGATGATTGGTATCAAGGGCGCAAGAGGTGTTGGAAAAACGACCATGCTGCTCCAGCACGTCCTTGAAAATTATCCCGACATCGACCGCACGCTTTATGTCTCGCTTGATGACCTGTGGTTCACCACACATTCCCTGTTGGATCTTGTCGATTGGGCCAACCAGCATGGGATTAGCCGCCTCTATCTGGACGAGGTTCACCGCTACAGACTTTGGTCAGAAACCTTGAAAAACATATATGACAACTATCCGGATATGAGCATCGTTTATACGAGCAGTTCCCTGCTTGCGATGGATAACGCAAAGGTGGATTTGTCGAGGCGGCAGACTCCGTACACTTTGCAGGGTCTCTCATTTCGGGAATTTCTTGATTTTGAGAATGTTATTTCCATTCCGACCATCCCGATTGAAACCCTTCTGCAAGGGCATGTCGGCATTGCCATGGAAATTGTCAAGAAAACCAAGATTACTCCTTTGTTCGAAAACTACCTAAAATACGGTTATTACCCGTTTTTCCGCGAGGCCGGCGAGGATTTTTCCTCCCATCTTCGTGAAATCATATCCGTGGTCATTGAAAACGACCTCCCATCGGTGGAGAACATCTCTTTCGACACGGTGCAGAAGGTGAAAAAACTGCTGATGATTGTCAGCGAGAGTGTGCCTTTTGAACCCAACATGTCGGAATTGTGGAAACAGCTTTCCACCAACAACGAACTCGGCCTCCGTATGCTTTACGCCTTGGACAAGGCACAGATTCTCTCCCTGCTCACTGCCAAGACCAAAAGTTACAAATACCTCTTCAAGCCCGATAAGATTTTTCTAAACAACCCCAATCTGATGTATGCTCTTTGTCCTGTTGTGAACACGGGTAATATGCGAGAGACCTTCTTCCACAACCAGATGTCCGTTATGAATAATGTTGCACTTCCGTCCAAAGGCGATTTCCTCATCAATGACCGATTCCTGTTTGAAGTCGGTGGCAAGAACAAGTCATTTGACCAGATCAAGGATGTGGAGGACAGTTTTCTTGCCGTTGACGAAACGGAGGTGGGATTTGCCAACCGAATCCCGCTATGGCTCTTCGGCCTGACGTATTAGTGGGTGTTATGTCGACATCTTTTTTCCCTTCACGAGGGTTCACATTTCTGGTGTGAAGGGATAAATTTCCGACAAATAGTTGTACTTTTGCGGCTGATTTTATCCCAGCAGATATCCCACAACGCCACTTCAACACTCCAACAATTAAACATTTCAACAGTTAAACAATTAAACATTTCAACCCATGAAAAGACCCCTTATCTCCCTCCTTGCATTGATCGTATTGTTCGTTTCCGCCGCCACCGCCCAGGGCGAGTGGAAATGGGCGCACTACTGGAGCGGAGGTGACGGTCTTTCGTACGGAAATTTTTATAACAAAATAACCAACACCGCTTTCGATGAAGAGGGCAACATCTACGTGTATGGCACAATGGGTGGGAGTGCTGCCTTTGATGGGACTTCTTTGCACTTCACTAACGATGCACAAGTGCTGAGTCATTATACCAAATCCATTGTACTATTCAAGTTCGATACTCTCGGTAATATGTTATGGCATAAAGTGGTGAAAAGCAGTGCACAGTCAGCCATACCAAGATGGATGGAGGTGCGCGATGGCAGAATCTATATTTCGGGTGATGTTGAAATGGAGTATGTTGATTATAACTGGAATAATGTGTGGCTTTACTATTTGGACACATTGATACGGGGTTATGATGTCCACTTGATTCCTGTCAATGACCGTCGGCCGCCATATAAAACCGGAACATGGACTTTCTTTGCCACATTAGATACAGATGGGGAGTTGGTGCAAGACCATTTTGTTGAAATGCACTCGCGGGAACGTTATGTTGTTAACAATGAAACCGGTCAGCTTGTGACACCACTATGTGTGTATGCAGCAACCTATCCATCGCCATTTCACATTGATAATCAGGGAAATATATATGTATATACACCAATCCAGTACAAAGGCATCGAAAGTGATTCCTTGACCTTAATAGTGGATGGGGATACAAACAAGACATACAATCTCTTTCTGCCAGGCAATGTTGATCCTGATCTCACATCGGCATGCATCAACAATGCCTTGCTTTATAAGTTCTCCCCAACAGGAGAATTGATAGCTTACAAATTGTTGGTTGACCATACTGATGGTATCGCCTCTTCATACCCATACAATGGGGACAGTGTCAATCGTTATTTTTATACTTTTTTCGAAGGAGTGTCTTTCGATGAGGAAGACAATATGTACTTGACAGGTCATTTTCAATTGGCAGAGTGCTACAACGGACAGGGGGGAGAAGCGCATGAGTACCCAGTTCATTTTTGGTGGGACAGCATTACTCATTTTACTACAATGTATGATATTAATTCTGCTGAATATTGCAACTTTGTTATAAAAATTGATACGAATGGAAATATTATGTGGGATAATCAATTGTTTGTCAGAGGGAATGAGAATGGGATCCCCAGAGGCAGGTGGCACTGTCCTCAAGTCCATGACGGTTATCTTTATATACTTGGGGTGGCAGCATATGGTGACGGATCAATTGTTTTTTTTGATAATGAAAATAACCCCGTACAAAGGTTTCTGAATAGTTCGACAGGTACGTGTTTTTTTTGTGTGTACGATGCCTTTACAGGAGAATATGTGAATCATGGAATAGTTCCCGCCTTAAATACTCGTTCCTGTTGTAAAAATCTTGCTGTATTAAATAATCGGGTTTTTGCCATTTCTCAATGCAACACATTTACAGAATATTGGTTGGTGATGTGGTCTAAGGATGGCCTATTTATTAAGGCAGACACGATCAATAGTACTGATGCTGTTCAAATTACTAATTCATACGGGCTTTGTATAAACGAGGATGGATATATTCTAGCCTCGCTATTGTCCACTTCACCAGTGACTTTTGACAATAACATTTCTGTTAATTGTTCAATAGAACACTCCAGCGCCGTCTTCGCCCTGTACTACGATCCGAGATTCGCGGAGCCCTTCGTGCCGGACGATACCGTGGGCATCGAGGCCTACTACAACCATCGCGAAAGCGACATCTACCTCTATCCCAACCCCACTAACGGTGAGGCCGTCGTGTGCGGCTATATGTACGACTACCGCAGCATCGAGCTGTTCGACCTGCAAGGTCGCAAGCTCGCCGATTTGGCGGAATCGCACAACGGCACCTCCCTGCCCATCATCGACCTCACCCCGTATCCTGCGGGCACCTACCTCGTGCGTATCAATTTCAACCGCGGCGTGAGCGTCACCCGGAAGGTGGTGAAACAATGAATATCATTCCTTCATCTGTGAAATGGCATACAGCGGAACGATGGTCACATGGCGGACGGCGTTATCTGCTTTGGGGTCAACGTAGTCGAACTGGCCGAAGTTCTCTAATGAGCAGCGCACGGCTTGCGAAAGTTTCTTCTCGCGCATAAAGTCCCACAGGCTCTTCATGCCGCCCTGCACACCGGCTTTCACCTCGACAGGCAACACCCCCATATTGTGAGGCAGAATATAGTCCACTTCGGCGGTGGCGTTCTTGGCCTGTCGTACCCAGTAAAACAGTTCATGGTGAAGGTTGGGTGATAGATAATGCAACAGTTCCAATCCCGCCAGCATTTCAGCCATAGGACCTTTGTTCACTAAATCGGCAGCGGAGGCCGTCAATATCTGCGTGGTGATAGCCGTGATGTCGCCTGATGACATATTGAGCAACCGCAACATCAACCCCGTGTCCAGCAAAAGTATCTTGCGGGTACTCTCGTCTTTCTCCTCACCCAATGGCAGCCCGTTGGCATCGGTGTGCGTGACGGGAATCAGGATGCCGGCTTTTGTCAGCAATTCAAGCGCTTTCTTTACTTCCGCTGTCTTGTATTCACCCGGGACCCGTGCGTACACAAACTTCTTTGTTGCTTGTGCGGCCGCGCTCTTCATGGTGGAACTCAACAGTTGTGGGTCCACCTTTTTCTTGTATTTGGGGAAGTCGGCTTCGTAGCCTGTCAGAATATCGTCTTGTACCTCTTGACATTGGAGATAATCGTGTGTCTCCACCCATTTGGCCACCGCCTCGGGCATTCCGCCCACCAGCAAGAACCTGCGCATCAGCCCTATCAGTTTCTCGTGAAGCGGAACAGCCAGCGGTGAGGTGGATGATGCCTGATTCCGTGCATCCAAGAGCAAGTTCTCGCCATTGGCCAGAAGGAATTCGTCGAAAGTCATGGGGAACATGAACATGGAGTGGATGCGTCCTACACCAAAAGTGGGAATGTCGTCCAGTACAAACTCCAGAAGTGAGCCAGCGGCTATGACATGCAGATCGGGCAGATCCTCTTTGAAGAATCGCAATGCCATGATGGCTTCCTTACAATCTTGTATCTCATCAATGAACAGCAGTGTCTCATTTGGGATGATGGGAATACCGCACATGGCAGCCATCTGAGGCACAATTTGTGTTACATCCAAATTATTACTAAACAGTGTTTTATAGGCTGGTTGTTTTTCGAGATTGATTTCCACATAGTATTTGAACTGTTCGCCCAAATGTCGTACGGCGGTGGACTTCCCCACTTGACGGGCACCCCGCAGCAGGATGGGTTTGCGCGATGGACGGGATGCCCATTCGATTAAATAACTGTCAATGATTCTTTTATAATACATTGCATCTTTTTTTTACGGCGACAAAAATACAAAAAAAGAAATTTTCCAAAGAAATAATTTTTCAAAAATCAAAAAAATCCAAAGAAATAATTTTCCTATTTTTGAAAAAATCCAAAGAAATAATTTTCCTATTTTTGAAAAAATCCAAGGAAATAATCTTTTTCCGCAAAATAATGCAGCGTTCAATCCCCACATAACCGCATCCCCATACCCCCGCAATTATTGAAATCCGTATTCTAAAAAATTCACTTTTATATGTTCATATTTGAAAAAAATGTTGTAATTTTGCCCGCTTTTTTGTAATAAAGTAAAATAGTAATAATCAAATAATTAAACAAACAATGAAAGTTTATCAGACGCAAGACATCAGAAACATTGCCCTCATCGGCGGTAACCGCACCGGTAAAACCACCTTGGCCGAGACGATGGCATTCCATGGCGGCGTGATCAGCAGACGCGGCACCGTGGAAGACAAAAACACCCTCTCCGACTATCGTGAAGTGGAGCTGGAAAGACAACAGTCCATCCAGTCCTCCGTCATCTACAGCGAGTTCGAAAACACCAAGTTCAACATGATCGACTGCCCCGGCTTCGACGATTTCGTTGGCGAGGTGATCGGTGCCCTGAGAGTGGCAGAAACCGCCGTCATGGTCATCAACGCCCAGAACGGTGTGGATGTCGGCGCTGAAACCCAGTGGCGCTGGACCAAGAAGATGCACACCCCCGTCGTCTTCGCCGTCAACCAGCTCGACCACGAGAAAGCCAACTTCGACGAGACTCTCCGCGAACTGAAGCACAACTTCGGCGGCAGCGTCCTCCCGTTGCAGTACCCCGTCAACGCCGGCGTCGGCTTCGACTCCGTCATTGACCTCCTCCAGAAGAAACTCCTCAAATTCCCCGTCGGTGGCGGAAAGATGATTGTGGAAGATATCCCCGCCTCCGAAGCCGACAAGGCCGAAGAGATGCACGCCGCCCTCATCGAGGCAGCCGCTGAAAATGACGAGACCTTGATGGACAAATATTTCGAGGAAGGCACCCTCTCCGAAGAGGAGATGATGCGCGGCCTCAAGCTCGGTGTCATCAACCGCGGCACCTTCCCGGTTGTGTGCATCGCCGCCAAGACCGACCAGGGCGTCGACCGCCTCATGCAGATCATCAAGGGCAACTGCCCCACTCCCGCTGAAGTGGCTCCCGTAAAAGCCACCAACGGCGAGGAAATCAAGTGCGACTCCACAGGCAACACCGTTGCTTACGTCTGGAAGACCGCCGTCGAGCAGCACCTCGGCGACGTGGCCTATATGAAGATCTATTCCGGTGAAATCACCGAGGCCATGGACCTTCTCAACACCAACACCAACACCAAGGAGCGCGTCTCCCAGCTGATTTGCTTCGCCGGCCAGAAGCGCGAAAACGTGGAGAAGGCCTGCGCCGGTGACATCATCGCCACCATCAAGCTGAAAGGCACGGGTGCCGCCCAGACCCTCGTCAAGAGCGGCGACCTCCAGGTTGAAAAGACCGCCTATCCGGATCCGAAGTTCCGTACCGCCGTCCGCGCCAAGAACAGCTCCGACGAAGAAAAACTCGGTGCCGTCCTGAACACGCTCCGCCGCACCGACCTCACCTTCCTCATGGAACAGTCGAAGGAACTCAAGCAGACCATCATCTCCGGTCAGGGCGAGCAGCACCTCAACATCATCAAGTGGATGATCGAGAAGCTGAACAAGATTGAAATCGAGTACTACGCTCCCAAGATCCCGTATCGTGAAACCATCACCAAGTCGGCTGAAGCCATGTACCGTCACAAGAAACAGTCCGGCGGTTCCGGCCAGTTCGGTGAAGTCCACATGCTCATCGAACCCTACTACGATGGTATGCCGAACCAGACCAAGTATCCCATCCGTGACACCCAGGAATATCCCCTCCCGTGGGGCGGCAAGCTCATCTACAACAACTGTATCGTGGGTGGTGCCATCGACGCGCGCTTCATGCCCGCCATCCTCAAGGGTATCATGGAGAAGATGGAAGACGGCCCGCTGACCGGTTCCTACGCCCGTGACATCGTGGTCAACATCTACGACGGTAAAATGCACCCCGTTGACTCCAACGAATTGGCATTTAAATTGGCCGGCCGTAACGCCTTCAAGGATGCGTTCAAGAAAGCCAACCCGAAGATCCTCGAACCCATCTACGATGTGGAAGTTTTCGTTCCCTCCGACAGAATGGGTGATGTGATGACCGACCTCCAGGGCCGTCGCGGTGTCGTGATGGGCATGGACAGCGAAGGCGAGTTCCAGAACATCCGCGCCAAGGTTCCGTTGGCAGAGATGAACAAGTACTCCACCACGCTCAGCTCCATCACTTCCGGTCGTGCCTCCTACGAGATGCACTTCGCCGAATACCAGCAGGTCCCGGCCGATGTCCAGGCTGCCGTCATCCAGAAGTACGAAGAAGAGAACAAGGACGAAGAGTAGTCCTTTACTATATTTATTTATTAATCAAAACCATTTAAAAAATGAAATCAGTATCTATTAGCGGTTCTCTCAGAGAGAACGTAGGGAAAAGAGACTCGAAAGCGCAGCGTGCGGCCGGTTTAGTTCCGTGCGTGCTTTACGGCGGCGAAAAACAGTATCAGTTCGTCGTGGCAAAAAACGAATTCAAGAATCTCATATACACCCCTGAAGTACGCTATGCTGTCATCAGCCTTGACGGCAAGGAAATCCCTGCTATCCTGCAGGCTTCCCAGTATCATCCGATTACCGATGAACTGTTGCATGTTGACTTCCTCGAAATCGTTGACGGCAAGCCGATCACCATCGGTCTTCCCATCAGAATCGTGGGTACTTCCCCCGGTGTGCTCCGTGGTGGTAAGCTCGTGAAGAAAGTCCGCAAACTCAAAGTCCGCGGTCTGTTGCAGGATGTTCCGGAAGAGATCCCGGTTGACATCTCCGGCCTGAACATCGACAACTCCATCAAGGTGAACGAACTCCACATCGACAACATCACCTTCGTCGAGAATCCGAACTCCATCGTGGCCGCTGTCCTCTCCACCCGTAACGTGGAAGCCGAGCAACCCGCTGAAGAAGCTTAATCTGAAACAAACTTTCATTGAGGGAGGAGGCCGCAAGGTTTCCTCCTTTTTTTTGTGCCGTTATAACAGCAAACTTCCGATTTGGAAGAAAACCGTTGATACAATCCACGCCAAGCCGATGGTGTAGGCCATGGTGAAGAGTGCCCACTTCCACTTGCCGCTTTCGCTCTTGATGGCGACCACCGTTGATATGCACGGCATATAGAGCAGGATGAACAGCAGCATCGACATGGCCGACAGCGGGGTCATGTTGTTGCGGATCAGCTCGCTGACGCGGAGTTCGCTTTCCTCGCTTTCCACATCGCTTTCCAGCAATTCCGCCTCTTCGTCGGTGGTGGCGTAAACCACCGCCATGGTGCTGGCAACCACCTCTTTGGCTCCGATACCGGCCAGCAGCGACACGCTCTGCCGCCAGTCGAAACCGCACGGGCGCATCACCGGCTCGATAGTTTTTCCGATTTGTGCCATATAGGAGTTTTCCGCCTGTGTGATGCGGTTTTCATTCTGAGGATAGTAGCTCAGCGCCCACACCACGATGGAGGCGCCGAGAATGATGGTGCCCATCTTCTTGAGGTACTCCTTTCCCTTTCCCCACGTGTGGCGCAGTACCGCCTTCGCCGTGGGCATGCGGTAGGGGGGGAGCTCCATAACAAACGGGAGGCTTTCGCCCTTGACGAGGAAACGGCTGAACAGCTTGGCCATTAATACGGCCATAATCACGCCCAAGAGGTATAGTCCCATCAGTACGAAGGCGGCGTACTGGCTGAAAAAGGCACTCACAAGTATCACATACACAGGTATTCTTGCCGAACAGCTCATCATCGGGATGACCAGCATCGTGAGCAGGCGGCTCTTGCGGTCTTCGATGGTGCGGGTGGCCATGATGGCGGGCACGTTGCATCCGAAGCCCATGATCATCGGGATGAAGCTCTTGCCGTGCAGTCCCATCCGGTGCATCATCTTGTCCATGATGAACGCGGTGCGCGCCATGTAGCCGCTGTCTTCCATTATGGATATGAACAGATAGAGAATGAGGATGTTAGGCAGGAAAACGATGACGGAGCCGATGCCGGTGATGATGCCGTCCACGAGGAGGCTGCGCAGCGGGCCTTCGGGCATGGCGTTGCCGACGAGGTCGCCGAACCACGCGAACAATGCGTCGATCCAGTCCATCGGGTACTGGCCGATGGCGAAGGTGCAGAAGAAGGTGAGGAACATCAGCACGAGGAAGATGGGGTATCCGAACCAGCGGTGTGTGACGATGGCGTCAATCTTGTCGGTGTGGGCGTGTAGGGTGCTTTTCTCGTTCTTGACGTAGCATTCGGCGAGTGCGCCGCGCACGAAGGCGTACTTCGCGTCGGTGATGGCGCCCTCGATGTCCTGGCGGCCGATGTCGGTGTCTTTTTTGTCGTCTGCTGCTTCCTGCGAGGCGTGTCCGTTGGCGCGGTGGAAATCCACGGCGATCCGGTCGCGCATCTGGAGGACGCTGCCGTCGGGGTCGCGGTCGGTGACGTACTGCTCCAGCTGTTTGTCGTTTTCCAACAGTTTGATGGCGAGGAAACGGGTGGAGAGGGTGTCACTGAAGCCGTGCTCGTAGAGTTCGGTGCGGAGGGTGGTGATGCAGGTCTCCACCTCGCTGCCGTGGTTCACGTGCAGGTGCCTCGTCTTGGTGTCGCGGCCTTCAAAAACCTCGATGATCTTGTTGAACAGCTGGTCGATGCCGTCGCCGCTGCGCCCGGTGGTCGGCACGATCGGCATGCCGAGGAGGGTGCTGAGCTGGTCGATGTCGAGCTGGTCGCCGCTCTTCTGGAGCTCGTCGAACATGTTGAGGGCCATCACCATCGTGAGGTCCATGTCGATGAGCTGGGTGGTGAGGTAGAGGTTGCGCTCGAGGTTGCTGCCGTCCACCACGTTGAGGATGATGTCGGGGTTTTTCTCGATGATATGCTTGCGGACGTACAGTTCTTCGGGGGAGTAGGCGCTGAGGGAGTAGGTGCCGGGCAGGTCCACGAGGTGGAAGGTGTAGCCGCCGAACTCAAAGGTGCCGACCTTCTCATCGACGGTGACGCCGCTGTAGTTGCCGACGTGCTCGTGGGCGTGGGCGGCGATGTTGAAGATGCTGGTTTTCCCGCAGTTGGGATTCCCGACGAGGGCCACGTTGATGGTTTTGGCGCGGTGCTCGGCAATGTGGCGCAGGGCGCAGTCGGGCTCTTCGATGCCCGTGAAGTCGTCGTGGTGGACAATCTCCTTTTCGGCCTCCTCCACGGTGACGATCTCCACCTTTTCGGCATCGCTGCGGCGCAGTGACACCTCGAAGTTCATGATGCGGTACTTGATGGGGTCGTTGAGCGGGGCGTTGAGCACGGCCTCCACCTTGATCCCTTTGATGAAACCCATCTCGATGATGCGTTTCCGGAAGGCTCCATGACCCGCTACGCGGACAACTACGCCTTCCTCACCAGTCTGTAGCTCAGATAGTAGCATATTTTTGCGCAGAAAAAATCAATTTGCAAAAATAGAGGCTTTCTCCGAACAAAGTAATACCTAAAAATGGGGATTTTGCACTCCCTGCAGACTATGTCGAAAACGTTGATTTTTTTCTGTATAAGTCAATGTAAAAAAACGTACCTTTGCACCTTAATTTTTCAATCCCCAATAGAATGAAAACAAGAATTGCAATTATCGGCTACGGCAACATCGGACGGGCCGTGGAACAGGCTGTGCTGGCCTCCGAAGACCTTGAATTGGCGGGCATTTTCCACCATAACGACAACCTTGACGCAGTGGAGGCCGACGTGGCCGCCCTGTGCACCCCCACCCGCCAGGTCCCTGACTTTGCCGAGAAGCTGCTCGCCCGCGGCATCTCCACCGTTGACAGTTTCGACATCCACGGGCAGATATTCGACCTCCGCAAGAAGCTGATGCCGGAGGCACGCAACCACAGCGCCGTCAGCATCATTGCCGCCGGTTGGGATCCCGGCACCGATTCCGTCGTCCGCACCCTGCTGCTGGCGATGGCTCCCAACGGCCTCACTTACACCAACTTCGGTCCCGGCCGCAGCATGGGACACACCGTGGCGGTGAAGGCCATCGCCGGTGTGAAGGACGCCCTGTCGATGACCATCCCGCTCGGGACGGGCATCCACCGCCGCATGGTGTACGTGGAGCTGGCCGACGGCGCCGACTTCGCCACCGTGGAGAAAGCCATCCTCAACGACGACTACTTCCGGCACGACGAGACCCATGTGCAGCAGGTGCCTTCCGTGGAAGCCCTCAACAACGTGGCGCACGGCGTGAACCTCATCCGCCACGGGGTGAGCGGCGACACGCACAACCAGCGGTTCGAGTTCAACATGGAAATCAACAACCCCGCCCTCACAGGACAGGTGCTGGCCGCCTGCGCCCGCGCCGCCGTGCGCCTGCGCAATGAGCAGCGTTTCGGCGCCTACACCCTCATCGAAATCCCGCCCATCTACCTGCTGCCCGGCGACGAAGAGCAACTGATTCGGAGCCTTGTGTAAACTATTTTGCAAAATCTGACGTTAGTGTCTTTTATGAAAAAGTTCAACAAGTTCATTTTAAAACTGTTAAGAATCACGCCCGACTGCGTGAACATTCCTCCCGAAATCGAAAAGTGCGTTCTGTTGTTCGCGCCGCACACCAGCTACATTGACTTTGTCATCGGGGCAATGTGCATCAATGTGATGGGCTTCAAGGCGACGCTCCTCATCAAGAAGGAGGCTTTCTTCTGGCCGCTCGGCCCGATTTTGCGCAAATGCGGCGGGATGCCCATCGACCGCCAGCATGTCAAGAAGTTCCCCATCTTCGCCGCCGACTTCATCAAGAAGCAGGACAGGGTGGCGTTCCTCATCGCGCCGGAAGGAACCCGCAAACTCAACCCCACATGGAAGAAAGGGTTCTACTTCATCGCCATGGAAGCCGGCGTACCCATCGTGCCCGGCTACCTCGACTTCCGCACCCGCAAGGGCGGCGTGCTGCCCGCTTTCTACCCCACCGGCGACTACGAAAAGGACCTTGCTGAACTCGAAAAGAACTATTACGGGATGTACGGCTACAACCGTGGCCAGTTCAACCTCGAAGACCGCAAGCCGTACGCTTGGCCCGAGTGGCTCAAGCCCGGCGACCCCGAATATCAAAAATAGACCGCTATGAAAATCAAACTGTTCCTCCTGCTGATGGTCCTGTGTCCCTTCATGATGGCGCAAAATCCAATCAATCAGCTTAATAGCAAAGGCAAAAAACAAGGTTACTGGAAGAAGTACGACGACAAGAACGTCCTCCTCTACGAGGGCACGTTTGCCAACGACGTTCCCGTCGGCGAGTTCAAGTACTATTACCCGAACGGGAAGCTGAAAAGCACAAGCTACTTCATGCAGGGTGTCCACAAAGTGCATACCGTGATGTATGACGAGCAGGGCAGGAAAGCCGCCGAAGGAAACTTCATCGACCAGCAGAAAGACAGTATCTGGAATTACTACAATTCCGCTGGAACGCTCATCAAAACAGAAGGTTACGACAAAGGAAAGAAGGAGGGCGCATGGCGCACCTACTCCAGCCAGACCGGCACCCTTCTGGAAGAGGACTTCTACCGTGGCGACAAGCGGAACGGCACCTGCCGCACCTTCTTCGCCGATGGCAAGATCAGCACCCGCATCGACTACATCGACGGAAAGATGAACGGCATTACGGAAACTTACTATCCCGGCGAGCAGATTTTCATCCGCGGAATGTATCACAACGATTTGAAGATCAAAACGTGGGACACCTACGATGCCAACGGGCGCATCCGCAAGTCGCAGGAGTTCAACAACTCCCGTCTGCAAAAGACCTACCTCTATCTCTATTCGGGCAACAACAGCCAGAAGGTGAACCAGGACCTGATTGCCTATTTCCACAAGGAGGGTACGCAGACCCGCGTCTTTACCCGCAACGGCAAGACCTTCCTGAGCACCGAGACATTTGAAACCGCCATCTCCTTCCTCGACTTCGTCGATTTCTGCCTCATCAATCCGAGCTATGCCGTGGCCTACCCCAGCATCATCAAGTACCGTCCATTGGACGAAGACACAGTGGAAGTGGTGCTCAGTCCCGCCACCGAAGAGCCGGTGATTTGTCAGGGAGACCAGGCCAAGCAGATCAAGATGCTTTTCAACAAGGAGATACCGAAGGAGTAGGCATGGCACAGAAGATTGAGTTGCTGGCTCCGGCCAAGGATTACGATTGCGGCGTGGCGGCTATCAACCACGGCGCGGATGCGGTGTATGTGGGCGCTCCCAAGTTCGGGGCGCGGGTCGCCGCGGGAAACTCCTTAGCCGACATTGAGCGGCTGTGCCGCTACGCCCACCTCTATCACGCCCATGTCCATGTCGCCCTCAACACCATCCTCACCGACGAGGAGCTGGAGGAGGCGCGTAAACTGATATTCCGTCTGTACGATACGGGCGCCGATGCCTTGATTATCCAGGATGTAGGCATTCTGCAGCTGGACATTCCGCCCATCGCCCTGCATGCCAGCACGCAGACCGACAACCGCACGGCCGAAAAGGTGCTGTTTTGGGAGAAGGTGGGTATGCAGCGTGCCATCCTCGCCCGTGAACTTTCGTTGGAACAGATTCGTGAAATCAGGCAGCAGACCACCATCGAGCTGGAGGCTTTTGTGCACGGTGCTTTGTGCGTGAGCTACAGCGGTCAGTGCTACATGAGCCACGCTTGCACTAGCCGTAGCGCCAACCGTGGCGAGTGCGCCCAGTTCTGCCGGCTGCCCTATACGCTGACCGACGCGAACGGGAAGGTCATCCGCGACCACAGTCATCTGCTGTCGCTCAAGGATATGGACCGTTCCGACTATTTGGCGGAACTTCTGGAGGCTGGCATCACCTCGTTCAAGATTGAGGGCCGGCTGAAGAGGATGGATTATGTGAAAAACGTGACGGCATTTTACCGGCAACGCATTGATAATCTGTTGGAAAAAGATGCCCGATTTGAAAAGGCATCGTCAGGTAAGGAGATATTCACCTTCGACCCCGACCCGCAGAAGACGTTCAACCGCGGAAAGACCGACTACTTTCTGCACGGCCGTGAGAACGTGATGGTGAATCCCGACACGCCCAAATCCATCGGGGAACCGCTGGGCACGCTCGTGGCGGTCAACGGCCGCAACTTGATGGTAGATACAGCGAAGGAACTTCACAACGGTGACGGTCTCGGCTTTATCGACACGGACGGCGAGCTTTGCGGCTTCCGCATCAACAAGGCGGAGGGCAATCGACTCACCACGTTGGATCCCGTCGCCGGACTGACGGCGGGGATGCCGCTGTACCGCAACTCGGACGCGGCGTTCGACAAGCTGTTGGCGGGCGATTCGGCGGTTCGGAAAATAGGCGTGAATCTGTTGCTTTCGGAAACGCCCGACGGCTTTGCGTTGATGCTCACGGACGAGGACGGGGTTGCGGTCACGCAAGAGTTCGCCTATAAGAAGGAGCTGTCGCAAAAGGGCGACATCGCTATCGCCAACCTGAAGACCGCGCTGTCGAAACTGGGCGGCACGCCGTACTACCCGATGGGTGTGGAGGTACGAACCACCCAACCTTACTTTTTCCCGGCCTCGGTGGTGAACGAGTGGCGCCGCACGGCGGTGGAGCGGCTCACGGAGGCGCGTGCGGAAAGTCACCGGAGGCCCTTCGGCCAGCTCGTCACCCCCAACGATTTTCCGTTTCCCTCGCCCGACGGTGACACGCTCACCTACCGGGGCAACGTGATGAACACGAAGGCGCGGGAGTTTTACAAACTTCACGGAATCAAAACCATAGAACCGGCTTTTGAGAAAAGTGCCGTTGAAAACGCCGTACTGATGACTTGCCGTCACTGCATCCGCTACACGCTCGGCATGTGTCGCAAACAGCCGCACGCCACCGACCGCCATCCCGAACCCTGGACGCTGCAGACGGGTAACTTCCGTTTCAACCTTGAGTTTGACTGTGCAAGGTGTGAGATGAAGGTGAGGGGGTGATTATTTGTATTCGAAATAAGTGCTACTGGTATATGAGTAGCGATTCTCCCCATCGTTTTGGGATAGAATCTCTGGATATCCATAACCATAGGCGTCTCTATAATAAAAAAAGCGAGATGAAAATCCCGCCTTCTTTATTTTGGATTGGAAATCGTTACAATGTTGCAAATGCAATGATGATTCCCACAACTCCAATCAGCACAGCCAACCCAAAGCATACAATGGTGAAAATGCCGCAGAACTTCCAGAATGTCTTGTTGTTGCGGAGAAATTCCACCATCTGCTCGTTGTTGTTGAACTCTACCGCCTCTTTGGCTGCTTTCGCTGCACGAAGGAGGCAGAGAGCGGGGTAGATGTAGATTCCTGCCATAATCAGGTAGATGACGCCCATTGTAATGGTGAGAAACCCTTCCATGGGGTAATAGCCAAGGTGCAAACCTGCACCGGAAAATGCCATCATCATAATTCCGGCGAGGAACATAAAGGCAATACTGATGCATAAAAGTATGGCCATAAATTGTATCCATTTGCCAGCAGAGCGGACATACTCTCTGGCTGTTTCCATCATTTGTAATTCTTTTTCTTCCATAAGAAAATATTTAAAGGGTTTATAAAAGGGGTTACAAATTTAATGATTTCCTCACCGTGGCGATTTTGTCCGCCAGCTCGTTCCGCACCTTCTCGAAGTCAGTGATTTCGTTCAGCGGTTCCTTCACGCCGAAGTAGAACTTGATTTTCGGCTCCGTGCCGGACGGGCGCACCGTGACCTTCGTGCCGTCGGCGGTGAAGAACTGCAGCACGTCCGACTTCGGCAGGTCGATGGGCGTGACGGTGCCGTCACTCAACGTGGTAGTACTTGCTTTGTAGTCAATGACTTTTGTCACAGGAGAACCGTTGATTTCCTTCGGCGGGCAGCTGCGGAAGTCGTCCATCATCTTTTGGATTTCCGCCGCACCCGACTGCCCCTTCTTGGTGATGGAGAGCAGGTCTTCCTTGTAGAAACCGTATTTCACATAGAGTTCCTTCAACTGTGTGTAGAGGGTTTTGCCTTCGTCGGCGAGGCAGGCGGCGAGTTCCGCAATCATGCAGCAGGCGCTGACGGCGTCCTTGTCGCGCACGAAGTCGCCGACGAGGTAGCCGTAGCTCTCCTCGCCGCCCACGATGAAGGTGTGCCCCACCTGCTCCTTGATCTTTTCGGCAATGTATTTGAAGCCCGTCAGCACGTCGAAGCTTTCGACCTTGAACGACTCGGCGATGGCGCGGATCAGTTCGGTGGTGACGATGGTCTTGACAATGAACTCCTTGCCGGTGAGTTTTCCGTTTTTCTGCCATTGCGACAGGAGGTGATAGACGAGGAGGGAGCCGGTCATGTTGCCGTTGAACAGCTCCATCTCGCCGTGGTCGTTACGGACGGCGATGCCCACGCGGTCGGCGTCGGGGTCGGTGGCGAGGACAAGGTCCGCGCCGATCTCATCGGCCTTGCGGATGGTCAGTTCCATCGCCGACTTCTCTTCGGGGTTGGGCGAGGCCACGGTGGGGAAGTTGCCGTCGGGCGTGCGCTGCGACTCCAAGACGGTGACGTTGGTGAAGCCGTACATTTCCAGCGCTTTCGGCACCATGGTGATTCCTGTGCCGTGCAGCGGGGTATAGACGATGCTGAGGTTGGGATGGCGGCGGATGGCCTCCGGATTTCCGGACAGTGCCAGAATCTTGGCCAAATAGACATCATCCACCTCTTTGCCAATGATTTGGATCTTGTCGGGATTGCCTTTCCAGTGGATTTGCGACAGCGAGGTGACGGCGTTCACCTCGGCGATGATGGCTTTGTCGTGCGGGGGCACGATCTGGCCGCCATCGTCCCAGTAGGCCTTGTAGCCGTTGTATTCCTTCGGGTTGTGCGAGGCGGTCACCATCACGCCGGCCTGGCAGTGCAGATGGCGGACGGCAAACGACAGTTCGGGCGTGGGGCGCAAGTCCTCGAAAAGATAGCAATGGATGCCGTTGGCGGCCATCACTTCGGCGGTCACCTCGGCGAAGTGGCGGCTGTTGTTGCGCGAGTCGTGCGCGACGGCCACCTTCAGGTCCATGCCCGGAAAGTTCTTCTTCATGTAGTTGGCCAGCCCCTGCGTGGCGGAAGCCACCGTATATTTGTTCATGCGGTTCGGCCCGACACCCATGATGCCGCGCAGACCGCCCGTGCCGAATTCCAGCGTGCGGTAAAACGATTCGTTCAGTTCATTCGGGTCCTCCGCTATCAGGCGACGGATCTCGTTCTTGGTTTCAATATCATAATCATCGTTCAACCAAGTATTTACTCTGTCCATTATTTCCATACAGTGTAGTATTAAGTGATATTTTTATTGAATTATTTTAACGATTGAAAATGCAGCTGCAAATTTACACGAAAATTAATGTAACTTTGCAACCTCATTTCTAAAATTGTAAAATTGTTTAAAATATTTTATAACTAATCAAAAATCAATTTTTTATGAAAAAAGGAATCATCTTTGCCGTTATCGCGGCTTTCACCTTCTGCCTGAATGTACAGGCTCAGGAGGACAAAGAAAAGAAGGATGACGAAGGTTACAAATTCACTGTCGTGAAGGAAATACCCGTCACTTCTGTCAAGGACCAGAACCGTGCGGGCACATGCTGGTGCTACTCCGGTCTGGGCTTCATCGAAGCAGAACTTCTCCGTATGGGAAAAGGGGAGTACGATTTATCTGAAATGTTCATCGTTTCCAATACGTATATTGACCGCGCCAAGGCAGCCGTCCGTACCCACGGTGACGTCTCCTTCTCTCAGGGCGGTTCTTTCTACGATGTGATTTACGGTATGAAGACCTTCGGTCTCGTGCCTGATTCAGAGATGCCCGCAGGTGCCGCTTACGGCGACACGCTGTCCGACCATTCTGAACTCTCCGCTGTTTCCGATGCAGTTGTCAAAGCCATCGCCGGCGGCGAGCACAAGAAACTCCAGAAGGGTGCAAACGGTCCCCTCTGGCTGGAAGCCATCCGCGCCATCCACGAGGTTTACCTTGGAAAATGCCCGGAGGAATTTACCTACAACGGCAAGAAATACACTCCGAAATCCTTCTACGAATCCCTCGGTTTGAACCCCGATGATTATGTCTCCATCACCTCTTACACGCATCATCCTTTCTACGAGAAGTTCGTCTTGGAGATCCAGGACAACTGGCGCTGGAGCCAGTGCTACAACCTCCCGCTGGATGAGTTCATGCAGGTTTTTGACAACGCCATCGACAACGGCTACACCATCGCTTGGGGTTCCGACGTCAGCGAGCAGGGCTTCCGCATGGGTTCGAAGAAAGGTTTCTGCGTGCTTCCCGAAACGAAGGCTTCCGCAATGGTCGGCAGCGACATGGCCCACTGGACCGGCATGAGCGCCAAGGAAATCCAGGATGAGGCTGCCAAGCACCCCACCCCGCAGCGTTGGGTCACCCAGGAGGAACGCCAAGAGGCATTCGACAACTGGGAAACCACCGACGACCACGGCATGCTGATCTACGGAAAGGCGAAAGACCAGAATGGCAACGAATATTATATGGTGAAGAACAGCTGGGGTGACTACAATGTCTATCACGGAATGTTCTATGCCAGCAAGGCATTCGTCCGCTACAAAACGATGAACATCGTGGTTCACAAGGACGCTCTTCCGAAAGACATCAAGAAGAAACTCGGTATCAAATAAAGATACGGAATTACACAAAAAGAGGTGGCGGAAACGTCACCTCTTTTTATTTTCACCATTTATGCAATAAGTAGCCCGATTTTAAGTTATTAACGAGTTGTACTTTACTATAAAATAATCCGGCTGGCATTGAAAAAAAACATTTTTATCATCCTCCTGTTCTGGCTTTCGGCAATTACGGCTGTCGGCCAGAATATTACGTTTAAGGGGGTGATTGTCGATAATGCCGGACAGCCTGTGGACAACGTGGTGGTGGCCTCCACCCACGACGACGACCTTACCACCATTTCCACGGAAAAGGGCGAGTTCTCCATGAAGATACCGGCGAACAAGCGCATGGATTTCCTTTTCCGGCGCGTTTCGTACCAGGACACCGTCATTGCCATCCGCATCCCCAAAGGTTTGGACACCACCTTCCGCATTGTGATGACCCCGTCGGGACAGGTGCTGGAGGCCGTTTCCGTAACCGACTCGTACAATGATTCCTACACCCGCATCAACCCGCAGTTGTCGTACAAGATGCCCTCGCCCACGGGCGGCGTGGAGGCCCTCATCAAGTCGATGCCCGGCACCTCGTCCACCAATGAGCTGAGCAGCCAGTACAACGTGCGCGGCGGCAACTACGACGAAAACCTCATCTTTGTCAATGACATCCAGATATACCGTCCTTTCCTCGTGCGCAGCGCCCAGCAGGAAGGGCTCGGTTTCGTCAACCTCGACCTCACCCGCAACGTGAAGTTCTCGGCGGGCGGCTTTGAAGCCAAGTACGGCGACAAGATGTCGTCGGTTTTGGACGTGGAGTACAAGAAGCCGACGGGCTACGGCGGCTCCATTACCGCCAGCTTCCTCGGTGCATCGGCCCACGCCGAAGGCAACGTCAAGGACGGACTTTTCACCTACCTCGTCGGTGTCCGCTACAAAACCAACAGCTACCTGCTGAAGTCGATGGAAACCAAAGGCACCTACAAACCCAACTTCTTCGACACGCAGATGCTCCTCACTTGGCGGCTCGCCCCGAAATGGCGGCTGGAACTGCTCGGCAACTTCTCCCGGAACACGTACAAATACATCCCGGAGGACCGCGAGACCAACTTCGGCACCTTCCAGAACTCACAGCGACTCACCATCTTCTTCGACGGGCAGGAAGTGGACCAATACGAGAGCTATCTCGGCGGCCTCACCCTCGGCTTTACCCCGAACCAGCGCGACGAGTACCGTCTCATCGCCTCCTCTTATTACGCCAGGGAAACGGAAGCCTACGACATCCAAAGCCAGTACTGGCTGAAGGACATCGAGGCCGACTTGGGCAGCAGCAGCAGCGACATCGCCGAAGTGGTGGACGTGCGCGGCTACGGCACATTCCTCGAACACGCCCGCAACCGCCTCACCGCCCTCGTCACCGCCCTCGACCTGCGCGGCAGCCACACCTTCCCCCGCAACCGCGTCGAATGGGGCGTCAAGGCGCAGAGCGAGATCATCAACGACCACATCAAAGAGTGGAAACTGACCGACTCCAGCGGCTATACGCTGCCCTGCATCCAGACGCATCCGGGTATTGCCGTCGGCGACGACGACCCGTCGCGAATACTGGACTTCGGCCATTACTTCGCTGCCGACAACCGCATCAACACATGGCGCATGACCGGCTTCGTGCAGTCGAACTGGACCCTCGACGATGCCGGCGAGTTTGTCCTCAACAGCGGTCTCCGCGCCCACTACTGGACCTTCAACAACGAATTCACGGTGTCGCCGCGATTCATCCTCTCCTATTCCCCGCACTGGGAGCATCAGTGGGTGTTCCGCTTCAAGGCCGGCAGCTACTACCAACCCGCCTTCTACCGCGAAATGCGCCGCCCCGACGGCACGCTCAACGAACACATCAAGAGCCAGCACTCCTACCAAGTGGCCCTCTCCGGCGACTACAGTTTCAAGATCTGGAACCGCCCCTTCAAACTCAGCATGGAGGCCTACTACAAATATCTCACCAACCTCATCTCCTATACCGTTGACAATGTGAAGATTATCTATTCTGGCGAAAACGATGCCAAAGGATACGCCACCGGATTCGATGTGAAACTGAGCGGCGAGTTCATCCGCGGGCTGGAGTCATGGATCTCCCTGTCGCTGATGCGGGCCGCCGAGGACCTCCTTCACGATTACTACTATGATGCCAACGGCAACTACGTCGAGCCCGGCTATATTCCCCTCCCCACCGACCAACGCTTCGCCATCAACATCTTCTTCCAAGACCATGTGCCGTTCTACACTCCGTTGCGCGTACATCTCAACTTCATCTTTTCCAGCGGCTTGCCCTACGGCGCGCCCAACGCGCAACGCTACCAACAGGTCCTGCGGATGCCGTGGTACCGTCGCGTGGATGTCGGTTTCTCCTACATGTTCCTGGAACAGAGCCGCGACCGCATGAAACACAAGAGCAAATTCCTCCGCTCCATCAAGAATGCGGGACTTTATCTTGAGGTTTTTAACATTCTGGGAATCAATAATGTATCCTCCTATATCTGGGTTACCGACATCAACAACGTTCAGACAGCGGTACCCAACTACCTCACCCCGCGCCTCATCAACCTGAAGCTCGCAGTGGAGTGGTAAAAAACTGATTCTATGAAAATTGTTATCATCGGTGCGGGCTTGGGCGGTTTGGAATGTGGCTTTCTGCTTTCCAAACAGGGGCACGAGATCTGTGTTTTGGAAAAGAATCCTATGGTGGGCGGCTGTCTGCAGTCGTTCCGCCGCCACGGACAGCTTTTCGACACAGGCGTCCACTATGTGGGCGGCTTGGGCGAAGGGGAAATCCTGCACCGCCTGTTCGAGCCCTTCGGTTTGAACCGGCTCCCGTGGCAGCCGCTGGACCGCGATAATTTTGACGAGATTTTTTATCAGGGAGAAACCTTCTCATTTGTAAATGGTTATGATGAATTTACAGAGAAGATGATTTCCTATTTCCCACATCAAAAGGAAGAAATCACACACTATGTGCAGTTGTTGCGGAAGTCGCAGGCGGGCTTGCAGGGGCTTTTCAGCAAAAATCCGATGGAGTCCTCCGAAAGTTCGGCGCTGTTGGGACAATCTGCCTACCACTACCTGCAAACGGCTTTTACGGACGAAAAGCTCCGCAATGTATTGTCCGGCACATCGTTGAAGATGGAGTTGAGCCGGCAGTTGCCGCTTTATATCTTTGCCCAGACCAACGGCACGTTCATCCAGAGTGCATGGCGGCTGAAAGGCGGCGGCCAGCAGATTGCCGAGGTGCTTGCCGACGGCATCCGCAGCCACGGCGGTGAAATACGAACCTCGTCGCCCGCAACGGGCTTCACAGCCAACGAGGGGCGGATTACGGGCGTTACAACAGCCAACGGCGACACCGTCACTTGTGATATGGTGATTTCCGACATCCACCCGGCGCTGTTGATGGAGATACTGCCCGAAGGCCTCGTCCGGAGGGCGTACCGTGCGAGGCTCTGCTCGCTGCCGAACAGCGCGGGGATGTTCACGGCCCATTTGCTGCTGAAGCCCGGCAAGGTAGCGTATCGCAACCGCAATATGTTCGTCCACGACCGTGCCGATCTGTGGGAAGGGGACGGCAGCTGCCGGTCGGTCGGTGTCCACTTCGCGGTGCCGGAAGAGGGCGGTTTTGCCCGCAATATCGACCTGTTCACGCCGATGGCGTGGGCGGACGTGGCGCAATGGGCAGAGAGCCGGTGCGGGCGGCGCGGCGACGACTACGAGGCGTTCAAGCTGCGTACGGCGGAAAAACTCATCCAGTTAGTTGAACCCTATTTGACCGATTTAAAAGGAAATATTGAAAATATTTTCACCTCCACGCCCCTTACCTACCGCGATTACACGGGTACGCACGAGGGCAGTGCCTACGGCATCATCAAGGATTGTGAACATGTGATGACCACTTTCCTACCGCCCCGCACGCCCGTTCCCAACCTGTACCTTACAGGGCAAAACGTAAACTTCCACGGAATACTGGGCGTCACCGTCACAGCGAGGCAACTAGTGGGACAACTCACCCCGCAATAGCCCCCAGTCCAACCGCCAAAGCCACACCGAGGTAAGTACCTATGGCATAGCCAATCAGCCCGATTACGATGCCGCTGATGAGCACCTTCTTGTTGCCCATGGCCCCGACTACGGGCGGCACGAACGGCGGCGAGCAAAGCAGCGCCACCAACGCCACACTGTAAAGGTCGCCGCTGACTTTGAAGAGGCGGCAGAACAACAGGTGCAGCAGCGTGGCTACCACAATAATATACAGCAGGAACAGACCGATGTTGAGCGAGCCCGAATCCAGGCTGTTGAGGTCGAACTGTGAGGCCACCACCACGCTGAACACAAGGATGAAGAACATCCCCAACTCGAAGGTTTTGGGAATGTTTCGGATTTTCGGCGAGAAGGAGGCGATGATGGAAAGGGTGGTGATGGTGAGGATGATTACCAACTCGTTGAGTTTGCCGGTGATGAGCAGCGACAGCCCCGCCCCAATGGCGAGGAAGCCGATGGAGATGGCCAAGCCCACGAGCGAACGGAGGAACACCCGTCCCCGCAGCAGGTCACCGTACTGCTCCACCCCATGCTCCAAACTGCCAGAATCATCGGTTTCCACAACGGAGGCTTCGTCCTTGAAAGGCAGGAGCTTGCGGAACAGTCGGTAGCCGCCGCCCACAATGAACATGATGAGCGGGAAGGTGACAATCATCTCGAAAGCGAGCACCGTGGCAATCGTGGTGGAGTCCACATGCAGGGCCGCCCCGAGCGCGTTGAAATTCATGGTGCCGCCGGTGTAAATGCCGGTCATCATTGCCGACACGTTGGCGATGTCGTTGATGCCGGAATTCCGGAACAGGAAAAAGCCGCTGACAATGGCGATAAGCACCGCCGCCAGTCCGCCACCCAGCGCCGCGGCTGTCTTCGGCAACGACTTGGTCCACAGCTTGAAGTTGCAGTTGAACAGCATCAGCGGGATGGCAATCGGCACCGCAATGTTCATGATGTTCTTCTGGATGCTGAGTCCTACAGTACCCTCTTCGAAGTGGGTGAGGCCGAACAGCGCGGGGATGATGCCCACCGCGTAGGCCAGAATGACCGTGCCCGCCGCCTTTGCCCATTTGTAGCGGCTGAACAGCATGATGATGATGAACGGGAAGATAATGTATCCGGCCGTAACGAGGGCCACTTGCATATCAAACATATTGATTTTCAATTATTTTAAAACATATAACCGATTTTCACGTACAGGTTGGCCATACCGGCGTTGTCCTGCTTGTTGAACGGCACCGCCCAATCCACCGAAAGCACGAAGTTGTCGTTCATGGCCACTTTCAAGCCGATGCCGGCGGAGAAATGGGGACGGTAAATCGCTTTTTTGTCAAAATTGAAGTAGTCAGACAATTCGTCCATGTTGAAGTCGGGGTCGGTGGCGGCGATGTCCTCACGCAAGGAATATTCATTGATATCGTAGGGTTGCAGCACCATGCCGGCATCCAGGAACGGATTCAAGCCGATGTAGAAGTTCTCCTTCTTGACGTGGAATTTGCAGATTTTAAAACGGAATTCCACATTGGCAAAGGCGAAACCGTTGGAAAGGATGCGGTTACGGAGCGGTCCGCGAAGCGTGTTGCTACCGCCAAGTCCTTCATACAAAACGCGCTGTATGTAAAGTGTGTTCCAATAGCTGTTCATATAGAAGGGGCTGTTTCCCGCCACGGTCAGCTGGGTGGCGAGGCGGTAGGCGAAGGAGATGTAATCCTGATAAACCGGCACATAGTGACGGAAGGTGAAGTTGAAGCGGAGGTTGTTGTACTCGCGCTGGTCGCCGAATTTCTGGGTATTGAAGGCGGCGGAGTAGGTCAGGAAGGCGTCGGCGTAGATGCCGCGGGTGGGGTTGGTCTGCCGGTCGCGGCTGTCGTAGGTGATGCCGCCGCGGAGGTAGGGGTGCATTCCCCCGTTTTTCTCATTGGCCTTGATGAGCCCCCACTGCACGTATTTGTCGTACAATCCCGGAATGTCGGGAAGCTGCTTGGCCTCCTTTTTCCCCCTGTTCAGCATCGCTACATCCACGGAGTTGATGAGATAGCCGAGGAAGCCGATGCCGCCGTTCCAGTACCAGTTGCGACCGATGGGGCCCTGGATGTCGGCGGCGAAACGGAACAGGTCGCGTTTCATCTTGTAGTAGGCACGGCTTCGGTAACCTTCTTCGGCCGTGTAATGCTTGGAATCGCGCCACACATTGTTGAACACCGAAGTGTAACCGTTATAGCCATAGAAGTCGCACATTGCGTCGGGCATATAGACCATGTCCACGGTGAGGCGGTGTTTCGGGATGAGGTACTTGGAATCGTACGAAAGCCTGAAGATGCCGTAATTACGGGTGGTGTAGGCGGCTTCCACATAGATGGAGTGCAGGTATTCGGGGTAGGTGCTGCCGTCGCCGAAATAGTAGATGTTGGAGAGGGCACCGTACTGGAAACCGAGGTCGGCGTCGTAGGCCACGCTGGGCAGGATGCCGAACGTCCAACCCGTACGCTTGCGGTCGGGATCTTTCTCTTTTTTCTTCTTGACCTTCACGCTGTCCTTTTGAACTGAAAAAACGTTCAGACTATCGTTTTCGGAAGCGTAAATGGCTGTATTACAAAATAAAATAAGGGAAATTACAAGAAGTAAAGTTTTTCTCATGTACTGAAAATTTTAGTTCTCAATCTTCATTTTTGAAGCGGCAAAATTAGTCAAAAAAACGTTGCCGTTGTCGATTGGGAGTTTAAATTTGTCAGTGAGAAACGTTGAAAATCTTTAGCGTTTAGTTGACGCGGATGATAACTGTGAAAACGGTGGAATTTTGTGTCATGTTTGGGGTGCGCTGTGTTTTCATGAAACGTCTCTACTCCATCACATATGTCCGCGGTACCCGCTTCGAAATCGCGGTGAGCATGTGGTACGGAATCTTACCGATGGACCGGGCGATGTCGTCGATGCGGTTCGCCTCGCCATAGACCACCACTTCGTCGCCTTCGGTGGCATCTGTGCCCGTCAGGTCGATCATCGTCATGTCCATGCACACCTTCCCGATGATCGGCACCCGCGTCCCTTTTACGATGACACTGCCGGCCCCGCGCCCGAGTTCCGGCGGAAAGCCGTCCGCATAACCGAGCGGGATGATGCCCACCTTCGTCGGCTGGTCGGCGGTGTAGGTGCGGTTGTACCCGACCGTTTCGCCCGCCCCGATGGTGCGCACGTGCGTGATGACCGTCCGCAACGTCGCTACGTGCTGGAGGTGCGGCTGGTCGGCGGCCACCGACGTGAAGCCGTACAGCCCGATGCCCAATCGCACCATGTCGTAATGCGCCTGCGGAAACCTCGAAATCCCCGCCGTGTTGTCGATGTGGCGCAAAATCGGATAGTCAAAACTATTCTGGAGGATGCTTGAAACTTCCTCGAAATAAGCAATTTGCAAAAGGGTGAAATTGTCCTCTGCCGGGTCGTCGGCAGCGGCGAGGTGCGAAAAGACCGATGCCACTTTCAACTGCGGATTGCGTTGGATGCGCTGGGTCAGTTCGGGCAGGTCCTCCTTGCGGAATCCCAACCGGTGCATCCCTGTGTCAATTTTCAGATGGATTTTGAATTCTTGTATTTCGGGATGATGTGACAATGCCTTTTCAAATTCTTCCAAAGAGTAGAAGTTGAAAATCTCGGGCTCGAGGTTGTGGCTGATCATCATCTCGAAACTTTCGCCCTCCGCACCCAACACGATGATGGGCAGTTTGATGTTCTTCTTTCGCAGATTCACTCCCTCATCGGTGTAGGCAACGGCCAGATAGTCAATGTTGTGGTACTGCAACTCGCTGATGAGTTCCACGTCGCCGAGGCCGTAGCACATAGCCTTCACCATCGCCACCACTTTCGTCTGCGGGGCGATGAGGCTGCGGTAGTAGTTGAGGTTGTTGACCAAGGCTGGCAGACTGACATTCAGGATGGTGCGGTGCGAGCGGAGTTGCAGTGCGTCCGTCACCTTCTCGAAACCGAAGTGGCGTGCGCCCTTTACCAGGATTACTTCGTTGTGGAAGTCGATGCGGTTGAGGTGCGCCAGCAGGTCGGCAGTGCTGTCGAAAAAGTGCGTTTCGGGCATCGTGAAAAGGTCACGGTGCCGCCCTAATTCGCTGCCGACGGCAATCAGCTTGCCGATGCGGTTGTTGGTGAGCAGCTCGTTGATTTCGGCGTAGGCTTCCCGCGCCAACGTACCCACCTGCGCGAAGTCGGACAGGATGACCGTCTTCCGCTTGTAGCGGATTTGTGCGTTCATGAAATCCAATGCCACTCGCAACGAATTGATGTCCAGGCTGTAGGTGTCGTTGATGACCACCGACTGGTTGAGCGCCTCCTTCACCTCCATACGCATGGAAACGGGCGTGAGGAGGGCAAGTTTGCGGTTGATGTCAGCGGCGGTGAAGCCGAGGTGAAGCAGTAACACCACCGTGTGAAGGGCGTTCTCCACGGAGGCATCGTCGGCGAAGGGAATGTCGAACTCTTTGCCGTTCATCGTGACCATCGTGTGGTTCCGCTCCACTTTTTTCTCCGTGATGCGGAAGGCGGAATCTTCACGGAAACCCCACGAAAGTCTGGTCTTATTTTGAAAATCTTTTCTTCTGAAAATATTGTCAATCAGTGGATTGTCGCTGCAATAGAGCACCACGGGACAATCTTTGAAAAGCAGGACTTTTTCCTCTAATTTTTCCTGCTCATCCTTGAAAAACTGGGCGTGGGCGCTGCCGATGTTGGTGAGGATGCCGATGGTGGGCTGGATGATGTCGGCGAGGCGGCGCATTTCGTCGGGGCGGGAGATGCCGGCCTCAAAGATGGCGAGGTCGTGTTGCGGCCCCATCTGCCACACGGACATCGGCACCCCGATTTGCGAATTGTAGCTGTTGGGACTGACCACCAACTTGTAGTCCTCGGAAAGCATCTGCGTAAGCCACTCTTTCACAATGGTTTTACCATTGCTTCCGGTAATGCCGACCACAGGGATGTCGAACTGCCGCCGGTGACGTTCCGCCACCTTCTGCAAAGCCGCCACGCTGTCGTCCACGCGCACGAAGTTGCACGCGCCGTAACTTTCCCACTGACGGAAATTCTCGGTGACCACGAAGTTACGCACCCCTTTCCGGATGAGGTCGGGGATGTAGGCGTGCCCGTCATTCTTTTCGGTTTTGATGGCAAAGAAGAGGGTACGCGCCGGCAAAAGCAGCCGCCGGCTGTCGAACAGCAACTCACTCACCGCATCGTCGGGGTAGGGGAGTTGCCGGCTGATACAGGGTAGAAAGTTTGCTATTTCACTAATAGTGAACATCTTGAAAGAAAGGGCTTATTCGCCTTGTCCGTGACAGTTCTTGTATTTCTTGCCGCTTCCGCAGGGGCAGGGGTCGTTGCGGCCCACCTTTTTCTCCACATGGACGGGCGTGGCACCCTTGGTTCCGGGTTTCGCGCCGCCTTCGGTACGGCTGGTCTGCAGCTTCTTGGCATCCGACTCGGGCAGCTGCATCGGGCGCAGGTGCGACAGGTCGAGCTCGGGCAGCGTGCAGTTGCTCAGGAAGGAGACGATTTCGCGGTTGATGCGGTCCAGCAACTGGTCGAACAGGTTGAAGGATTCCAACTTGTAGATCAAAAGCGGGTCTTTCTGCTCGTAGGAGGCGTTCTGCACCGACTGTTTCAAGTCGTCGAGTTCGCGGAGGTGTTCTTTCCACGCGTTGTCGATGACGGCGATGGTGATGCCTTTTTCAACGGCAAGGGAGATCTCCTGCTTGTTTTCGTAGCACTTCTTGAACGGGATGGCCACGCCGAGCTGGCGGTTCTTGCAGATGAAGGGCAGTCCCATGGTGCGGTCGCCGATGGCCATGTAGATGGTCTCCACGGCGGGGAAGGCTTTCTCCGCCAGCTGCTCCATCTTCATTCTATAATTGTTGTACACATACTCGTACAGCTGGTTGGTGAGCGGGCCGGGGCGGCCTTCAAGGAACTCGTCGGCGGTGAAGGGGGAGTCGCAGCCGAACAGGGTGATGAGGTCGGTGACGAAGTCGTCGTAGCTCTGGGCGTTCCAGTTGTCTTCCACCACGCCGGCGCACACATCCTCGATCATCTGGGAAAGGTCGATGGAGAGGCGGTCGCCGAAGAGGGCGTTGCGGCGTTTGCGGTAGATGGTGTCACGCTGCGAGTTCATCACGTCGTCGTATTCGAGGAGGTGCTTACGGGTACCGAAGTGGTTTTCTTCCACCTTCTTCTGGGCGCGTTCGATCGACTTGGTGATCATGCTGTGCTGGATGACCTCACCCTCTTTCAGGCCGATGCTGTCCATGATCTTGGCGATACGGTCGGAGCCGAACAGACGCATCAGGTTGTCTTCGAGGGAGACGTAGAACTGGGAGCTGCCGGGGTCGCCCTGACGGCCGGCACGACCGCGCAGCTGGCGGTCCACACGGCGGCTGTCGTGGCGTTCGGTGCCGATGATGGCCAATCCGCCCATCTCCTTCACGCCGGGTCCGAGCTTGATATCGGTACCACGACCGGCCATGTTGGTGGAGATGGTGACGGTTCCGGGCTGACCGGCGGCGGCCACGATGTCGGCCTCCTTCTTGTGCAGCTTGGCGTTCAACACGTTGTGAACGATGTGGCGGCGGGTGAGGATGGTTGAAAGGAGTTCGGAGTCTTCCACGGAGGTGGTACCGACCAGAACGGGGCGGCCCTGCTCGTGGAGTTCCAGAATCTTATCGACCACGGCGGCCAGCTTTTCGCGCTTGGTCTTGTAAACCATGTCTTCTGCATCGATACGGGCGATGGGACGGTTGGTCGGGATGACGACCACGTCCAACTTGTAGATGTTCCAGAACTCGCCCGCTTCCGTCTCAGCGGTACCGGTCATACCGGCCAGCTTCTTGTACATGCGGAAGTAGTTCTGCAAGGTGATGGTGGCGTAGGTCTGCGTGGCGGCTTCCACCTTCACGCCCTCCTTCGCCTCGATAGCCTGGTGGAGGCCTTCGGAATAGCGGCGGCCCTCCATGATACGGCCCGTCTGCTCATCCACGATCTTGACCTTGTTGTCGATGATGACGTACTCGTCATCCTTGCGGAACATGGTGTAGGCGCGCAGCAGCTGCTGTACGGTGTGGATTCGCTCGGAGGCGACGGAGAAGTTGCGGTAGATCTCGGCCTTTCGCTCGGCTTTCACTTTCGGGTCAAGGTTCTCGTGCTCGAGAAGGCTCAGTTCAGTGCCGATTTCGGGCATGATGAACAACTTGGCCTCCTCGGCGTTGGCGGAAACGGCCTCGATACCTTTTTCCATGATATTCACGGAGTTGAGCTTCTCCTCGATGACGAAATGGAGACCGTACTTACCGTAGTTGACATCCACCATCTCGGTGAGACGGAAGTCGTTGTCGATGTTGACGGCAACCTCCTGTATCTTTTTCAACATAGCGTTGAAGATGCCTTTGGCCTCACTTCCGTTGGCGTTGTTGGCCTTGTCGGTGAGGGTGGCGACCATCATGTCGCGGTAGTCGGCGAACGGCTTGGGTGCGTGCTCGGGCTCGTTGCCCGCCATCTTGTTCAGGTATGCCAAATCCTTGTAGCTGATGATGAGGTTGGCCAACGACTTGGCAAACTTGATGTTGTCTTCGGCCACCACTTCTTCACTGATTTGCTGTTGGATGCTTTCGATGAGCGGAAGCAGTTCTTTGCGGACGTTGGCCGCATCCTTGCGAAGGTTCTCCTGTTCCTTGGGCTTGCGCTCCTCCTCAATCGTGTCGATGCGGTCAAGGGCGGCGTTGAAGTCTTCTGTTTTTTTGCTGAAATGGTGGATTTTCTCATTGATTTCGTCATCGAACGGGGTCAGGTCGTTGTCGATGATGAACATGTTGCGGTTCTGCTCGGCCATGTAGAAGGCTTCGGTGCGCAGCAGGATGTTCTTGATGCCGGGTTCGCTGAGGAACTTGATGAGGCGCTGGTTCTTGGGAAGGCCTCGGTGGCAGCGGAGCAGCAGCTGAGCGCCGAACTCCTGCGGTTTGATTTCGGGATCCTTGCTCACCAGTTCGCGGGCCATCGGGAGCATCTTGCTGACCAGTTCCTCCTGTGCCTTGTAGAGGCGTTCCACGTTGGGTTTGTACTTGTCGAACTCCTGCTGGTCGCCGCGCGGGGTGGGACCGGAAATGATGAGGGGGGTACGGGCATCGTCGATCAAGACGGAGTCCACCTCATCCACGATGGCGTAGTTGTGGGGGCGCTGCACCAGCTCATCCACGTTGCGGGCCATGTTGTCGCGGAGGTAGTCGAAGCCGAACTCGTTGTTGGTGCCGTAGGTGATGTCGGCGAGGTAGGCGCGGCGGCGATCCTCCGAGTTGGGCTCGTGCTTGTCGATGCAGTCGGTGGTGAGGCCGTGGAACTCGTACAGGAGGCCCATCCACTCACTGTCACGCTTGGCGAGGTAGTCGTTCACGGTGACCACGTGGACCCCTTTGCCCGGCAGGGCGTTGAGATAGACGGGCAGGGTGGCGACGAGGGTTTTACCCTCACCGGTGGCCATCTCGGCTATCTTGCCCTGATGGAGCACCGTGCCGCCGATGAGCTGCACGTCGTAGTGGCACATGTCCCACGTGATCATGTTGCCGCCGGCGGACCAGGTGTGCTGGTAGATGGCCTGGTCGCCCTCGATGGTGACGCACTCGCGGCGTGCGGCGAGGTCGCGGTCGTGCTGGTTGGCGGTCACCACCACCGTCTCGTTGTCCTTGAAACGGCGGGCGGTCTCCTTCATCACGGCAAAGGCCTCGGGAAGGATCATGTCCAACACCTTCTGGGTCTTGTCATAGGATTCCTTCTCCAGTTTTTCCATCTCCTTGTACAGCTGTTCCTTTTCGGCGACAGCCATGCCGTAGTTCGTATCCAGCGTGTGCTTGATCTCGGCGATGCGGGCCTCGTCGTCCTTCACGGCTTCGTGGATGAGCTGCTTGAACTCGTCCGTTTTCGCGCGGAGTTCGTCGTTGGAAAGATTCTTGATGGTTTCGTATGCCTCCAAAATGAGGTCTTTGATGGGAACTAATTGTTTTAAATCTCTATCTGACTTTGTACCAAATAGTTTCGTTAAAAAATTTGCCATATATTATTTTATAGTATTGGTGAAAAATGAATTTGCAAAGGTACGACAAAAAAAGACACGGAATTGTTCAAAAACGATGTTGCAGAAAAAGAAAAAAGTTGTACTTTTGCCGCTGGGTAAGTCTTGTACGATCTGCTCCCTTTCAACTCCCCCAGGGCAGGAATGCAGCAAGGGTACATTGGTTGTAGCGATGCGATGCAAGTAGCTTACCCTCTTTTATTTATGGTAACTATGTTCCTCAAAATATACCCAGAAAATCCCAACCCCCGCGAGATACGTAAAGCCGTTGACTGCCTCCAGAATGGCGGCATTATCATCTATCCTACTGACACAATTTACGGAATCGGCTGCGACATTTTCAAACCGAAAGCCGTGGAACGCATCACTGAAATCCTCGGCGACAGCAAGAAAAAGTCGGCGATGACCTTCATCTGCCATGACCTCAGCAACCTGTCCGATTACACCAAACCCATCTCCAACAACATTTTCAAGGTGATGAAGCGCGCCCTTCCCGGCCCTTTCACCTTCATTTTGGAGGCTAACAACAACGTTCCCAAAATCGTCCAGAGCAACAAGAAAACCGTTGGCATCCGCGTGCCCGACAACAACATCATCCGCGAGATTGTCCGCGAACTGGGCCACCCCATCCTCTCCACTTCCGTGAAAGATGACGATGAAGTGGTGGAGTACACCACCGACCCCGAACTGATTTACGAAAAGTACGAGAATCTCGTCGATATGGTCATCGACGGCGGCTACGGCGACAATGTGCCCTCCACCGTGGTGGACTGCACCTCCGGCGAAATCGAGATTGTGCGTGAGGGCAAAGGGGACGTGGAACTTCTGTATTAGTGTCCCCATTGATGAAGCAAGATGGTTGACAAGGTTTTAGGCACATTCTTTACCCGGTTGCTTTCCACAATTCTGATGATTGTGGTAGTGATTGTGAATACCAATGTGTTCGGCGCTGCGGGTACAGGAACCATCGCCTTGGTGGTGCTGGGACTGACCATCTTGCAGGTGTGTGCCAATTTTGTGGGGGGCGGCACCTTGGTCTATCTGGTGCCGCGCAAAAATATCCTCCAGCTTTGGTTTCTCTCGTTTGCTTGGGCGTGCGTGGCCAATGTCGCGGGTCTGTGCGTGCTCCGGGCGCTGGACCTCTTTCCGGCCGAATACACATGGTGGCTGCTGGCCATGACGTTTGTCTTCACAGTGTACAATATTAACGTTTCTGTTATACAGGGCAAAGAAAACATACGCTTGTTCAACTTGTTGCAGGTTACGCAGGCTTTGCTGTTGGTGGCCGTGCTTGTGGTTCTGCTGCTGGTGATGAATACCCATTGCATAGAGTTGTATCTGTTCTCCTATATTTTCTCCTATCTTGTGGTCGCCGTCGTGAGTTCCGTTTATGTGGCGAAACAGTTTGAAAAGCCCTCGGGCCAGGGTGTCTTCCCGTTGTTGGCGGAGATGCTGAAGCTGGGCTTCTGGACACAGATCGCAAACCTTACGCAGCTGTTGACCTATCGTCTTAATTATTACCTGATTGATCATTTTGTGGGTAGAAAACCGTTGGGTGTGTTTGAACTGGGCACCCGCATATCGGAGGCTGTATGGATTTTCCCCAAAAGCATCTGCCTGGTGCAGTATGCCCGCATCGCCAACCAGCCGGATCTGGACTATACCAAGAATCTGACACTCGGTTTTCTGAAGATAGTCATCGTGTTTGCTGTCGTGGCGGTCGCTGTTCTGGCATTGATTCCGGCACAGCTGCTGGCCATGATCTTCGGCCCGGATTTTGCCGTTTCCAAGTCCGTGATATTCGGTTTGCTGCCAGGTATTGTGTTCCTGTCGTGCAATACGATTCTCGCTCACTATTTCAGTGGATATGGAAAGTATTGGGTGAATGCGGTGGGGTCGGCCATCGGTCTTGCGGTGACGGCTTCCGCTGGTATTCCGCTCATCCCAAAGGCAATGGAATGCGGCATGGTGTGCGCCTTGCAAACCGCCGGATGGATTACCAGCGGTGCCTATTTTGCCACTTTGGTATGGAGTGCGTCGGTGTTTGTGAAGCGCACGCACGCCACCCTTCACGACTTCCTCATTACACGTTCCGATTGGCAGATGTTTGTCCAGATTTGTAAAGATAAATTCCGAAATAAATCATTTAAAAATAGTTAACTATGAAAAAAATCTTTTTCCTTACCCTTTTGGTTTGCTTCCGCTTCGTCGCTTTTGCCGACGAAGGGATGTGGATTCCGCTTTTCTTGGGCTACAATGAAGCCGAAATGCAGCAGATGGGCTTTCGTCTGACCGCAGATGACGTATATAGCGTCAACCACCACAGCATGAAGGACGGCATCGTGCTGTTCGGCGGCGGCTGCACCGGCGAGCTGATTTCGCCCGACGGCCTGCTTATTACCAACCACCACTGCGGTTACAGCTTCGTACAGCGCCACAGCAGCGTGGAGCACAACTACTTGCACAACGGTTTCTGGTCGAAGAGCCGCGAAGAGGAGTTGGTCACCTCAGGACTTACCGTCACCTTCCTCGTGCGGATGGAGGATGTGACTTCCGCCGCTCTGAAAGACGTGACTGCTTCGATGACCGAGTCGGAACGCACCAAGCAGGTGGAGAAAAACATCAAGGAGATCACCAAAGCTGCCACCGACGGCACTCATTACACCGCCATCGTAAAGCCCTTCTTTTACGGCAACCAGTACTTCCTGTTTGTGAACGAGGTGTTCCGTGACGTGCGCCTGGTGGGTGTTCCGCCGGAAAGCATCGGCAAGTTCGGCGGCGACACCGACAACTGGATGTGGCCCCGCCACACCGGCGACTTCTCCCTGTGGCGCATCTACACCGACAAGGACGGCAACCCTGCCGACTACAGTCCCGAAAACATCCCGCTCAAGTCGAAAAAGTACTTCCCGATCTCCATCAAAGGGGTGAACGAGAACGACTTCACCCTCGTCTTCGGCTACCCCGGCACCACGCAGCAGTTCCTCATCTCCGATGCGGTGGATGTAGTCGTGAATGTCCAAAACCCCGTCGCCATCCACTCCCGCGACCTGCGTCTTGCCGCCATGAAACGGCAGATGGAGAAATCGACCGCCATCCGCTTGATGTACTCCGCCAAGGCCAACAGCATCAGCAACGGCTGGAAGAAGTGGCAGGGCGAGAGCAAGGGCATCAATGAGTGCCACGTTATCGAAAAGAAGCAGGCGGAAGAGGCCGAATTCCAGAAATGGGTGGAGGCCGACGCCAACCGCAAGGCCGAATACGGACAGCTGCTTTCCGACATGCGGAAAGTCTATGGCAACTACCGCGACAAGGTGAAGGTGAATACCTACCTCAGCGAGACCTTTATCGGAGTGGAGATGGTTAAATTCCTCTATTCCAACGTGCTGAAAGTGATAAACACCGCCGCCAGCAGCACCGTCACCGACGCGCAGTTTGACGAAGCACGCAACAAACTGGTGGCCCAGGCCGAAAGTTATTTCGCCAGCTACAATTCCGACATTGATGCCGAATGTTTCGTGGAACTGATGCACTACTATTTCACTACGCAGGACTCCAAACTGATTCCCACGGAGTTACAGCACTATACCACCTACACCAAAGCCGATTGGCAGGCAATGTTCGACCGTGCCAAAAACAAGGCTCCCTATTTTGCCAATGGCGACAAGTTTGTCAATTTTGCAAAGAATGCCAAGCGGAAAGAGTGGACCAAGCTGAAGGACCACGAACTTTACAAGCTGATTCTGCCCGCCTTCAACCAGTATTTTGCCAACTATGATCAGATGAGCGACCTGCGTGCAAAGTTGGATTTGTACTACCGCACCTATGTCAAGGCATTGATGGAGAAAGACAAAGACCGCACCTTCTATCCGGATGCAAACCTCACCATGCGTGTCACTTACGGCAAGGTGCGCGGCTTCGCTCCCGCCGACGGTGTGGAGTATGTCCACTACACCACGTTGGACGGCGTCATTGCCAAGGACAATCCCGACATCTTCGACTACAAGGTGGATCCCAAACTGAAGGAACTTTACAAAAACAAGGATTACGGCCGTTACGCCAACGAGAAGGGCCAGCTGCCGGTCTGCTTCATCGCCAGCAACCACACCACGGGCGGCAACTCCGGCAGTCCCGTCATCAACGCCGACGGCGAGCTGATCGGGGTGAACTTCGACCGCGTGTGGGAAGGCACGATGAGCGACATCAACTACGACGTGAACCGCTGCCGCAACATCTCCCTCGACGCCCGCTACTTCCTCTTTATCATCGACAAATTCGCAAATGCCCAGAACATCATCAATGAATTGGACATCCGTACAAAATAATCCGAAATGATCAGTTTCGACCATATCAACGACTACGACCGGCTCTACCAATTCCTGAACAACTATTTCCGGTGGATGCACAACAAGGTGTATTACAAGGAAATACAGGTTCTTGGACTGGAGAACCTGCCGCCGAAGGAATACCCCATCTTCGCCATCTCCAATCACCACAATGCGGTGATGGACCCGCTGGCGATGCTCTACATGTATCCCGACCACCGGCAGCCCGTGTTCATTGCCCGCGGGGATATTTTCAAGAAGAATGATTTTATTGCCAAATTGTTGCGGTTCTTGAAGATACTGCCCACGTTCCGCACCCGCGACGGAGACCGCGAGGATGTGAAGAGTAACCTCTCCACCTTCGACCTCGCCGCCCGCATCCTCAACGAGGGAGGCACGCTCACGATGTTCCCGGAGGCGGGGCACCAGCAGGGGAAATATTTCGCCACGTTCAAGAAAGGATTCCCCCGCATTGCCTTCCGCGCCGCCGAAATATCCGATTACAGCCTTGATTTCAAGATACTTCCGATGTATATCTACTACACGGAGTACTTCAACATGGGTGCCAAGCAGGTGATTGTCATCGGTGAACCCTTTGCCTTCAACGAGTTTTACGAGCTGTATAAAACGGAGCCGAACAATGCCTACCTCTCCCTCAATGCGAAGGCGCGGGAGGCCGTCCGCTCGATGGGTGTGGATGTTACCGACCACGAACATTACGCCCAGTACGATATGCTGATGACGATGGCCCGCGCACGCACCATCGCCCGCCATTTCCAGAGCCCGACGGACACGCCCGACTGGAACCCGAAACGGCCCTATTCGGCACTGCTGTCCGACAGGGAGGTGGTGGCCGCGGCGGACCGCCTCCGTGAGACGGACACGCCCCGTTTCGCCCAGTTGATGGAGAATGTGGCGGAATACCGCACCAGCCTCGAACGGCTGCGGCTGCGCGACTGGGAGCTCGAGAACCCCGTCGCCTTCAGCAACATCCTGCTCCGCGGTTTGCTGCTGCTGATCTCGCTGCCGCTGTTCCTGTTCGGCTTCATCAACAACTTCATCCCGTTCAACACCTCCTACCTGCTGACGCGGAATTTGAAGGACCCGTTCTTCAGTTCCTCCATCCGCTTCGTTTTCAGTTCTGTGGTGATGTTCCCGCTGTGCTATATCGCACTGTTTGTCATTGTGTTGTGTGCGGCCAACTGGTGGGTGGCGCTGATCTATGTGCTGCTGTCGGCCCTGCTGATGCCGTTCCAGTACAGGTGGAAACGGGCCTTCATCAAGTTCTTGAGTCTCTGCCGCTTCCGTCGTTACGAACGGACGGGTAACCTGACCCTTGCCCGACTGAAATCACTTCGCGCTAATATTTTAAAAAGTATTGATTAACAATGAAATGTATTTATAATCCCGTTACAGATGCTTACTTTAACTTGGCTTCCGAAGAGTATTTGCTGAAGCATTTCGACGATGATGTTTTCATGCTTTGGCGCAACGACAAGGCGGTGATTGTGGGCAAGTACCAGAACTCGGCGGCGGAAATCAACATCGACTATGTGAAGGAGCACGGCATCAAGGTGGTGCGTCGGCAGACGGGTGGGGGAGCGGTTTTCCACGACCTGGGGAACGTGAACTACACCTTCATCGGCTCCAAAGGTTCGGGCGATTTCCGCACCTTTTCGGAACCGATTCTGCGGGTGCTGAACGAGATGGGCGTTCCGGCCAAATTCGAGGGGCGCAATGACTTGACCATCAACGGAATGAAGTTTTCGGGAACGGCGCAGTGTGTCTATCGTGACCGGATTCTGCACCACGGCACGCTGCTGTTTGCTTCCGAAATGGACGACCTCACGGCGGCGTTGAAGGTGAACCCGCTGAAGTTCAAGGACAAGGCTGTCAAGTCAGTGCGCAAGCGCGTGACCAACATCAGCGAGCATCTTCCGACCCCGATGAGCGTGACCGACTTCATTGAGGTGGTGATGAGGAATGTCAGCAGTTATTCCGAAAATGCGGTCCCGTACGAGCTTTCCGAACACGACATTCAGGAAATCAGCAGGTTGCGGGACGAGAAGTACAGCACGTGGGACTGGAACTTCGGCACGTCGCCCAAGTTCGGTTACACCAAGCAGCTGCGGACCGGCGGCGGCAATGTGGAGTTGAACCTCGATGTGGAAAAGGGCCTGATTACCGCCATCAAGTTCTACGGTGATTTCTTCGCCCAAAAAGATCCCGCTGGTTTTGAAGAACTTTTCCTAAATCAAAAGTACGAGCCGGAAAACATCCGTCGGATTCTCCAGTCGGTGGAAATAAACGATTATTTCCGCAATGTGACGGCGGAGGAGATGATGGAACTGTTCTTTTGAGGATGTAGTGGGGAAGGGGACTGTGCAAATGCGGGAGAATCATCGGGAAAGCGATGAGGAGAAAAATATTCTGCCGTTGCGCGCCAATTCTAAAAAATGTAGTATTTTTGCCGCCAGTTTATAAACAACCAAAAAACATCAACTATGGCTTACAAAATTTCTGACAAATGTGCTGCTTGCGGTACTTGCATGGATCAGTGCCCCGTCGGAGCAATCTCCGAAGGCGACATCTACAAAATCAATCCCGATGAATGCATCGAGTGTGGTGCTTGCGCCAGCGCATGCCCCTGCGAAGCTATCGCCCTGGATGAGTAATCTGTAGAAGCACAGAAAAAAAAGGAGGCATTGAAAAATGCCTCTTTTTTTATATGTTGAAATCAATGTACCATTTTCCGTTCGACTTCACTACATCCATGGTTTCGACACGGGGTTGTGGCCGGTTCTCCGTCGTGAGTTCCACGGTGACCACCGCACGGTCCGGTTCGTCGGACTTGTCCACCGAAAGGACTTTCACTTTTGTAATTTTCCCGTAGAGGGCTGCGTCCACCTTCATCAGGGCAACCAGAGCCTCTTTTCCATCTTCCGAAATGAATTCGTCAATGTTGTAATAGAGGCTTACTGCTTCTGAGTACTTCTCCTGCTGCACGTCTGTCCAGAAGGTCTTGGCCAGCTGGCGGGGCGAGCTTTGGGGCGTGCAGGCAGCAAACAGGCATATTGCGGCCGCCAGTAATAACATGGAAAACAGTCTTTTCATAATGCTTTGTGATATAATGGGTTATTGTTTCTCGTTCTCTTTCTCATGGAATTCAGGAATTTTGGAAACGGCGCGTTCGGCGGCAATCTGCTCCGCCTTTTTCACTGTGTACTCCAGCCCTTCGGCAAACACTTCGCCGTCAATCAGGAGCTGTACCCGGTAGAGCCGTTGCCGACGGTTCTGTTCCGCGATGTCGTGCCGGAACTCCACCTTGCGATGCTGGTGTTGCGCCCAGTTCAATATCTTGCTCTTGAAATTGGATTCCTCGTTCAGCACTGTTTCAATGTCCATGAAGTCGGTGAAGATGCGGTGGAGGACTATCTGTTTGGTCTTTTCGTACCCTTTGTCAAGGAACAGTGCCCCGATGAGGGCTTCGAAAGCGTCGCCGCCGGCGCATTTGGCGTGGGCGGTCGGGAGTATCTCGATAAGGTCGGTGAGGTGCATCCGCCGTGCCAGTTGGCCCAGCTGTTCGCGCTTCACCAACTTTGACCGCATCTCTGTCAACTCTCCCTCCCTTTTGAAGGGAAATTTCTTGAACAGATATTCAGCAACCACGGTGTCAAGGACAGCATCGCCCAGATACTCAAGGCGTTCGTCGTTGAGAGAATGTCCATCGGCCATTGCTTCGGAGGCGGAGCGGTGGATAAGGGCCGTCATATAAAGGGAAATGTTGTTAATCCGCGTATGCAAAACGGACCGCAGGTATTTTGCCACCTGCTGTTCTCTTGACGGTTCCGTTTTTTTGCGCCGCAGTAACAAGCTGTTAATCTCCGAACTTTTTAAAGAGGATGGATACGTTGTGTCCGCCGAAGCCGAAGGCGTTGTTGATCGCATAGCGGATGTCGCGGCGGACCGCCTTGTTGGCACAGAAGTCCCAGTCGGGGATTTCCGGGTCTTTTTCAATGAAATTGATGGTGGGGGGCAGGATGCCGTTTTGCAGGGAAAGCACGACGGCAATGGATTCGACGGCGCCGCACGCACCGAGCAGGTGCCCTGTCATCGACTTTGTGGAGGAGAAGGACATCTTGTCGGCGTGGCTGCCGAACACCTTCTGGATGGCGAGGCACTCCACGCGGTCGCCCATTTGGGTGGAGGTGGCGTGCATGTTGATGTAGTCGATGTCTTCGGGACGGAGGCCTGCGTCAGCGATGGCATTCTGCATGGCAATGGCCGCGCCATGCCCGTCGGGGTGGGGCGAGGTGATGTGGTAGGCATCTGCGGAAAGGCCGTCACCGGTGATTTCACCGTAGATTTTTGCACCGCGTGCGAGGGCGTGTTCCAGCTCTTCCAGGACGAGGATGCCGGCCCCTTCGCCCATCACGAATCCGTCGCGTCCTGCAGAAAGCGGGCGTGATGCGGTCTGGAAATCGTTGTTGCGGGTGGAGAGGGCGCGCATGGCATTAAAGCCGCCGATACCGCTTTCCAAGATGGCTGCCTCTGTTCCTCCCGTGAGCATGAAATCGGCTTTGCCGAGACGGATGAGATGGGTGGCGTCCACGATGGCGTTGGCAGCGGAGGCACACGCTGAAGATAGGGCGTAGTTCGGCCCCTGCAAGCCCATACGGATGGAAAGAATGGCGGGAGGCATGTTGACAAGGGCCCTCAAGATAAAAAAAGGGCTGAAACGGGGATTTCCCCCGCTCACCGCGAATTCCGAAATGCCGTCCTGTGCACTTTGGATGCCGCCAATACCGGAAGCGACAATCACGCCGGCACGGTCACGGTTCTCGACACTCATGTCGATGCCCGAATCACGAAAGGCCTCAACGCCTGCCGCGTATGCATAATGCGCGCAAGGATCCAACTTGCGCGCATCTTTTTCTTCCATATAGTCAAGGATATTGAAATCCTTTAACTCACAGGCAAATTTCGTTTTGTAATTTTCTGTATTAAAATGGGTTATCAAACCAACCCCGTTTTTTCCGGCAATCAGGCCCTGCCAAAAATCAGGGACATTGTTACCAAGCGGAGTTAAGGCACCTAAACCGGTAACGACAACTCGTTTTAATTCCATCAGAAAAGTTCTGGTGATACCTTATTTCTTGTGCTCCTGGATGTATTTCACCACGTCGCCGACGGTGTGGATGTTCTCGGAAGCGTCTTCGGGTATCGTGATGTCAAACTTCTTCTCAAGTTCCATGATCAGTTCAACGAGATCCAAGGAATCGGCGCCAAGATCTTCAGTAAAACTGGTCTGTTCGTTGATTTTGTCCTTGTCGTAGCTTAATCTTTCAGCAATGATTTCTTTTACTTCGTCAATAATTTCTGCCATAATTTCTGATTTTAAAAAACGTGCAAAAATACGACATTTTTTCATTCAAACACCCCGTCTTTTCCCTTTTATGCTATTTCTGCACATATACTTTTGATATACAACGAATTATTTTTTAATTTTTTTTAAGGTTTCAAACTTTGGGGGATGCCTGAAAAGGAGATTCCTTGTGCAAAACAGCCCTCTTTGGCAAGATTTCAGCCTTCCGACCCGCAAAACTACTCTTTTTCCACCCTGAAAATCTTGTGCGAAATCCCGTGCCGGTTCAATATCCGTACGATCCGTTCCTCGTCCGTATCCGACAGGAAAACCTGTCCAAAGTGCTCGTTGCCAACAAGATTCAGCAACTGTGAGATGCGTGATTCGTCCAGCTTGTCGAAAATGTCATCCAACAGCAGGATGGGTTTCACCCGTTTCATATTATATATGTAGTCGAACTGCGACAGTTTGAGGGCGAGGGCGAAGGATTTCTGCTGTCCCTGCGAACTGAACCGCTTTACCGACCGCCCGTCCATCAGGAAGTCGTAGTCGTCCTTGTGGATGCCCGCCGTGGTGTGGCCGGCCCGGAAGTCGGCCTCGGCATTCCGGAGCAGAAGTTCGGCAAAACCGCCGTTTTCCAATGCGGACAGGTAATGGACCGCCACTTTCTCGCGGCTTTCCGAAAGGTAGTCGTAATACTTCTGGAAGACGGGGATGATGGTCTCGACGAACCGGCGCCGCTTTTCATAGACCGCCTCCGCATACGGCACGAGCTGGTCGTTGTAGATCTGCATCAGAGCCGCATCGAGGTGCCCGTTCTCCCACGACTGCTTCAAAAGGATGTTCCGTTGTCCCAACACTTTCTGGTACGAAATCAGGTCGTGCAGATACTCGCGGTCGAACTGCGAGATGATCATGTCGAAGAAACGGCGCCGCACCTCCGACCCTTCGTGGATGATGTCGTTGTCGTAAGGCGCGACCATGATCAGCGGGAACTGCCCGATGTGGTCGCTCAGTCGCTCGTACTCCTTGCCGTTGAATTTCACGGTCTTCCGTCCGCCCTGCCGATAGACACAGCTTACCTTGCGGCTTCGGTCGTCGTCAAAACCGTGGAACTCCCCGTGGATGGCGAAAGCCTCCTCCCCGAAACGGACCGCATACCCATCCTGCGAGAGAAAGTAACTCTTGCACAATGACATATAGTGGATGGCATCCAGCAGATTGGTCTTTCCGCTCCCGTTGGCCCCCACCACAGCATTCACCTTGTCCGAAAACTCAAAACTGCCTTCGGCATAACTCTTGAAATTGACCAACTGTAACGACTTGAGGTACATTTTTAGGGGATAGGGGTTAGTAGTTAGTAGTTAGTAATTAGTATTTAGGGTAGAAGGTAGGAGGTATGAAGTATAAGGTAAGAGGTAGATGGTGTGAGTGTTCGGAATGGGATTCCCCTTCTATGTAGAAGGGGTGGCCGCAGGCCGGGGTAGTAGAAAAAAATTACTTGACAGCGTCTTTGAGACTGATGCGTTCGCCGGTGACAACGTCCACGAGGACGAATTTCTTGTTGCCCATGCCGAGCTTGTGGGCGTACTCCACTTGGCCGAGGCCGCTGATGCCGTTCACGTCCTTGAACGCATCTTCAGAGCCCCATTTCAAAGCGGTGAGCTGGTGGCAGGCCATCTCGATGGCGACGATGTCGGTGGAAGCGACGGCACCCACCTTCTCCATAAACGGAGCGGGTGCTTTACCGGAGCAGTCGCAGCTTTTGGAGATGTTGTCCATCACGTTGATATAAACCATCGGTTTCTTTTCGCTGAGCACTTTGGCATACTCCACGAGGCGTTCGAGGAAGACCTCTTCAGAGGCGCTTTCACCGGGCTTGAAGATTTTGAGCGGGCACTCGGCGATGCACTTGGCGCAGCCGATGCACTTGCTGGTATCGATGACCGGGCCTTCGTCGGTGATGGTGATGGCACCGGCGGGGCACTGCTGCACACAGCGGTTGCAGCCTACGCAGGAGTTGGCATTGCGGCACGACGGGAACGCTTCCGCGTGCTGGGCCATCTTGCCGCCGGGGGAGGCAAAGCCCATGGCGATGTTCTTGATGGCGCCGCCGAAACCGGCCGACCCGTGTCCCTTGAAGTGGGAATAGATAATGTAGGCATCGTAATTGGCGAAGTGGCTGCCCGTCTTGACCTTGTCGAAATGTTTCAACCCTTCGGCGGGATAGACCAGTTCGTCCTCCGAGTCAAGGATGTCGATGGGGGCGAAGGTGAAACCGTGCTCCTTGGCCAGCGCGATGTGGGAGTCGGTGAAACGGCGCTTGCTAACATACAGCACGTTGGTCTCCACAAAGGTGGGATGCACCTTCTCCACCAGCGGACGGAGCAGCTCGGGGTTGAGGAAGTTCTGGTTGCCCTCCTCGCCGAAATGCACTTTCAGGCCGATATTGCCCTCCTGTTTCACGCCAAGTGCCTCGTACAACTTGAGGATGTTTTCAGGCGTGATATCTTTGCAGAAATAGACAATGGATTCGTCATCTGCCACTTGAATCTTCGGTTTGCTGTTGCAGGAAAGACACAGAATCAGTGCAGTCAGTGCAACGGCTAACAGGGAAAATCTTTTCTTCATAAAAATGATATTAAAGTGAATAAAAACGGGTGCAAAAGTACAAAAAAAGCGGCATCTTCCGACACCGCTTTTTCATCTATTCACATTCGTATTTATTAATATTTGTAGAAACCTTCACCGGTTTTTCTGCCAAGCAGGCCGGCGCGGACCATCTTCCGCAGCAGCGGGTGAGGACGGTACTTCGGATCACCGAATTCGTTGTAGAGGACTTCCATGATGGCGAGGTTCACATCGTTGCCGATGAGGTCGGCCAATGCGAGCGGGCCCATCGGGTGGTTGGCACCCAGCATCATGCACTTGTCGATGTCTTCGGCGCTGGCGATACCGTCGGCGAGGATGCCGACTGCCTCGTTAATCATCGGGATGAGGATGCGGTTCACCACGAAGCCGGGAGCCTCGTTCACGAGCACGGGCGTCTTGCCGATGGAGGTGGCGAGTTCCACAATCTGGTTGCATACCGCCTCGGAGGTCACCTGACCCTTGATCACCTCCACCAGAGCCATGCGGTCGGCGGGGTTGAAGAAGTGCATTCCGATGAACTGCGTGGGACGGCTGGTGCTGGCAGCGATCTCCGTGATGGAGAGGGAGGAGGAGTTGGTGGCGAAGATGGTTTCGGGCTTGCAGATCTTGTCAAGTTCCCCGAAAACCTCTTTCTTCAGCTGCATATCCTCGACGGCGGCCTCAATCACGAGGTCGGCATCGGCAAAAGTGGCGTAGTCGGTGGTGGTGGTGATGTTGGCCATGATGGCGTCAACACCCTCCTGGGTCATCTTGCCCTTTTCCACTAATTTGCCATAACCTTTTGCAAAAGAAGCCAATGCCTTGTCCAAGCTGGCTTGGGTTCTACTTTTCATAACCACGGGCATCTTGGCGGCGAACGCCTTCACGATACCTTTGGCCATGGTTCCGGTTCCAATAACACAAATTTTCATAGTTAGTTATTTTTAATTGGTTGATTTTAAAATTATTCGTTCTTGAAGGCAGGTTTCGCCTTGGTGAGGAAGGCGGTCATGCCCTCTTTTTGGTCCTGGGTGGCGAAGCACTTGCCGAACATCTCGTTCTCGTACGCAATGGCGGCATCGGCGTCGAGGTCGTACTCGGCGTTGATGCACTGCTTGGCGTAGCGGACGGCGATCGGGGCCATGGCGCAGATCTTGGCGGCCATCGCCATCGCCTGATCCATCAGTTCCGCCTGCGGATAGACGGCGTTGACCAAGCCGATGCGGAGCGCCTCGTCGGCACGGATGGCCTTGCCGGTGTAGATCATCTCCTTGGCGTACCCCATACCCACCAGTTTGGCGAGGCGGTAGGTGCCGGAAAAACCGGGGATGATGCCGAGGCCGACTTCAGGCTGGCCGAATTTGGCGTTTTCGGAGCAGATGCGGATGTCGCACGCCATCGCCAGCTCGCAGCCGCCGCCGAGGGCGAACCCGTTGACTGCGGCAATCACCGGAATGTCAAGGGTTTCAATCTTGCGGAACACCTGTGCGCCGAGGCGGCCGAAAGTTTCGCCTTCTGCAGCGTTGAGGTTCTGCATCTCTGAGATGTCGGCGCCCGCCACGAACGACTTCTCGCCGTCGCCGGTGATGATCAGAACCCGCACCTCCTTGTCGATGTGGCTGAGGAAGTCACCCATCTCTTTCAGAAGGGCGGAATTGAGCGCGTTCAGCGACTTCGGAGCCGAAACCGTCAGCACACAAATGCCGGATTCGGTATTAATTTTCAGATAGGTATAATCCATTTGTTTTGTCGTTTAAATCATTTGTTGTAGAGACGCGGCATGCCACGTCTCTACATAACCGCGTTTCTACTATACCCTGTTCCCTATTCCCTATACCCTGATTACAGTTGCATCGGTTTGAGGTCAGGGCTGATGATGAGGTCGGCTTCGGTAGCGGCCTTCACGTCGTCAACCGTGAATTCGGGATGGATTTCCTTGAGGACGATGCCTTCGGGGGTGATTTCCATGACGCCCATCTCGGTGATGATGAGGTTCACCTGGCCTTTGGCGGTGAGGGGAAGGGTGCATTTCTTGAGGATTTTGGGGTTGCCCTTCTGGGTGTGCTCCATGGCGAGGATGACGCGCTTGGCACCGACGATGAGGTCCATGGCTCCGCCCATGCCGGGGGTGAGTTTGCCGGGGATCATCCAGTTGGCGAGGTCGCCGTTCACATCCACCTGCATGGCGCCGAGGATGGTGGCGTCCACGTGGCCGCCGCGGATGATGCCGAAGGAGGTGGCGGAGCTGAAGGAGGCGGCGCCATCGACAGCGGTGATGAAGCCGCCGCCGGCGTTAATCATATTCGGGTCTTCCTTGCCCTCTTCGGGGGTGGGACCCATACCGATCATACCGTTCTCAGTCTGCAATGTGACCGTAACGCCTTCCGGCAGAAAGTTCGGAATCATGGTGGGAATACCGATACCGAGGTTCACAATGTCACCATCGTGCAGCTCCATGGCCGCACGTTTCGCAATGATTTGACGAATTTCATTCTTGTCCATAGTGTAACTGTTTTATATTAATTGTTTTGATTTTTCAAAAAAAGCGGTTGCAAATGTACGATTATTTTTGATATGGGAGAAAGAATTTTAATCACGAATACAGCGGACAGAATGGCCAGAACTCGTATAATAGGTGTATCTCTCTATCCTGGGAGAAGCGTAATGGAAATGACGATAATACGCCTCGTCGTTACCGCTGTAGGTAGTACTCCAATAGTAGCCATAACTTCCAAAACCAGAACCATAGCGTCCAGCTGGCAGCGCCCCGAAGCCCGTGGTATTATTACTCGCCAAGTTGTTGCCTATGGCACAATTGACATAGCTGCTGTTCCAACCTGTAGTGGCTGCCAATACCTTGGCAATAAAGTTGACGTTGTTATAGCATACATACTGACCTCTGGAGCTTACATAGTTGGTGAGCTGTGTCCATTCAGCGTCACTCGGCACATGCCAGCCATCGGGGCAGATACCCTGCACGCCAGAGGGATTGGCATTGCTGCCGCTGGCACCATGCATCAATGCAATCCAATTGTACAGAAGTCCGTATGTGGGCTTGTTGGAAGGATCGTTATTCGGATAGAACCAGTATGCGTCCGCGTCAGAGTCAACACTCCCCTGCAAGATAGGGGTTCCATCGGCATATTGGGTGGTACGTAGGTTCTCTTTCATCCAACACTGGTTACCCACTTGAACAGTATTGTATATATTGCTGTCTCGGTCAATGACGGTAGCCGCACTGGTGCAGGGTTCGCCGTCATGGAAGGGGTCGGCGGGAGTCGTGAAGACCACCTCATTCCCGTATGCTATACCTCCCATAGAGATGGCGAATGCACGCACATAGTAGGTGGTGTTTGGAATAAGGAGCGATAGGTTGGCGGTGAAGTTGCCTGTACCGCCACCGCTAGTGGCGTAAGAATTGCTTCTCGTGGGGTTTGGGGTCGTGCTCCAGCACACGCCGCGGTCAGTGACGGCAGAGCCGCCTGTAGCAGTCACTTCACCCCCGCAAGTGGCAGTGGAGAAAGTGCAATTGGAAATGCTGTCTGTGGTAACGGTGGGAGGGACAGCCCCTTCCCCAAGTATGCAACGGACCGAGTATGAACGGCATTTCCCTTGGCGGTCTCTTCCAAAATCCGGATATTGATAAAAAATACAACGGTAATATGCATAATTTTCATACCCACTTCCCAACGAGGTACTACTCCAAAAGAATGTATAATAACCAAAAAAGGATAATTCGTTATTAACACAAGCCTTCTCGCCTGCAGGACGGGCTGAAAAACCTGTAGCATTATTTGCACTATAGCAGACGTTGCAGGATTCATGATTTTGAGATGAAAGCCATGCCATAGTATCTGCCAATGCGCTTCCGATGTTGGAAGGATCACCGTGACATACGTACGTGCTCTGGATTTGGCTGCTTACATAATTGGAAAGCTGGCTCCACTCAGCGTCACTTGGCACATGCCACCCGGCGGGACAAACCCCTTGCACTCCGGAAGGATTGGCAGATGAGGTAGAATAAGAACCATGCATTACGGCACTCCAATTATACAAATATCCGTAATCGGTAACATTGGCCTCATCGTTGTTTGGGGCCACCCGATAGGGATCGTGGTCACTGATGGCAGTGCTTATAGGGATTTCTTCACCATATTCATATCGAGTAGTTCTCAGATTCTCCCGCATCCAGCATTGGTTTCCGATTTTCACAGTATTATAGACATTGCCGTCAACATCGGTCACTGTTGGGACTCCCGGACAGGGCTGTGCATCGCCTTCCGGGATGTAATTCTCCGTGGTGAAACTCACCTCATTGCCGTAGGCCGTACCCACACTGTTGGCAGCGTATGCCCGAACATAGAAGGTGGTTCCGGCATACAGTCCCGTCAAGCCACTAACAAAGGATCCTATGCCGCTTCCGTTGGTAGTGTGGCTGTCGGCAACCGTCGGGTTGTGCGCGATGCTCCAGCAGACACCGCGGGTTGTGACACTGCCGCCGCCGTCAAAGGTCACTTCGCCGCCGCAGGTTGCTGTAATGGCGGCGACATCGCTCGCCTCCAATGTGATAACCGTAGGAAGGATGATGGAAGCGAAACTCACTTCATCGCCATACACCGTGCCCACGCTGTTCGTTGCATAAGCACGCACATAGTACGTATTGCCGATGGTCAGTCCTGTGAGGATGCTGGTGAATGCACCTATGCCGCTGCCGTCGATAGTATGGCTGTCGGCAATCGTCGGAGCAGGCGTGGTACTCCAACAAATGCCACGGGCCGTCACACTGTCGTGGCCGTCGAAAGTCACATTGCCTCCGCAGGATGCGGACGTGCCGGCGATATTCGAGACAGACAAGGTGGTTACGGCAGGAAGGTAAAATTGGGTGGTCGGAAACTGAAGCACAAATGTCTGCGATGTCCCCAGTGACTGCGTAATATGCTGGCTCTCCTCCTCAACGCCGTTGATGGTGGCGTACCCCACATATTCCATCTGGTCCCCGATGTTGAACGGGCGGACAACGGTGCCGCGGGTGTGGGATTTGGGCTGTAAGGGCGAATGATTATTCGCCCTTACAACGCCCGCATATTCGATTCCGTCCCCATTACCGCCACCGTTGTTCACCATTTTGATGGACGACGATTCCCCGTTTTGGCGAGCGGTCATCACGTATGTACCGGCGGCTGACAGGGTAATGTGGAATTGATGGATGCCGGGTAGGGGCGAATAATCATTCGCCCCTACCACGGCACGCCCATTCACATCCATTATTTCCAATGTCAACGTACCCGCATCCGCAACCGTCAGGTTTACGTCGGTGGTTCCGGTGAACGGGTTCGGGTTGTTTTGCGCCAGGTTGAAACCGCCATAGGCAACGGATTCTTCAACGCCGGTCTCTTTCTCCAGCGTCAGCACTGTATCGGGCCATACAAGGGTCTCTTCCCATCCGCTTGTGTGGTTGGTGACGACAACCCGATTCAGCCGCACATAGTTGCTGACGGCATCACGTCCCGTAAACGTGAACGTGCGCGTGGTGGCTGTCTGCGCCTGTACCGTACCCTCAAAAAGAGCGAAAAAAAAGATTGCCACGACTATCAAATATGCCTGTCTCTTCATAACATATAATGAATTGGAAAAATGTGGCAAAGATACAATAATTTTTGTAAATTCTATTTTTCTTGCCCGCAGGCCTAACGGTCTGCGATTTCCCACCGCACGAATCCCGCGCCTAACGAGGCAAGCAGTCCTACCGGACTGCACCCGTGCCGCGGTGGCTGAGCCTGTCGAAGCCGCCGCTTATTCCACCAATTGCCGCACCGCAGCCACCACCGCAGGATTCTCCATCAAGGTGAAGCAAAACAACTTCTTTCCCAAATCCTTGAATGAGGCTCCGAAGGTGTATAGTCGGCTGTTATCAAGCAGCAGGAAACGGTCGTGGACGCCAGAAATTTCCATCACCTGTACGGGCGGATATTGTCTGTTGTGCCGTTCTATGTCCAAACGGAACGCATCGGTAATATGGCTTACTCCGAGAATAACAGAAACGCCCGGCGCACGCTTCGTCAACTGGGTCAGCACACTGTCGTCAGCGTAGTTGTCGATGAGGACAATGGATTCCTTGGCACTGCGGATCAAGTCGGACACGAATTGGTAGGCATCGAAAATCTGTCCGTCATAGAAGACACCCTCCTTTGGCGGAAGTGCCGTGCGTACGAAAAAATCAATTTGCTTGTCGTGTTTTTCCACTTTCTGCTCCAGTCGGTCAATCCGCTGACTCACCGCATAACCTCGCAGCAGGTATCCTTTTAGCGTTTGCGTGGCCCATTTCCGAAATTCTGTCCCACGTTTGCTTTTCACCCGATAACCAACTGAAATAATAACATCAAGGTTATAAAAAGCAACGGGCCTGTCCGAATTTGCAATTTGCAAAAAATGCAAATTGCCTTCCATAGGCAATTCCTTTTCTTTGAAAACATTGCGAACATGCCGTGAAATGACAGAGACATCACGCTGAAAAAGAATCACCATTTGTGCCTGATTCAGCCAAACAGTCTCATCCTCAACCAGTACCTCTAATTGAATGGTGCTATCTGGCTGGTACAAAACAATTTCCCCTGTATTCATAAAACAATTAAATTTTTGCAAAGATACAACAAAACAACATAATTGAATATTGGAGATGCGATGAATCGCGTCTCTACAAAATATTCGTTTACACACTATTAAAAGATACACATTTTAACCTTTTTGTGGTATGATTTTGAAGAAAAACATCGGAAAATATTTTATAAATATGTTAATATTTTGTTGGTAACTTTTTTTTGCCCCACCATTCCGCCGCAACCGCAGTGCGCCAAAATCAAAAATATTATTGTACCTTTGCCGCCAAATTTAATAGACCTATTAAACACAGCAATTAAATCATGGCAGAGGATACGAAAACGCTATATTCCGTAGGGGTTGATATCGGTTCAACAACGATGAAGATTGCGGCACTGGATGCTTCGGGCACGCTCGTTTTTTCGGCCTACCGGCGCCATAATGCCAACATCCCCGTCACCGCCGAGACCATCATCGGGGAGTTCCTGGCGAAGATGGGCGACTGCCGCGCACGCATCGTCATCACCGGTTCCGTGGGCATGGGGTACGCCCAACGCCACGGCTTCGGCTTCGTGCAGGAGGTCGTGGCCGCCGCCGAAACCGTCAAGCGGCGCTACCCCGACGTGGGCACCTTTATCGACATGGGCGGCGAGGACAGCAAGATGATCTTCTTCGAAAAGGGCAAGGTGCCCGACATCCGCATGAACGGCAGCTGCGCCGGCGGCACCGGCGCCTTCATCGACCAGACCGCCACCCTCCTCAATGTGCCTACCGCCGAGCTCAACACCCTCGCCGCCCAGGCCCGCACCATCCACCCCATCGCCTCCCGCTGCGGCGTTTTCTCCAAAACCGACATCCAGAACCTCATCAGCCGCAACATCAGCCGCGCCGACATCGCCGCCTCCGTCTTCAACGCCGTCGCCATGCAGGTGGTCGCCTCCCTGGCCCGCGGCATGGAAATCATCCCTAAGGTGTTCTTCTGCGGCGGCCCCTTCGCCTTCCTTCCGGAACTCCAGAAACACTTCCGCAACGTCCTCAACCTCAACGAAGCCGACTGCCTCCTGCCGGAAAACGCCCAACTGATCCCCGCCACCGGCTGCGCCCTGCTGGCCGACACCTGCTCCACCGGCGAAATCACCGTTTCCGAACTCCTCCAACTGATACACAGCGCCCCGGCCAACACCAGCGACTACAGCAACCGCCTCAACGGCCTGTTCGCCTCCAAAACCGAATACGACCGCTGGATTGCCAACAAGAACCTCTACTACGTGCCCCGCGGCGAACTGAAAACCGACGTCCCAACCCCCTACTACCTCGGTGTGGACTCGGGAAGCACCACCACCAAACTGGTCGTCCTCGACAGCGACCGCCACGTGGTCTATACCGACTACCAGCGCAACAACGGCGACAGTTTCCGCACCTTCTGCAACATGCTGAAAACGCTGTACGACCATGTGGACAATGCCGACAATTTCATCATCGGCGGCAGCTGCGTCACCGGCTACGGCGAGAACCTCATCAAAACCGCCTTCAACTTCGACTATGGCATCGTGGAGACGATGGCCCACTTCTCGGCGGCACGGCAGGTGGAACCCGACGTGAGTTTCGTGCTCGACATCGGCGGCCAGGACATGAAGGCCATCTTCGTGGACAACGGCTCCATCCGCCGCATGGAAATCAACGAGGCGTGCTCCTCCGGCTGCGGCTCCTTCATCGAGACCTTCGCCAACATGATGGGCTACCCTGTGGCTGAATTTGCCGAAATGTCGTGCTTCGCCCAGCACCCCTGCGACCTCGGCACCCGCTGCACCGTCTTCATGAACTCCAAGGTGAAGCAGGCCATGCAGGAAGGGGCGGCCGTTGCCGACATCGCCGCCGGCTTCAGTTACTCCGTCATCAAAAACTGTCTTTTCAAAGTGTTGAAACTCAAAAATATATCGGAACTCGGAAAGAAAATTGTGGTGCAAGGCGGCACCTTCCGCAACCACAGCATCGTCCGCGCCCTCGAGAAGATGACCGGCTGCAACGTCTCCTTCTCCGACATTCCCGAACTGATGGGCGCGTATGGGGCAGCGCTGCACGCGGCAAAAGGTAAGAATTCCCCTTCTATGTAGAAGGGGTGGCCGTAGGCCGGGGTAGTAGAAAAATATAGAAAACAAACAATGAACCAAGACAATAACAGACCGAACCTGTCGGAATTAATTCAGGCCAACGAGTACCAGTCGGAGATTGAGGTGTGTCCGGGCTGCGAGAACCACTGCACCGTCCGGCTGTTCCATTTCCAGAACGGCAACACCTTCTTTTCGGGCAACAACTGCGAGAAGGTCTATTCCAACAGCGCCGAGGGTGCCCGGAAAGGCATCAATCTATTCACCGAAAAGTACCGGCTGCTGTTCCGCAGAAACGACCTGCCCATCGCCGACAACGCGCCCGTCATTGGCATCCCGCGCGGCTTGGGCATGTACGAGAACTTCCCGTTCTGGAAGACGCTTTTCGCCCAATGCGGTTTCCGCGTCGTGCTCTCCAGCCCGTCAAGCAACAAGCTGTACGAAAGCGGGTTGCGTTCCATCATGGCCGACAACATCTGCTTCCCCGCCAAACTGATGCACGGCCACATCAACGACCTCATCCAGAAGAAGGTGGACCGTATTTTCTACCCCTACGTCGTGTACGAGCGGAAGGAGGACGAGAAGTCGCGCAACAGCTACAACTGCCCCATTGTGGCGGGCTATTCGGATGTCATCAAGAGTTCGATGAATCCGTCCATCAAGACGGGCATTCCGTTTGATACACCCGTCATCACCTTCAGCAGCAAAAAGCTGACTTTTAAATCCTGCCTTGCCTACCTAAAGACGTTGGGCATTTCCACGGCCACGGCGACAGCGGCGGTGGAGGCGGCGATACAGGCGCAGGACGACTACCTGGCGGAGCTCACCCGCCGCGCCAACGAGATCCTTACCGCCGCCATCCACGAGAACCGCATGGTGATTCTGCTCGCCGCCCGTCCCTACCATATTGACCCGCTCATCGAGCACAAGATCTCGCACGCCATCGCCGACATGGGCATCGACGTCATCACCGAGAATGTGGCGGCCACGGCGGGCGCAGGCGTTTACGACGAACTGAACGCCGTCACCCAGTGGAGCTACCCCAACCGCATCTTCAAGGCCGCCTACTTCGTCGGCAACAGCACCTACCCCAACCTCCATCTGGTGCAGCTCACCTCCTTCGGCTGCGGCCCCGACGCTTTCATCCTCGACGAGGTCGGCGCCATCCTGAAACGGTACCACAAAAACCACACTGTGCTGAAAATCGACGACGTGAACAACATCGGCTCGTTGCGGCTGCGCGTGCGGTCGCTGGTCGAGTCCGTCACCACGGCGGGCGGACGCAGCAACGGTTCCGCCGCACCCGCCCCGTACGTCACCACACGCACGTTCACCAAACAGGAACGCCGCCGCACCCTGCTCGGCCCCTACTTCGCCGAAGGATACTCCGAGTTCTTCCCCTCCCTCTTCAAACTGGCGGGTTACCGCCTCGTCACCCTGCCGACCGGCACGCCCGAGGCCGCCGAAACAGGACTGAAGTACGCCAACAACGAGGTCTGCTACCCCGCCACGCTCGTCATAGGCTCCATCATGAACGCTCTGCAAAGCGGCGACTATGACCCGATGGACGTGGCCGTCATCATGACGCAGACGGGCGGACAGTGCCGCGCCTCCAACTACTACGCCCTCATCAAGAATGCGATGGTATCCGCTGGTTTTCAGGATGTTCCCGTTATATCCTTGGCGCTCAGCGCATCTGTCAGCGCCACACAGCCGGGGTTTACCGTTCCCTTCCGTCGGATTATCAACATCACCGCCAGCACGGTCCTTTATGCCGACTGCCTCGCCAAGCTGTACCACGCCGCCGTCGTGCGCGAGCGGGAGAAAGGACGGGCCGCGGCACTCCGGCAAAAGTACACCGAAGAGGCATTGCCCATCATCGAAGCCAACGACAGCAAAGGTCTCCAGAAGCTGCTGCGGGCGGCGGTGGCGGAATTCACCGAAGCCATCGACACCCGGAAGCAGGTGCCGGTCATCGGGCTGGTGGGCGAGATTTACGTCAAGTACAACGGTTTCAGCAACAAGTTCGTTATCAACTGGTTGGAAGAACACGGCGTGGAAGTGGTGCCACCCGCACTCATCGGCTTCCTCACCACCGGTTTCGCCAACAACCACATCAACCGCCAGCTGAACATCAAGGAGGTGAAATTCCCCGAATGGCTCAACGATTTTGTTTACAATATCTTATGGAAAAAGATGCAGACGTTCAACGACATCTGCGCCCCGTTCCCGTTCTTCCGTCCGCTGACCAGCATCTTTGAAGATGCCAAATTAGCCGAAAAGGTGGTCAACATGGCGGGCGACTTCGGCGAGGGGTGGTTCCTGCCGGGCGAAATCTGCCACTTGGCCGAAACGGGTGTGCAGAATGTGGTGAGCCTCCAACCCTTCGGCTGCATCGCCAACCATATCATCTCCAAAGGGGTAGAGAAAAAGCTGAAACAACTCTATCCGCAACTGAGCCTGCTGTTCCTCGATTTCGACAGCGGCACGTCCGAAGCCAACGTCTTCAACCGCCTCCATTTTATGGTGGAAAATTGCAAGAAACAGATGGAAAACCAACAAAAATCCGAAACCCTTTAAAATACAACCATGAAAAAGACATCCTTAGAAGAACAAATACTGCAAACCGCCGAAGAACTGTTTTTGGAAAAGGGCTTTGATGCCACTTCCACCACCGATATCGCCAAGAAAGCCGGCTGCAACCAGGCGCTGGTACACTACTATTTTCGCACGAAGGAAAACCTGTTCATGCAGATTTTTGCAAAAAAGCAGGAGATGGTGTTCAGTTGTCTGAAACTGAAGGAAGAGAGCGATTTCCAAACCGCGCTCAACGACTTCATCGACGCCTATTTCGAGCTTTTGATGAAAAACCGGAAACTCCCGTTCTTCATCATCAATGAACTGATCATGCGGGATGACCGTCGGCAATATTTCCGCAAAAAGGTAATTGAATCACCCGAGTACTTGAAATATTATGGCGTATGGAACACCATGTTACAGAAGGAGATAGCGGAAGGGCGTGTCCGTCCGATTGAACTGTCGGACTTGACACTCCACATCGTTTCGCTGATTGTTTTCACCTTTATCTCGTTGCCGCTGTATAGCGATTTCTTTGAGAAAGACGAAACGGAAATCGCCACCTACCTCAACCACAGGAAGGAGGCGATAAAAGAGGTGATTTTCAAAGGGATATCGTGATTCGCATTTCAAAAAAAATCCCCGCTTTAGAGGCGGGGATTTTTTCAACATTAAAACCCTTTAAAACAAGAAAATATAGAGGGTAGGGGAGTGGATTAGCCGTTGAAGACCTGTTCCAGACCCACGCCTCTGACTTGTGCAACGGTGTAGGGGTCACGGAGCTGTGAGAGGGCCTTGATGGTGGCCTTCACAACGCTGTGGGGGTTGGATGAACCTTTGGACTTAGCCAACACGTTCTTCACGCCGACGGTTTCGAGGACGGCACGCATAGCACCACCTGCGATGACACCGGTACCAGGGGCAGCGGGTTTCATGAACACGAGGGAGCCGCTGTATTTGGCTTCCATCGGGTGCGGAATTGTACCGTTGAGGACGGGAACGCGGATGAGGTTCTTCTTGGCGTCGTCGATGCCTTTGGCGATGGCGGCGGAGACTTCCTTGGCCTTACCCAGACCGAAGCCCACGATACCTTTCTCGTCGCCCACGACCACGATAGCCGAGAAGCTGAAGGTTCTACCACCCTTGGTAACTTTCGTTACTCTGTTGACTGCAACCAATCTATCTTTGAATTCGATGTCGGCTGACTTAACTCTTTTGATATTTACGTTTGACATAGTTACCTAATTTTTAGAACGTTAAACCACCTTCTCTGGCTGCGTCGGCCAAAGATTTAATTCTGCCGTGATAGAGGTAGCCATTACGGTCGAACACCACTTTGGTGATGCCGGCGGCGAGGGCTTTCTCTGCGATATTCTTACCAACGATGGCGGCTTTGGCGCTCTTGGTAATCTTCTGGTCGCGGATGTCGGCCACTGCGGAGGAGGCTGATGCCAGGGTATGTCCCGCAAGGTCGTCAATCAGCTGTACATAGATGTCGCGGTTGCTTCTGAAAACGGACATTCTCGGACGTTCGGGGGTGCCGCTGATGGATTTGCGGACTCTCTGCTTGATCCTATTTCTTCTGAAAACTTTCTTATTTTTCATTTCATCTTGATTTTACGGTTATTTATCAGCGGACTTACCGGCTTTCTTTCTCACCACCTCGCCGACGAAGCGGATACCCTTGCCCTTATACGGTTCGGGCTTGCGGTACGAGCGGATCTTGTTGGCCACTTGACCGAGAAGCTGCTTGTCGATGCATTTGAGGGTGATGACAGGGTCCTTACCTTTTTCGGAAACGGTTTCCACGGAGATTTCCTTCGGCAGCTCGAAAACGAGGTTGTGGGAGTAGCCGAGGCTGAGGGTGAGGAGCTGGCCTGCGGATTCGGCCTTGTAGGCGACGCCGACAAGCTGCTGCTGCACGGTGAATCCTTCGGAAACGCCTTTCACCATGTTGTTGATGAGGGCTCTGTAAAGTCCGTGAAGGGAACGGTGACGTTTCTGGTCGGTCGGGCGCTGCACATGGATCTGTCCGTCTTCCACCGAAACCTTGATTTCGGGGTCAACTTTCTGCTGGAGTTCGCCGAGGGGACCTTTGACGGTGACGAGGTTGCTTTTCTCGTCCACTTTGATTTCCACGCCTTTGGGAAGCGCGATGGGCAATTTTCCTATTCTTGACATAATTCTTTCCTCCTATTAGCTAATGTAACACAAAACTTCGCCGCCGACGTGCTGGGCACGGGCTTCCTTGTCCGTCATGAGGCCGTTGGAAGTGGAGATGATGGCGATGCCGAGTCCGTTCATGACAGAGGGCATGTCCTCCACGCCGCAGTAGCGACGAAGGCCGGGACGGCTCACGCGCTGGAGGCTGACGATGGCAGACTGTTTGGTTACGGGATGGTACTTGAGGGCGATCTTGATGATTCCCGGATGCACGTCATCCTCAAATTTATAATTCAAAATGTACCCCTTCTCGAAAAGGATCTTGGTGATCTCGCGCTTCATCTTGGAAGTGGGGATCTCCACGATTTTATGATTGGCCATGATGGCGTTTCTCAATCGGGTCAAATAATCTGAAATCGGATCTGTATTCATAACTCTTTGTCTCTTAAATTATTATATTACCAACTTGCTTTTTTGACACCGGGGATGAGACCTGCGAGGGCCATTTCACGGAAATTGATACGGGACAGACCGAACTGGCGGATGTATCCCTTCGGGCGGCCGGTGAGCTGGCAGCGGTTGTGCATTCTGATAGGATTGGAATTCGGGGGGAGCTGTTGCAAAGCCTTCACTGCGGCTTCCTTCTCGTCGGTGTACTCGCTGCCCGTGTTGATGATCTTCTTCAGCTCTGCACGTTTGGCGGCGTACTTTGCGACCATTTTCGCTCTCTTAACTTCTTTCGCTTTTAATGATTCTTTTGCCATATCCTATTTCTGATTTTTAAAGGGTAAACCAAATTCTTTTAATAATGCGAGACACTCCTTGTCGTTGCGGGCCGTGGTCACGAACGTGATGTCCATACCGTTGATCTTGGCCACCTTGTCAAGGTCGATTTCAGGGAAGATGATCTGTTCCGGAATACCGAGGGTGTAGTTGCCTCTGCCGTCGAAGCCCTTGTCGCTGATGCCGCGGAAGTCTCTGATACGCGGGATGGACACGGAGATGAGGCGGTCGAGGAACTCGTACATGCGTTCGCCGCGGAGGGTGACGCGCACGCCGATGGGCATTCCTTTTCTCAGTTTGAAGTTGGAGATGTCCTTCTTGGACTTGGTGGCGACTGCCTTCTGTCCGGCGATGAGGGTCATTTCCTGAACACCGAGGTCAATTAATTTTTTATCTGCGATGCCGAACTTGCCGAGGCCCTGGTTGAGGCAGATCTTCTGCAGGCGCGGGATGCGCATAATGGATTTGAAACCGAATTGCTCTCTGAGAGCGGGGACGACTTCCTTGTCGTATTTTTCTTTATATCTTGGTACGTACATTACTTAATCTCCTCCCCTGTTTTTTTAGAATATCTTACTAACTTCCCGTCTTCGCCGATGCGGCGGCCGATGCGGCTTGCCACACCTTTGGCATCCACAAGCATCAGGTTGGAGATGTGGATGGGGGCTTCCTGTTTTACAATACCGCCCTGGGGGTTCTTGGCATTGGGTTTCGTGTGTTTCGAAACCATGTTCAACCCCTCAACGATGGCGCGGTAGTTCTCGCGGTCGACCATCAAGACCTTGCCCTGCTTCCCTTTGGAGTTGCCGGACAGCACTTTGACGGTGTCGCCTTTCTTAATGTGAAATTTCATCGCTGTTTGTTTTTTTTGATTAATATTCAATTGGTCTTTGTCAATTGTTCCTAACTCTATTAGAGGACTTCCGGTGCGAGGGAGACAATCTTGAGGTATTGTTTCTCACGGAGCTCACGGGCGACGGGTCCGAAGATACGGGTGCCGCGAAGTTCGTCGGCGCCGGTAAGGAGGACACACGCGTTGTCGTCGAAGCGGATGTAGGATCCGTCCGGACGGCGGACATGCTTCTTGGTGCGCACGACCACGGCCTTGGAGACGGTGCCCTTCTTCACGTTCCCGGAGGGGATGGCGCTCTTGATGGCCACAACGATCTTGTCGCCTACGCCGGCGTATCTCTTCTTGGTGCCGCCGAGGACACGCATGCACAATACTTCTTTTGCCCCGCTGTTGTCTGCAACGGCTAATCTTGTTTCTTGCTGTACCATAACTTATTTTGCTTTTTCAATGATTTCGACTAAGCGCCAGCATTTGTTCTTGCTGAGCGGTCTGGTTTCCATAACGCGAACTTTGTCGCCGATTCCGCACTCGTTCTTCTCGTCGTGGGCCATCAACTTGGTGGTTCTCTTGAGGAACTTCCCGTACTTGGGGTGTTTCAGCTTACGCTCGACGCTGACGACGATGGACTTGTCCATCTTGTTGCTGGTAACGAGGCCTTCTCTTACTTTTCTGCTGTTTCTTTCTTCCATGATTCGGTTTCTTTTATTTTGCTTCTAATTCGCGTCTGCGAAGTTCTGTGTTTAATCTGGCGATGGTGCGTCTGGTCTCCTTGATCACCTGCGGGTTCTCGAGGGGGGAGACGGCATGGGACAGTCTCAGTTTGGTGAGGCGTTCTTTTTCCTCGGCCAGTCTCTCAATCATATCGGAGGTGGAGAGTTCCTTGATAACTTGCTGTTTCATTGCTCTTACTTATTAATTTTCTTCTGAATAATCTCTTCTTACCACGAACTTGGTGGCGACGGGGAGCTTCTGGGCGCCGAGGCGGAGGGCCTCCTTGGCGACGGCAAGCGGAACACCGTCGGCTTCGAACATGATGCGGCCGGGGCTGACACGGGCGGCGAAGTACTCGGGGGTACCTTTACCTTTACCCATACGGACACCGAGACCTTTGAGGGTGACGGGCTTGTCGGGGAAGATGCGGATCCAGAGCTGTCCTTCACGTTTCATGTAACGGGTGATGGCCTGACGGGCTGCCTCGATCTGGCGGGCGGTGACCCAGTGCTGGTCGAGGGACTTGAGGGCGAACGAGCCGAAGGAGATTTCAGCACCACGTTTGGTGATGTCCTTCATTCTGCCCTTTTGTGGTCTTCTGTATTTTGTTTTTTTCGGTTGTAACATGGCTATCGTGCTTTTTATTGGTTACTAATTCTTTTTCTCGCCTCTTCTCGGACGGCCGCCTTGGGGGCGACGTGCGCCGCCGCCGCGCTGCTCCTTCCCGTCGGTGGGAAGCTGGAAGAGGTCTCTCTTACCGTAAACGATGCCGCAGCAGATCCACACCTTGACGCCGATGCCGCCGTAGGTGGTATGAGCCTCCGCTCTGGCGTAGTCGATGTCGGCACGGAGCGTGTGGAGAGGGGTTCTGCCCTCCTTGAAGTGCTCCGTACGGGCGATTTCCGCACCGCCGAGACGGCCGGAAACGGACACCTTGATACCCTCGGCGTTGGAACGCATCGTGTTGCCGATGGCGGTCTTCACAGCCTTTCTGTAGGAGATACGGCCCTCGATCTGGCGGGCGATGTTCTGTGCGACCAGCTCCGCGTTCATGTCGGGGCGTTTCACCTCTGCAATGTTGATCTGGATGTCCTTGTCGGTGATCTTCTTGAGCTCTTCCTTCAAACTCTCGACATCCTTGCCGCCCTTGCCGATGATAAGGCCCGGACGTGCGGTGAACAGGGTGACTGTCACCAACTTAAGCGTTCTTTCAATGTAGATTTTTGCGATTCCGGCTTTGGACAGACGTTCGTGTGCGTTCAAATACTTTCTAATTTTGTCGTCCTCGACTATCTTACTGGCGAATTGTTTGCCGCCATACCAATTAGAATCCCATCCTCTGATAATGCCTAACCTGAGGCCTACCGGACTAACTTTTTGACCCATACTTACTCGTTGTTTTGATTTTCTTCAATATTGTTATTTACTATGTTTTTGTCATCAATGATGATGGTGACGTGGTTGGAACGCTTGCGGATGCGGTGACCCATGCCGCGGGGAGCGGTGCGGAGTCTCTTCAGCATCGTGCCGCCGTCCACTACGACGGACTTCACGTAAAGCTGCGCGTCCTCAATGCGGACACCTTCGTTCTTCACCTGCCAGTTGGCAACGGCTGACTTTAAAAGCTTCAAAAGCTTCTCAGCGGCCTCACGGCGGCTGTACTTCAGGACGTTCAGCGCATAGTCCACGTCCTTTCCTCTGATCACATCAGCCATAATTCTCATTTTCCGCGGCGAAGTCGGGTTGTCCTTCAAACGGGCAACATATAAGTTTTTGTTGGCTTCTTTCCGCTTTTCTGCTGCTAATCTTTTTCTTGAACCCATTGTTTTTTTGTTGCTTTTTGTGGGCTTATGGCTTGATTTTCAATGTTTTATTGTCTTCAAAACCCTTCACCCTGATTTACTACTCAAATTGGCGGCAAAAATACAACTTTTTTTAATAAAAAACTATATGTTGAAATTTTTTTTGAAAGAAATCGTAACATATTATCAATGAGCTAAAAACAATATGGGCGTTTTTTCCCCACATCCTCTTTTTTGTCTAATTTTGCGGCCTCGAAAATAACTGCCTTATGTCAGAAAAACTGATGCCCATGCTTCGCTCGATGCGGCTGCGCACCCTGCCCCTCTCCCTCGCGGGTGTCATCCTTGGGCTCGGCCTCGCCGCCCGCTACCATACCACCCCGATCGCCGTCATCGTTACAACCCTCCTCACCGCCACCCTCCTCCAGATTTTGTCCAACCTGTCGAACGAGCTGGGCGACTACCTCAGCGGCACCGACACCGATGAACGCACCGGCCCCGCCTACAGCCTCCAGGCCGGCACCCTCTCGCCCGCCGACCTCCGCACCACCATCGCCGTCACCGCCGTCCTGTGCTGCCTTTCGGGCACCGCAATGATATGGCTCTCCTTCGGTACCCTCCTGTGCACCGAAGCCGTTGTGCTGCTGATGCTCGGTGCCGCCGCCGTCTGGGCCGCCATCCGCTATACGCTCGGTCGCAACCCATACGGGTACCGCGGCTTCGGTGACCTGTTCGTCTTCCTCTTTTTCGGCCTTGCCTCCGTGGGCGGCGCCTACTTCGTGGCCGCCCACTGCATCATTTGGCCCGTGCTGCTGGCGGCCGCTGCCATCGGACTCTTCAGCATTGGCGTGCTCAACACCAACAACATCCGCGACATGGAGACCGATGCGGGCACCCGCGTCACCATCCCGCTGAAAATCGGACTGCGCAACGCCCGCATCTACCAAACAGCCCTCATCGGTGGTGGCTGGGTGTTTCTCGTCTTGTTCTTGTTATGTGACTTCGACTGGTGGCATTGGCTTGTCCTCGTCACGCTTCCCCTGTATGCCTTGCATCTGCGAGGGGTGTGGCGATACACTGGCCGCCAGCTTGACAAGATGCTGCCCCTGCTGGTGATGACTACCTTCCTCCTCTCCTGCATCTTAAGTCTTACATATATTATATAGTATGCCTGACAATCAGACTATCGAACAGCTTTTTGACGGCATCGCGCTGGACTACGACCGGATGAACCACCTGATGTCGTTCAACGCCGACCGCCGCTGGCGCAGGGTGGCTGTGCACCGCATCGCCGACACGTCCGAACCGCTGCAGGTCCTTGACCTCGCCACGGGTACGGGCGACTTCGCCATCGCCATCGCACAGAAACTGACTGCCGGCGGGTACGTCACAGGCATTGACCTGTCGGAGAAGATGTTGGAACTCGGCCGGGGCAAGGTGATTGTGGAAGGGCTTTCGGGGCGGGTGACGTTGTTGCGGGGCAATGCCGAACAGCTCCCGTTCGCCGACAACAGTTTCGACCGTGTGAGCGTGGCCTTCGGGGTACGCAACTACGAAGACCTCAACCAAGGGCTTTCGGAAGCGTGCCGTGTGCTGCGGAGCGGCGGCAAGCTGGTGGTGCTGGAACTGTCGTACCCCGACAACCGGCTGCTGCTTTGGTGTTACAAGCTGTACGCGCTGAAGGTGCTGCCCTGGCTCGGCGGCCTCATCAGCGGCGACCGTGCCGCCTACACCTACCTGCCCGAGTCGATCCTGCGGTTCCCGAAAGGAGCGGAGTTCATGGCGCTGCTGCGGGCGGCGGGATTCGGGCATGTCACCGAAAAGAGACTCACGTTCGGGGTGTGCCGGATGTATGTGGCGGAAAAATAACGCGGAAAAATAACGTAGAGACGATGTACACATCGTCTCTACAGAATAATTGTCATTAATAACGATTCTATTTCCCACCCCTCATCGCTTGATGAAAGGTTTCGTCACCACGCCGCGGTCAGTGATGACATGCATCAAATACACACCGGATGCCAGTCCAGTGACACTTACTCGTTTCGGATTTTCACCTTCGCTCGCTTTTGAGTGCATAAGCAATCTTCCATACATATCGTAAACTTCGATTTGTGAAATAGCGATTCCGTCCTGACAAAGAATATCCACATATTGGGTGGAAGGATTCGGATAGATGGTCACTGCATGATCTAACTGGTAGTTAGTGATATCTACTGTGTCGGTCAATGTGGTGACTGTAAGAAAAATCCATTCGCTGAAATCCGTTTCGTCACAGCGGGTGCGTACATAGAGCGTGTACGAGGTGCCGCTGACGAGGCCTGTAAACGAATGCGACAATTCATCATGAAGAGTCACCACATTCGTCTCGTCAAGTGTTGCGTTTTCAGGTGCTATTGCCACATCCCAGTCATGGTGAAAGGGAATGTCATCTGTAAAGTGGAACGAAACTTCCGTGGTGGTGACGTTATCCACAGCGATGTCGGCAGGCGGTACGCATTCATACGGCACGATGCTGATGTTGTCGAAGGCGGCCGCTGGGTTGTTGCCCCAGTAGGTGTCGTTTTTCCAATACAGGAACAATCCCACATAACCAGTATGTGTTGGGTCAATTACAATATAATGAGTATTCCAGTCACTTTGGTTATAAAGTGTCTCACCAAGTTGTGTCAGTTCTGAAGCGGGGGCGCCGGCGGACGGGACAATGGGCGGTCCGATAAAGACTTTCGCATAATCAAATAAATTGCTGGTTGTCATTTCCCCTTCTCCTCTGTAGTCAAAAGATAGCATGTAGGGAGCGTCTGCCGGGTCAAGATAGATGTGACGATAGGCCCATGCATTGGTTGCGGAAGTGATTGTGTATTCGTTGGTGATACCGCCATCATTACTGATATACAAGGATTTGTCGCCTTCATTAGCTACAGCTGTGTCTATCACCCATTGGTTCACTGATTCATTGCTCACAAACTGCCAATTTCCGTTTTCCGTTTCATCCTCAAAGCCACAAAAATAGGGTGCGATGGCAAAACGGCTTAGTGTACGGAACTGTGTCATACTCCAAGAGCTGAAGTTGCCGCCTGCATAGTTGGCCCGTACTCTACAGAAATAGTCCGTGTTTGTGAGCAGGTCGCCCAAATCGAAAACCGTATCCGGCACTATGATTTCCATCAATGTTGAATCAGTGGCCATTTTGCAGTAGGAAACCGTGTAAGAAACGGGTTGTTCTGTGCCATCTATGTGCCATGTTAAATGTGCCAATGTGTCGTATGGTGTTGCAGTCACAGTTCCCGTCAATGGCAGCATTTCACGGGAAAGGCAGACATTGTCAATGGATGCGGGCGGATTTGTACCGTAGGAATTGTCATTGTGCCAGAGGAAATAGATACGTTGAGTCCCTGTATGGGTGGCATCCAAGACATAATTGTAATGGGTCCATTGCTCATTCATCGCAATTCTTTCAAGCGATGTGGCATCTGTCGGCACGGCGGAGCCAGAGGGTATGGCCGGCGGTCCGACGTATGTCATCAAATAGTCATAATATGTCGTCGAATAGTCAGGATTGTTCTCACCTATACCTTTGAAATCGAAGGAGAGGTAGGTGGATGTGCTTCCAGGTGGGATGTAAACATCAGTATAAGCCCACACATTTGAAGCGACAGAGATGTCGTAAACATTACTGAGCCCGCCGTCAGATGAGACATATAAGGTACCGTTGTAGGGACTTTCGCTATGGCGGCCGGCATACCAATGGGTCATGTCTCTATTCTGTGGAATTATCCATGAGGAGATGGTCTCGGGAGTGTCGAAATCGCAGATGTAAAGGATCTGGTTGTTGGTGTAGAATATGTTGCTCTCACTCCAGATACTGCACGATGTGTCGCAATTCTGCCGTACTTTCCAGGAGTAGTGGGTATTGCTGTCGAGATTTTGCAGAATCAAGAAGGTGTCTGAAACATTGACGTACGTTTCGGTGCTGTCATCAAAAGAGCGGTAGGCTACGGTGTAGTCCGCACCTGCGCCGCCGAACCTCATCGTCCAAGAGAGTGTCGCACCATAGTTGTCTGCTTCCGAAATCAGGTTGATGGGTTCCCGGCAAGGCTGGGCTGTGATGGCAATATTGTCAATAGCCGCAGGCGGCTGGGTGGCGCTATAGGTGTTGTTCTGCCACAGGAGGTACAACCTTTGCAGCCCGCTATGTGTGGAATCCAGATGGAAGGAGAAATGCTGCCAATCGGGGATATTGTACAGACTGCCGCTTAACAATTCGGCATCCGCGGGCGTGAAACTTTCGAACATCACTTCTGGTCGGCCGAGATATACTCTGGCGTAATGATAGGCGCTTCCGCTCCCCCGGAAGTCAAACGAGATTTCGTATTCATCGTTGCCGGACGGGAAATAGAGATCCCTGTAAAGCCAGTCCGTTGAGACCGTTGTATTGGTGTAGGTATTGGTCTCGCCATTGTCGGAGGAGACATATAGTGCCGAATCGCCGTCAAGGACGGCCGCTGTTCCTACCACCCATTCATTGTCTCCGCCCAAGTGCAAATGAGACCATGCGCTGTTCTCCGCGGCTTCCTCGAAACCACATTCATAAGGGAGGTCGGCATACGTTGTCTGTGTGGTGGCGAAGCAGACACTGTTGCTCCATAGGCTGTGTTCAATGTCAGAGCAGTTGGCCCGTACCCGCCAATAGTAGTAAGTGTCGGGTTGCAAACCAGTGATTTGGACAGTCGTATCGTCACTGTTTACTTCGGTGAAAACGGTGTCGTTCAGGAGTCTGTAGGCAACGGTATAGCTCGCCGGCAGCGCGTTCGCATCGCCCGGTGTCCATCCCAGTGTGGCTGTGGTGGCGGTAGTAACGACCGTCACAGGATGGGTCGGAATGGCACAATCGGACACTTGCGCGGTGATGTTGTCGAATGCCGCCCCCGGGTTCAATCCGTACAAATCGTTGCAACGCCATTGGAAGTATATCCGTTGCAGTCCTGTATGAGTGGAATCCACTTCAAAACTGAAGTGGGTCCATGTCGGGACCATACAGAGGTCTCCGCTAATCTGTTCGGCATCGGCGGGTGCGTTGACGCCAGAGGGCGTGGTTGGTGGCCCGATATAGAATCGTGCAAAGTCAGCCCCGGACTGTCCCAATCCTCTATAGTCGAACGAAATCTGATACTTGGACGTATTGCCAGCCAGACAAATGTCGCGGTAAGCCCACAAATAGGCTGAAGCATAGTAATTGTAATTTCCATGACCTAACCACGCAGATGCAACATGCAGTGTGGAATTCCCGTTGTCCATGGGTGCCGCACCAATCGCCCAGTAATTCCACTCACTGGAAACATCATACGTCCAATGTGCTATTTCATCCGCGTCCTCAAAGTCACAAGAATAGGGCAACAACGGCATCGTATTGAATGAATGTTCCGAACTCCATTCACCGTAAACCCCGTTGCATTGGGCGCGGACTTTCCAGAAGTAAGGCACATCGGGATGGAGATTTGAAATCACAACGGAAGTGTCCTGAAGCTCAATTTCACTATAGGAAGAGTCGCTCTGCATCTTATAGGCCACTTGATAAGAGGGGCTACCTACGCCATTCCATGATATCTGTGCAGCATTCGGGAGTACCAGTATGGAGGCAAGGGAAGTTGGAGGCGGACACACGGATGCCTCCACGGCAAGGTTGTCCACCGCACCGGCGTTGTTAGGAAATGCGCCACGCGACCTCTTGAAGAAGAGGCGGTTAAAGCCCGTATAGGAAGAATCGACCGCAATGCGTTGGTGCTGCCAATAGTCGGAAGTGGGAACGGTAGCAGTAAGCACGGGGTGGGATGCCGGATTCTCCAGCGACTGTAATTGTACGGAAGAGCCCATGCCAAGATAATCAAATGTGATCTGATATTCCGTTTCACCCGGTGCGATGTAGATGTCCCTATAGATACCGATAACGTCATTGGCATATGTGGTTGCACTGGCGTTGGTGACACCATTGTCGTTGGAAACGTAGAGCGAGTAGGTGCTGTCGCAACTCACAGCATTGCCAATCACCCATTTGTCCGACTCCTGCGAAACGGAAGAGACATGCCACCCTATCCAATCCGATTCGTCCTCAAAGCCAGTGTAGAAGGGGGTGCTGACAGCGGTGTAGAACGTCGCCTCGTCGCTCCATGCACTCATTTCATCATTGGCGGCCACGGCTCGCACTTTCCAGTAATAAACGGTTTGTGGTGTAAGCATTGTAATCTGGCCCACGCTATCTGTAAATGTGATGATGGTATAGGTGGCTTCTTCCGCCTTTCGGTAAGCCAGCTGGTAGGAGGCCGGCGTGTGGCGATTGCCCGAGTTCCATGCGAGCACGGCAGAATTATGTCTGATATTCGATGATGTCAAAGCGTACGGACGCCCGACCATCACCCCCGTAAACGTAAGGTCGTCCACGGCACAGGAGCCTTTTGCCACATCGTTACTGGGTTTCTTCCATTCGAGAATGAGGCGCTGTATGCCGCTGTGTGTCCGGTTGACCGCCATGCTGATGGGATGCCACAGCGTGTCGGTGAACGTAACTTGTCCCACTCGATTCCCTGCTGACGGAGCTGCAAAAGCGGGTGTGGCAGGGGTGGTCACATAGACCGAAATATCCGTCTGTGTTGTGGTGTCAAACGTCTTGAAATCAAAGGTTAACAGATATTCAGAATAGGTCGTGTCGAATAGGAAATCCTGGTACAGATAGGCAGTGGCGGTGCCGGGATTAGTGGTCTGGTAGGTTTCTCCATTATCATTGGAAATGTAGCTGGCATACTGGCCGTTGTGCTGTACCGCGCTCCCGATGCACCATTTATGGTTTGATGAGATGGGGGAAGTGGCCCATCGGACATTCACCAGTGAATCCTCAAAATCGCAGGTGTAGGGCATCGTGGTCAGCAGTTGGTAGGTCGTAAAATTCTGTCCGGAGCTCCATACGCTGTGTTCATCGTTGGAGCAATTTAACCTCACTTGCCACATGTATTCGGTCAGCGGCTGCAAGCCTGTGAGTGTCAGTTCTGTGCCCGGAGCTTCCACGAATGTATAGACGGAATCTGTAATGGTTTTGTATGCGACGGTGTAACTCTCGGGCGAACCGATAGCAGCATCTTGCCACGTAAGCTGCACCGTAGTGTCAGCCACCGTATAGGCCAGCTGCAATGGGCGTGAGCATTGCGTGCCTGAAACGGCGATGTTGTCTATGGCAATGGCGGGTGGCCGGAGGTTGGCGTTGTAATGGTTCTGCCATACGAAGAATAGTCGCTTGTGTCCAGCAAACGTACTGTCAAGATAATATTCGAAATGTCTCCATGCCGTGGTGTTGTAGCCTCCGGTGGGGTCTATGGCGTCGTCTATTAGCACCATGGAGTCGGCAGCCGCACTGTCGGTCGGATTGACAGGCGCACCCATGAACACTTGGGCGAAAGCATAGCCCGGGATACCGCACACTTTGGCGTCAAATGAGAGCTCATAGCCGGAGTATTGCGGGTCGAGATAGAGGTCCCTGTAGGTCCACAACGGGGATCCCTCTGAATTGATATAGGAATTGTTCGAACCGTTTGCCGCCGTGGTAATATACAACGATGTACTGCTACTGTTGTAGGTGGTATGCCCGATATACCAACGGTTCTTGTTGTTCCCTGAAATCACCGGAACGTTCCATGCCAGGTTCTCGGTGGCATCTTCAAAATCACAGGTATAAGGGATGGGATGAACCCAAATCACATCCGTCTGAAAAGAGACCGCAGTGCACCAGTCTGTGGCGAAAGAGTCGTCATAGAGCGTTTTCACACGCCAATAGTAGGTGGTGTTCGGCGTCAGTCCCGTAAGTGTGACAGCGGTTGTATCATACACAGTGAACACCGTGTAATCGTAGTCCCCCGCAGTCTTGTAACCCACCTCGTAGCCCATTGGGGAATCCACACAGTTGTACTGCCAAGAAATAGTGGCGGAGGTGTCTGTGATGTCCGTGGTAGTCAGCGTGTGCGCCACCAGACAAGGGACGCCCTCGATGGAAATGTCGTCAATGGAGGCAGCAGGCTTGCCGCTGTTGGGATAGAAAGCTGTTCGCCAGTCGAAATAGAGACGATAGGTTCCCGGTGTCGCCACGCTGAAGGAGTAGCTATGTGTCATCCAGACACTGTC
>JAEEGL010548724.1_pt1 | contig 79060 bp, 65 predicted proteins | sample 9134231 | NCBI WGS metagenome assembly JAEEGL01 (sample SAMN16246548, study PRJNA631951) | gut metagenome | biome: gut microbiome; feature: rumen; material: fiber-attached | host: Bos | place: Iran: Karaj | collected 2018-10 | reverse complement strand
GGGCCTCGCCGGCGCCTACCTGAAGGCCTGCGTGGCATATCTCACCATGGCCCGCCGCCCCTTCGAGGGAGACGTGCCGTCTTGCGGCCTGCCCGAAGAAACGGCGGCCGTGCTTCGCTCAGTGGCAGAGAAGACCGTACTTCGCTAGAAGTATTTCTTCTCCTGCCTTTCCAGGGCGATAAAGATAAACAGCAAAAGGGTGAAAGCCCACAGCGACGAGCCGCCGTAACTGAACAGCGGCAGCGGGATGCCTATGACCGGCATGAGCCCGAGCGTCATTCCGATATTGATCGCAAGGTGCATGAAGAAGCACGACGCCACGCAGTATCCATAGATGCGCGTAGAAGCGTTTCGCGCCCGCTCGGAGTCCTGTATTATCCAGAAAATCAGCAGTCCGTACATGACTATCAGCAGCAGGCTGCCCACGAAGCCCCACTCCTCTCCCACGGTGCAGAAAATGAAGTCGGTGCTCTGCTCCGGCACGAACCCGAAGGTGGTCTGCGTGCCCTGCAGGTAGCCCTTGCCCAGCAGGCCTCCGGAGCCGATGGCAATAAGCGACTGGTGCACGTTGTAGCCCACGCCGCGGAGGTCCTCCTTCATTCCCAGCAGCACCTCGATGCGCTCGCGCTGATAATCCTTCAGCACGCGGTTGAAGAAGATGTCGGCGGCGAGAATCAGCGTCACGCCGGCGGCGAATCCCAGAATTGCGTTCCTGATGATGAAGCGGCGGTGCCTCAGCGAGATGCTCTTACCGGCATACAGCAGCACATACGACACGCACAGGATTACCAGCAGTATGAGCGCCAGCCACCAGCCCACCCTGATGGTGAGCACGAACAGCAGTATGGCCACGCCCAGCATCACCAGCCACCAGCCGGAAAGGCCCTCGCGGTACATTACGAATATGAATCCGGCGTACACAAGGGCGGACCCGGTCTCGCTTTCGGCGATGATAACCAGCATGGGCACGAGCACAACGGCCGCCGCCAGCAGTGCGTGCCTCCAGTTGCTTATCCTGAAGTTCGGGCGGCTCATCAGCCAGGCCAGCAGCAGCGAGGTGGTTATCTTGGACACCTCCGCCGGCTGGAACTTCACCGGCCCCAGCTCGAACCACGAATGCGAGCCCTTGACGTTGTTGCTCATGAAGATGACCATCACCAGAAGCACCAGGATGATGCCGTAGGCCGGCTTGCACACCGTATCCCAGAAGTAGGGGTTTATCACGAACAGGGTGAGGGCGGCGATGACCAGCGCCCCCAGGATCCATATTGCCTGCTTGCCGCAGTTGCAGCTCAAATCGAATATGGAAGAAGGCTCGGCCGACTGCACTGCGGCGTAGATGTTGACCCACCCGAAGAGCGTTATCACCAGATAGAGCACTATCAGGCGCCAGTCCACGGTGTTGCGCAAACCCCTGTCAAGTACACCCTCTTCCATCAGCGTATCAGTTTGGTGTTAACGACCCTGCGCTCAAGGTCCTTCCTGTTCTCGGAAATCTCGCCCCGCAGGTACTTCTCGAGCAGCAGGGACGCGATGGGGCAGGCCCAGCTGCCGCCGAAGCCGGCGTTCTCGACATAAGCCGCCACGGCTATCTTCGGATTGTCCATGGGGGCGAAGCAGATGAACACGGAGTTGTCTTTTCCGTGAGGGTTCTGGGCCGTACCCGTCTTTCCGCAAACGTTCAGACCCGGCACGTACGCCGCATTGGCGGTGGCTCCATCGTTGAATGAATTGACGGCCCGCCACATGCCCTTGATGACCTTGGGGAATTGCAGCGTATCCACAAGGGTGTACTGGCGTTTGTAGTATTTGGGATCGATTTCAACCCCTTCGGAAGCCTTGACCACATGGGGGATGTAGTAGTAGCCCCGGTTCGCCATAATTGCGGCCAGGTTGGCTATCTGCAGTGGCGTGGTAAGGATTTCTCCCTGCCCTATGGACAGCGAGACTATGGTCGGGAAGCGCCAGTGGCCCTTGCGGTAAATCCTGTTGTAGTAGTCGGCGGAGGGGATGTTGCCGCTCAGCTCCGACGGGAAGTCGCTCTCCAGCTTGCGGCCGAAACCGAAGCTCATGACCATCTCGCGCCAGTGCTTGTATGCCGCCTCGGTGTTGCCGTACTCGGGGTTCTCGAGTATGCTCTTGAACACGTAACAGAAGTAACCGTTGCACGACATCATCACCGCTTCCTCCAGATTGAGCGGCGTGCGGTGGGAGTGGCATCCGAGCTTGCGGCCGCTGCTGGTATAGACGAATCCGTTGTAGCAGGGATACTGCATCCACGGCTGCAGGACCCCGTCCTCGAGGCCCACAAGGCCGTTTACCAGCTTGAAAATGGAACCCGGAGGGTACGACGCCGACACGGCTCGGTTGTACAGCGGCTTGTTCTTGTCCTGGCGCAAGCGGTCGTAGTGGCGCCCGAATTCCGACAGCACCTCGACGTCTATTCCAGGGCTCGAAATCATGGCCAGTATCTCCCCGGTCGAGGGTTCGATGGCCACCACGCTCCCCTTCTTGCCGGCCATGAGCTGCTGGCCGTACTGCTGCAGGCGGGCGTCGATGGTGGTGACTATGTCCTTGCCCGGCTCGGCCTCAACGTCGAAGTCGCCTCCGTGGTACGGGTCCTTCTGGCGTCCGCGCGAGTCGCGCTGGTAGATGTGCCAGCCCTTCTTTCCCCTCAGGTCTTCCTCGCGCGCCGCTTCCAGCCCCGTACGGCCGTAGTAGTCGCCAGCCTTGTAATCTGGGTGGTCGGCTATGTACTCGGGACTCACCTCGGAGGTGTATCCCAGCAGGTTGCCGCCGGCGTTGAAGGGATATTCGCGCATCGTGCGCACCTGCGCCTTGAATCCTGGATACAGGAACTGCTCCTCGGCGAAGCGCATGTAGGCCTCCTGCGGCACCATCTTCAGGAAAGGAAGCGTCTGCCAGCCTATGCGGGTGCGGTAGCGGTGGTAGTAGTCCATGCGCGCCCGGATGAAGTCGGCGGTGGTGTCGAGCGCCTCGGCCAGGGCCAGGGTGTCGAACGCCTTTACCTCGCGCGGCGTCACCAGGATGTCGTAGCGTATGCTGTTGCCCACCAGCAGCAGCCCGTTGCGGTCGTAGATAACGCCCCGTGGCGGGTAGATGAGCTCCCGCGTCATGGAGTTGTTGTCGGCGTCTACCTTGTAGTTCTCGTTGATTATCTGCACGTAGAACAGCCGCCCGATGAGGATGAGCAGCACCACGCCGAGGCCTATGAGAATTTTGGTTGTCCGGTTGTCGATCTGCATGCTACTGCGGTCTCAGGAGGCGAGCGACGGCAACGCACACCGGGGTGCTCACAAGAATTGAAAGGAGAATGCGGAGCAGCGCCGGCCAGAAGCCGCAGGTGCCGGCGGAATCGACCCACACGAAGATGACGAAATACAGCGAGCACAGCATGAGCGCCGCAAGCGCGACCTTCGGGATTCCGAGGCGCTCCACCGTGATTTCCTCGCCGCGGGCGCTCTTTTCGGCGCCGAACACGATGCTCACCACGAAGCGGCGCACCAGCGCCACGGGCACCAGGGCGAAGGACGTTATACCCAGCATGCCGTCGGAGAAGAAGTCCACCGCGAAGCCGAGGGCGAACGCGAACAGCATCGAATACAGGGCTCCCCACGAAAGAGGGAGCATGAGAATGAGCACCGGCAGCACGGAGATGAGCAGGTAACGCGACAGCCCGAAGAAGTTGCAGAGAACTATCTGGGCGATCACGAACACCACGTACAGAATAATGAACCGGACGTTTTTCATCGCTCCATCTCCTCTATGATTCTACGGTCGGGGTTCTCGGCGATAATGACGTACCGCAGAGCGGAGAAGTCTACGAACAGATTGACGTCCACCACGTTGACGGCGCCGTCGATGAGGCGCGTGCCGGCGGTTACGCCGATGGGGATGTCCGGCGGGAAGACCGCCGAGATGCCGCTGGTCAGCACGGTGTCGCCGACGGGCACGTCGAGGTGCAGGGGAATATCCCTGAGGATGGCATGAGCGGTGCCCTGGCCGTCCCAGACCAGAGGCGCCACGAGGCCCTCCTTGCCCACGCGGGCGCTCACGCTCACACGCTCGTTAAGCAGCGAGAGTCCGTAGGAGTAGCGTTTGTCAACGGAGTAAATCATTCCCACGGCACCGTTCGGGGTGACGATGGCGCTCTGCGGGAGCACTCCGTCGTCGCTGCCCTTGTCCAGGATGATGTAGTTGTGGCGGGAGTTTGTGCCCATGGCGGTGACCTCCGCGGGAATATAGTTGAAACGGGGCGGCAGGCCGGCGGAGTCGAGTTTCGACATGGCCATGAGCGCCTTCTCCATCTCCTTGTAGTGCTGGAGTTCCTTGAAGAGCTCGTAGTTGCGGCCGGCGAGGATTTCGTTCTGCTCGCGCAGGCCGAAGTAGTCCTGGATGCGGTTGACGCCGCCCCAGGTGACGGCCATCACGTTGTGCGAGAAGCGGTTTATCCAGATGTCCTGGAGGGGGGACGAGCGCTTGAGCATAGACATCGCGGCAATCTCCAGGATAACGAAGATTGCCGCGGTGGCCAGGCCGGCGTAGAAAGTCCCGTGCCGCGCCATTTATCGCATAAGGAAGGAGTAGCGGTCGGTGTTCTTCAGGGCCTCGCAGGTTCCGCGCGCAACGGCGTGCAGCGGATCCTCGCACACGTGGAACTGTATGTTCACCTTGTCGGTCAGGCGCTTGGCGAGTCCGCGCAGCTGGGCGCCGCCTCCTGCCAGGAAGATGCCGTTCTCGACTATGTCGGAGTAAAGCTCCGGCGGGGTGAGTTCGAGGACGTGGAGTATGGAGGATTCGATCTTTGCGATGGATTTGTCGAGGCAGTGGGCCATCTCCTGGTGGGTGATGGTGGCTTCGACAGGGTGCGCGGTCATGAGGTTGGGGCCGCGGACCACGAAGGGCTCGGGCTCCTCTTCGTCGAGGTCGGGAATCACGGCGCCTACCGCGATCTTGATCTTCTCGGCGGTGATTTCGCCCACCTTGATGTTGTGCTGCTGGCGGAGGTACTGCTGGATGTCGGTGGTGAACACGTCGCCGGCAGTACGGATACTTTCCTGAACCACGAGGCCGCCGAGGGAGATGACTGCGATTTCGGTGGTGCCGCCGCCTATGTCGACCACCATGTTGCCGATAGGGGCTTCGACCTCAAGGCCGATTCCGAGCGCGGAGGCCATGGGCTCGAAGATGAGGTACACGTCGCGGCCGCCGGCGTGCTCGGTGGAGTCGCGGACGGCTCGGATCTCGACTTCGGTGGAGCCCGAAGGGATGCCTACGACAACCTTGAGGTTGGGGTTGAAGAGGTGGGTGCGGCGACGGTTGTTGACCTGCTTGATGAAGCCGCGGATCATCATTTCCGCTGCGTTGAAGTCGGCGATGACGCCGTCGCGCAGGGGGCGTATGGTGCGGATGCCCGGGTTGTTGCGCTCGTGCATCAGCTTGGCTTTCTGGCCTATTGCAATTGGCTTGCCGGTATTGTTGTCGATGGCGACGATGCTCGGTTCGTCAAGCACGATCTGGTCATTCTGGTAAATGACGGTGTTGGCGGTGCCGAGGTCGATGGCCAATTCTTGGTTTAGGAATGAAAATGCCATAATTGTCGTACAGTAATGGATAGTCCCACAAAATTAAGAAAATTCCAAGAAAATACATTACTTTTGTTGTTAGAGAATCTATTGTTTTTATGGCAAGGCCTGTTTATGCTGTTTTCGTGGCCGGCGGCAGCGGCTCCCGCATGGGAGGCGAGGTGCCCAAGCAATTCCTGGAGCTCCGCGGAGTGCCCATCCTGGAGCGCTCGGTCGAGCGATTCCTGGACGCGGCGCCGGACGCCCGGATCGTGACGGTTCTGCCCGAAAGGCACGTCGAGACGTGGCGGGGCATCTGTCTGAACCGGGGCCTTTCGTTCCCGCAGATCATCGTAAAGGGCGGGATGACCCGGTTCCATTCGGTGAAGAACGCCCTGGAGCGGGTGCCGGACGGGGCCATTGTGTCGGTTCACGACGGCGTGCGGCCCCTGGTGTCGGAAGGGCTGATCCGGGAGATGATTGCCCGGATGGAGGAGCTGGACGGCGGTGCGGCCGGGCTGATTCCGGTGGTGCCGGTGGTCGACACCCTGCGGAGCGTCGCGGTTGGAGCGCCGGCGCCCGACAGGAGCTCCCTGGTAGCGGTCCAGACGCCGCAGATGTTCCTCTCCGAGGCCCTGAAAGAGGCCTACCGCCAGCCATACGACACGGCGTTCACCGACGACGCCTCCGTTGCCGAGCGCGCCGGATTTGCCGTCGCCACCGTTCCCGGCGAGCGCTTCAACATCAAAATCACCACCCCGGAAGACCTGAGGCTTGCCGACCTGCTTCTCGGCGCATAACGGGATGCAAATCATGGAAACAGACAGAATAATCCTTCGTCCGTGGCGCGAAGACGACGCCCCGGTGCTGTTCAAATGGGCGTCGGACCCCGAGCTCGGTCCCCGCGCCGGCTGGCCTCCGCACAAGAGCGTAGAGGAAAGCCGCGAGATAATCCGCACGCTTTTCAGTGGCGAGGGAATGTGGGCCGTCGAGCTGAAGGAGACGGGAGAGGCCATCGGCTGCGTCGGCTATCTGCCGGCGGCGTCATCCAACCTTCAGATTGCCGGTGACGAATGCGAGGTGGGCTATTGGATCGCCCGTCCCTACTGGGGCCGGGGCATATGCACCGAGGCCCTGCGGCTGGTCATCGACTATTGCTTCCGTGTGAAGGGTTTCTCCGTACTGTGGGGTGACTATTTCCCGGAAAACCCAGCCTCCGGCAAGGTTATGAAGAAATGCGGATTTGTGGATACGGGGCGTGAAGTCTTATGCCCCAACCTGGAGGTCGGCTCCGACCGGCCGGTAAAGGTCTTGAAACTGGAAGGGGCCCAGGATGCCTACGGCACCGGGTCGTAGCCCGAGCCGCCCCAGGGGTGGCAGCGGAGGATACGCTTGAGGGAAAGCCAGCCGCCCTTCAGGGGGCCGTACTTGCGGAAGGCCTCGAGGGCGTACTGGGAACAGGTGGGCGTAAAGCGGCAGCTTGGAGGCGTGAACGGCGAGATGCAGAACCTGTAGAAATGGATCAGCAGGATGAACGGCGCCGACAGCACCCTCTTGACAACGGTTCCGAAACTCATCGCCCGGCAATCCTTGCCAGCAGCTCCGCAACCTCGCCGCGAACCGCAGCGAAATCGCAGATTTCCGCCGAATTATACACGAACATCAGATCGAAACCCGCCGGCAGCAGCTCCTTCTGAAGCCTGTACGCCTCGCGCATGCGGCGCTTCAGCAGGTTCCGCTTTACCGCCCGCTTGTACAGGCGTTTGGGCACAGAAACCATTATCCGGTTGAATTCCAGGCCGTTACCTGCCACATAGCAGCAACGCAGGTGAGACGTATAGTCCCACCTGCCTTTGTCCATCAGGCGCGAAATTGCGGTGCGACCCGACAGTCTTTCTGTTTTTGGCAGGGTTGCTGACAAGCTATTTTGAACTTAAAAAAACTTCAATCGCCTTTGCGGCGGAAGGAATCTCGGTATTGGGACCGCCCTTCACGGCAATCTCCATCCCCTCCTTCTCCAGCGCCGCCGCAATGCTTTGGCCGTAAGCTATGATCGCGGTGCCGTTGGGCTTGAACTCCGGGAAACTCTTGCGCAGCGACTCCAGATCGTACGGGTTGTAGAGCACCAGCGCGCCGTACTCTGACAGCTTCACGTCCGTAAGGTCCTGAGCCACGGATTTCACCATCACGGACACGGAGAAATCCAGCCCCGCCTTCTCGAAAAGGGACGTAAGGTTGGTGGTCTTGGACTCGTCGGATGTGGTGATGAGGAACTTTTCGCCGCGGTGCTTGGGACCGATCTGTGCCACTATGGACTGCGCGGTTCCGTCACCGAAGAAAATCTTGCGCTTGCGGTAAACAACGTGCTTCTGGAGATACAGGGCCACAAGCTCGGTGCTGCAGAAATATTTCATCGTCTCCGGCACCTTGAAGCGCATCTGCTCGCAGAGCTGGAAATACGCGTCGATGGCGTGGCGGGAAGAAAAAACTATGGCGGTATAGTCGGGGAGATTGATTCTCTGGGCGCGGAACTCCTTGGCAGACAAGGGCTCTATGACAAAGAAAGGCCTGAATTCCAGACCAACCCCGTATTTCTCCTCCAATGCGTTGTAGGCGCTAAGATTGGATGGAGCTTTTTGCGATATAAGTATCTTCATTGCGTACACGTGAAAACCAAAATGCCTACCGGCAAAATTTCAAGGGCGCAAAGATACAAAAATGTTGCCAATATTCCACAACGGGATCTTAAAATTTCAGTGAAGCGAATGAGGTGAACCAAGTAAAACACAGCACATTCGGCATACAAAACATTGCGTACGACGGCGTCTGGGGCACGAAAGGCCGCTGCTGCCAGAACCGTCACGAGCATCAGCGAAACCAGCAGGATCAGATAATTGAAAACCGTGCGCCTGAGAGTGGATGCGTACTCGTTGGTGAGGCTTCGGAACTTCGTTGCTACGTAAACAAGGCGCCGCAGAAGGGCCGTTCCCATCAGCAGCGCCGCGGTGATGGCAAGTCGCAGCGCCGCGGGAACATCCATCCGGAACGATGGGTTCGCCAGCATCCAGCGGTCGGCAATAAGGCACATCGCCACCCCTGCCACCAGCGCCACGTTGTTGCGGGTGCGGGCGAGGCTGACGCTGTGCTCCAGTTCCAGATTCCCCTTCCAGCGGCTCAGGCATCGCAGCAGCTGCGGATACAGGCGGATAAGGTCGGGCAGTTCAAGGATAAGCAGGATGATGGTCACCATCACCGCAATGCGGTTGACCATCACGTCTCCCCAGCGAAGCGTGTCGGCAACATACTGCAGCGGTTCGGTGGACATGTCGAGCGTCCCGCTCTTGAACAGATCCGGCATCAGTTCCCCCGTTTTGCGTTATAACCCATGGATTGCAGCAGTGCGGTAACCTTGTCGCGCAGGTCGCCCTGGACGGTGATTTCCCCGTCCTTGGCGGTGCCGCCCACGCCGCACTTGGTCTTGAGCGTCTTGGCCAGGGCCGCGAGGTCGTCGGAAGTGCCCACGAAGCCCTCGACCAGCGTCACCTGCTTGCCGGCCCGCTGCCTGCGGTCAATACGCACGATCAGCCGCTGGCGCGAGGGCGGAAGGGTTTCCGCCTCGGGCGCCTGCTCCTGCGTATATTGAAAGTCTGGATTCGTGGAGTACACCACCCCGAGCCGTGATTTCCAATCGTTGTCTGCCATAACGGCTACAAAGATAAGAAATCGTCGAGATTAAATTTCGAGTTCGGTATGGCATTCTTGCATACCGTCAGTTTTCCGGAGCGGAGAAAAATCAAATGTCCGGAATCGGGATCGACCAGCGTGCAGTCGAAGGTCAGCTCGAAAAGGTCGTAAGACTTTTCGCGGTATTGATGGAAGCGGACATTCCCGTCCTTGAAGGTGCACAGGTGCCCGTAACGGTTCAGAATATTCAATTCCCGGGGCCAGTAGGTGGTTTCCGTCTTGAACTTTTCCCGGGAGTCCGTAATGCTGATATACATTTCGAAGGGCTCGTGCAGATATGCATCGAAGCGGATTCCGCGGTCACCGTTGTTCTTCGAGAAGCCCATGCTGTTCACCAGCTGGACACCCCCGTTCATTTTGTCCACATACTCTATGGTTTCGCCGTCCTTGACCACGGTAAAACGGGCATAAGGCTCCCAGGCCACCAGGTGCGGCGGAATCGGCAGCTCCTCGGCAAGAAAGAGGAGGCACGACTGCGCAGATAGCGCCAGAAGCAATACGGTAAGAATCCTGGTCAGAGCTTTCATTGGCCGTCGTATTTATAAAGGAACCAGCGGAAATCGTCGGCTTTCATCTTCTCGACCACATTGCGCTGGAAGGTCAGGCGGCCGCCGTCGATATTTACAAATCCGCTCCCGGGTTTTTCCGCCGTGCCCTCGAAGCACACAAAGAAAGAATCATAGCTATAGGGATAGGATGCGTTATAGTAAATCCTGTCCACATTCAGTGAGAAGGTACCCGATAACAGGCGGCAACCGTCCTTCAGCACGATGGTATCGCGCAGCGGCAAAGCCGTATTGAGTTTGTACTTCCTGGCGTTGGTAAAATATCCCTGGGTACTGTGCAGGCCGAAGTAAAAGTCGTCGTCCCACTTGAAACGGAAGGTTGCGACCAGATCCTCGCCTCCCTTGTTGTAAAAGTCGAAGACGGGGCCTTCGAATTGCTCCAGCACGTGGTTTTCGCGCGGCTGCGCATACTCGAACAGCTCGCCGTTCACCTTGTATTCCACCCAGAAAAAGGACTCGTCGTGAAACGTCTGGAGTTCCGGGTCGAGCACCTCCTTCCTGGTGCAGCATGAAACCAGTAGCAGAATTCCCAATATGACAGGCAACTTATAACTCATGCAGGATCATTTTGATAACGCGCTCATTGCCCCGCTCCTTGATAAGCCGGTTGCATAACAACACTTGTCCGTAGCGGAATCTCAGGGTATCACCCTCCGCACTCGCGCAGTCAAAATCGAAGGAAAACAGATATCGACCGTAACCTCCGTTTTTGACCCTCGAGAAAGAAAAAGTCCCGTTCGTCAGGCAATATTTGTAATTCACGGTGACGGGAGACCTGAAAAGGTTCAGGGAGTCCATCTGATATGTGTACTTGCGGCGTTCAAAGAAGAACGGCGATTCGCTGGGCAGGTCGAAACTCAGGTAATGGGATTTGTTCGATGCGTTAGCAGGCCCTTGCACGGCAAAGGAAAACAGGGCGACCCTGGTGGAATCGTCGATGTTCCGGAACTGGAACATAGCTCCTTCAGAGAGGGACTCATAGTGACTGCCGAACAAACCGCGGTACGCTACCCCCATGTCCTTGGAATAGTAGTGCTCGCCTTCAAGGTCGTATTCCAGTTCGTAGTACGGCTCGTCTATCTGTTTCTCGTGACATGAAACGAGAAACAGGCACAAAAACAAGAGCAGGCAACGGTTCATACTCGAATAATTACTATTCTTTATGTAAATGCGCAGCGATGGGGTTTCTTGCTTTAGCTTCTGTTGATTATTTATGCATCTTTCTTTTTATTTCCTCTTAAAGCCATTGCGATGCCGCCGAGGACCAGGAGGATGAGGAGGATGGAGCAGGCGCGGGAGAGGGCTTCGCCGCGGCGGTAGGAGGCGGGCTCGAAGCTCATCGTGAGAGTGTGCTGCCCGGCGGGGAGGTCGATGCAGCGCAGAAGGCCTGCGGCGACGGAGCCGGCAGCGTCGGAACCACCTTCGTACAGATTCACCGGCAGTTCGGTGCCGTCTTCGAGGCGCGCCACCCAGCCGGCGGGATAGTAGACCTCGCTGAACACGGCGCGCCCGCCGGCATCGCTGGCATAGCTGTACTCCAGTCTGTCGGGAGTGTATTTCGTCATTTCTATCTCGCCTTCATCCTCAAACCAGGCGTTTCCGCGGGCGTACTTGTACCGCACCGGAGCGTTGTTCTCGCCCAGAATGATATACCGGCAGTTCAAGGACGCCAGGCTCTCGAGGTAAGGCATCGCCGCTTCGGCCTCCGCCACGGTGGCGGCGCCGGAAAGCGCCTTGCTCAGGGCCGACAGGTCGGGGCTGATGCGGGCGTCGATGTACTCCTGATAGCGCTGCAGCTTTGCAGGCGAATAGCCTCCGATGTTCTTGTGCCAGTAAGAGGGGTGTGAGTCGTTGAACACGTTCACGGTGAGGTCGAGGACGCGGTACGACGGGTCGGTGTCGCGGAGTATCATCTCGTCCACCGGGCGCTTGGTGAACTGGCTCTGGAAGGCCTTCGGCGTCACGAAATCGTCGGGGCCCAGATAGCGCTTGCCGACGAAGAACATGTCGACCAGCACCAGCACGCACACCAGAATGGCGGATATGAAGCGCTTTTTGCCGGAGGATTCTTTCCCGCTTATGCCCCAGACTAGCAATACGACAGCGCCAGCGACCAGCAGAAGCGAGCGCAGAGCATCCTTCCACAGAAGCGAGTAGCGGTCGGCCACCAGCGCATCCACAAGGATGTCGGGCTGACCGGAATCGACTGCGCCCGAGAAGGCGCCGAAAGTGCTCTGCAGCAACGCCAGCACCAGCAGAAGGCCCGCCGAGATGCCGCCGGCAGTGAGCACCTGACGGCGCAGCACCCTGGCCTCGGCGCCGCTATTCACGATGCCGTCGAGCATCAGGAAGCCCAGCACAGGAAGGGTGAACTGCAGCACCACTAGCGCCATCGACACCGTGCGAAACTTGTTGTACAGCGGAACGAAGTCGTAGAACAGCCGCGTGAACCACAGGAAGTGGCTGCCGAGCGCCAGCAGCACCGCCAGCAGTGTCGCAGTCACGGCCCACCAGCGTTCGCGCCCCTTCCAGTAAAGCAGGCCGAGGATGAAAAGGAAGATGGTTATGGCGCCCATGTACATGGGGCCGGCGGTAAAGGGCTGGGGGCCCCAATAGAGCGGCAGATGCTTGCGCACCTGGGCCAGGTTCCCCTGTCCCGCGCGCTTGAGCAGCTGCACCGTTTCGGAATCCATCGGCAGCTCGCCGGTGGAGGATCCGCCGTTGTAGTTGGGTATGGCGATGTTGGGGAGCTCCTCCCATCCGTACGACCATGCGGTGGCGTAATCGATCTTCAGGCCCTTGCGGTCGCCGCCTTCGGTACTGCCGCCGGTGGTGCCGCCGCGCATCGAATACGGGGTGTACTCCACCGTAGGCATGAGTTTGATGGCGTTGGTGCCAATGCCCGCCACGCCCATGACCAGCAGCAGCGCCGACGCTATCCAGAAGCCCTTTAGCGACTCCTTGCGGCGCAGCAGCGACACGAACAGCACCACAACGTAAATCAGGATCATCAGCGCCAGATAATACGAAATCTGCGGATGATTGGCCTTGACCTGGAAGCTCACCGTCAGCCCGAACAATGCCGCCCCTAGAAGCACCTGACCGATCTTGCAACGAGTTGATGCGCGATACGTAAATACCAACGCAGCGAGTACCCATGGGAGGAAGGCGAGGGCCTGCATCTTGGTGTTGTGCCCGACCTGGATAATCTGGATGTTGTATGCGCAGAACGTAACCGCGATGGCGCCGCCGGCGGCGATCAGGGGATGGATGCCGAATGCCAGCATCAGCAGGAAGGCGCCCAGCAGCGACACGAACAGATACGTGGCGGGGCGTTTGCCGGTAAGCAGCAGGTCGTAAAGCGGCTGCGTCCAGTCGCCCTTGCGCGACGCCTGTATGGTGGCGGTGGGCATGCCGCTGAACATGGACCCCGTCCATGCGGCGGGCTCGCCCGGATGCGCCTTGTCCCACTCCAGCTTTTCGTGGCTCATGCCCTGCCAGCCGGAAATGTCGCTCTGGTTCACTATCTTGCCGCCCAACAGTTCGGGCACGAATGCGTACGACAGCACCAGGAAACCCAGCACTATGCCCGCACATATCAACAGTTTCTTCTTCATCAGCGCAAAAATTGCTCGACCCATTCACGGTCGACCTTCACAAGCCCCTTGAGGCCTTCGGTTATCACGGGATTGCGGCCGACGATGGCGCAGCAGTCCTCGTAAACGTTGAATCCCACCGAAAGCAGCTGCATCTGCCCCGCTTCCGGATAGGTGAAAATGATGTCGTTGTCGGCGCCGTCGGTGCGCAGGAACTTCAGGTCGGCGTCCTTGCCCATCTCCTGCCGCGTCACGAATTTGCAGAACTCCATGGGCACGTCGTCGAGCCCGGCGTCGAAGATCTTCACCTTCTCGATGAACGAACCCACGTCGGCCACGAGGCGCCCGTGCACGTCTTCGAGCCCCTCAACGCTCACCTTGCGGTCCGACAGGCACAGCAGCAGATGCCCGTCGCGGTACACCACCGGCGAGGTCACAAGCTCGCGCAGGCCGCACTCGGGGCACTCCCGCACGAAGAGGGAGCCGTTCTTGACCTTCTCCTTCAGGGAAGGGTCGGCGACGGCGTCGATGTGCCTGTACACCGGCGCTTCGTACTCATGCGAGCAGCGCGGGCAGCGAACCCGCTCGTTTGCGACCACGGAACTCATAGTATGCCTGCCAGTTTTTCAGTCAGCGCGATGCGCGAATATTTGGCGATGTCGCCCGACAGGGGGGCGTCCTCTCCGGACAGATGCCGCTCCCACGCGCTCTCGATGAAGTTGCGGACCGGCTCAACGCGGTCCCAGTCGTACATCACGCCGGCACCGGCGTCCCGCAGCACGGTTGCCGCGGCACCGCCCTCCTGTCCTATTCCCAGCACCGGCCTGCGGGCGGCGAGATACTCGAAGATCTTGCCCGGCAGCGCCTTGGCGTATTCGGGCTCCTGCCGGAGCGGGAGCATGAGCACGTTGGCCGACTGCTGCAGGAGGGTGGTCTTGAAATGCGGCTGGTATCCCAGGTTCTCGACGTTGTCGGAAAGGCCCCTGACGGCGAGCGCATCGAGGATTTCGGCGTCGGTCTTGCCCGCCAGCACGATGCGCAGCTGCGACTTGAAGCTGCGGTCGGCGGCGCATTTGGCGGCCAGCACGTCCCACAGGCGAAGCGGATTGCCGTCGGAGGCGAAAAGACCGGTATGCACCAGGGTGAAGCGGTTTGCGGGAAGCGCCGGCGGCTCTGCGGCGAAATCGACATCGTCGAAACCGTTGGTAATCAGATGCACGGGGGTTGAAGTGCGGGCCTGGAAGTCGGCGCGCACGGGATCCGATACGGCGATCACGGCGCTCGCGTTATCGAGCACCTTCTGCTCCATCGAGCGGTGCCAGGCGGCGGTCCAGGGAAGCAGGCCCATGTGCTTGAAATAATGCATCTCCGTCCACGGGTCGCGGAAGTCGGCGATCCAGCGCACGCCGGTGCGGCGGGCCAGCTTCATGCCGATGAGGTGCATCGAGTGCGGCGGGCCGGTGGTCACGACAGCATCGACCGGATTCTCCTTGAGGTATTTGACCAGGAAGCGAACCGAAGGGTTCACCCACCCCACGCGGGGATCGGGCACGAACAGATTACCCCTCAGGCCCACCACCAGGCGCTGCTTGAAGGTCTTTTTCTGCTGGTTCAGCGGATTCACGCCGGCGCCCTTGTCGGAGGCTCCGAAGAACTTGTGGTACAGAGCGTACGGCTCGCTGATATGGCGCCTGAGCACCGTCAGGCCCGCCGGGAGCTCGGTGCCAAGGCTCTCGTCAACCGCCAGCTGCTCCGGGTTCTCGGGAGTATATACCACGGGCTCCCAGCCGAAGCGGTCGAGATACTTGGCGAACTTGACCCACCTCTGCACCCCGCTGCCCCCTGTCGGAGGCCAGTAGTAACTGATAATCAGTACTTTCTTCATCGTCTGAATCCATCAAAATTGGCGCGGACGGTCTCCCAGTCGTAGTAGGGTCCGCTCACGCTCTCCAGGCCGCGCAGCATACGCTCCTGTTCCTGATAAAGGAACTTCACCAGCACGCGCCCGGCCTTGTTGCGGTAGAATATCATCTGCAGGTTGGAACCCATGCAGAGCTCCCTCCATTGCCACCAGTACTTGTCGATCTCGTCGAACGCCAGCTTGGAGCCGGGGCCTTCTATGCCTATGTATGCCACCAGCGTATGAAGCGGGTAATCGTGTCCGAAGCGCAGGTCGACGGCATATTCCCCGCTGGAGATGACCTCGTCGGCCTTGGCAAGTATGTCGTCGGCCAGCTCATGGGCGGATGCGAGGCGCTCGCGGGTGATCTCCGCGGCGTTGCCGTATTTGGCAAACACATAGTGGGATTCGTTGGATGTAGTCTGATACAGCCATTCGAAGGACAGCTCGTCCAGGATATAGTCCTCTATATCCCAGCAGCGCGTTATGGTGGCAACGTTGAAGAGGGCGTCGTTGAACTTGTTCACTTCAGGAACAAGCCTGGCGGCTGCAAGGGAATCCGTGAAGAGGCGCCCAAGCACGTAGCTGGTGTCGGCTTGGAAATCCCATTTGCGGTCCTTGATCGTGGCGCGAAGCTCCTTAACGTCGGGAGTAGCGTGGCCGGTGTCGCCTATATAGTTCATGAATTTTTCGCCCGTATCCATGGTCCAGCGGGTCCTGGGGCGGTCGGCAGCGATTGCCGTGGTGAACGCGTTCATGCTTATGAGGCTGCGCTGCACGGTGCTGCCGATGGCGCGGATGCGGGGGCTCCCCCTGAACACCTCAGGGAAGCGTTTCACCATGCGGTGCGCCATCTCCTGATGCTCACGGACGCCCCTCTGCGACAGGCGTCCGTCCATTCCGTCCCATGCCTCCATCACCATCAGCGTCTCGTCCATTACCTTGCGTCCGGCGGGAGAGAGTATGCCGAGACTGTCGGCCTTGCCGAGTATGTCGAGGACGTACAGGTAACCTTTGTCGCCCCAGGTGTGACGGCTGCCGTGCCTCGCATAGTGGCTGATATAGAACGGCTTGTAGCCCCTGGGGGCGGGCGTCTCGGTGAGGTCGCCGTGGCTGTATGGGATAAGGTTGCCGCCGCAGCGCATGCGGTCTTCGCGCAGGGCGTCCGCAAGTTCAGGCACCATGTAATCCTGTGCCGTCAGGGTTGCGCCTCCGAGCGTAAGGGCCGCTAAAAGGATGAGTACATGCTTCATGGGGTATCAGTTTTTGTCGGCCCCCACTTCCTCCTTCAGCTTGCGGAGGAGGTCAAAGGCCTTGAGGGGTGTCATGTTGTCGAGGTCGGCGGACATCAGCTGCTCGCGGAGGGAGCTGAGCACGGGGTCGTCGAGCTGGAAGAACGAAAGCTGCACGCTGCCGTCTTCGGAGGTGTCTTTGGAGAGGGCGTCGGCGTTGCGCTCGCGGCGCTCCAGTTCCCGCAGGGTGCGTTCGGCGGAGGCTATCACCTCCTGCGGCATGCCGGCCATGCGGGCCACATGGATACCGAAGCTGTGTGCCACGCCGCCGCGCTCGAGCTTACGGAGGAAGATGACGTCGTGCCCCTCCTCCTTAACGGAGATGTGCCAGTTATGAACGCGCGGGAAGCGGTTTTCGAGGTCGTTGAGCTCGTGGTAGTGGGTGGCGAAGAGCGTCTTGGCGCCGTGTCCTCGCTCGTGCACGTACTCGATGAGGGCGCGCGCTATGGACATGCCGTCGTAGGTCGAGGTGCCGCGGCCTATCTCGTCCATAAGCACCAGCGAGCGCTCGGAGAGGTTGTGCATGATCATCGCGGTCTCGAGCATCTCCACCATGAAGGTGGATTCGCCGCGGGAGATGTTGTCGGTGGCGCCGACGCGGGTGAAGATCTTGTCGAACACGCCGATGCGGGCCTTCGCTGCGGGCACGAAGGAGCCGGCCTGGGCCATGAGCACGATCAGGGCGGTCTGGCGCAGAAGGGCGGACTTGCCGGCCATGTTGGGGCCGGTGAGCACCATGATCTGCTCCTTGCGGCTGTCCATCGAGATGTCGTTGGGGACGTATTCCTCGCCGGGGCGCATCATGGTCTCGATGACGGGGTGCCTGCCGGCTTTGATGTCGAACGACAGCGACTTGTCCATCTCCGGACGGGAGTAGCTGCGCTCATTCGCCTGTAGCGCAAAGCCTTGCAGGACGTCGATCTGCGCTATCACGCGGCAGTTGGCCTGGATGTCCTTGATGCGCTTCTGGATGTCGGCTACCAGCTTGGCGTAAAGGCCGGATTCGAGTTCATAGATGGAGCCTTCGGCGTCGAGGATCTTGCGTTCGTATTCCTTGAGTTCCTCGGTGACGTAGCGCTCCGAGCTCACGAGTGTCTGCTTGCGTATCCACTCCGGCGGCACCTGGTCGCGGTAGGTGTTGCGCACCTCGATGTAGTAGCCGAAAACGTTGTTGTAGCCTATCCGGAGGGAGTTTATGCCGGTGAGTTCAGCCTCGCGGCGCTGGATTTCCTGGAGGTAGTCCTTGCCTCCGCGGGAGATGCGGCGGAGCTCGTCGAGTTCCTTCGACACGCCGGTGGCGATGACGTCGCCCTTTCCGAGCTGGGCGGCGGGGTTTTCCGCCATTGTCTCCTGGATGCGGTGGAGGATGGGGTCGGTGTCCTTCAGTCCCTTGACCAGCTTGTCGAGGGCTGCGATGCCGGTGTCGGAGCACATGTTGCGGACGGGGGTCATCCGGCTCAGGGAGCGCGCCAGCTGCATCATTTCGCGGGGGTTGATCTTGCCGGTGGCGGCGCGTGCGGTGATGCGGTCGAGGTCGCCGATGTCGGAGATAAGGTTGCGGATTTCCTCCAGCGCCTCTTCGTTGTCGGCGAAGAACTGGACCACGTCGTAGCGGCCGTTGAGCGCGGAGATGTCCATTATCGGGAGCGACAGCCACTCGCGCAGCAGGCGGGAGCCCATCGGCGAGGAGCAGCGGTCGAGCACGTCCACGAGGCTGACGCCTTCGCGCCCGGCGTTGCTCTGGAAGATCTCGAGGTTGCGGAAGGTGAAGCGGTCCATCCACACGAAGCTGCCTTCGTCGATGCGGCTGATGCTGCAGATGTTGCGGAGGCCTTCGTGATGCGTCTGCTCGAGGTAGAACACGAGGGCGCCGGCGCTGCAGACGGCGAGCGGGTAGCGGTCGACGGCGAAGCCCTTGAGGCTCTGGACGCCAAGCTGGCGGCAGAGCTTTTCGGTGGCCGCATCGGACACGAAGGCCCACTCGTCGAGGCCGGTGACGTAGAAGTCGGGGTATTTTTCGGTGACGCGGCGGTAGATGTCGCGCTGGACCACGAGCTCCTTGGGGCGGAAGCTGTAAAGGAGGGTGCTGATGTATTCCGGGCTGCCCTGGGCCACCTTGAACGTGCCGGTGGAGGCGTCGAGGAAGGCGGCGCCGCATTCGGGGCCGTCGTAGGTGAGGCCGGCGAGCCAGTTGTGCTCCTTGCCGTCGAGCATGGTCTCGCCGAAGGCCACGCCGGGGGTGAGGATCTCGGTTACGCCGCGCTTGACGAGTTTGTTCTGGGCGAGCTTGGGATCTTCGAGCTGGTCGCATATGGCCACTTTGAATCCGGCGCGTATGAGCTTGGGCAGGTAGGAGTCGATGGCGTGGTGCGGAAAGCCGGCCATGGGGGTGTCGCCCTTTTCGCCGTTGTTGCGGCGGGTGAGGACGATTCCGAGGGTCTTGCTGAGGGTGACGGCGTCGTCGGAGTAGCACTCGTAGAAGTCGCCCACCCGGTAGAGCAGGAGTGCCTCAGGGTGCTGCGCCTTGATGGAAAAGTATTGCTTCAGGAGCGGTGTATCTTCCGATGTCTTCGCCATTTTCGTGTTCGTTGCTATAGGATTTCAAATATAGCGTTTTTTGGCGAAACTGGCAATGCTCCGTGCCCACCCTGCTTCTCTCAACCTTCTGATTTTCATTTTCTTCCCTCTCGCATCTGTGGGATTATTTCCCACAGATTTTATGGTTAAGTTATTGGTCTTGCGAATGTTATATTCCGCTAGAAAAATGCAGGTATTTGGCAATTTGCTTGGGTTGGGCCGATGTTTTTCCTTGCAAATAGTTGAAAAGGGATATTTTTTCGTCTGCCGTTAAGCCGATTATCCGATGGATGTCTTTTGCTCGGTTGGTTAACAAAAGAATTGATGTCATCTGGGGATAAACATTATCGTTTTTACCCACGAATATTTCATTCAAATCATGCTCGTCCCCTGTCGTAGCATGTATTGCGGCGAGCATTTTTTCATAACTACCCCAAAAGCGTATGGCAGCAGAATAGTCTATGATGTTGTAGCGGTTTATTATATGGTCTATCAACTGTTCCTTCTCTTTGGGTTTGAGATGCTTGAACATAGTCTGCAACAATGGGTTTGTCAAGTATTCTCCATTCTCGTGTTTTTTATCTGCTGTTTTGATTGCCCAGAGCAAGTATTTTGAGGCCGTATGCGTTGAAACCGGTTCAGAAAAAGGATGATCGCTAACAGCATATGCAAGAAAATTCCATCTGTATTGCTCGGCCCGTTCAACCATTTTTCGTTCAACGGGATTATTGGCCACGTAAATCAGGTTGGAGCGTGCTTTTTTGTCGCCGTATTTCGGAACGCTGCCAAATGGTTTTCTGAACAGTGAGCCTTTGCGCCCAAGTGTAATGTTGTGTTCTTTCACGAATACAGACGTCACGTTCTGCGAGCATGCATACAAATCTTTCGTCGATTCCGCAATCATAGATTTGTGCACATGGTCGTACATCAAGCATAGACCAAGAATCTTGACTCTATACTTTGGAACGATGGTACAAAATACCGTGAAATATACCAGGAAATCGCTCTCGGTGTAGAAAATCAGCTTGCCGTCGATTGTGTTTTGGTAACAGTGGTTCAGAATGCCTCGATAGGAAACTCTATTGTGTCTCATAGCTTTGTTTAAGTTGTTAATTACTAATATATAACCATGTTTATCTGTGGGTGTTTTTCCCACAGATGAAGAATGAAAAGGGTTGGGAGTCAGGGGGATAAGATAGGCGCCATAGGGAAGTGGGGATCAGTAATACATGGGGATAAAGGCCTGGGGATAGTATTCGATAACAGGGGCCGGTTCGTCGAAGACGACGGTGAGGACGTCGAACTGGACTTCCAGGTCGGAGGGGAGGAAAACACGGCTGGGATTGTTCATGAACGCCCCGGCCGCGAGCACCATGCGCCGGCGCTTGGCGTGGTCGATTTTGGATTCCGGGGCCACCGGGGCGCCTCCGCTGCGGGTTTTCACCTCAACCACGTGCAGCACGCGCCCCTGAAGGGTAATGATGTCTAACTCGAGGTGAGAGGCCCTCCAGTTTCTGCTGAGAATCGTATGGCCCAGCCCGAGAAGATAATTGCAGGCCTCGTCCTCTCCCCGCCGGCCTACCCGCTGCTTGTCCGTATTCATTTCGCAAATGTGCAAAAGGTCCGTCAGCCGGCCAAGGAATCAAAAAAATCAGCAACGAGATATTGCTGATTTTTTATGAAAGAATTATTTTTCCATCCGCTTCCAGAGCCACCAGACCACCGCGCCCCAGCCTAGAAACAGCAGCAGATAAACACAGAACGGCAACTGTGCGGAATAAACGTCCCAGTTCAGAACCTTCTGGTAATCAGGAATATCCGCATAATAGTACGCCCCAGCCCCGAAATCCAGGTCAGGATTCAGCCCCAGGCCCCGCACCATGATGTATACCGCCCCGGCAACCGCCAGAACGCCAACGACAATGGCCGCTATTGATGCGGGATGGACAGGCCGCTTGCGGCCGTAGTCTGCAGACAGAATACGCATCGCGAACGTCCTTAATCAAGCACCGGCACGGGGAAGACGGCGCCGGAGAGGAGGAACCAGACCATCGCGAAGGTGAGCACGATGTTGAAAGTCTGGCCGACGATGTAAAGCCAGAGGGGCTTGCCGCCCTTCATCTGGCGAGCGATATCGCGGAAATTGGTGTCGAGACCGATGCTCACGAACGCCAGCACGAAGCACCAGTTTTTGTACTGGTCCAGGACGCCGTTCACGGCCTTGACCTGGTCGGCGCCGGCGATCGGCAGAATCACGAACGAAGCTATCAGCGAAGCCACGAAGAAACCGATGATGAATTTGGGGAAACGGGTCCAGATCTCGCCGGCGCCCACTTTCTGCCCGTTCTTGCGGTCAACGCGTGTGGCGAAGAACAAAGCTACGAAGAACGCCACGAAGCCGATGAGGATATTCTGGATCATCTTCACGAGCACGGCGGCCTTCTCCGCCTCGCCGCCCAGAACGGAACCCGCTACGGCAACGGCGCCGGTGCTGTCCACCGTTCCGCCGATAAGCGCGCCGCCCATTATCGGCGACATGGCGCAGGCCTTGATAATCACCGGCTCTAGCACCATCATCAGCACGGTGAAGATGATGGAGATGGAGATGGTCATCGTGAGGTCATCCTTCTTGCAGCCTGAAGCCGCGCCGGAAGCGATTGCCGCCGACGTACCGCACACGCTGGTGGCGGACGCCATCGTTATCACGAGCGGCTTGTTGTCCATCTTGAGCACGCGCGTGCCGAACCACCACATGAACAGGATCACGACAGGCGTCACCACCCACGCGATCCCAAGGCCGTACAGGCCGAACTTGGCGATATTTGAGAACAGCACCGAGAAACCCATGATCACGAGTCCCGTCTTGATATAGAACTCCGTGCGCACTGCGGGGCGCATCCATGCCGGCGTGCCCACGGTATTCGAAATCAGCATGCCCACGATAAGCGCCCAGAAAGCCCACTCCAGATAGCGGTTGAGCGTGAATTCGGCGCTGATCAGGCGCACAACCACGGACAGCACGAACACTGCGATGAACGCCGGAATGAACTGCTTGACCTTGCCGCCGGTGAGCTTCGCGCCCACGGTGAACAACAGCCCCAGCACACCCACGGTAAGAAGCATCTTGAGCCAGAAGGCCCCGGTTGCCAGCTGCTGGCCGAGCGGAACTACCTTGGCCGCCGCAGCGCCCGTCACGGTCTCTCCCCAGGTCCAGGTCTTGAACTTGAGCGCTGAGAAATCAAATGCACCTGTAAGGACAGCCACGAGGCCGACGGCAATGATGATAAACCCGATCCATACCGCAAGCCAGTCTTCGGTATGAAGCAGTTTGGAATTGCTTTTCGACATATCAGTTAAGGTTTTACGCGCCAATCAGGTTGGCGATGAAAATAACGAGTATTGCAGGAGGGATGATCCAGCGGACGACGAAACGGAAGACGCCGAAAACCCTGCCGCTGAAGCTGAGCGTGCCGCCGTTGGTGAACTCGTCACGCACATCGACCTTGGACATCCGCCAGCCCACGAAAATCGTGAAGGCCAGGGAGCCAAGAGTCATCAACACGTTGGAGCTCAGGTAGTCGCACATGTCGAACACCGTCATCCCAAACAGCTTCACGCCGGACATGGGCCCGAATGACAGCACGCACGGAATGCCCAGAAGGAGCACCGGAACGGCAAACGCCGCCGTCGAAACCTTGCGGTTCCATCCGAACTGCTCGACCAGATGCTCCACGCAAACTTCCAGCAGCGAAATCGAAGACGTCAGCGCCGCCATCAGGATGGCCAGGAAAAACACTACCGTAACGATTCCACTGAGGATTGGCGCCTCCACACCCATCTTGGCGAAGATATACGGCAGGGTTTCGTACACCAGCGCAGGACCGGCGGACGGCTCGAGTCCGGCGGCGAACACCGCCGGCATGATGGCGAAGGCGGCAATCAGCGCAAAGGCGGAATCCGACACCGCCGTCCAGAAGCCGCCGCGCAGCAGGCGGTCGCTCTTGCGCATGAATGACGAATAAATCAGCACCGTGCCGATTCCCAGCGACATGGAGAAGAACGCCTGCCCCAGCGCGCTGGCCCAGCCGTGGGCGTCCAGCTTGGAGAAATCGGGGCGAACCAGGTACTTCACGCCCTCGCCTGCGCCCGGCAGCGACACCGAATACACCAGCATCACAAGCATCAGCACGAAAAGCAGCGGCGTGGTAATCTTGGTGAAGCGCTCGATACCCTTTTTCACTCCCCCCATCACCACCAGCGACGTGGCGCCGAAGAACAGAAGATACATGACGATGGGCTCCGCCGTCCCGGAAGCCATTGCCGAGAAAACGCCGGTAGCGGCCTCTGGATCACCGGCGGCCAGGCGCCCGGACAACGACCTCAACAGGAAGTTCAGCGACCAGCCTCCCACCACGCAGTAGAACGAAACGACGATGAACGCCGCTATCACGGCGACGACGCCCATCACCTTCCACCCGCTGCCGGGAGCGAGTTTCTTGAACGCTTCGTAGGCGCCGCTGCCGGCCCTGCGGCCGATGAGCGCCTCGCACACGAAGCACGGCAGGGCTATCAGCATGCTGCACAGCAGATAAGCCACGATGAACGCGGCCCCGCCGTTTTCGCCCACCATGTAGGGGAAACGCCAGATATTTCCGAGCCCGATGGCGGACCCGGCCATGGCCATGATGAACGTAAAGGCGCTGCCGAAATTTTCCCTGCCGGAAGAAGACATACTGCCCGAGAACCTAACGTTTCACTCTTTCGTACACCACGAATTCGAAGGTGTAGCCGGTTTCCGGGTCCGTATGGGTCTCGGACGTGCTGACGCGCTCCCAGACCTCCGGGTCTATCTCGGGGAAGAAGACATCCGCCTCGGCGACCACGGTATGCACGTGGGTGATGTAAAGACGGTCCATCATCGGAAGGGCCGCCCTGTACACGGAGGCGCCGCCCATCACGAAGCACTTGTCCTTGCCTTCCGCCTCGGCCTCGCTGAAGGCCTCGTCGAAGGAATACACGCAAGTTGCCTCGGGAATGGGGTCGCCGCCCAGGTTAAGCACAATGTTCTTGCGTCCCTTGAGCGGATGGAAAGGCAGGGAGAAATAGGTCGTACGGCCCATTATCACCGGATATCCGGCAGTGACGGACTTGAAATAACGGAGGTCTTCGGAGATGTGCCAGGGAAGGTCGCCCTTGACGCCTATTCCGTTGTTGTCGGCTATTGCCACTATCAAACACTTAAGCATAATTCTATACCGCTACGGGGGCTTTGATTGCCGGCCAGGGATCGTATCCCTCGAGGGTGAAGTCTTCGTAACGGAAGTCGAAGAGGCTCTTCACTTCGGGATTCAGCTTCATTACGGGCAGCGGACGCGGCTCGCGCGAAAGCTGTTCGGCAACCTGGTCGAAATGGTTCAGATAAATGTGGGTGTCGCCCGTGGTATGGATGAACTCTCCCGGCTGCAGGCCGCAGACCTGGGCGAGCATCATCGTCAGAAGGGCGTAGGATGCGATGTTGAACGGCACCCCGAGGAAGGTGTCGGCGCTGCGCTGATACAGCTGGCAGCTGAGTTTGCCATTCGCCACGTAGAACTGGAAGAGGCAATGGCACGGCGGCAGGGCCATCTTGTCGATGTCGCCGGGGTTCCAGGCGCACACCAGCATGCGGCGTGAGTCGGGATGGTTCTTTATGAGGTCGATGACCTGCTGGAGCTGGTCGATACTGCGCCCGTCGGCGGCCTCCCAGCTGCGCCACTGGTGCCCGTACACGGGGCCCAGGTCACCGTTCTCGTCGGCCCACTCGTCCCAGATGGACACCTTGTTGTCGTGCAGGTACTTGATATTGGTGTCGCCGGCGATGAACCACAGCAGCTCGTGAATTATGGAGCGCAGGTGCACCTTCTTGGTGGTTAGCAGGGGGAAGCCCTCGGAGAGGTCGAAGCGCATCTGGTAACCGAAGATGCTTTGCGTGCCCACACCGGTGCGGTCGGTCTTTATTGCGCCGTTTTCGCGGATATACCGCAGCAGATCCAGATACTGTTTCATATCTTGTCGAGGAATTTCAGAACGTTTTCGGTAATGGCGTCCTTCATCAGCACCCGCTTCTGGGAATCGAGAAGGTAGAGCGAAGGGATGGCCCGGATGTCGTACTTGCCGCTGTCGCGCAGGCTGAAGGTGTAGTCGTATCCGTTGATCCAGCAGGAGGGATAGTTGTGCGAGTAATCGCGCCACTTTGACACCTCCTCGTCGATGTAGATGTTCACCACCGCCAGCTTGCGGTTGGCTATCATCGACTCGATGTAGCCCCTGCCCATCACATCCTTGATTATCTCCTTGCAGGATTCGCAGCCGGGATTGCTGAAGAACAGCATGGTGTAATCGGCCTTTACGCCGTAGAGCGAGCCCTTGTGGCCGTTGATGTCGCTGTAGCTGAAGTCGGGGACCTTGCTGCCGAAGGGATTGGTGCGGCACTGGCGCGCCTCATAGCGGTACGCGTTGCGCATGTCGTCGGAGGTGCAGGCGCTCTCCGCCGCCGCCTCGACGAAAGGCAGGTACAGGTCTTCGTCGCGCAGCGGGGAATTGGGGTCGTAGAGGTAATGCGACACCATCTCCGTGAGGCGCAGGTATGTCTTTGCCGAGGTGTCGGCGAGCTGCCGCTCCTCTATCTTGGAGAAGAACTTCTTCACCCCTTTCTGGGCCATCTTGAGAGGGGCGAGATTGTCGGGGGTTGCATCCTCCTTCACCTCGCCGAGCAGCGCGATGTAGTTGGCAAGCGCCTGCTCGACCTCCTCGTCGAGCACGCCTAGCACAGACTTTGGCGTGGTAGGGCCCTCTCCGTTCAGGAACCCGTCCCAATAGTGCTCTACGGCATATTCCGCCGCAGCGGCAGGATCGTCGCCATAGACGCGCGGCATCTGCACGGACGGGAAATGACGGGTGGCGGCGGGGATGGCGGGAGCCGATCCCATCAGCGAAGAGACGGAGTCGTCACCGGCCCCGGCGTCCGTGGCGGAACCGGAACTCCGGCCGGTGTTGCGCGGACCCCAGCAGGCGCACGCGAGCATCAGGGCCGCAGCAGTCAGGAGCGATACATTAACCTTCATACGACAAATATACTCAAACTTTGGAACAATTGCTACGAACGGGTGAAGCCCAGGGTCGCCAGGCCATTAAGGATATCCTCACGGCTCATGAACAGACGCCACAGGAGCCCGCTGCGTGCATTTTCAATCATTACCACGATCGGCCCCTGGTCGATTGCGATATAAGAGTCAGCGAACCATGGCTTGTCCAGGCAGAAGGCGTCGTGGAAACCGTATTCTCCCCACAGCCTGTCGCCAAGGACATAATAGAAATGCCGCATGGCCTTCAGGCTCTCTTCTGGCAGATAGGGATAGGACGATACCGCCGCCGTAGGCGCTATGGTGCCCCGGTCGTTGGATGGCGCACAGGCCGAATACCCACCGGGGATATCGCAGGCCGTGAGCCCCCAGCTGTCCGAGGAATAACCGGCGTGGCCCTTGGGGTTCGAGACGCAGTACTCATAGTTGCGGCGGGCGTGCGCCACGTTCTGCGCCCAGTAGTCGGCATACTTGTCCTTCAGCCCGCGCGGATCGAGGCCCATGAACGAATAATGGGTGAAGAAGAGCGGTCCGTCCGTGCCCGGGCGCATCTTGCCGCCGCTCGCCCAGCCCTGGTGATATACCTCCGGCTTGACGGGATGGGTGGGTGAGGACGCGGCGAGCACATACACCATCAGGCCTTCGTTCCAGCCCGTGATCTGCATGTTCATGGCCCAGCCCTTGTTCGGAGACCAGTGCCAGTAGAGCACGTTCCGGCCCTGGGTATACCAGTCCCACTCCACGCCGCGCCAGACCGTCTCGACGCCCTCGCGGATGTCCGCTTCGGCCGGGGCGTCGAAATACTGCGCGGCTGTCAGCAGGCCCTGGACCAGGAAGGCCGTTTCCACAAGGTCGCCCCCGTCGTCGTTGGCGCTGAAGGGGAAGGCCTTTCCGGTGCTTCCGTCGATCCAGTGAGAGTAAGCCCCGTGGAAGCGCTCTGCCTTGTCCAGCAGGAACGAGAGTATGGTGCGCATGCGCGCCGCCGCCTCGTCGCGGGTCACGAATCCGCGCTCCACGGCAACCGGGAGCGTCATGATGCCGAATCCGCTGCCACCGCAGGCCACGGTGTTGCCGGAGCCCAGCCGCTCGCGCGCCAGCCCGCAGTCGGGGTGCGCATAGTCCCAGAAATACTTGAAGGTCTGCCGCTGGATGAGCGTCAGCAGCTCTTCGTCCGCGATGCGGGGGAACTTGTCGGACTGGTCGTAAGCGGTTGTGAACGAGAAGGAAAAGTCGTTCAGGAGTTCGATGCCGAAAGCGGGGCCGGCATTGATCCGGACCTGATATTTGGTGCCTGCGGAGAGCGTGCCCTCGGGCGTCAGCAACACCACGTTTCCGGAGCTTCCCTGCCGCTGGAGCAGGTTTCCTCCGGTAAAAGAGACACACGACGCGGCGCCCTCCTTTTCAGGAGACACCGCGCCAGTGAACTCGATACTGATTTCTACCTTATCCGCCGGAACGTCCAGCACCGTACCGGCGTCGATTACCTTCTTGCCGGACACATCGACAGTAACGATGAAGCCCTTCTGCAACTCCTCCGGCTTGTCGGCGGGGTTGCAGGCAAGGGCCAGCGAAGCGGCTGCGCAGAGCGCCGCGGCAAGAAGGAACCGTGCCATAAAAAACTACTTTGCAGCTGCTGCGACCGCGGCGGCGAGCTCCTGGGCGCGCAGGGTGGAGAGTTCGGTTGCGGAAAGAACCCTGTTGTAGATACGGATCTCGTCGATGGAGCCGGCGAAGTAGGACTGCCAATCCTGGGTGGACTGACCCTCGATGAAGGTGGACCAGCCACCGACATACATGGCGTTGCAGCTGGCGGTCACGAGGTTGCTGACGACGATCTTGGGATCGAAGGAAGCCTCTTTGACCTGGATGCCGTCAACGTACAGGCCCCATGTTCCGGAAGCGGAATCATAGGTGAATGCGAACTGGAACCACTTGCCATACTTTGCGAATGCGGGATCCCAGGTGTCGAGCCAGAGGTTCTGCTCAACGCCCTCGGCGTCGTGGAAGACCATGCGGCCGTTGACCTGCTGGGTCTTCACGCCCTCGTCGTTGGTGCCGCTGTTGTCGAAATAGGCGATGAATGCAGGCCAGTCGATTCCGGAACCGTTGATGGACATGATGGCGCCCTTGGAGCAAGCCTCGTTAAGCTTTACCCAGCAGCTGAAAGTCATGCTCTGGAGGTTCTTGAATGCATTGGCTGAGGCCATGTTGAACTTCAGGTAAGCCTGCTTCATATTATCTCCGGTGGTGTTGACGAAGCCCTGTCCGAGAATGCCCTCGCCAAAGGAGGCGCTACCCTTGCTCTCGGCGAAAGAGATGCCCTCGCCGACGGAAACAGCCTTCTCAGTAGACTCCAGAGGCATGTATACCACCAGGTTCTCGGCGGCTACGGTCACCAGGGTTTTACCGGGATCTTCTTCGGGTTTGTCCTGCGGGTCACAGGCTACGCAGCATGCTGCTGCAATGAATGCGAAAAGTACAAAAGTCTTTTTCATGTTGTTGATGATTTAGAAAAATATGAATGATACTTGCTATCAATATGTGTACCCTGGCGTCTGCGGCAGGTTGGGATTCAGCTGCCTTTCGGCCGAAGGGATGGGGAAAAGTTCGTTCTTCCCGGCTTTGAAGCCCTTTGGACCGAGGACCTGGGCGGCCTTGCCGGTGCGCACCAGGTCGAAGAAACGGTTCTCCTCCATGGCCAGCTCAGCGCGGCGCTCGTCGTAGATATTGTCGAGCGTCGCGGTGGTTGCGGCAAGTCCGGCGCGGTTGCGGACCTCGTTCAGTGCCGTCTCCGCGGTGTATCCCGACTCGGACGTAATGGCTGCGCCGTTGGCCATGGCCTCGGCGTATATGAGCAGGATCTCGGCATAGCGGATGAGACGCATGTTGTGGTCCAGGCCGTAGCCGTTGTAGGAACGCTTGCTGAGGGAAGACGGGGTGTAAACCTTGCCGTTGTAGTAAAGGTTGATGGGCGCGCCGTTGATTACGGATGTCGTGATCAGATCGCCCTCGGGCGTGGTTTTGCCCACCTCCAGCAGGGTGGCCTGCTTGCGGATCGCGTCGCCCCTGGAATCCAGGAAGTCGATCAGCTTCTGGCTGGGCACGTTGTAACCCCAGCCCTGAAGCGGTTCCTTTCCGCCGCGCGGCCCCTGGATGAAGGCATAATAGTTCACGGGCAGAGGGTCCGAAGTCTGGTCCATGTCGGAGCTCTGCACCTCCATGAGGGATTCGCTGCCGTTCTCGTATTCCACGGAGAAAGCGTCGCGAAAACGGGACAGGAGGGCGAATTTGCCGCTCGCGATGATGGCGTCGGCCTGCTTTGCGGCCTCGTTCCAGTCTTTCCTGTACATGGCGACCTTGGCCTTGAGAGCCATGGCCGTGTACTTGGTGTATCTGCCGGGATAGCCGGCGGAATAGGATCCGGGAACGATGCCGATTGCGGCGTCAAGGTCTTCGTAGATGAAGCTGTACAGCTGTTCGGCCGTGGAGACCGGCAGGGACGCCAGCTCGTTTGCCGTCATGGTCTTGTCGATCTTGGGCACGGTGCCGAAGAGGCGCACCAGGTTGAAGTAGGCGTAGGCGCGGATGATCTTGGCCTCGCCGCGGCACTGCTCCACCTGCAGCAGGCCGTCTTCGGACGTGATGGCGGCCTTGAACTTGTCCATGGACTCGACCGCATAATTGGCGGCGGACACGATGTCGTAGAAATAGTTCCACATGGCGTCCACGTTGTTGTTGTCGGGGCCGTAGGTGAACTTGTCTAGCTCTGCCACGGTCGGTCCGTCGGTGGCGTCGGAGCCCTTGTCGGCGTCGTCGGAGACTATCTCCATCACGCTCACGTAGCTCTGTGCCTGGCCTTCGTTGAGGCGCATGGAGGCATACGCGGCGCTGACCGGCAGGAAGATGTTCTCGGGCTTGGAATAGTCCGTACCGCTGGAGGGCATGGAACCCTCGCTCCTGATGTTCAGGAAGTCGGAGCAGGAGGCGCAGACGGCGGCTGTCAGAATTAAGAAGATGTATTTTGCTTTCATGATCCGGTCCTCCTTAGAAATTGATGTTGGCGCCTATGGAGTAGATGGCCTGCATGGGATAAACCGACGAGCCGTCTATTCCGGTAGTGATGGGGGATCCGCCGATTTCGGTGGTGAAACCGTTGTAGCCGAAGAGGCTGAGCGGCCTCTGGGCGGAAATGTAAGCCCTTATCCTTCCGTCCTTTATCACGTTGCGGAAGGTGTATCCGAGCTGCACGTTCTGGATGCGGAACATGGAGCCGTCCTCAACGAAGAAGCTGTTGCTCTGCGCCATCAGGGACTCCCTGAGGGCCGACGGGCCGGGATAGGTATCGGAAGGCCTGTCGGGGCGCCAGCAGTTCTGGTAGAAGTCGAGGTCGTAGTTGCCGTCGGCGAAGACCTGCTTGTTGAGCCTCTTGGCGTTGAATATCTTGTTGCCGATGTTGGCGTTCAGCACCATGGAGAAGTCCCAGCCCTTCCACTCGGCCCCTATGTTGAAGCCCAGCATGAGCCAGGGCAGCGGCGAGCCCAGGTAGGTGCGGTCGGCCTCGGTAATCTTGCCGTCGGGCGAGCCGTCTTCGTTGCCGGCGATATCCTTGTACATGAAGTATCCGCCTGCGGCAGCGGCCTGATATACGGGATTCGACGGGTCGATTTCGCGGGCCATCGCGGCGATGTCGTTCGCGAAGACGCCCTCGACCTGATAGCCCCAGAAGGCGCCGATAGGATATCCGACCTGCGTCATGGTGGCGTAGGCGCCGTTGTAGAGGCCTCCGGGGATGTTGTCGCGGTCCTTGAGCTCCAGCACCTTGTTCTGGTTCACGGTGGCGTTCATGCCCACGTTGTAGGAGAGTCCGGAGGCTAGCTTGTCGGCCCACTTGAGCGACAGCTCGACTCCCTGGTTGAGTACCTTGCCGTTGTTGGCCAGCAGCGTGGCAACGCCGCCGCCGGTGGCGATGGGGGCGTAGAACACCACGTTGTCGGTCACCCTGCGGTAGAGGTCGAGTTCGCCGGACAGGCGGTTCTCGAACATGGAGAAGTCGGCGCCGACGTTCCACTCGGTCACCACCTCCCAGCTCAGGTAGTTCTGGTACACCGTCTGGGCCCCCACGCCGTCGTAGAGTGTGTCGCCGAAGACCGCTGACGTGCCGACGCCCGGCGTGGCGGAGATACTCATGTCGTTGGCGGGCACGTTGTCGTTACCAAGCATGCCCCAGCTGGCGCGCAGCTTGAGGAAATCCAGGTTGGGGATGCCCTTCATGAAGTCCTCGTCGGAGATGTTCCATCCAAGGCCCACCGAAGGGAAGAAGCCCCATTTCTGCTGATATTTGGAGCTGCCGTCGGCGCGGAAGGTCAGGGTCGCAAGATACTTTTCGTTGTAGTTGTACGTGCCCCTGGCGAAGAAGGAAAGGCCGTTGTAGCGGACTGCGCCGTCGCTCACCGTCTGGTTCTTGTAGGAGCCGTTGCGCAGATAGCGGGCCTGGGCGTCATAGTCGGGCACGTTGCGCACCACGCCGGTCATGGATCCGGCGTACTGCATCCTGGTGGACTGTCCCAGCATGGCGGAGAAGGCGTGCGCCCCGACGCGGTCGTTGTAGGTGAGCGTGTTGTCCAGGATCTGGTAGGTGCCGTATCCGTACGTCTTGGACAGACTGGACACCGACGTTCCCTGGGAGCCTCCCACGAAATGCTCGGGAGTATAGGACTCGGCGTCGTAGAAGTAGAGGTCAAGGTTGTAGGAGGTCTTGAACTTCAGCTTCTCCGGGATGATTGTTGCCTCGGCGTATGCGGAGAACACGGTCTTGTATCCGGTTTCCCAGCTGTTGGTATAATAGGCCGCGGCGGCGGGATTGCCGTAGGCGTTGCCGTAACCGTAAAGCTGGGGGGAATCGAACTTCTGCGGGTAGGCGTCCGTGTTGGCGTCGTTGTACACCCCGTAAACGGGAGGATTCACGAAGGCCTGGTAGAACACGCCGGAGTTGGCGTTGCGCTTGTCGTTGCTCGACACCACCGTGTTGAATCCCATCTTGAGCCATGAGGCCATGGTCTGGTCGAGCCGGGCGCGGAAGTTCAGACGGTTGTAGTCGTTCTTGCAGTAGTTCATGATGCCGTCCTGGTAGAAGTAGCTCAGACCCACGGAGTAGTTGGTCTTGTCCGTACCGCCGGAGAGATCCACCGAATGCGAATGGGTCATGGCGTTGTGTACCAGCTCTTTGTACCAGTCGGTGCTGGCCTTGTAGTCGGCGGCGTTCCTGGGGGACTCGGGGTTAGCCAGGTTGTAGAGCTCGACGTACTGCTGCGTATTAGCCATCTTCATGATGTTGGTGGGCACCTGCAGGCCGGCGTAGCCCTCGTAGGCAACGCGCACGCGGCCCGTTTCGCCCTTGCGGGTGGTGACGATGATGACGCCGTTGGCGGCGCGAACGCCGTAGATGGCAGCCGCCGATGCATCCTTGAGCACCGTCAGGGACTCGATGTCGTTGGACGACAGGAAGTCGATGTTGTCCATGAAGGCGCCGTCAACCACATAAAGCGGGTTGGCGTAATCGCCGATGGAGCCCACGCCGCGGACCTTCACCGAAGGGCCTGCGCCCGGGGCGCCGCTCTGGGTGATCTGCACGCCGCTGACCATGCCCTGAAGGGCCGACATGGGGTTGGCGGCTGTCTGCTTGGCCAGCTCGTCGCCCTTTACGTTAACGATAGGGGCGGTGAGGTCCTTGGCCTTCTGGGTGCCGTAGCCCACGACCACCACTTCCTCCAGGAAGTTGGCGTCTTCCTTAAGGGTGATGACGGAAGGCACCGCCGAAGCGGCGAAGCTCTGGACGGCATAGCCCATGCAGCTGATCTCCACCTGCGCATCCGGCCCGGAAACCGTCAGGAGATAGTCTCCGTCGAGTCCCGTGGTCGTGCCGTTGGACGTGCCGGTCTCCATCACCGTGGCTCCGATTACCGGCCCCAGCTCGTCCACGACCACGCCCTTTATCTGATAGGCCTGACCGTGGGCGGCGAAGGTCGCCACAAGCAATAGGATTAGTGTCAGAATCTTTTTCATTATGGTGTTGTTTGATAGTAAAATCCAAGTTTCTCCAGACCCTGGCTTATCTCCGGGGCCGACATGAACAGCCGCCAGAGCAGGCCGCTGCGGTAATTCTCTATCATCACGGCTTCCGGGCCCTGGTCTATCGCCAGGTAATGGTCAACCACGGCCGGCTCGCGGGAAGGATTGTAAGCGTCGTAGAAGCCGTAGGGGCCGAACATCTCCGTATCGTAATAGAGATGGCGGATGACCTCCATCGATTCCTCCGGCGTATAGACTATGGAACTCACGGCCGCCGTCGGTGACACGGTGCCGTTCTCGTCGGCGGTTCCGGGATGGTGCGAACTGTAGCCCACGTCCGGGTCGTCGGAAGAGGTGAATCCCCACAGGTCGGCGCCGTAGCCCTTGTGCCCCCGTGGATTGTCGATGGCGTAGGCGCGATGGATGAGCGTGTGCGCCTTGTTACGTTCGAAATAATCGGTAAAACCGTCGTTCAGGCCGCGCGGGTCGAGCCCCAGCCACGAATAGTGGCAGAAGAACAGAGGGCCGCCGTACTCCATGCCAAGGGGGAGCTTGATGCCGTAGTACTCCTTGCCGTTGTAGTAATAGGTCGAGGTCTTGTAGGAGGCCTCGTAGCATTCGCGGGATATGGGATAAGTGGGCGAGGACGCCGCCAGCACGTAAGTTATCAGCGTTTCGTCGAAGCCGCTGATGCGGTGGTTCATCTTCCACCCGTAATTCTTTGACCAGTGCCAGTACAGGGAGTCGGTACCGCGCGTGTACCACGACCACTCCACGTCGCGCCAGAGTTTGTCGCAGCGGGCGGCGAGGGCTTCGTCCTTGCCCTGCAGCCACTGGCGGGCGGCAAGCAGGCCCTGCACCATGAACGCCGTCTCCACCAGGTCGCCGCCGTCGTCATACTTGCTGAAGCTGAAGGTCTGCCCCGAATCGGCGTCGTACCAGTGCGCCCAAGCGCCGTGGAAGCGCTCGAGCCGCTCGAGGGTGGCGACCATGCGCCCCACGCGCTCCACACCCTCCGCCATCGGGAAGTAGTCCCGCTCGGCGCCGGCTATCACGGCCATCATGCCGAATCCGGAGCCGCCAATGGTGACGATGTTGCCGTTCCGGTCGTTGTTCCGCTCTCGCGCGAGGCCGGTGGCCGGGTCGGCAAAGTCGGTGAAATACTTGACCGTGTACCGCTCCACAGTGTCCAGCAGCGCCTCGTCGGACATATGCCTTGCCGGCCGGGGCCCGCAGGACACCAGCACCGCCAGCAGCATTACAGCATACGTTTTTCTCTTCATCCTGATTCTCAATGTCTTACTTTTCGACCTCTGGGAAAATCTCCCGGACGTGCTAGTCTAAGTAGCTGAAGGAGGCTTCGTTAACTTTATCGGAGGCGCCGCCGATGAAGACCTTGAACTCGCCGCTCTCGGGGCCCCAGGTCATGTCGGCGCGGTAGAACGAGAGCGTAGCGGCGTCGATGTCGAAGACCACCTCCCGGGACTCGCCGGGAGCGAGGCGGACGCGCTCGAAGCCCTTGAGTTGCTTGACGGGGCGCGTTACGCTGCCCACGAGATCGCGGATGTACATCTGCACCGTCTCGGTTCCCTCAACCTCACCGGTGTTGGTGACCGTCACGCTGGCGGTGATGCCGCCTTCGCCGCTGAACGACGCCGCCGAGAGCTCCACCGGCGAATACTCGAAGCTGGTGTAGCTCAAGCCGTGCCCGAATGCGAACAGCGGTTCGTTGGGCACGTCCAGGTAACGGGATTCGTATTTGGCCTCCGGGTGCACGTAGGGGCGTCCGGTGTTCTTGGCGTAATGGTAGATGGGCACCTGACCCAGGTTGCGGGGGAAGGTGACTGAGAGCTTGCCGCTGGGGTTCACGTCGCCGAAGAGCACGTCGGCCACGGCATATCCGCCCATGGTTCCGGGGAACCAGGCCTCCAGCATCGCGCCGGCGTAAGGCAGGTCTTCCGACAGGTCAAGCGGGCGTCCGTTCAGCAGAACCACGGCCACGGGCTTGCCGGTGGCGGCAAGTTTCTGCAGAAGCTCGCTCTGCACCCCAGGGATGCGGATGTCGGAGCGGCTTGCGGCCTCCCCGCTCCACTGGCAGTCCTCGCCTATCACGAGCACCACCTTGGATGCGCCGTATGCGGCGGTGAGGGCCCTGCTGAAGCCGCTGCGGTCTTCGCCCATTTCCTTGCAGCCCTCGGCATAGACGACATTGCCGGGGCCGGCGGCCTCACGTATGGCGTCCAGGATGCTGGCCGGCACGCTCTGAACCTCGCCCGCGCCCCTCCAGGAGCCGAGCAGGTCGTCCTTCGAATCAGCCAGGGCGCCGATGACAGCGATTTTCTCGCCCTTGCGCAGCGGCAGGGTGCCGTCGTTGCTGAGCAGGACCATGCTCTCCGCCGCAAGGCTGCGGGCGAAGGCCTTGTTCTCCTCCGTCAGCGTCTCGGTGGCCTCGCGCTCGGGACTGCAGTACTTGTACGGATCGTCGAAGAGGCCCAGGGCGGCCTTGACGTTGAGGACGCGGCGCACCGACTCGTCCAGCGTGTGCCTGCTCACCTTTCCGCTCTGCACAAGGTCCTTGAGATAATTGAAATACGATGCGCTCTGCATGTCCATGTCCATGCCGGCGTTGATGGCCAGGCGGCCTGCGTCGGCCTCGTCGGCTGCATATCCGTGGCAGACCATCTCGTTGATGCCGGTGTAGTCGGAAACCACGAAGCCCTTGAATCCCCACTCGTCGCGCAGCACGTCCTTGAGCAGGAAGGAGTTGGCCGTTGCCGGCACGCCGTCGAGCTCGTTGAAAGACGCCATCACGCTGAGCGCGCCGGCTTCGACCGCGGCCTTGTACGGCGGCAGGTAAAACTCACGCAGCCAGCGCTCGGACATGTCAACGGTGTTGTAGTCGCGGCCCGCCTGCGGAGCGCCGTAGGCGGCGTAATGCTTGACGCAGGCCAGCAGCGTGGCGGGGTCGGAAAGGTCTTCGCCCTGATAGCCGCGGGTCATGGCCGCGGAGATTGCGCTGCCAAGGAAGGGATCCTCCCCTGCGCCCTCGGAAATGCGGCCCCAGCGGGGTTCCACGGAGATGTCGCACATGGGCGAGAAGGTCCAGTGGAGGCCGGCGGCCGTAGCTTCGCGCGCGGCTATGCGGGACGCCTCCTCGATGGCCTGAGGGTCCCAGGACGACGAAAGGCCGAGGTTGATGGGGAATATGGTCCGGAAGCCGTGGATTACGTCGTAGCCGAAGAGCAGGGGGATACCCAGCCTGGTTTCGTTGACGGCAATTTCCTGCATCTTGCGGGTGTAATCCGCAGTGTAGGCATTGAAGATGTTGCCGCAGCGGCCGGCGCGGATGTCGTCGATGTAGCCCTGGCGCATCGAGGGGCCGGTGACGGTCCAGTCGCTCGTGAACAGGACCAGCTGGCCGACTTTCTCGTCGAGGGTCATGCGCTTCATGAGCTTGTCCACGCGGGGATCGTTCAGGCTGCCGGCCTCCTGCGTGCGCGCGCACGCGGCAAAAACAACGGCTGTAACGACTAACAGAAAAAGGCTTCGTTTCATGGTAAATGTTTATAAATCAACGCTGAAAACCGCATCCACAAAATGCGGGCTGAGGCCGTCGGGCGCTCCGAAATTGTAGTAATATCTCACGCCGACGCGTGTCTCGTAAGGAATCCACAGGAAGTTGCCCAGCACCACGCTGAGGTCGAAACCCGTGCATCCGAGGTGCTTGCTGTCGGCCTCCGGGGCGCCGCCCATGAAGGAGTAATCGCCGTGAAGTATGCATTCCAGGTTCTTGACGTAGGCGACAGGCCCGAGTCCGGACCAGTCCAGCGGGGCGAATGGAATGGCATAGTCGGCGGTAAAATGCGTCTGGACCGGATACGCCGCCACCTGGGAGGCCAGGGTCGTGTATTCCGCCATACCGCGCGGCATCACGGAGGCGTATCGCTCGCCGAATACGCCGCGCCCCACGGGCATCTGCAGCATGGCCGACAGGCGAAGGCCCTGGGTTTCGGCGAGGCCCGGCAGATAGCCGTAGGAATACAGGTAGGCGTTCGGGGAGAATATGCTGGTTCCGCCGGGGCGCCCGCTCCAACCCGTTTCAAGGCCTATTCCCAGCTTGGGATAGAGGCACGAGGCGGGCGTGGCCTGCATCACGTACCCGCGCAGCGACGCCGACATCCTGTTCATAATCGCCGACGAGCCACGGGTGACCATGCTGTTGGAGGCATTCCAGCGCAGCTGCGGCACCACGCCGCGATACCAGCCTCCGGAGGAGAAGCTGAGCGGCATGTACACCAGCAGCGAAGTGTTCACCGAGGGCACGCCTTCGAGCTTGTCGCGCCCGAGTGAGATCTTGGAATCGAAGTCGGAAAAACGATGCTCGATGTAGTACAGGGAAGGCGGCTCGCTGTTCACCGTCACCCCGGCTTCGATCACCGGCATGAGCCCGCGGTAGGTGAATTTGGTGGCGAAGGTATGCGTCAGGCGCTTGTCGGCGAAACCAAGGCAGTAGCCGGCGGTGCCGTCGAGAGTGCCGAGGTCGTTCTGGAAGAAAGCGGTGGCGCCAAGTCCGGCGGAACTCGTCACCGACTCGAAGCTGGCGTCCGCGACGGCGTCGTAATCGAGGTAGATGGGAGCCCACGAATGCAGGCGGAAGGCGTTCGCCAGCCTGCTGTATCGCTTGGGCTCCGAGAACGTCACCGGCGTGCGTCCGGGGATGCCGGGCCCTCCCTCCGCAAGCTCGCGGTCGAATTCGTAACGGTGCGCCACGTCGAAGCGGGCCGGCGCTGGAGCGGGCAGTGAATCCACCGGCGTGGCGCATACAAAGCGCCCGCCGGCCGTCAGCGCCGAATACAGCAGCTCGCTGCCGTCGGGCCTGAAGATGAACGACGACGCCCCCTGCTCGCAGTTGCTCACCTGCCAGGACACCCCTGATGCCGGATCAAGCGCATAAAGCTCGTCGACACCGGTAAGGTCGGAGTTGAAATACAGGAGCCCGTCGCGCACGAAGAGGCCCTTGACCACGTTGTAGCCGCACTCCAGCACCCGGCGGAAGCCGCCGCTCACGTCGTAGACGCCCTGCCCTTCGTCGGTGATGGCGCAGGCATACAGGTTGTCGCCTATCCATTCAGACTCAACCAGCTGCATGCCGGCGGGGGCGTCGTAGCGGGCCAGTTCCTCGCCGTTGACGGCGTCCACCACAAGCAGCGCGGAGCCGCCCATGGCGGGATATTCGGTCACCGAAAGCCGCAGGCCGTCGGGCGACGGCGACGGATTGTACCAGCGGGTGCCTTTCCGGATGCGGTTTGCGACGCCGTCGGCGTTCGTCCACCAGACCTCCGAATAAGACTTCATCTCCCAGCGGGGGTCGCGCACGATTTCGCTCCAGTAGAGGCGTTCGAGGGCCTCCGACGCCTTGAGGCGGGAGGTGCTGTAGGAGAACGTCCGTATCGACTTCGCCCTGCCGGTGGAGTCGATGCGCACTATGTGCGGCGTGCGGGTGAGCCCTTCGCTCACGCTGTACAGTTCGCCGCCCAGGAAGCAGCCGCCGAAGAATTCCACGTAGCGCCGCTCCGCCGGCGTGATGCGGTGCGAGGGCATGAACGGCCCGCGTGCGGCCTCGTCGCGGCTCCAGCGGGTCTGCAGGGTGTCGCAGATCTCGGAGAAGGCGTCGCGGAAGTTCTTTCCCGACACTTCCTTCACCGCCTTGTGATGATTGAAGAGCGGGAAGGGCCAGCGGCGGCGGAAGAGACGGCCGTAGTAGAATCCGGTGAAATCCGGCACGTCGTACACGCTGCGTATGCCCGCCGCGGTGATGTATCCGATGGTGTAGTAATCGGGGGTGTAGTACTTGAGGGAACCGTAGCGCCAGCGCCACCAGTCGCGGAAATCGCCCTCCCGGAACGCGGCGCGGTAGTACTCCAGGAATGCGGAATTGCGCCCGCGCCCGGAAGGCGTGAGCTCGGTTTCCGCGGCCACGGCGTCGCCCTCGAAGAAGGAGGGTCCGCCATACAGCACGTCCATGGCCCCGGCGAAAAGCTGGCCCGCCACGTATCCGCCGATGCGGTATTTGCCGTCGTTGCCGTACTGCATCTGGGCCACGTGGCGCGACTCGTGGGTTACGAGATGCTGTATCCACGGACTCGGGAGCGGGGCGGAGAAATCGGGCGTGGTGAACAGCTCCATTCGGCTGGGGGTCCAGGTGACCATGCCGTTGGCCTGCGCCGTCCATGGGTGCAGGACCACGGGGAGCCGCTTGCGGTAGCTCTGGTTGGGATAATAGCCTGCAGTGGCGCCCACGGGGATTTTCACCCGTTCGAGGGCGGCGGCGTACTCTTTTGCCAGGGAGTCCAGGCCGACAGGATAGATTACCCGGTAGTCGCGGGTGTCGATCTTATACCAGCGCACCGACGCCGGCTCGTTGCCCGACAGATAGAACTGGGCGGCGGCCGGAATTGCCGGCAGCAGGGCTGCCAGCACAAGCGGGAGCAGGCGTCGGAGCATGACCGGTTAAAGCTTGCGGGCGCCGTCGGAAATCACCACGTCGTAGACCTTGAGGTCGTGGCCGAAACGCTCGCGGAAGCGCTCCTTCGCGGTGACGATGAAGCCCTCGTAAAGGTCTTCGCGAACCAGGTTGATGGTGCAGCCGCCGAAGCCGCCGCCCATGACGCGGGCACCGGTGACGTCCATCTTGCGCGCAAGGCGTGCGAGGAAGTCGAGTTCGGGGCAGCTGACCTCGTAGAGGCGGCTCAGGCCGAAGTGGGTCTGGTACATCATTTCGCCCACGGTCTCGTAGTCGCCGCGCTCGAGGGCGTCGCACACGTCGAGCACGCGTTGAACCTCGCCGATAACGTATTCCGCGCGGATGAAGTCCTCCTCGCTGATCTCGGTGCGGACTTCGTCGAGCCACACGCGCTTGCAGTCGGAGAGGAAGTCAACCTCGGGATGGTTCTTCTTGATGGCGGCCGCGGCCCTTTCGCAGGACTGGCGGCGGAAGTTGTACGCCGAGCTGGCGAGCTCGTGCTTCACGCAGGTGTCGAGCAGCACCAGCTTGTATCCCTTGGGATTGAAGGGGAAATACTGGTACTCGAGGGTCTTGCAGTTGAGGCGGATGAGCTGGCCCTCCTTGCCGAAGCAGGAGGCGAACTGGTCCATGATGCCGCACTTGACTCCGCAGTAGTTGTGCTCGGTGCTCTGGCCTATGCGGGCCAGTTCGAACTTGTTGAGGCCGTTGCCGTTCATGTCGTTGACGGCGAAGGCGAAGCAGCTTTCGAGGGCCGCCGAGGAGCTCAGGCCCGCGCCCAGGGGCACGTCTCCGGCGAACACGGCGTCGAATCCCTTCACCTTGCCTCCGCGTTTGATGGTCTCGCGGCACACGCCGAATATGTAGCACGCCCACTGCTCCGCAGGCTTGTCGGCCTCTTCCAGACCGAACTCAGCGGTGGCGTCGTAGTCGAGCGAGTACAGGCGCACCCTGTCGGTGCCGTTGGGCTTGATTTCGGCCATGATGCCCTTGTCGATGGCTCCGGGGAACACGTATCCGCCGTTGTAGTCGGTGTGCTCGCCGATGAGGTTGATGCGGCCTGCCGCGGCATAGAAGACTCCTCCTTCGCCGTAGAGTTCGGCAAACTTGGCATGTATCCTTTCTTTCATGTGGTTGTGGTTATTATACGTTAAATAGAAAATGCATGATGTCGCCGTCCTGGACCACGTAGTCCTTGCCTTCCACGCCCATCTTGCCGGCGGCTCGGACGGCGGACTCGCTCTTGTACTGTACGAAGTCCTCGTACTTGATCACCTCGGCGCGGATGAATCCCTTCTCGAAGTCGGTGTGGATGACGCCCGCGGCCTTTGGTGCCTTGTCGCCCGCGTGGATGGTCCACGCGCGGCACTCGTCGGCGCCGGCGGTGAAGAAGGTGCGCAGGCCAAGGAGTTTGTAGGCCTCCTGGATGAGGCGCACCACGCCCGACTCCTCCAGGCCCATCTCCTCCAGGAACATCTGCCTGTCGTCGTAGTCCTCCATCTCGGCGATCTCGGACTCGGTGCGGGCGGAGATGATGAGAATGCCGGCGTTCTCGTCCTTGACCGCAGCCTTGACAGCCTCGACGTAAGCGTTGCCGGTCGCTGCGGAGGCGTCGTCGACGTTGCACACGTAAAGCACGGGCTTATTGGTGAGAAGGAAGAGGTCGTGCGCGAGGCGTTCCTCCTCTTCGTTCACGAGCGCCACGGTGCGGCACGAGAGGCCCTGCTGGAGCGCCTCCTTGTAGCGGGTGAGGAGGGCGGCGAGCTTCCTGGAGTCCTTGTCGCCGGCCTGCGCCGCCTTGATGCACTTGGACAGGCGCGCCTCAACGGTCTCGAGGTCCTTTATCTGGAGTTCCGTGTCCACCACCTCCTTGTCGCGCACGGGGTCGACGGAGCCGTCCACGTGCACCACGTTGCCGTCGTCGAAGCAGCGGAGCACGTGAAGGATGGCGTCGCACTCGCGTATGTTGGCGAGGAACTGGTTGCCCAGGCCTTCGCCGCGGCTGGCGCCCTTCACAAGGCCTGCGATGTCGACTATGTCGACGGTGGCGGGGATGGTACGCTGGGGGTGGCAGATATCGGTGAGAACCTCAAGGCGCCTGTCGGGCACGTTGGTGGAGCCGAGGTTGGGTTCGATGGTACAGAAGGGGAAGTTGGCGCTCTGGGCCTTGCCGCTGCTCACGCAGTTGAACAACGTGGACTTTCCCACGTTCGGCAGACCCACTATTCCGCATTTAAGAGACATGTTGGCGTTGGTTTATTCTTACAAATATAATAAATTTTCAGGACTATCGGATAGTGGTCGCTGACGCCGCCGTTCCAGCGGGGGCCGACGAAGGCGCGGCGCGGCTTGAGGCCGCCGAAACTCCGGTCCCGCTCGGTCAGGCACGGGTCGGCGAAGACGGTCTCCCGCACCTCGATCGCACCGCGGGCAAAGTGGCCGTCGATCTTCTCCCACGCGCCGTTGTACTTGATGGTTCCGGGGCTGCCGTCATGCCATACGTCGTCGTTGAAATCCCCCACCGCCAGGATCCGGCGCGAGCCCAAAGAATCCATGACCTCCGTCATCCGCCGCATCGCGATGGCGCGCCGGAGTTCAGAATCCGCCCCGACCTTCGACGGGTGGTGGTTTACCAGGATTGCGAGCGAGTCGAACTCCGCCAGCAGTATGTCGCGGGTGGGCATCACGGCCCCCGCGCTGTCGAGCAGCGGTTTCCGGGCGGCTCCCAGTAGGCGCATGGTGCCGCACCGGTACAGCAGCGCGCAGTCGATCCCGCGGCGGTCCGGCGACTCGTAGTGAACGATGCCGTAATCTAGCTTGCGGAGCGGCGTGTCGCGTATCAGCCGCTCCAGCACGAAGCGGTCGCCGACCTCCATCAGCGCCACCGCGTCGGGCAACCGCCCCTCCCGCTCCGCTATGAGCAGCAGGGTCTTCGCAATGGCATTGCACTTGGTATAAAAGCGCTTACGGGTGTATCTCCCGGTAGTGTCCGTACGGTAATCCAGAAAGTTCTCCACGTTCCAGCTCACCACCAGCAGGCTGTCAGATTTTGACTGCGCCGCTTCGGCCAACACCCACGGCGCCGCCCGCTGCAACATCAGCAGCAAAAGGATAATTCTCACTGTGTAATGACGGAAATCAGAGCGCGGCGATTGCGTCTGCGGACAGGCCTGTCGCCCGGCTGATAGTCTCAACAGGAACACCTAGATTCTTAAGCTCTCCGGCCGTCTTTATCTTCTCCTCCTCTCTGCCTTCCTCTCTGCCTTTTGTCAAGCCCTGCTCGATTCCCTTGGCAAGACCTTTCTCAAGGCCTTCCGCAAAGATTTCCTGGCGGTCCTCGTCGGTAAGATATGAACGCAATTCGTTGTCGAACATAGAGCGAAAGTATTGAAGTCTGTCTTTATCCGGCATCGGAGACTGCAGGCTCGACTCGAATATCGGGTCGTACTTCTGGCCATACAACTCCGGCTTACTGGCAAAATTACGCATATTTTGCAGAATATCAAACCAAACCTCAACCGGCGTCAACGATTTGCCCGGCCGCTGCATTTCCACGATAATCTTCCTGCCGTCTTCGGTGTGGCACAGGACATCCATGATGACCTTCTTGTCGTCGCCCTTCCACAGGTCGATTTCGTTGGGGTCGTAGTCGATATGGACAATCTTCTCCGGCAGGATGTCGTTTAGGAGCAGCATGAGGTTCTGCTCGTTGTGCCCGAATACGTGCTTGAAGGCCCAGTCGCTCAACAGGTCAAGGTATGTGCTGGTAGCGATCCTGATGATGAGGTCTTCTTTCTCCTCTGGTGAAAGCTTGCGATAGCGGTCGTATTCGTTGACGATGGCTTCGTACTGAGCGAATTGCTCGGAAGTAAGTTTTGAATTCATAGTTTACGGTCATTTGGTTTCCACAAAACTAAACAGAAAATCCGCACCGGGCAAGGGCCAGATGCAGATTTTGCTGATTATTATAGAAATTGCGGATTCTTTCGGCTACAGGTTCTTTTGCTTGTAGCCTTTGGGGATTTCGAATACCGAGGCGTCGATGGACTTGGGCTGTTTCAGCTCGATAAGGGTCGTTTCGGACTTGGGCCTGTCGATGTTGTACTGAATGGGGATTCCCTTCCAGACCCAGGAGATCATTGTTGCGGTGTGCAGCACCTGCTTCACGTGCTCCTCCCATTTGACGCACTTGCGGCCGCCTATCGTCTCCTCGCCGAGAACCTTCGCCTTGCGGGCCTTAGCCTGCTGCTCCGGCATGTCAAGATAATTGACGTCCTGGCGCTTCATCACGGTCACAGCCTGGCGGGTGTTGTCAATCATATAAGAATTCCCGTCTTCAAGTGAGATCGTAATCCACTCTGCCTCGCCCATGCCGCCGCCCATATCCATGGTCGTGACCGATTTTTCCTTTGCGCCGTAATTGTCGAACCACAGCGTGTTGTAAGACTTCCGGCCGCCATTGTCGGTCACGGTCTTCACGATTCCGCACTTGATGCCATATTTGTGCGGGGCCTGAGCCCACACGACACAAGCCAGGCTCAGCATAAGCAAGACAAAGAATCCCTTTTTCATCAAGATGTTAAATTTCAACGTTTTCTACGCGGACAAATTTATATAAAATCCACGAAACTGAGGACAACAAATCGCCTTTCTTAACATTCCTCATCAGGAAGAAAGAATCCGACCCGGCATCAAGAATGGTATATGATTCTTCCCAACCGTTCTCCGAAAGGGGCTCCGTATTGATGACAAGCGAGGAAGACGCTGCGTCAAAACTCCATTTATAAACGCCGTGCGTCAACGTGCCGCCGTCCACTCCGTGCTCGCCACTATGAATTCTGCTATAGTACTCCACCTCGTCCGGCACGGAAAAACGGTATGCCACGCTTTCCGGATACTCCTCCCAAACTCCACTCTTCTTGCGGAGGCAGAACACCGACATCCAGTTGGTGTCTTCAATACGGAGCGCCTCCCATTGAGCGGCGGACACGGGTTCCATTTTCAATACTTCGCCCTCTGGAAGAGGAATCGTCTCTTGTGGCATTTTGTTGCAGGCTGCAAATATCAATAAGCCCAAAGTCAAAACAATGCTTGCTTTTTTCATATCAGTTCTGTTTTATTTATAGATGCATTCCTGGCTTGTTACACTGCATAGCTTTTTCGTATTATTCTTTCCGTATCAAGCCCTCTCCCTTGTAATTGGATGTTCGTACCTCCAAGAGTTTTCCCCTCTTGTCATAGACATAGTTTACGCCATCATAGCCAATAAAATCTTTTGTTATCTTGATTGTGCCAGAAAGATGACGGAAATCCTCATAATAATCTGGCCGCTCTTCAGGAGAATAAGAACAATCAAAAACAATCAAGAAGGCGATTCCGGGCTCATCTGAAAAATACAACGAAAGCCACCCCGCCTCTAATCGTGGGTACATAAGAACATCGTTCTCTTTGGATAAATAATATTTTTCCCCTTCAATAAAACAATTGTTCTCACCAGTAAAAGTAAAACCAAAATTAAAATCTTTCTGAGGATTACCATTAGCTTGCGAATTATAATTCAAGTCAGAGCCGGTAAAACGAAACTCTATTCTTGCCCTGGAATTAAACGTGTCAAGCTTTACTTCTGAATCGTAATATTTTTCGTTCCCATTAAGAAGATGTATTAATTCATAGGATCGCTCCTCTCCATTTACTAAAAGATCGAGGTGTAGAAGATACGGTAGGCTATCTTGTTTATAAAAGTGGCGCGTTAAGCAAGAACTAACGGATAAAGCAAAAACGACCAAACAGATAGCCAGCGAAACGAGTTTTTTATTCTTTCTCTTTATCATTATTGCTGTTTCTTAAATTCGTTTAACTGAACTACATACTGGCGATTAAACTCTTTTTGTTCATCAGTAATTCCGAATGCGGCCATCTCATCTTCGCTTAAGGTCTGCACATATGCACTGTCCTTATAAACCACATGGTGCATCAGTATAACCCGACGGTTTGTCTGGAAATGATCTCTCGCGGCAGACCAATCAAAATTTGCTTCTTTACCTCCGTTTGCCTTTGTCGCCGGCGCACCCTCCTCTACAAGATTGCTTTCCGGCGCGGCGGGCTCAAGCAACAGTTGAGAACACGAAGAAAACATCAGCATCGCTACTGCAAATATAATTATTTTGTTCATACATCTATGGTTTTCAGTTTTCAGCCGGAATAAAAGGATAGTCAATATAATAAAGATCAGTCGTCCCATTCCTAATGTATATTCTCAAGAGAGACACAATTGGATCACCTGCCAAATAAGCATCCCTTGCCCATGCTTCCGCGGCCTGAGCGCCAGAGCATTCCATGAAATCAAAACAATAAACCGTCTTGGTTTCTCCATCTATGCTCGCAGAATAAGAGGACGCCAATGGTATTACTGTATTTCCTATTTTGATGTTGTCCGGAGCCACAGGTGTTCCGTTGTAATCGCTGTTGTGCCAAAGAACAAGATGGCCATTCATGGGGAAGGGTTGTATTTGAGTGTAATTCGGGATGCCGAAATACTGGCCGACGATTGTTTCCTTCGGATCGTAGAAGAACGGAATGTTCGTCCTGCGGTCAATCTCCACCATTGCCGGCAAATCGCTTACACATCCTGGCCCGCAATACATTTTTACATAGATATGCGTCAAGTCGCCCTGTAGTGCAGTACAAATATGCGAGCTGGTGTTAGTAGTATCAGCCCAATCAATATTACCCCCATTGGTTTTTATCCCCCAAACATACTTAATAGACCCGTCAGCGGCAAGAGAATCAACGACTGGCTGCAGGTGGGAGTGAGCATACGTGCAGGATGCCGTAACCTCATACGAATTACCACTTACATGTTGTACATTTGCAATTATTTCCGGGAACCCGGTTAAAAGTGTTCTGCGTTTGGACATATAGGAGCCATTCCCCGAATTATTATACCTAATTCTTATTGCCCTTGTTGGACTGCTATTTCCGGTAAACGTCAGGATATTGTTACTGAGGCTGAAAGAAGACGGCTCGGAACTTGTCCAGGTTGGATTATTATAGTCGGCAGGAGCATTGACGGAGAAATCGTCTCCAGATTCAACTATGCCCCGAGGGCCGGTCAGCGTGCAATTGGCCTGATTATCAACCCAGTCAAAGTATAATCCTGAGTTTGTATAAGTGTGGCCTTTCGCTTGGCTATTAATATAGTAGGCATCAAATGGTGTTTCGTCATGAGGGGCCGGAGGGTTGGTATAATAATAATTGGTGGTTGCCAAAGCACTTGCTGCCGGAACAAACGGGAGCGGAGCAAAAAATGAGGCATTAATATAATCATCCCCCGGAGAGATTGATATGTCCTCTACTGATAATGTGGAGCTTTTCACATAATCAAAAGGAATTGATGAGTTTGGCGCGGAGTTCGGTTGATGGTTGGTGTTATATATACTGAATTGTTGAAAGCCGGGTAGCCATCCAAATTTCTTTTTATAAACTCCTGTTGCCGATTCAACGATTCCGCCATTACCATTATTCCGATAAGCCTGCACAGTCATATTAAGATTAGACGCCCGCGAAAAAATGAGCAATAGCCATTGAAGCCAACTATTTGGAAGAATTGAGTTATTACCAATTGAAATGCTCAAACTAAATAACCCAGAATTTGTCGTGCCTAAATTTCCCCCATTCACAAGTGAATAGTTTTCTATGGGGTGCCCCGCGTCTCCCCGGGGGAACAAAATATCATCAAGCGCTTCCTGCCAATCGTTGTGATAGTCAGTACTAAGGCTTCCGTCGGGTTCGACATAATAATACATCATCTGTTTTGCGGAGGGGCAACTATACACGCTCATTAAATATGAGGAGACCGGGTCATAACTATCAAATGATAATAATCCGGAATTAGAAGAATCACCGTAAAGGGCGGAATATACGTCTCTAAATGCATATTGAAGGCCCAGCGGCACGTTAACTCCCATATGCGGAGAATCGAACGAAACGAAATAACCGGTCTCGTGCGGTACTTCTTGTGTCTCCATTTCACATAATGCATATCTTGCAATAAGACCGCCCATACTATGACCAATTACAATATTACGTTCCGCCCTAACCTCCTTGAGCTCGTTTATCCACGACAATGCCTCTTCTAGTAGTATTGCATTTTCTCTGATATCCGCCTCTGGATTTTTTAAATCTACATAAAAGATGTCGTAATTATTCTTAATGGATGCTGATATATGATTATAAAACCAGAAGAAATCCATCTCTCCATAGCTTAGCCCCACTATTTTATTTATCATACTATCAAAATAGCCGTTATGATACAATTCTGCTATTGTATGATTAAACATGGTTGAATCTAACAAGGGAGAGAAATCCTCGACAAAGCCCAAAACCCTATCGTCAAACCCTTCAACAAAAATAAAGGGCTTAATAACAGCGTTTTCATTGTGACAAGACCGTCCGGAGACAAATGCCGATATTTGTTTGCCACCGCTTGTTGCATAAACAGTATTTGTGAAATTAGGCGAGGGAGAATTCATTGGCCCTGACACACCGCCTAACACTTTAATCCGCGCATGGCTCTCCAGGACGGTATTGTTAGCAAGTGTCAACCGCAACCGCAAATGCTTGTCTCCTGCGGAATAACTATACGTTGCTTCGTATGGAAGATCTATCGGCACATACACACCGTTACCGTTATCAAACTCGAGGGGATGATTAACTAGATCAACATCCAAATTAGTTAACAATTTATCAATTGTCAGTTTATATGTCACACTCGGCCCTTGCACGACAGGAACGCTAGGGGTGAAAACAAACATATAATCATCAGAGTATGGGTCTTGCCAGATTCCATTTACAAATACGTCATCGACAACGCCATTTTGATAACTAATCAAGTTATTGGTTAAGGCATTGCTGGCAATGTGGTTATATTTGAAAGCAGCGACTCCAAGGTTCACCACACCTTGCTCATGCAGTGAGTTTGTAATAGCGTTGCCGTCAAAACTTGTTGCCGCTGAGTTGACAATTGCTGAATTAAGAGTAATAAGAGTGTTCCTGAACGACATCAAGTCCACATAGTTGTCGCTGGTCAAAGTTCCGTTGTATTTGCGGATATCAACAGCCTCAACCGCCCTGTCCAATAAAAACCCCGTTTTCACACTGTCTAGGTCCAGGGGCTGAAACATTGACGCAAGGGCGTTGTCAATGGTTTGGTTTTGGGTTATATCTTGTGCCCGGACTTCGCTAAAACACAAGAAGGATAATAGAATGAATGGGAGCGCTATTCTTTTCATTATAATATGCTCTGCGTTAAGGTTGATTTATGCTGAGTGGTTCTATTTCTTCTCCAACAGTTGCTCTCCTTATTCATCTATTGAAAAGTGCCCATACTATTCTGCGCCGGATGCGAGCGATAATATAATGCAGAAATTACCGGTTGAAAGGCATAAAGGAATGGCCGCGGATAATGTTGAACTATCGATGACAGTTTGAATGATCACTCCGCATGTTTGCTCTTCAATAGTAATTTCAACATCTCCAAGATTCTGAAGGAACGATACGAATACCGTTCCGCCAAAATAGGAAGCCCGAATGGGAATTGTCGTTTGCTGACGAGGGCCATTGCCATTTTGCCCGACTTCGGTTATTGGAATCTCGGTTGGAGACTGTCGGGACACTGTTTCTAATCTGGTTGTTTCAGGGCCGTACGGAGCAGGCGCGGCAGATAATAGTAATACAAGTGATAATAGAGTTGAAAGCATGGTAAATATTATTTAGTTTTTGCAAAGTTAGTTTGTCTCTCTATATATAACACAAAATATAGTTTGTCGGAACTGTTTATAATATGTTAATTATTAAGCACTTGTAAAACAATAGTTTTGTGGTGAACAATTAGGCCGAAATATGGGTTAACTTTGTAACAAAAAAAAAGAATCATGCGCCGTGTTTGCATAGTATTGTTGTCTCTTTTGTCTGCAGCCTCTTGTTCGTCACCAAAATACAATAATGGCCTATTGCGCATAGAGCGCTATATACAATTCGATCCGGCGATGGCCCTGAAAGAGTTGCCGTGTTATTCTGACAGCCTTTCATCAAGCGCGGACAGGGGGTTGTATTCGCTCTTGTATTCCATGGCGCTTGACAAGAACTATATTGATCTTAAGAACGACTCCATTATTCGTCCCGCTGTTTCATATTTCTCAAGGCATAAGGATAACACTCGCACGTTTCTTTCATATTATTACCTTGGAAGAGTTTATGAAAATGCTGAAAACTATGATCACGCCTTGCTCTCATACTTAAACGCGGAAGCCATAATTAATGCTTGTATTTCAAGAGAGTATATTACCCGGCTTTATTTTGCAAAAGAGCGAGTCTTTTGCAAGCAACTGGCCGTGGACAAAGCGTTAGTCGAAGCTTATAAGGCAAAAGAGGTGTCTCCAAACCTTGAGAATGCGTTCTTTTATATTAGAAGTTGTCTGGATGTCATTGTTTTATTGAATAACCTTGATAGAATAGAAGATTCTTCAAAGGAACTTGATTCTTTGTCGCTATGGATAAAAGAACGCGGAGAACCTTTCCCGTCAGAATTCTACATGCAAGTATTGTTCAATAAATTATTTCATTCAAACGATGATGCGGACTCCATTCGCTATTATTACTCTTTGTATGAAAACACTTGCACGGCCGAGCATCGTAAACCAGATGCTTTGCTTATCGCAAACGTTATGCTTAAGTTGAATGATTATGATAAAACAACGTCGGCGTTGGATGACTTGCGTCTTTCTGCTTCTTCGAGTATTAACGACTCTATCAATTATTACTCTGTTTCCACAAGGTTGTACAAAGGCTTGCGCGATTTCGATAATTATGTTGCGTCTGTGGAGGAAAGCCGAAGGCTGATAGAAACAAAGAACCTGAATATCTTCAGGAATGACGTGCGTTTTTTAGAAGAGCGTTACAATAACAACATGGAGCAAGAGCGCAAAAAGAACAAGATTTTCCTTTTGTCCATTTTGATTGGCATTATGATGGCTGCCTTTATAGTCATTCTCATACACAATCATAAAAAACAACAAGAACTGAAGCGGTCTTATGATGAAATACGGGGAGAATACGCCGTTATTCAAGAGGCGGTCAAGAATTGCGGGGACGAATCCGGCGACATCAAGAGTCAGCTGAACATGCGGTTGCAAGCTCTTGCTCCTTATTTTCAGAAAGTGCCCACCAGGCAAGTCAACCGAAGGGTTCTTCATAATCTGACTCGGGACAACCAAGAAATGCTGAGAAACGTCGGCCTCTTGTACTCGCTCTCTTTCCCGAAGTTCATTGCCCGGCTGGTGGAAAGCGGACTCACGGCCGAAGAAATCGGCCTGTGCTCTCTCTTTGCCTCGGGATTTGTTACAAAAGAACTCACCGACATGATCGACAGCGGAAGCATTTACCAGATTAACTGCAGCATCCGCGAAAAGCTCGGCAACGCCCTCGACGGCCGGACCCTCCCCGCCTGGCTACGCGATTTGTTCAAGGCCTGCGAATCCTGATACGCACACTTCACCACGGCAAACAAAAAGCGCCGGGGGACAAGTCCTCCGGCGCCATAAAAACACAATCGGGTTATCCTAGAAGAAGCGGGCGCGATTGTCCTTCACGTTGTCGTACTCCATCATGGTAGGGACAATCATCTGGGCGCTGTACTGAGCCTTCTGCTTCTCGGTGGTGGCTGCATCCTCGGCGGTATAGAACGAGCCGGAGGCGCGGTCGCTGACCTTGAAGACATACACGCAAGCCTGACCGGCGACGGGGCCGCAAACCTGCCCCTCGGGGGCGGCTGCCGCTGCGCCGACAAGTGCGGGCTCAAGCATGGAGGCGCCACTGGTGTTGAACGACACGTCCTCGCGGCTGTTGCTTCCGGCCTTGAGGGCGGTAGCAATCTCCTCGAGGTCGGTCATGCCCTCGATCTTTGCTGCGACATCCTTGCAGGTAACTTCCTGCAGCTTCCGGGTACGGAGAATGTCGTCGATCATGGGGGCCACCTCGTTAACGGGCTGGTATCCCTCCTCGCGAACGGCCTTCAGGGCCACCACGAAGAAGAAATTGTTGTTGACCGTAATGATGTTGGAAGCCTTTCCGGGCTTGTTGTCATAGACCCAGCGGGTGATCTCCTTGGCCTGGCTGACGGAACCGTAGTTCGCAGTGGCCTCGGTGACGTTGTTCATCGGGTGCGAATACACGCCGGTGGAGTCGATGGCCTTCTTATATCCCTCATAGGTACCGCCTGCCAGGGTGGCGAAACGGTTGGCCTGGGAATAGAACTCGTTGAAGGTTTTCTTGCTTGCAAGGGCGGTCTTCTCGAGAATGGCCACCTGCTTCTTGGCAACGGGCTTGGTGCGCTTGGACACCAGGACCACATGGCTGCCATACTGGGTGTTGAGCACGAACGGCTTGCCGACCTCGGCGGTGATGGCGGGCTCGAAACCGGGGATGAGATAGTTCTGGGTGAACCATCCGAGGTTGCCGAGCTCTCCGTCAGCTGCTGAATTCTGGTCGGCGGAATACATGGCGACAAGGTTGGAGAAGCTGCCTCCCTTGGCTGCGACAGCGCAGAGGCTGTCGGCCTTGGCCTTGGCGTCCATACCCTGGAGAAGGATATGCTTCACATACACGGAGTCGGAAACCATGGCGCTGTCCATGGTGCGCACGCAACGGAACATGTCGCCGTTCTTGTAAACGGGAGACACTCCCTTTGCGCCGCTGAAAACGAACTCTGCGATGTCGGAAGACAGATTGCTCGCCAGCTCGTTCTTGGTATACCAATACTCGCTGTAGGAACGCTCCGAATTCCTGAGAAGGAACGCCTTCATGTTGGTGGTGGTAGCGAACTCTGCCGCCGCTGCCTCCATGTCGTCGCTGGTCTTCTGGATATCGGCCTCGGAAGGAACGACCTCATAGACCACGTACTCGATGTCGCGGCCTGCGGCCTGCTTGTAATCCTTCTTGTGGGCCTTGTAATACGCCTTGATCTCGGCATTGGTCACCTTTACGGTGCTGTCGTTGTAGTTGAACGGCACCATCACGTAATCAACCTTTGCGGTGGTGTTGGTCTCGGCGACCAGACGGTCGGAGAACACCTGGGGAAGATATGCGGAATTGGTGAAAAGGGCGCCGTACTTGTCGTAAAACTTCTGCACCATCACGGAGTTCTGGAGATAATTCCAGAACAGCTTCAGACGGCCGGACTCGTCGGATGCGACGTCGTTCTGAACGAAGTCGCGGAGAAGATCGGGGGAATAGGCCCCGGTCTCGTCGGCGAAAGCCGGATTCTGAGCCAGCACGGGAGAGATGTTGTTGCCGGTGGTAAGGTCGACGACCTCGTCGGCGCCAACGCGGAGACCCGCTTCCTTGCAGTTCTTGGTGAACATGTACCTGTCAAGGAAGTCCTGCCATGCGGCGTTGCGGATCTGCAGCTGGTTCTGCTCGTTCTGGACGGAAGAACCGGTGGCTATCTGATGGATGGTGGTGAATTTGTCGACATTCTCCTGGAAATCGGTGTAGGACACGCGCTTGCCGGCGATCTGGCCCACGTCGTACTTGGACGACATGGAGTTCAGAGCCGACTCCAGGGTGTTCGGATCGATGATAAACGACAAGAGGGCGAGGGCGATGATAATGGATATCGCCAGGCCGAATTTTACGCGAATGTTTTGAAGAACCGCCATTGTGTTATTTATTTTTTATTATTCAATCAAAAGTAATGGGCCGCGAAATTACAAATTTTTTGGGAAAGCACCAATAAAATTCACAGAATCAATCACAACAATGGTTGAATCCTTCTCCGTAACGCCGTAACTGTTGAACGGTTTGCGCAGGATGGAGTTGCGCGCGTGGTCGTCGGCGCGCATGCCGTAACCCTGCATGAAACCGTCCGGAGAGTACATTTTGACGTAACAGTCGGTGTAGATCTCATTCTTGCTCTCGTCCCAGTAAATCGTGTCGGTCTCCATGCTCTCGCGCTTGATCACGTTGTGGATCATCACGTTCCCGAACGCCGACCAGGTGTCGTCCTTGTGGCGCCTCTTGTCCACCTTGTGCGTAGCGTCGTCGGAGAACACTATGCTCTCCAGCTCGCCGGCGTCGTTGTAGGTGTAAACGGAAAGGCCCTTCGGGAAACGGTCGATCTTTAGGGTGTCGCTGTCGTATGTCTGCATCAGGGGCGCCTCGATGCGCATTTCCACCTTGCCGTTCTTGGTCTGCACCGTGAACATGTTCTCGATGGACTGCACGGGGGTGGAGGACAGGTCGAGCATGTCGGCTTCGCCCAGATGGTCACCGCACGAAACGACGATACTGGCAAGCGCGAAAACGCTTGCCAGCATCATTGTAATATCGGATTTTCGCCTCAAGACTATTTGACGGTCCTGACGGTGGTCGTCGCCCTCATGCCACCGCAAACCACGGTGTAGGACTGACCGTTGGTCACGTCGTACATGAACGCATCCGCTGCCGGAGGGAAGTACTTGCTGTACTGGCCGATGTAACGGTTGGCGTCGTCGGTGAGTGAAGGATCGGCGGCCTTGGCCTTGTTCATGTAGTCGCAAGCCACCCAGTAGGGAGCCCTGCGGGCGATTTCGTCGCCGCCGCAGGATGCGGAACCCCAGATGGTGCCGATGAGCAGGTATGCCTTGCCGGCGAGGGTCTCGTCCATGGAAGGAACCTTGGTGGCGGCATCGTAGGCGGTAGCGTTGCGGCCGTTCTTGACGCAGTAGACAGCGAGCTCGTAGAGATAGCCGGCGTCGTCCTTCACATCGGAATCGTCGCGGTCGATTGCCTCGTTCATGTACTTGATGGCGTCGTTCACGTTGCCCCTTGCGGAGTGCAGCTTGTACAGGTAGTACGCTGCATCGGCGGACGGCTCGAGCGAGTACATGGTGGTGACGGCGTTCAGGAACAGGTCGTTGCTGTTGCAGTCGTCAGCCAGGCTGAGCATCTTGACGATGTTGGTCGCAAGCTGGAGGTCGTTGGGATTGGCCTCGTAGCGGGGACCGAAGATCTTCAGGAGGTCGTCGCAGCTGGCCACCTTGCTGGTGCCGAACATGGTCTCGATGTCGGTGCGGAACTTGGCTATCTGCTCCTTCTCGATCTCGGAGGCGGGCTGGATGTTGTTCAGCATGTCGAGGTTCCTCTGATAGAGGTTGAGAACCTCCTCGGTACCCACGACACCGTCGCCGTAGAGGTCGACGGCCACCTTGAAGTCGTTGAACAGCACGGAAGCCTTGGTCTCGGCGCCGTTGGCTGCAATCACACTCTCATAGATGTCGTAAACCCTCTTGGGATCGTTCTTGATATATTTTGCCGCATAGCTCGCCTTGTTGTTCATGGCGGTGGCTGCATACTTGGGGAAGTACTGGGCCCTCTGGTCCTGCAGGGTGAGCAGGGTGTCTACCAGACCCTCCACCATGACGGTGTTCTTCGCGTTCTTGGCAATGAGCCTGGACACGAGCTCCGAACCCTGGATAAGCAGGTTCTGGCTGCAGCTGGGCGGGCAGAGCTTGTATGCCGTACGCCAGTTGGGGGTGGCGTCGTCATAATTCTTCTGTTTGTAGTACTCCGTGTAGTAGGAAAGGTACTTGACGCATTCAGACGCATTCTCGCCATACTTGCTCATATCCTGTGCAAAGAGGCTTGCGCCGGAGAACAGCATCGTAAGGCTGATCACTGCTAAAAATACTTTTTTCATATCTTTCTTTGGTTAATTGTTATTCGTACCTGTTTTTAACAAACCATATGTCGAACAAATTGAATCCGATGGAGAAATTGGCATAGGTCTCGCGGATCATGTTGTTCTTTATCGAACCCCTCTGTCCAAATTCCATACCAACAGTGATTCCGTTGTACCAGCGGAACACCGGAAGGGTGGCGCCAAGAGTTATGCCATAAGCATTTACGGGGTTCCCGTCGAGGGTGAAATACTCCTTCTTGAAGTAGGCCCCGGCGCGGTATGCTATCTTGTTGTAATAGTAGCGGATATCGTTCCTGTTGGGGACATATTCGAAGCCCACGCGCCAGCTTTCGGTCATCGCCGCCTTGAAGGCGGAGCGGCCGGCGCCGGTGGTAAGGTTGCCCGTCATTCCCTCGCGCAGGTCGATGCCCGTGGTGCTCCAGTCGGAGCGGGTGTAGTCGGCCTCGGCCATGAACTTGTCGGCGTAGCGGAACGATAGGCCTATGCCCTTTTCGGAGGCGAGGCGCACGTTCCCGGGGGCGCCGTTCTTGTGGTACAGCGTATCGGATGCGGCGGTGCCGGTGGAATAGCGGTAGCTGTCGATGGTGCCTCCGAGCCGGGCCGCCGTCTTGTAGGTGGCGCCCAGGGTGAGGGAACTCTTGGCTCCGAGGGGCTGCTCGTACTGCAGTCCGAACTTGCCGGCGGGAGCGTTCAGCTGAAGTTTGTGACCGTTGGACGCGCCGTTGTAGGAGGCCTCCGAGAAGGATTCGGTGAAGGTCTTCTCGATCATTCCGAAGTGATAGATGAACTCGGCGCCGATGGAGAGGCGCTTCCAGAAGGTGGCGCCGGCGCCCACGAAGGCCTGGTAGAGGCTGCCGCTGCCGGAAGCGGTATAGCTCACGTTACCGGTGCGGCCGATGACGTTGGGGTCAGTGACCAGGTAGCCGTAACCGTATCCGGTGTCGCTGTATGGCATGATTCCCACCATCATCGCGGACGAGCGCCAGATGGGGAAGGAAATCACGAAGTCGGCCACGTTCATAGTGTTGGAGGCGGAAATCATGTCGCCCTGGCGGAAAATCTTGTTGTCCTGCAGCAGGGAATAGTCGGCCATGAAAGCCAGGGAGTCGCGCGCCGTGACGGCCGCAGGGTTCATCGGGTTGAGGAAGCGGTTGTTACGGGCCGCTATGCCCACTCCGCCCATGCTCTTGTTGTATGCGGTTCCACCCGGGGCGAGGTCGCCCACGCCGAAGATCGAATAGGGGGTATAGCTGCCATAGGTCTGGGCTTGCGCGCCCAGGCCGAGAGCCGTCAGCATAACGAGCGACAGCAGCAGGCTACTGAATGTTTTTCTTGACATACTCATCAGTAATGATAGCCAAACCCATCAATCCGAGATTACAAACGACAAATATGGAGTTTTTCATCCGCTTGGCAAAATAAATTGCGTCTCCGCCTGTAAAAATCACGATATTTTCGGGATTTGACCGGATGTACCCTTCTATTTCAAACATTATACCTGAAATAACTCCGGTCTCGATCGAAGACGTCAGCGGATCGCCAGAAGGCCTGCCTGCGGCCGGCATGTTCACCAGCGGCAGGGCCTTTGAATAACGGTTGAGGGCCTTGAACCTCGTACGGCATCCGAGGGATATATCCCCACCCTCGTAACGTCCCTGCGCGTCGATACGGTCGACGGTGAGCGTGGTGCCGAGGTCGAAGACGGTGCACGCCTTGCCCTTGAACAGGTGGGTTGCCGCCACCAGCGACGCCGCGCGGTCGTAGCTCAGGTACTCCGGCACGCCGTAGGGAGACAGCAGATCGGGATGCGACGGGTCAAGAAGCAGCAGATACTGGCACAGGTCCTCGAGCGTTTCGCGCTCCTCGGGAGTGACGTTGCGCACGGAGGCCACCGTAAGCACCAGCGGGGTCTGCCTGTCGATGAGGGAGGAGATGAAATTCATCACCCCCTCGCCCTGGTAACGCACCGTCTTGCCCAGTACGGACCCCTCCGACCAGGCTGCCTTGACGGCCGTGTTGCCTATTTCCACCAACAGGTTTGCCACTTCTTCTTTATTAATTGACAAAATGCAAATTTACGAATTTTCTTCCAACTTACTAAGGATTGAGCGGGCTTTTTCCAAACTGTCCACTTTTCTGGTAATCAGTTTGAGCTTGCCCTCGCTCTGTTTCAGCTCCAGGTTGCTCACTCCGGAATTGACTTTGTCGATGATGCTGGCGAAGGTGTCGGAGCGGAAATAAGGCGACATCTGGTTGGAGATGAAGAAGGCTATGAACATACCGTTCTTGATTATCACCTTCTCGAATCCGAGCGCCGCGCCGGCGTTGCGTATCTTCACCACTTCGAAGAGGTTCTCCACCTCCGGCGTCATGGCGCCGAAACGGTCCTGCAGCTGCGTTTTGAGCAGGTCTATCTCCTTGTCGGAGAGCAGGGAGTCAAGCTGTTTGTAAATGCGTATCTTTTCGGCTGTTATATCGATGTAGCCATCGGGAATCATGGCCGGCTGGTCGGTTTCCACGGTGCAGTCGGTGGAGAAGTTTCCCCTTCCGCTCTGGCGCACGATACCCGTTTCCACGCCGAGTTCCTCCATGGCTTCCGCGAGTATCTTCTGATACGTCTCGAATCCCATGTCCATGATGAATCCGCTCTGCTCCGCGCCCAGGAGGTTGCCGGCTCCGCGGATGTCGAGGTCCTGCATGGCGATGTTGAATCCGCTCCCGAGGTCGCTGAATTCCTCTATCGCCTTCAGGCGCCTGCGGGCGTCGTCGGTGAGGGTGGTGAGCGGCGGCACTATCAGGTAGCAGAAGGCCTTGCGGTTGGAGCGTCCCACCCGGCCGCGCAGCTGGTGCAGGTCGCTCAGTCCTATGTTCTGCGCCTGGTTGATGATGATGGTGTTGGCGTTCGGGATGTCGAGTCCGTTCTCGATGATGGTGGTGCAGAGCAGCATGTCGTAGTCGCCGCGGATGAACTCCAGCATGCGGTTTTCCAGCGCCTTTGACTCCATCTGGCCGTGCGCCACGCATATCTTCATGTCCGGAATGAGACGGTGAAGGATCTCATAGATCGCAGGCAGTTCCTCCACCTTGTTGTGCAGGAAAAACACCTGCCCGCCGCGGTTGAGTTCGTATTCGACGATGCTCTTGATTTCGTCCTTGTCGAACAGTATTATCTCCGTCTGGATGGGGATGCGGTTGGGCGGAGGAGTGTTGATGATGCTCAGGTCGCGGGCGCCCAGCAGCGAGAACTGGAGGGTGCGCGGGATGGGGGTGGCGGTAAGGGTGAGGGTGTCGACGGATGTGCGCAGCTTGCGGAGTTTCTCTTTCGCGGCTACGCCGAATTTCTGTTCCTCGTCGATTACCAGCAGCCCCAGGTCCTTGAATACGAAGGAGTCGGAGAGTATCTTATGGGTTCCTATGAGGATATCTATCTTTCCTGTTTCCAGACGTTTGCGAATGTCGGTGATTTCCTTGGCGGTGCGCAGGCGGCTGACGTAATCCACCGTGCAGGGGAGGTTCTTGAGGCGCTCGGTGAAGGTGGTGAAGTGCTGCAGGGCGAGGATGGTGGTGGGCACGAGCACCGCCGTCTGCTTGCCGTCCACTGCCGCCTTGAATGCGGCGCGGATGGCTATCTCCGTCTTGCCGAAACCCACGTCGCCGCATATCAGCCTGTCCATGGGGCAGGTGCCCTCCATGTCGCGCTTGACGGCCTTGGATGCCAGTTCCTGGTCGGGGGTGTCCTCGTACATGAACGAAGATTCGAGTTCCTCCTGCAGGTAGGTGTCGGGCGAGAAGGCATAAGCCTTGGACGCCTTGCGCTTTGCGTATAGCTGTATGAGGTCCTTGGCTATATCCTTGACGCGCGACTTGGCGCTGTTCTTCAGGGTTATCCAGGTCTTGGACCCGAGTTTGTTGATTTTCGGCGCCTCGCCGTCGCGGGAACGGAAGCGGGATATCTTATGCAGCGCGTGCACGGATACGAAAACCACGTCGCCGTCGCGGTAGGTGATTTTTACCACCTCCTTCATGCGTCCGAAGTCGTCGCGCATGCGCACCAGGCCGCCGAACACTCCCACGCCGTGGTCGATATGCACCACGTAGTCGCCTATATTGAAGGAGTTCAGGTCGTTGATGGTGAGTTGTTCGGTCTTGTCGACGCTGCGGCGTATGCTAACGCGGTGGAAGCGGTCGAAGATTTCGTGGTCGGTGTAGCAGCAGATGCGGTCGTCGCGGTCGATGAATCCGTTGTGTATGTTCTTGCCTTTGACGAACTTGGGTATTACGCCGCCGTTCTGGAAAAGGATGGAGGAAATGCGGTTCAGCTGGTTCTCCTTCTCGCCGTAGATGTACACTTCGTAGCCGCTTTCTATCTTTTCGCGTATGTCTTCAGTGAGCAGTTCGAAGTTCTTGTTGAATACAGGCTGCGGAGCTATGTTGAAGGTTACAGGATCGGCGTCCTGGCGTGCCAGGGGGGTGTCGATTAATACCCTTCGATATTTTTCAATAAGCTGGAAGAAGGGCTTGTCCTTGTACATGTCGGACGAGTCGAGCCACACTGTGGAGCCCTCCGGCAGCAGTTCGAGGATGTTGCGCCCTTCCGGGGTACCCTCTGAGATGATATCCGATATTATATCCGCCTGGGAAGTTTCGGAAACCGAGAGTTGGGTATTGCAGTCGAAAAGGTGGATCTTCTCTATTTCGTCGCCCCAGAAGGAGATGCGGTAGGGATGGTTGCGGGAGTAGGAGAAAATATCCACTATGGAACCCCTGATCGCATACTGGCCGGGGGCTGACACGAATTCCACTTTTTCGAAGCCGAGGACAGCGAGTTTTTCGATTATGCTTTCGTGGGATATCTCGTCGCCTGTCTTTATACTGAACAGCGACTCCTTTATGTTTTCCGTGTTCGGGAGAGCCTCTTCAAGAGCTTCGGGGTAAGTGACAATAAAGAGGTTGGTGCCGTCGTAGTTGAGTATCTTTTCCACTGCGGCGGTGCGCTGCACCCCCAGGGACGATTTGTAGTTGCTCCTTTCGATGTTTTTACCGGAAGAAGGGAGGAAAAACACCTTGTCTCCTTCAGTCAGGCTATACAGGTCGGAAGAACAGTATTCGGCGGCTTCCCTGCCGGGAAGGATAATAAAATGCAGGCCCCCGTCCGCCACCTGGGAAAGCACGAACCAGCGGGCGGACAGAAACAGCGAACGACAGAAAACCTCCTTTTGAGAAGATAATCTGTCTTTGAGTAACGATGTTGATTTCTTACTTATTAACATCAAACTCATTTTTTATGTTTATAACCGTGTTGATAACGCTGTTTATAAAAAACTTAGCCTGGTTTTACACAAAACCATAACAAGCCTGTTACAAAGTTATCAACACTCTTTTATTTTATAAAAATTTGATACTCATAGTATTGAATGAATAATCAACATATCCACAGCTATAAGAGCATCATCAAATTATAAATTAAAAGAACTATATTTGTAATTGTAATAAGGAATCAGAGAAATGTCCGATTTTAACCCCCACAATACAAACGAGGGCAAAGATAAGGATTTAGACGGAATAATCCGGCCCCGCGAACTGGAAGATTTCACCGGACAGGCAGAAATCGTATCCAATCTGCGAATTTTCATCCAGGCTGCGAAGCTGAGGGGCGAGCCTCTCGACCACACCCTTTTCCACGGCCCTCCCGGTCTGGGAAAGACCACCCTGGCGCATATCATAGCCAACGAGATGGGGGTAAACATGAAGATTACCTCAGGTCCGGTGCTCGACAGGCCGGGTGACCTGGCGGGCCTTCTCACCTCCCTTGAGACCGGCGACGTGCTGTTCATAGACGAGATCCACCGTCTGTCCCCGGAAGTGGAGGAGTACCTGTATTCCGCTATGGAAGACTTCGTTATAGATATAATGATCGACAAGGGGCCCGGCGCCCGTTCGGTACGTATCTCCCTGAATCCCTTTACTTTAGTAGGCGCCACCACCCGCTCCGGATTACTTACCGCTCCACTCCGCGCCCGCTTCGGAATCACCAGCGGTCTCGACTACTACGACACTGATCAGTTAATAAAGATAGTGAAGCGCAGCGCCGGCATACTCAAGATCGGAATAGACGACGATGCTGCGCGCGAGATTGCCCTCCGCAGCCGCGGCACGCCACGTATCGCCAACGGCCTGCTGCGCCGTGTCCGCGACTTTTCGCAGGTAGTTGGCGACGGCCATATAGACCTGAAAATTGCGCGTTATGCGCTGGATAAACTGAATATCGACACCCGCGGCCTCGACGCCATCGACAACAAGATCCTGCGAACCATTATAAGTACCTTCAAGGGCGGACCTGTCGGAGCCAATACAATTGCTACGGCGATAGGTGAAGATCAGGGCACTTTCGAGGAAGTTTACGAGCCGTTCCTGATCAAGGAAGGCTTCATAGTCCGCACCCAACGCGGCCGCATAGCCACTGAAAAGTCCTACAAGCACCTCGGCCTCCAGAAGGAACCCGAGGAGGATACTCTATTTAAATAAACTATATCAGAAAGTCAGCGTCATGCCGTAACCTGAGGTGGTTGGACCGCAGGCCAGGGCAAGAGGAGTGTTGTTTCCTATTTTAGAGTAACCCTTAAGGCGGGTGCTGGCAACCGTGAATTCGGTCACCCCAATATTCATAAGAACCGAACCTGCAATTGCAAGTATAGGGCCAGCGATTGGCGCGTCGCCGGTATGGCGTTCATATCTGGGATCGGGATTATGCTCGATATACCAGTCTTTATGAGTATTCAAGTCAAGGTAACCGCCGATCAATGCTCCGGCGCCTACAGCTGTTAGTCCAATGCTTGTCCAATACTGGACTTTTGTACTGGTGAGCGTAGGTGCCGGCTTATTGTTACGGGTATTGATTTTCTTTAATGCAGAACTTGAGGTTATAATATTGGTTATTCCGGAAATAAGCGTAGTAGTGGTAAAAAACTCCGCTGTCACCATATAAGGAACCAGATGTCCGGAGAAAATAACCCTGTCCTTTACATTAAGAGGCGTGGTGCGCTGTATTGAAAGACCATGAAATACAATTGATTTTTCATAGGTACGATACCATATATCCTTATTTAATTCAAAAGATATGGGAGTTTCCAGAAAAGCGCATAATCCTATTCCGGCACCACCTGTAAACAACTGCATCATTCCAGTCATGTATCTTGCCCTTTCCGGTTTAAAAGAAAGGTAATACCTGTCAACGCCGAAATACTGACTGGTTTCTTCTTCATTCAGAGGCACTACCCCTTCGGCATAGATGCGTGAACCCTTAGCTTTAAATACCGGCGCTTCAAGCAACTTGTCGCGCACTATTTCACCGTCTTTTGTAAACTCTACAATATAATCATCCGAGAAAACTATCTTGGTAACATAGTTTCTCGGAAAACTCTTTATGGTACTGGAATCCCTCTCAATAGGGTTTATATGAATCAGATTCTTATCAATTGACTGGACTTTTGATTTGAAGCATTCACCGTTTACTGTGTAAATACTGTCCTGGGCATATATCCCGAACGAGGCTATTATAATTAAAAGTAAAGATACTATTAACCTTAAAACAGTTCTCATACTATTCAAATAGCTTAGATTACTGGCAAAATTACTAATAATTTAAAGAATATCAAACTGAACACCTATGCAGGCAGAACAGCGTTAACGTTCTTTATTTGCCGTTGTCAGTTTTTAGTTGTATCTTCGCCTTATTATAGAAAACCAAATTAATTCATAATACAAATGGCCGATAAATTTACTTCAAAGATTCCTGAAGGACCTTTAGCCCAGAAATGGACTAAGCGTAAGTCAGAAATTCATCTTGTGAGTCCCAACAACAAGCGTAAACTCGAAATCATCGTGGTCGGAACGGGCCTGGGCGGTGCATCTGCAGCCGCTTCGCTCGGCGAACTCGGCTACAATGTGAAGATTTTCTGCATCAGCGACTCTCCCCGCCGCGCCCACTCCATCGCCGCGCAGGGCGGTATCAACGCAGCCAAGAACTACCAGAACGACAAGGACTCCGTTTACCGTCTGTTCTACGACACAATCAAGGGAGGCGACTACCGCGCCCGCGAGGCCAACGTATACCGTCTGGCCGAAGTGAGTGCCGCAATTATCGACCAGTGTGTTGCCCAGGGCATCCCCTTCGCCCGCGAGTATGGCGGCTACCTTGCCAACCGTTCCTTCGGCGGCGTTCAGGTTAGCCGTACCTTCTACGCCCGCGGCCAAACCGGCCAGCAGCTGCTTCTGGGAGCGTATGCATCGCTCAATAAGGAAATTGCCGCCGGCACCGTGAAGGCATACCCCCGCCACGAGATGCTCGACCTGGTGGTCATCAACGGCGAGGCGAAGGGTATCATTACCCGCAACCTCGTCACCGGACAACTTGAGCGCTTCGGCGCGCACGCCGTCATCATCGCTACAGGCGGATACGGAAACACCTACTTCCTGTCCACCAACGCCATGAATTCCAACGGCTCCGCGGCGCTGCAATGCTACAAGAAGGGCGCCTACTTCGCAAACCCCTGCTTCGCGCAGATCCACCCCACCTGCATCCCCGTACACGGCGACCAGCAGTGCAAGCTCACGCTCATGAGCGAGTCGCTCCGCAACGACGGCCGCATCTGGGTTCCCAAGAAACTTGAGGATGTGGAAAAACTCCGCAAGCATCAGATCAAGCCTTCCCAGATCCCCGAGGAAGACCGCGATTACTACCTCGAGCGCCGCTATCCGGCCTTCGGTAACCTGGTTCCCCGCGACGTTGCGTCCCGTGCCGCCAAGGAACGTTGCGACGCCGGCTTCGGCGTGAACGAGACCGGCCTTGCCGTGTTCCTCGATTTTGCCGACGCCATCAACCGCCTGGGCCACCAGAAGGTTGCCGAGCGTTACGGAAACCTCTTCGAGATGTACGAAAAGATCACCGCTTCGTCCCCTTGGGAGGAGCCTATGATGATTTATCCCGCCATCCACTATACCATGGGAGGTATCTGGGTTGACTACGATCTCCAGACCACCATCCCCGGCCTGTATGCCATCGGCGAAGCCAACTTCTCCGACCACGGCGGAAACCGCCTCGGCGCGTCCGCCCTCATGCAGGGCCTGGCCGACGGTTATTTCATTGTTCCGGTGACTATCGGCGACTACCTCTCCAAGAAGTTCGCTGAGCCCAAGACCGACATCAACCGTCCCGAATTCATAGAGGCGGAAAAGGCCGTTCAGGCCCGTATTGACAGGCTTTTCGCCATCAACGGTAAAGAGACGGTGGATTCCATCCACAAGAGGCTCGGCCTCATTATGTGGAATTACGTGGGTATGGCTCGCGACAAGGAGGGCCTCGAGAAGGCCATCGGATTTATCCGCGAACTCCGCAAGGAGTTCTACGAGAACGTCAAGGTTCCTGGCATCCAGTACGAATTCAACCAGGAACTGGAGAAGGCCCTGCGCCTCGAGGATTTCTTCGAAATCGGCGAGCTGATGGCACGCGACGCACTCAACCGCAACGAGTCCTGCGGCGGCCACTTCCGCGTGGAGAGCCAGACCGAGGAGGGCGAGGCCAAGCGCGACGACGCCAACTACATGTACGTGGCGGCATGGGAGTACAAGGGTGAAGGAGTTGATCCCGAACTCCACAAGGAGCCTCTTGTGTACGAGAATATCAAGGTTATTACCAGAAATTACAAAGACTAATATGGAATTCAATTTAAAGATATGGCGTCAGAAGAACGCCAAGGCCAAAGGCCATTTCGAGACCTATCATATTTCTGGTATCGAAGAAGACGCCTCTTTCCTCGAGATGCTTGATATACTGAACGAGCAGCTTATCCGTGAAGGGTGCGACCCCGTTGCGGTTGAGCGCGGCTGCCAGAGCAGTGGTCCGGTTTCCTTCGACCACGACTGCCGCGAGGGCATCTGCGGCGCCTGCTCGCTGTACATCGACGGCCGCGCACACGGCCCCGACGACCATGTGACAACCTGCCAGCTGTTCATGCGCCATTTCAAGGACGGCGCCACCATTACCGTAGAACCCTGGAGGAGTGCCGCTTTCCCTGTAATCAAGGACCTTGTGGTGGATCGTTCCGCATTCGACAAGATTCTGCAGGCCGGAGGATTCATCTCCGTGCGCACCGGATCCGCCCAGGACGCCAACAACATCCTCATCCCTCACGACAAGGCGGAGGAAAGTATGGACGCTGCGGCGTGCGTGGGATGCGGCGCCTGCGTTGCAACCTGCAAGAACGGCTCTGCAATGCTGTTTGTCGCCGCCCGCGTGAGTTCGCTGGCGCTGCTGCCCCAGGGCCGCCCCGAGGCCAAGCGCCGCGCGAAGGCTATGGTCGCCAAGATGGACGAACTGGGCTTCGGCAACTGCACCAACACCCGCGCCTGTGAGCTCGAATGTCCCAAGGGCATCACTGTGGCTCACATAGCCCGCCTTAACCGCGAGTTCCTGAAAGCAAAGTTCTCAGACTAAGAATAGTTATTATTAATAGGAGAGGTGATTATTCAATCAATGAGTAATCACCTCTTTTTAGAATTCAATAGTATAAGAAATACTCGGCATAATGGGAAATAGTGAAACCTGCCGCCATTTTCCCTGGTCTGCGTCGTATATGACGACGAATGGATTATGTCTGTTCAATACATTATAGACTCCCAGATTCAGCGTAGACGGGCACTTTGACGACTTGAAATGGAAGGAACATCCGATATCCCATCTGATATAGTCCGGCATCCGGAAATTGTTTATTTTACCGGAATAATAATTAATTTCTATACCTTCCATATATTCTTCAGGGTATCCCAGCCATTCACCGTTCGGAACGTTATACCACATGTTCTGTTTTGGATCAATAAAATGAGGATATTTTTGGAACGTCATCCCGAACAAGGGATAAACATGGTAATGCCCGTCCGGTACGGTTTCCCAATAGCCTGACTGAAATGTAAACAGAGAGTTCACAGAAACTGAACAACGGTCGTTATCGCATAACGTTGCAGTCGTTGTAAAATTGAGTATATGTGTGCGGTCGTATTTGGCGGGAAATGGCCTGTTTCCGTTAAGCCCGTCGAAGGTGCGGTCAGTTTTTGAAAGTGTATATGCAAGTCTGTAATCAAGTACTTTGCCGACCTTTTCGTACAAAAACTCCAGTCCTCTTGAAGAACCTTTTCCCTGGATGACATTGCTTTCCCATGTGGCTCTGGAAGGGCTGAACAACTCGACGGCTTTTTCAAAGTACACCAACCCTTTCGATTTTTTATCATAACCACCGACGGATATGCTGTGACCGCCGCCCAGAGAAAACAGCAGACCGGCATAAAATTGCCGGGCAGACTCCGGGCCGCGTCTTTCATCAGCCGGAATCATCATATCCACGGACCACCCCATAGGTATGCCCTCCAGAAGATGATAGAACATGTAAGTCCAGTCGGCAGTGGCTTCAATGGTAAGCCATTCGAGCGGAGTATAATTGCCGGACAAACTGAATTCGGGATATACTTTAACCGGATCGCGTTTGTTCATATTCTTGTACGTGTAAATATTCCCGCGGAAAGCGCCAACCAGTTTGAAAAGTTCTGTCTTGGACATTTCCAATTGGGCATTGGCATTATAGATAGCAATATCCAGAGGATTGGATACAGTTTGTTCAGATTCAGGTTCGGCCGACGCATAAGGATTCATGTATGCCTTTCTGGCTCCGGCACCGAATTGAAGATGATAATACTTGCCAAAATCCCGCTTTTCCAGCCAGCGGGCAGAAACTTCACCAATGGAACTGTTCACCGACAGATTATTCATGTTTCCTTTAAACATGATGTTCTGTCCCTGTGAATTAGCAAAATAATCATAAGCTATGGATATAGTGGACGAGCCTGAAGGCCGCAGATTCTTCCATTCAAGATTGATAATGGAATTCTGCCACTTCATCATGTTGTCATTACCGTAAGTAATGTGGTATTTATCTATTGAATGGAATGTTGAAAGGGAAATAATATGAGAGTCATTTATGCTATATGCAAGTTTGGCATAAACATCACCCACAAGGGCATTGAATTCCTCCAGTTTTGGCAGGTACTTCTTTAAGAAGTTCGAGGCCAGTTCGTATTCCGGATTGATGGGAGACGCCCGCAATGCCAATAAGAGCGAAAGCCGGTCTTTGAATATTGGCCCGCCTGCTGAGCCACCTACCATAAAGTTGCTAATAGAAGCATTTCCAGACCATTTTTCAAAACTGCCTGTTTTGGATTTAATTGCAATATGTGAATCTGTGAAATTTGAGTCCTCGGACGGGAATCCGCCAACATAAAAGTCTAATTGTTCCACCATGTCCGGTGAATATGCCGATGTAAAACCCATCAGATGGGAACAGCCATAAACGGGTACACCGTCTATGGAAACCCGGTTGCCACCCAGATTACCACCGCGTACAAAATATGCAGATGAGCCTTCGATTCCGGTAGAAACACCAGGCAGTGTCTGAATATATTTAATAGCGTCTCCGGCTCCTGTGGCACTCACCATTTTGCTGAAGTCCATAGGGTCGAGCCGCTTGACTCCCGGTGCTACGAATATACTCCTGGAATCTGTTTTCACTGCTGCCTGCAACGTATCTCTCACTTGCGTTGTGTCTCTCTGTGCGTAAGATGGAAATACAAAGCAGAACAGTATAATAATGGTACTATATAATATCTTCATCTGGAATAATCAGTACATGAAAAAGCGACTTTCAAGGTAAAGACAAGTTCCATCATTTAATGTTAAGGTAAAATGCATATTTACCAGCCCGGACTTTCCGGTAACCTTATATAGCACTTCTGTTCTATATTTTTTTGAATGTCTTGGATAAATATTTATCCAATCTTCACATTCCAAAGTCCAGGGTCTGTTTGCAAGTACCACAAAACCACCTTTATATTGTTTTCCGTCGTTATATCCAGTTGGATATTCAAGTATTTTTATAAAACCTTCTTCATTCCCTTGAGAAATAAAAGCCTTTTTTACCATTCCGTCCGGAAGTGTGAATTGAATATTTCCTTCCCTTGGCTCTTCAGCTTCGGAAACAAGAACTGTCAATTCTCCATCTCCAACCCCTGATTCAGGTATGACTCTAATCCAATCTGCAGTTGTAGAGACACTCCAATGGGAATTAGACTGTATATCCAGAAACAATGACCCGCCCATAATACCGATGTAACTATGATAGTGATTGACCACAAGATTATAGCTATCCTCCTCCAAGGAACAGGAAAAAAGAGAGAAACAAAAAGATATTAATATAAAGAACCTTTTCATAAGAACTCTACTTATCAAAAATAGGAAAAGGATAATAAATTACAGGGTTGTACGGATCCGGATTGTCCGGATAACGCCCTGCTTGTGCTATACGTACTATACAAGAGCCAAATACCCCCCTGCCACCGTGAATGTTTGAATAAGAAGTGTCGGTCTCATACATATCGGATATCAGATTATCGGAATCCAAAATCTTCTCGTATGTTTTTTTTAAATACGCGTCCAATTCATCGGAAACAGAATATACATACATATAATCGAAATACCGATTATAATATTCAGGATTAATATGATGATAATAATAATATAAATAATATAAATAATATGTATCAGAAAGAAGGATAATACTATTCCTGCGATACGCTTCAAAATAGTTTTCTTCCTCTTTTTTGGGTGGGTTATTATAGCTTCCAGAATACTTAATTCTTAGTACCTTATGATGCAGTTTCAAGTGTGAAAGGCACTCCGGAACAAAAAGAAATTCATGTGGCTCATATGGAAAACTCGAATTCTTGATACTATCCGGATTAAAACACGGAAGGTCGGTTATATTGCCCGGGCATACGTTGAAGTCGTCAACGCCAATATGATCGGTTGCCAGATATTCCGCAGTAGGTAATCCTTCGTTCTTACCCGGAACAACCCAAAGACAACAATCCCAACTAATAGGAGCAGTATAGTAAGTATCCCAGTTGTATTTATTTGATTCATACAGTTCGTAGCTATAAAAACCGCGAATAGTATCTGCGGGATTCTTTTCGTTTTCAATACGAATAAAGGAATGCCTTCCCACTACTTCGAAATCTTTTGGAAAAATGGTAACGGATCGTAAAGTATCCTGGCCTGGAGGCAAGACTTTCAATTCTATCCGTTCACCATAATATGGCTGGTAATTACAGCTCCATTCCAGTCCTTCAATCCAATCAAAAGCAATCGTGGTGTCCTGGCTGCATAACCAGGCTTTGGCACCTTCTACCGGTAGATTACCCGGCAGGCCGTTCTCTCCGATATAATACAGTTTCATGTGCTGTATCGGGCTCTCATTAAGAATACAAAAGACGGCAACTTCCCTTTTGGACTTAATGGGAATAACAGAAAAATCTTCGATGCAGGAAGTTACCAGAAAAGTAGACAATATACCCAGATACAAAATTAATTTTCTCATGTTTTAATGCTACACTTTTTATAATAGATGCACTTGAAACATAAAAAGTTGCATAAGCACAAAAAACGATGCACCGCAGCTATTAATAATCGATATCGTATCCCATATTTTCCAATGTTTGAGATATAACCGTGGATTCTCCCAATGGATTGTTAAACGATACGCTTACCGTGTCGCCAATAAGGGGCAGTATGTCATCGGTATTGAAATAAGCGTAATAATCTTGAACAAGAGGAAACCATGAGGAAACACTGCTGCTCCAGACATAGTTGACACCAATGTTGTTATAATACTGCGGAAGAGTAAACAGAGAGGGATTCCCCCCGAAAGATAAAGAAATCAACGACGATTGATTGTAATAACCTCCTTTCCAGCAGATACAATCAACACTCGAAGGCTGTAAAGATGTATTAGAATTTCGAAATGATACATATACATAATTTGAGGAACTGTTTTCATAAGGTTGGGAGCCGGTATAACGGATAGTTGCGTAATTGTTTCCTCCGGCTATTATTTCCAGATTTCCTGATGGATAGAAGTCTGCGATCACTCCAGGAGGACAATCATCCACATATAAGGTTTTTGTATGTGAATAGCTGACGTCCACCTGAGACCCGGCATCCCGAAGTCTTGGAACATAAGAATAATTTCCCACTAAATCATAATTGGCACCAAAATACGTTGTTAAGCACTGGTATTGCGGGGTTTCAATATTTCCTCCGGGATGGTTTAAACGATAATAATCATTGTTATAAGCATACCGATAAGCTTCATAATATGAAATAAAACCATCCCCGTTAATATCAACGCCGGAAACAACTTGTCCAGAGGGCTCCATTTGAGCCATTGCACAAATCCAATGATATAGGAATTCACTATAGGCTGAATCGTAATAATAAACGTATGCTGCTTCGTTCTTAAGGCAAGAGGTGGTTACAGACACGTTGCTAAGCATTAAATCAGGAATGAAACCTCCACTATGGCACTGACCTAATACAACATGGATTCTTACCCCGGAATTAATCTTCAGTATTTGATCGCTTAAATCTTCTGGATAGTATTCTTCACTACCCCATAGACAAATGCTGCTTGTATTGTTATCTAAGCCACCATGGTCCGTGACAAAAACCAGCAGGTTGTCTCCCGCCATAGCTATATCTGAAATATCATCAAAAACAGTATCAATATTTGTGGATGTTGCCGAATAATCAATGTCATCATAACCATCAAGGTCAAAATCAAGGTAACTCGAACTGGAAAAACCATTACTGAAATACCATGTAGTTGATGGTCCGCCACAAACAAGTGTATAGATATCATCATCGTCAAGCCCATACTTTAATTTGAGCGTTCTATACAAAAACTGGCACATGTTCCAGTATCTCATATGGTTATAATTCTGATTAATACCGCCGTCAATAATCACGGCATAAGTATGTCCGCTATGGGTGACTACGGGCGTAGGATTGAAACCTCTCAATAATTCTTCTCTCTCTCCTGTTTTTGTGTCCGGAGAGCTGCCGGCATCAACCAATAAAACAAAATTGGTCATAGAAAACAATTCCCCGGAACCCTCTTGAGGAGGAGATTTAAGTTTGACCAACTCGATTTGACCGGAAAGGGTATTGACATAATAGCAATTATAATATGTGGGAATCATGTCGGAAAAGTAGAACGGGTTTTCTATAAACATCCAGGCGTCATATTCCGGGGATGTTGTTTCCACGTTCGTTTTCTCCTTATAATCATACATAATAAACGAAGTTTTTGCCGGGATTGGTGAATTGTACATAAAAGCAAAATCAACAGTCGACAATATATCCTTCATCAGGTATTTTGCCTGATCCATGGTAATAGGCTCTCCGTCTTTATTGAATGTAGTTGGTTCTATCTCATTATTGCAAGAAATACAAGTGATGAGCAGAATACAAAAGAATATAAAATACTTTTTCATGGCTAAAACATATTATAGTACTTCAAATCTACCAATATAACTTGTGTTGTCCTCCAGGGTAAAATAGATGGTATAAATGCCCGGAGCGCCACTGAAGGGAATTGACTCTGAGCCGTCAGATGAATCTACGGTTGTCGAAAGAATAGTACAACCGAAAGAATCTTCTATACGAACATTGACATCACCGAGATCGTTACTGAAGAATAAATAGATTGTGTTTTCATAAACATACCCTGAGATTGGAACTATATTTGGAGTTCTGGGGCCTTGACCGATAGGGTCTGAAATAACAATAATAGTAGGGGTTGGGTCAACAATTTCTTGGCCGAAACTGTTAAAGCTCAAAAAGCATATCTGCAGAGTGAGCACTAAGAAAGAGAAAAGTGGTTTCATTGTTTTTTGAAATTATGAATCTCACTCACAAAGTTAGGGACAAGAACCCAGATATAAATTAAAAATAAAATTTATTTCATTATGTAATACATTAATAATCAAATGGATATAAACAAACAACCTTACAGACGGTTGTTTGGCCTGAAAAACCGCAAACAAAAGGAAAAAAATACTATGATTCTCAACTTTTCTTCATAGAAAAATGCGACCTTTGTAACTATGAAAGCAAACAGCGGTAGTCTTGCCATAGTTTTATTTCTGATCATTGGTTGCAGAAATGTTGGCGTCAATAGTAATCTTATAGATATTGAGGGTTTCATTCAGGAGCGGCCCGATAGCGCATTGGTCAGCTTGCAGCAAATTGATATTTCTTCTTTTCGAAGAATCAAGGACAAGGCCTTGTATTTTCACTGCTATACTCAATGGCACTGGATAAGAATTATATAGACATCGCTTCAGATTCTTTGATTGCTCCAGCGGTTAATTATTATTCTTCTCACGGTGACAACTATCATCGTTTTCTTACATTGTATTATCAAGGTCGAGTATTTGAGAATGCAAGTAAGTATAAGGAGGCGATAGATTTGTATCTAGAGGCAGAAAAGCTTATGGATAAAACGGTGCCGAATGAGTACAAATCAAGATTATATAATAGTAAGGCAAGGATTTACTACTATCAATTCGCTCTTGATAAAGCCTTGGACGAAATCATTAAATCAAAAGCAGTTTCGCCATATCTTGCAAATCCTGGTTTTTATATAAGAAACGCCTTAGATTTAGCATCGCTCTATAGAAGAAAAGGAGAAAAACAAAAGGCCAACCAAGAGTTAATAGAGCTAGAACAATGGTTGTCTGCAAGAAATTTGCAATTACCTTTTGATTATTATGAATCACGTTTTCGTGCTGCCCTGACAGATACTGCGGAAACAAAAGAATCGCTATTAAAGAAATGTCAAGAGTATCAGAGCAAGTGCGATTCTACCAGAACTCCAATTAATTATTTATTGGTTTCCAAGGCTTTATATAGAGCCGGGTTGTTAGAAGAGGCAGAAAGGGCTTTCGCTTTGTGCGGGCTCCCGGCTGATAATGATGACTTTGCCAAGGCAGACTATTATTTTCATCTCTCATGTCTAAAGCAGACAAAAGGAGATTATGAGCAAGCGTTGAAGGCAGAACGAACATATCAGAACATTATTGAAACCATCAACCTCTCCGTTTTCAACAATGACATTCGTTTCCTTGAAGAGCGCTACCAAAATGCTATTCAGGCAGAAAAGAATCTGCGAAAACGGATCTGGTTGTCCATAGCAATCGCTCTCTTGCTGTTGGGTCTTGTTACTCTTGTTGTATTGTTCCTGAAGCGGGAGCAGAAATACAAGGCCGCAGTTTCCGATGCCCGGGCGGAGTACGGTTTCATAAAAACTCTGGTTGAAGGCGGCGGAGCAGAAACCAATAGCCTGCGGGAAAAGTTAAGTGTGCGGATGAATGCGTTGAGGCCGTATCTGTATAACGATAAGTACTATCCGTCTCTGTTTAGTCCCAGAAAGGACATAGAACATATAAATGAAGCCCGCAAAGAGTTGTTGAAATCCGTAGGAATGATCTATGCTTTATCTTATCCGGTGTTTACAGAGAAGCTTGTTGGCTATGGGTTAAGTGCCGAGGAGGTTGGGCTGTGCGCATTGTATGTCGCCGGATACTCAAGCAAAGAAATGAATGACTTTCTTCATACGGGCAGCATTCTGCACATTAACGGCAACATACGCAAGAAAATAGGAAGCCCGGTAGAAGGCCTCAAGTTGCATACCTGGCTGAATCAACTCTTCCAGGATAGTAGCGCCGTCGGCAAGAAATAGTCGGGGCGGAGGTTCTCCCCACCCCGCAAACTACCAGAGGAAATTGTTGAACGGCCAGCGGCCGGCGTGGATTTCTGCGACCATCTTGTAAATGTCCGAGCGAAGCTTCGGCAGGCCTTCCTTGCTGAGGGCCGACATGAAAATGCACGGCACTTTCTTTTCGTCTATCCATTCGTGCCTTATGTCGTCGAGGGAGCGGTTGTCCTTTCCCTTGGGCGTGAGTGAGAACTCGTCGTAGGGTTCGTACTCGTAATTGTCTATCTTGTTGAAGATTATGTATTGCGGCTTGTCGCCGGCGCCGATATCGTCAAGCGTCTTCTGGACAACGTACATCTGCTCCTCGAAGTCGGGAGCCGACACATCCACAACGTGCACCAGCACGTCGGCCTCGCGCACCTCGTCGAGGGTACTCTTGAAGGCCTCGATGAGCTGGGTGGGCAGCTTCCTGATGAAGCCCACCGTGTCGCTCAGCAAGAATGGGCAGTTCTCGATCACGACCTTGCGGACGGTGGTGTCCAGGGTCGCGAACAGCTTGTTCTCCGCGAACACGCTGGATTTGCTCAGCAGGTTCATTAGCGTGCTCTTGCCCACGTTGGTATATCCTACCAGCGACAGGCGCACCAACTGGCCACGGTTGCTGCGCTGGGTGGCCATCTGCTTATCGACCTTCTTCAGTTGCTCTTTGAGGCGGGCGATGCGCTCCCTCACGATACGGCGGTCCACCTCGATCTGGCTTTCGCCCATGCCGCCTCGGGTGCCGATGCCGCCCCTCTGGCGCTCCAGGTGCGTCCACATGCCGGCGAGGCGCGGTAGCATGTAGTTGTATCGCGCCAGCTCCACCTGCATCTTGGCGTATGATGTTTTTGCGCGCTGCGAGAAAATTTCGAGGATCAGGCTTGTGCGGTCGATAACTGCCGCGCTTTTGATGACCTTTTCAACGTTGCGCTGCTGCATCGCGGTGAGTTCGTCGTCGAAGATGACGTAAGTGATTCCATTATCTTCGCAATAAGCCGCGATTTCGGCGAGTTTGCCGCTGCGTATGTATGTAGCCTTCTCCGGCTTGTCAAGCTTCTGGATGAACTTTTTGTCGCCGAGCACGCCGGCGGTATCGGCAAGGAATTCCAATTCGTCGAGGTATTCCTTGACCTTGCGTTCGTCTTCGCCCTGTCGGATTATTCCTACGAATACTGCTCTTTCTTCGCTCATATTCATAAAGAAAGAAAAGATACTCTCTCAAAACTACGGACCTTCGGTCCTATCCCTCCCATCTTCGATGGGCCCCTCCCACTCACGCTGCGTGGGCGCAGACGGTTTTGAGAGAGCATCTTCTTCTTAAATATCTACCAAAAAAAGGCCATCCGGGGGACGGCCTTAAATCTTGAAGGTCAAAAAATTAGCGAAGCTGGAAGATTACAGGGAAGGTATAGGTAACCTTAACCTTGCGGTCACGCTGCTTGCCGGGGGTCCACTTGGGGGACATCGATACAACGCGGACAGCCTCTTTGTCGAGCGAAGGATCAACGCCACGAAGAACCTTGACGCCGGATACTGAACCGTCGGTTCCCACGGTGAACTGGAGCATGACACGGCCCTGAACGCCGTTCTCCTTAGCCACGTCGGGATAAACGAGCCTCTGGTTGACCCACTTTGTGAAGTCATTGGCGTCGCCACCCTGGAACTTGGGTTTCTCTTCCACCAGCTGGAAAGGAATGGTCTCTTCTTCGACAACCTCTTCCTTCACTTCCTCTACGTAGTCCTGAATCTCCACGCCGAGGTTGCTGTCGTCTTCGAGGTTGATGATGTTGTCGTTAACCTTGATGTCGTCGTCGATAATGTCAATCTGGTCGGACAGGATGGGGATCTTGGCCATTTCGGGCGGCGGGGGAGGAGTCTCCTGGGTAATAGGAATCATCTCTTCCTCAATGATCTCCGTGTTCTCTGCGAGGAGGCCGCTGTCAGCCTTTTCCTTGCTGCTCCATTCGAAAGCTGCGAGGACGGCGAGAAGGGCTACAACGAATCCGATCTCGACAAATAAAAGCCGCTTGTTTTCAAGGCTGGCCTTTTCTGATTTCTTGACTTCCATATTGTTGTTTTACGTTTATTTTATTCTATTCAAGTCTCAAAGATAGAAATTATAAATTTCAATTCCAATTTTTGTTGTAGATTTGCGTTGTTTTTCAATTTGGCAAACCGATGGTAAGGTACTTTTGCGAGGATATCAGGTTCGAGTACAAGAACAGGCAGTTTAACAACCGCTGGCTTAAGCTGGTGGCCGAAAGCGAGATCTGCCGGCTTGGCGACATAAACATAATTTTCTGCTCCGACCCGTATATACTTGGCATAAACTTGCAATATTTAGGCCACGACTATTTCACGGATATTATCACATTCGACTATTCCGACAAGCCGCTCATTTCCGGCGATCTCTTTATCAGCGTCGACTCTGTGCGCGAGAATGCTGAGTTTTATGGAACCGAATTCCAGGAAGAGCTGCACCGGGTGATAGTTCACGGCATCCTCCATCTCATCGGTTACGACGACCATACCGAGAGCGACACCGCCACCATGAGGTCGAAGGAGAATTACTATCTGCTGCTTCGTAAATCTTTGTCGGGTGACGCAAGATAAGACATACGACGTCATCGTTGTCGGCGGCGGACATGCCGGATGCGAGGCGGCCGTTGCGGCGGCGCGTCTCGGGTCCTCGGTTCTGCTTTTGACTATGGACGCCCTCGCCTTCGCCAAGATGTCCTGCAACCCGGCGGTCGGCGGAATTGCCAAAGGCCAGATTGTCCGGGAGATCGATGCGCTTGGCGGATGCACCGGAGTTGTGACCGACGCCTCGACCCTTCAGTTCAGGATGCTCAACAAGTCCAAGGGGCCCGCGATGTGGAGCCCGAGGGCGCAGTGCGACAAAATCCAGTTTTCGCTCGTTTGGCGAGAAATTCTCCTAAATACTTATGGATTAACAATTTACGAAGATTCTGCGGTTTCTTTTCTCTTTGAGAATTCAAAAATCTGCGGAGTCCGTACTCTCGGTGGCCTGATTTTTAAGTCTCGGGCCGTTGTTTTGACCGCCGGAACCTTCCTTTCCGGGCGCCTCTTCGTCGGGCGTTGCCAGCTGCCCGGCGGGCGTATCGGAGAGCGGACATCCTCCGGCATAACCGAACAACTCGTCTCCCTCGGAATTCCGACCGACCGGATGAAGACCGGAACGCCACCGCGAATCGACATTACTTCAGTCGACATTTCCGTTCTTTCCCGCCAGAAGGGAGACACGAAACCCGAACGTTTTTCCTTCCTCGATGCCCCCTCCCAGATTCAGAAGTCGGGACAACAGAAGGACTGTTTTATCCTTCACACCAACGAGGAGGTACACGCAAAACTCCGCGAAGGCTTTGCCGACTCTCCCCTCTTTACAGGCATAATCCATGGGCGCGGCCCGAGGTATTGCCCCAGCATCGAAGACAAGTTGCGGGTGTTCCCGGAGAATGATGCGCATCAGCTTTTCCTTGAGCCGGAAGGGGCGAAGACTAACGAATACTATCTTCAGGGATTCTCTTCGTCGCTTCCCTTCGAAGTGCAAATGAACGCACTCCACGCCATAAAAGGACTGGAAAACGTTCGTGTGTTCCGCCCGGCTTATGCGGTTGAATACGATTTCTTTGATCCGACATATTTGAAGACGACCCTTGAGTCAAGGGTGGTTCCAGGGCTGTTCCTTGCCGGTCAGGTTAACGGCACAACGGGTTATGAAGAGGCCGCAGCACAGGGCCTTATAGCCGGCATAAACGCGCATCTTTCTATTAACGGTCTCGAGCCTTTTATCCTGCGTCGTGACGAGGCGTACATAGGAGTTTTGATTGACGACCTTATAACGAAAGGCGTCGACGAGCCCTACCGCATGTTTACCTCCCGGGCAGAGTATCGAATTCTCCTCAGGCAGGACAACGCCGACCAGAGACTTACCGAGCGTTCGTATCGGATTGGTCTTGCGAGCCGGGAGCGATATGAGGCGGTTCGGAGTAAGTATGAGTCCGTGGAATATCTTTCGACTCTTTGTGAGAATACCAACCTGACTGCGGCGACAATTAACGATTTCCTTGTTTCGCGCAACTCCGCGCCACTTTCTGAGTCTAAACGAGTAGCCGACGTTGCCACTCGCCCCGAATTGAATCTGGGTGATATTTTGAATTATGTTCCACGTGGAACTTTTGAACACTTTGGCCTAAGCGGCGTTCCTGACGAAAAGGTTATCGAGTCTGTTGAAATAAACCTGAAGTACAAAGGCTACATCCAACGCGAGCGTCAGCAAGTTGAGAAACTCCGCCGTCTGGAGGATCTGGAAATCCCTGAGAATTTCGACTTCGACCGCATCTCTGGACTCACCATCGAATGCCGCCAAAAATTCAAGCGTTACGTCCCGCGTACCATCGGCCAGGCCTCCCGCATCTCCGGCGTCTCCCCCGCCGACATATCAGTTCTCTTAGTCTATTTTGGCCGCTAATATCGCGTTCCACGTGGAACACTTAGTCCTTCTTCAGCGAAGGCTGTAACACCTACAGCATCTGCAGAGCGGATTTAATAATTTGTTCCACTGTGGCTCGTGGATTAGCCTTGAGGATGGCCTGGATGGCCTTTGTGACGTTGGCCTTGGTGAAGCCGAGCATCT
>JAEEGL016394312.1_pt1 | contig 79094 bp, 82 predicted proteins | sample 9134231 | NCBI WGS metagenome assembly JAEEGL01 (sample SAMN16246548, study PRJNA631951) | gut metagenome | biome: gut microbiome; feature: rumen; material: fiber-attached | host: Bos | place: Iran: Karaj | collected 2018-10 | reverse complement strand
GTGTACATTTCGGTCACCAAACACAAAGATGGAACCCTAAAATGAAACCGTATATTTACGGTGCAAGAAACGGTATTTATGTAATTGATTTGCGTAAAACCACTGATTTACTGGATGAAGCTTATGCAATTGTAAGAGAATTTGCAGCAAGAAATAAAAACATCCTTTTCGTAGGTACTAAAAAACAGGCAGCTGAAGTTGTTGCTGAAGAAGCAAAAAGAGCAGGTGCATACTACATTAACAGAAGATGGTTAGGCGGTATGCTTACTAACTTTGAAACAATCAGAGGCAGAGTTAATAAACTGAGAGAACTTGAAGATTTTATTAATTCAGGTCATGCTGAAAAATTACCTAAAAAAGAACAGGCACAACTTAACAGACAATTAGCTAAGTTAAGCAAAACTTTAGGCGGTATCAAAGAAATGAGAGGTTTACCTGATATTATATTTGTTGTAGACCAGGCAAAAGAAGATATTGCTATTGCAGAAGCTAACAAACTCGGTATTCCTGTTATCTGTTTAGCTGATACAAATGCTAACCCTGAAGGAATTAACTACATCATACCGGGTAACGATGATGCTATCCGTTCAATCCAGTTAATTACTTCAAAATTAGCCGATGCAGTTCTTGAAGGCAAACAGCTCAGAGAAAACAAAGCTGCAGGAAACAAGGCTGAAGCAATTACTGCTGCTGATGCAGGAGTTACTGAAGCTGAAACAGCTAATGTATAATTAAAACTCGTAAATCGTGAGGCGTGAGCCGTGAATCGCACTTATAAAACAGAATCACGAATCACAACTCACGATTCACATATAAAATGAAGGAGAAAATAAATGAATATTACAGCTACTATGGTAAAAGAACTTCGTGATAAAACCGGTGCAGGTATGATGGATGCTAAAAAAGCTTTAGTTGAAGTCGATGGCGATATGGAAAAAGCTATGGAAGTTCTCCGCCAAAAAGGTATATTATCTGCTGATAAGAAAATGGGCAGAATTGCTGCAGAAGGCAGAATCGCATCTTATGTTACTGACGGAATCGGTGCTATGATTGAAGTTAACTGCGAAACAGACTTCGTTGCTAAAAATGCTGAATTTATCGAATTAACAGAAGGTTTGGCAGAACTTGTTGCTAACTCAAATCCGGCTGACGTTGATGCTTTATTAAACACAACTTGCCCAAAATGCGGTAAAATTGTTGCAGATGCAATCAAAGAAAAAATCGCTTCTATCGGTGAAAAAATTACCGTAAGAAGATTTGTAAGATACGAAGGCAACACTTCTACATATATTCACAACGGTAAAATCGGTGTTCTATTGTTAACAGATGCTAAAGATGAAACTTTAACAAAAGACATCTGCTTACACATCGCGTCTTCAGCTCCTGAATTTGTTTCAAGAGCTGACATTCCGGCTTCAGTTATTGAAGAAGAAACAAGAATCGAAATGGGTAAAGAAGACCTTCAAAAGAAACCTGAACAAATCAGAGCTAAAATTGTTGAAGGACGTGTTAATAAGTTAATGGCTCAAAGATGCTTAATCGAACAACCGTTCGTTAAGAATCCTGACCAGACAATTGAACAACTTATTACCGGCAAATTAAACATCGTTAAGTTTGACAGATTCGTTCTTGGCGAAGGTCTTGAAAAAAGAAACGATAACTTTGCTGATGAAGTTATGAGCCAGCTTAAAGGTTAATCGTTTAATCATTAATAATAAAAAGGGAATCCGCACACTGTTGCAGATTCCCTTTTTTATACATCAGGGAATTAAGTTTTGTAAAATTTAAATTTTTCCAAGTCAATTTTCTCAGGACATGAGCATTTATATATATAAGGAAGAGTATATAACTATGTCCGAGGAAGAAAATCAACAAATTGACAGCGATGAAATAAAAACTGATACACCCAATCAAGAGGTTTTGCAGGGTACTGTTTCTGTTGCTCAAAATACAAGCTGTACTGTTGGTATTAATATTCCGGAACAAACTGTTACCGGTTGTTTAAACTATTCTGCAAAAAATTTAGGAATCAGCATTGAAACAAATACCGCAATAACAAACAAAAAAACAAATTTATCAATATCCGGTAATTATAATATAAGTGAGGACTCTCACGAAATATCTTCTTCCGTAAACATAACACACAATGAAAACGGAAACACATCAGGAAATATAGAGGGAAGTGTAAGCATTAATAACGGTAACACAACCGTTCAAGCCAACGGAAGTTTGTATCTGGATGAAAATGAAACTCTTTCACACAATATTGACACTGCTGTGCAAACAAGCCTGGGAAATACAGAACTCTCTGCCTCACTACACAACGACAGACAAGATTCTAATATAACAATTACGGGCAAACGTCCGTTATTAAGACGTAATAATAATCCTAACAGCAGTGATGCAGATTATCAGGAACAAAAAGAGGGACTTGAACAAAGCGGTGATTTATTCAATATTTCATCAAAAGTCGGATATTCAAATGAAGATGCAGGTTTTTATACATCAAATTCACTGCTGGCAAATTTGGGAAAAGACTGTTTCCTGAACTTAAAATATGATAAAAGCCGGTTTCAGGATATGGGCTCATTAACAGCCGAGATAAAAGATTTTGATTTTTCATACAGCGATGAAATAAACAAACCAAGAACGGAAGAAGATATAAAAACACGAACTCAGGGGATTGATGTTACTTTAAATCGCAAAAATAGCATGTATTCACTCAACATGAGTGTTGATACACAATTTCCGACAGATAAAAGCCCTGAAAGAAATTATGGTTTCGGCGGAAAAGTTACATTAAACAGAACTGAGTATGGTGAATTTAACCCCGGTTTTAACGGTGAATTTGCAGCATCTAAGACACAGCAGGGATACAAACTTGAACTGGATGGTGCATACAACAGGTATGGTAACGGCGAAACAACATTCAATGATTATATGATAGATTCAAAAACATCACTGGAAAAAAATAATGACGGAACGAATCTGGAAACAGGCTTATACGGAGCCTTACGATTTAATAACTGCAGAACAATAGTTGAACCTAAATCAGTTTTTGAATTAAACAAGGGGAGCGACGGAGAGGTAGTTAAGAAATACACAAACGGTCTTGGAATTTATCAGCAAGTCGGTAAAAACTTTGGCGATGCTTGTATTTATGCTAACGGTGCAAGAACAATTATTAACGGCGGAAATGAAAAAAGTTATACACAGTTTATCGGCGGAGTGAGAACAAGAGCAACCGACAGACTGACATTAAATGCAGAAACTCAATGGAAAAGCACTGAAAACTGGAGCGGAAACATTGGATTCAGTTACAGGCTCTAAATCAATCTGCCATATATTATTCTGTCGATTCCGTTAAAATCTTTTATTACATTTACTTCTTCAAAATATTCATTCATAAAAGCTTTGACCGCATCGGATTCACCGATTCCGAGTTCAAAAATCAGCCATCCGCCTTCATTTAAATAATCCGGTGCTTGCAAAACAATTTTTCTGTATAGCTGAAGTCCGTTTTCCTCCGCAAAAAGTGCAATTGAAGGTTCATGTTTCAGTTCGGGTTCAAGCTCGGTACCAATAGGAATATATGGCGGATTTGATATTATCATATCAAATTTTTCATCTGCACGGATTTTGGAATACAAATCCGATTTTCTGAATACGGCACGATTATTTATACCCAACCTTGTTACATTATCCAATGCAATCCTGAGTGCATCAGAAGAAATATCTACTCCTAAAACAAGGGAATTTGTCCTTTTTGCAATCGTACAAGCTATACAGCCTGAGCCTGTTCCGATATCAAGTATATTTTTTAAATCATTGTCTTTTATTAATTCTATTGCCTTTGTTACCAAAAGTTCTGTTTCCGGACGGGGAATCAAAACATCAGAAGTAACTTTAAAAAATTCACCCATAAAATAAGATTCACCAATTATATACTGTACCGGGGTTCTGTCAGCAAGCCTTGCCTCAACTTTTGTTTTAAGTATTCTTATATGCTCATCCGTAATCGGATGCCTGAGCACCTCATCCTTTTCTGTATAATTGCAGAAATGCTCCAGAAGCATTTTTACTTCCTTTTTTGCTTCCCGTTCTTCTATTCCGGCATCAGTCAACATTTTTATAATCGTCTGAATGTTCATTTAATATTCTTTCTATCTCATTTTTTAAATCTAATCTGGAAAGTTCTTCCGTATTCTTTTTTTCTATATTATATTTTTTGCACAATCTGTCATAATAATAAAGTTGTTTTTTTGTAGGAGACTCTTTTGACATTTTTACCTCCTGCAAAAATTTGCGTTTTTTCTTATCAAACTCTTTTTGTGCCTGAATCAGAGGTTTTTGCTTTTCTTTGTATTCATAATATTTTACGCACTCTTTTATATAATCTTCCGTATCTTTTAAAAACTCGGCATTATCAATTACCTCGGCAAGGAACGGAAACCTTGAAGCATTAAGCTCCAGATAATATTTTTCATCCTCTGTGAATTTTTTTAAAACACCTGAGACACCTAAACTTAAATTCTGTTTGGTAAGTGCTCTCAAATAGTTGCAGACTGCACTTTTTTGAGTCTTGTCAAAGTTTAAATAAATACGGTTTTTTATCTGATACATAAAATTATTATACTAGCAAAAATTATTTTTACGTATTTTGGGGTAAATATAAGATATTCAAGAAAGGTTTTACCGGAATGCAAATTACTCCAATTAATGAAAACAATACGAATTTTCAAGGGTTACATGTATCAAAACAAGCTCTTAAAATAATGGGAACTTCTCGCCGGGCATTATTAAAAAATCCTGCAATAAAAGAAGCGGCAGATAAATTTGAAGTCTTAGTTAAACCAAGCAGAGAAACATACACAAAAGAAATATCCTGGTCAAATGAAAAAGAATTTGCTGTTATATTATCAAGTTCTGTTGGAATGGTTGCCGGAGCACTTTTTTCGCTTACCGGCTGGACAATGTTTCCTCTTGGAGTAGCTGTTGGCTTAGTTTCTGCATACGGACTGGTAAAAGGTATCAGTCGTCCTTACAAAGAAGTAACAAATAATATGATGCTTATACAAGGCGGAGAGAGATTTGAAAATGGGAATTTAGCAGGAATAAAAACCGACCAGTATGAGATAGAATCAACAACTGATTCTTTGCCAAATCTTGTGAGATTGTTAAAATACAGAATCTATGGTTCAAAGAGTAAAAACATAGATGCTGATAATCTTTTTACTTCTCAAAATTATCTTGCAATGCTTGATGAAAATGCTATTGGAAAAGGTTCGGCAGATTTTCTGCATAAAAGAATTAATGATAAAGGTGATACACTCCTAACCCAATTCTTTGATATCTATCCCGAAGAAAATCCAAAGGCTTACGACCAAATAATAAAAAGGTTAAAAAAGATTGATGGGCTTGATTTTAACCAAAAAGGTGCTTTAGTAGTTTCTTGTTTGGAAAAAATAATAAATTCCGAAAATGATAAAGTCCTGCCTCTTATTAAAGATTTCGAATTTAATTATACACCTGAATTAGAATATGCATATCAAAATATAAGAAATAAAAAGTTTAAGGAGAAAATCAAAAATTTAAATATTAAATTCCCTGATATTTTAGAAGCAGTAAGATTGCAATCTCATGATGCTCTATACAGGCTTGAAGGACAACTGGATTCACCTTTGTGTAACAGAAAACAGCTTGCCCGTGAAATCAACAAGGTTTTAAAAGAACTTAAAGATCCGAGTTTTGAAGGTTATTTTAAAAGTATTTATCTTAAATATATGAATACCGGTGAAGCAAATTTATTAGACTAAAAAAAAGAGGTTTTAAAACCTCTTTTTATTCCTTTTTTCTCTTTTCTCTTTTTCCGCCTGACGGGGCATTTTTATTTAGTCAGGATGTACCGCTAGCATCCTCGCAGAAGGTCTTCGACAGTAAACCGCCTGCCTCCTTCACCGTTCGTAAACCGCATTAGTTCTTCTTTTAGCGTTTCACCATGTATCTTTAACGGGTTCGTATAATAACTTCGCATCCGTTCATTTTTGTAATTATAATCAGTTTCCGGCTCTCGCTCATTTTTAATGAGTGTAAACCTCTTCTTGGCTTTTTCAGTCATGAAGCATCCTCTCGTTTTTATATATTTATCTCTTATGTATATATAAAGCATTTCTTTTTTAAAAAATTGCCTTTTTTGAGACGTTTTGTTAAGAATTGTAACATTATGTTATTTAAAAATCGAATTTGTAAATATTTCGCAACATTTTGAACGTTTTGTCGAAGAAAAATTATCCTTATGATACACTGAAAGTATATGGGATTATGAGCAAAATCACAGTATATCATCCCATATAACCAACTAAAAAGGAATAGTAATTATGGATATATTCTCAGTATTTACTCTTTTGGGCGGATTGGCATTTTTCCTATACGGAATTTCTATTATGTCATCAGGCTTGGAGAAAGTTGCCGGCGGACGCTTAGAGCAATTATTAAAGAAAATGACTTCTAATCCTGTTAAAAGCTTTGCTCTTGGAGCTTTTATTACAGCAGTAATTCAATCATCATCTGCCGTAACAGTTATGCTTATAGGGTTGGTTAACTCAGGTATAATGACACTTTCCAGAACGGTAACCGTTATTATCGGTGCTAATTTGGGAACAACAATTACGGCATGGTTGCTGAGTTTAACAGCAATACAAGAAAGTGCCGGTTTCTTCTTTAAATTGCTGAAGCCTGAAACATTCTCTCCGGTTTTAGCCTTTATAGGCATAATCATGCTTATGGCTGCAAAAACAAACAAAAGAAAAAATGTTGGAACAATATTTTTAGGATTTGCAATATTAATGTACGGCATGGGGCTTATGTCCGGTGCAATGGCACCTCTGGGAGATATGCCAAGCTTTAGAAATGCAATGATTGCTTTCAAAAATCCGCTTTTCGGATTTGCAATCGGTATGATTATAACAATGGTTATACAAAGTTCTTCGGCATCAATAGGTATTTTGCAGGCATTAACTTTGGCTACATGCGTTTCCTGGGAAGTTGCAATTCCTATTATTCTGGGACAGAATTTAGGTACATGTATTTCCGCAATACTGGCAAGCATTGGTGTTAACACGAACGCAAAAAGAGTTGCCGGTATTCATGTTATTTATAATATTCTTAGTGTAGGTGTTTGTTTCCCTGCGTTTATTATAATCAATGCACTCATTGATATTCCTTTGATGCATACTAATATTAACCCGTTCGGTGTTGCAGCATTCCATACCGTATATAACATATTTACCGCAATTATGCTATTACCGTTTTGCAAAGTTATTGAAAGGCTTGCTATTAAGTTTATTCCGGAAGGAAAAGACGAACAAAAAAGACAAGTTTTATTGGACGAAAGGCTTATCCTTGCACCTACATTTGCTGTGGCAGAATGTTACAGACAGTCTGTTAAAATGGCGGAATTGGTTGAATATAATTTTGTATACTCTGCAAAACTGCTTAAAAGCTTCCACCAGAAAAAAGCTGATCAAATCAGAGAAAACGAAATTAAAATTGATACTTATGAAGATAAACTGGATTCTTTCCTGCTAAAACTTTCAGGAAAAGAACTTTCCGAAGAAGACAACAACCGAATATCACAATTACTTTTAATAATAGGTGATTATGAAAGAATCGGCGACCACGCAACAAACATTCTTAAAGTTGCAGAAAAATTTAAGGAAGACGATAAGAAACTTTCAGAAGATGCAATAGAAGAATTAAAAGTCATTGTTAATGCTGTTTCTGAGATATTCACAATGTCATTTGAAGCATATAAAACAGATAACGTTGCTCTTGCAAGAGAAGTTGAACCGCTTGAAGCCGTTATTAAGAAAATTGTGCGCAAAGTTAAAAACCATCACATTCAAAGACTTAAAGACGGACTTTGTACGGCAGAACTGAGTTTTATGTTCTCTGATTTGTTAAACGATTTCAGAAGAATTGCTGCTCACTGCGGAAATATCGCTACAAGTGTTATTCAGCTTTATGACAGCTCTCTTGATAAACACGAATACAACCACAGAAACAAAGATGAAGATATCGAATTTGTAAGCAAATATCAGGATTACAAATCAAGATACTCCGTATCGAAAGACAAAACCGCTACTGATACAGTCAGTGTATAAAAATATTACACTAAATATTTGTTACCATAAAAAAAGAACTCCTTTGCAGGAGTTCTTTTTGATACTGTTTGAAAAATTATCTCTTTGAGAATTGGAATCTCTTACGAGCTCTTTTTCTGCCGTATTTCTTACGTTCTTTAACTCTTGCGTCACGAGTTAAAAGACCTTCAGCTTTAAGAACATTTTTGTATTCTTCATTAGATTTAAGTAATGCTCTTGAAATACCATGTCTGATAGCTGAAGCCTGAGCAACGATTCCGCCGCCGATAACTTTAGCTCTGACATCGTATTTTTCCTGATTTTCAGTAAGAACGAGAGGTCTGTATATCATCATTTCTACTGAAGGCATGTTGCCGATATAATCAGCTAATTTTTTTCCGTTAACAAAAATTCTGCCTTTACCTTTAACAAGCTTAACAACTGCGATAGCGCATTTTCTTCTGCCTGTTGCCATAATTTCTTTAGAATCTGCCATAATTACTTAGCCTCCTTTTCTAATAAAATTGGCTTTTGAGCAGCATGAGGATGCTCAGAACCACAGTAAACTTTCAACTTAGTAAATTGAGTGTCGCCCAAAGTGTTGTGTTGTAACATACCTTTAACAGCTTTTTCAATTAACTTGGTTGCATCTTTTTCACGAACTTCTTTAACGGAAGCTGCTTTTAATCCACCCGGATAACCTGTGTGGTGGTAGTAAATTTTATCTGTTTCTTTATTACCTGAAACCAACACTTTCTCTGCATTGATAACAACGACAAAATCACCTGTATCAACGTTTGGAGTGTATTCAGGTTTATTCTTACCTCTTAATATATTAGCAATTCTGGTAGCTAAACGACCAAGGATTTCACCTTCTGCATCGATTAAATACCATTTTCTTTCTACTTCAAGAGGTTTTGCTGAATATGTTTTATTTAACATTTTTCTTGTTCCTTCTTGTTTTGTACTTCGTGAATAGTGAATTGTGAGCCGTGATTCGAAGTTATAAAATCGATTCACGTTAATATATTTTCACAATCAGTATTCCACTTTTACTAACGTTAGTCCGTACGGACTTACTGTTTGCCCCGCCTTACGGCGGTCATGTGCTTCAAGGACTTCTTTCATATGCTCAACGGGGAGTTTATGACCTTCTATCTCAAGAAGTGTACCGACTATAGCTCTTACCATATTGTAAAGAAATCTGTTTCCTTTAAGATGGATAAAAACTCTGTCACCTTGTTTTTCAACTCTGGCTTCGGTTAATATACAAACTTTGCTTGGGTTTAGCGTTCCGGAGCTTTTAAAACTTGAAAAATCGTGTTCGCCAAGAAGGAAGTTCAAAGCGGTTTGCATTCGCTCTACATCCAATTCATACTTTACTCTTAAGATATCACCGTCAAATGCTTGCTTATAACGTCTGTTTATAAGCTCGTATCTGTAATATCTGGACTTTGCAGACTTTTGAGCATGGAATTTATCGGGAACGATTCTCAGGTTATTTACCGAGATGTCGTCGGGCAGTATTTCATTTATATGATAGATAAAATTTGAAGCAACAATTTCTTTATCCGTATCAAAATGAACTACTTGTCCTAATGCATTAACACCTTTATCGGTTCTTCCGGAGAAGATTGTTTTAACCTGTCGGTTTTGTTTATTTATTCGCTTTGCCGTAGTGTTCGCCATTTCTGACTTTGAGTTAGTAACTTCGCTATTTGGCTCATTACGTTTACCCCCACACCGGCTAACACGTATCAATGTACTAATTGCCTTTTCCAGTTCGCCCTGTATTGTGGGTTCATCTATCAGTTCGCCGTTTTCATATTGAATCTGGCTGCCTGCATAATTTTTACCCCTATACTGAACGTCAAGTGCGTATCGCATTAACTATACCAATTGAATTAATGCCATCTCGCTTGCATCACCTCTGCGAGGCGGAAGTCTGAATATTCTTGTATATCCGCCATTTCTTGAAGAATATTTAACACCTATTATGCTAAATAATTTTCTTAAAACGGTTTGAGGTACTAATTTTTTACCTTCCAGCTTGATTTCAAATACTTCACCGGTTGCAGTATCAATAAATTTTCCGATTTCTTTATCGTAAATATAACGTCCGGCAAGTCTTCTTGAGTTCAAATCACCTTTTTTAGCCATAGAGATAACATTTTCAGCATATGGTTGGAGAGCTTTTGCTCTTGCCATTGTTGTTTTAATTTCTCCATAAGTTAAAAGTTCGGTACATAATGAACGCAACAGAGCCTTTCTTTGATCCGGTGCCTTACCAAGCGTATGTTTTTTTGTTTGGTGTCTCATTTTTTTGTCCCTTTATTGTCTTTTACTATTTATTTTCTTTTAGTGAATCGTGACACGTTAGTCGTGATTCGCATTTTATTATTCTTTGTTTGTATTTTCCGATTAACGATTCACGACTCACAATTCACGCAAGACGTTAAACGTAAAATCAGGAAACTATGCTTCTGTTTCGATAATCATACCGTCTTCAGTCATTTCAGGGTTCGGAGCCAGGCTCAAACCAAAATGCTGAAGTCTTTCGATTACTTCGTCTGAAGATTTTTTACCGAAGTTTTTGATATTTAACAAATCATGTTCTGATTTCTTTAAGAGTTCAGCCATAGAGTTTATGCTTGCTCTTTTTAAGCAGTTATATGCTCTGACTGATAATTCCAATTCATCAATAGAGATTGAAGGTGCATCGTCTGATACAACAACTTCTTCATCTGTATCAGATATAATTGCTGAAGATGATGAAATTGTATCTTCAATTTCTTTGTGAGATGAATTTCCGGTGATAGATGATATCTGAACAAAGTGTTCAATCAATAAATCAGCAGCCTGAGTTAATGCAGTAGTAACATCTAAAGTACCGTTAGACCAAATTTCCATAGTCAATTTGTCATAATCAATACTGTCACCAACACGGGTATTTTCTACTTCGTAGCTAACCCTTTTGATTGGCATAAATGTTGCATCAATCGGAAGCATGTCGATAGGAGCTCCTGCTTTGGAGTTTCTCGGAATATCATTAGCCTGATATCCTTTTCCTGTTTCAACAATAATATCAGCATGGAAAGAACCGCCATCTGCAATTGTACAAATTAACCAGTCAGGATTTACAACCTTAACTCCTGCCGGAAGCATTATGTCACCGGCTAAAACCGGTCCCGGTTTATCCACATCTATTCTTAATTGTTGAGGCTCTTTTGAATCAGTCTTAATTGCTAATCCCTTGAGGTTTAACATTACGTCTATAACGTCTTCCAAAACACCCGGAATTGCTGTGTATTCATGAGTTATACCTTCTATTCTGCAAGAAGTAACAGCTGTTCCTTCAAGGCTTGAAAGTAAAACTCTTCTAAGAGCATTACCGATAGTTGTTCCAAATCCTCTTTCCAACGGTTCAATAGTAAACTTACCATATTGCGAACCATCAGAACTGGTCATTGTATTAACGGTTTTAATTTTTAATTCCATATTATTCTCTCCTATCAGCTTATTTTGAATAGTATTCTATAACGAGTTGTTCTTTAAAATCAGGATCTAATTCTTCTCTTTGAGGTATTCTTTCGAATGTAATTTTCAAAGCATCCTTGTCCAAAGTTAACCAGGCAGGAACACCGGAAAGATCAATTGCACTCATAACTGTTTTAATAAAGTCGTTGCTTCTTGCCTTGATGGTAATTACATCACCTGCTTTTACCAAGTATGAAGGAATATCTACCTTTTTACCGTTAACTAATGCATGACCGTGGTTAACGATTTGTCTTGTTTGTTTTCTTGTAACACCAAGTCCTGCTCTGAATAAAACGTTGTCTAATCTTGATTCAAGAATTTGAAGTAAGATAGTACCTGTAACACCTTTTCTTCTTGCAGCTTCGTGATAATATTTAGCAAATTGTTTTTCGCTTACTAAATATGTAAATCTGATTTTTTGTTTTTCACTTAAGTGAATAGCATATTCAGAAGGTTTTTTTCTGTTGGCACCGTGTTGTCCTGATGCTGTTTGTCTCATTGAAGATGTTAATTTTCTGTTAGATAAATCTTTAACACCTTTGTTTCTGAATAATTTATTACTTGGTCCTGTGTATCTTGCCATTTTATTTCTCCTTTTCTTTTGTCGGGCATCTATGGTTTAAGTCCTTGGCGAGAACTCAAGCCCCGGCTTATTAATGGAAAGTTGATAGTTGAAAGTGGAAAGTTTATTTCATTCCGTTAAGTGTACTTTTGTTCGATTAAAAATTTTAAAACAACTTTCAACTTTCCATTTTCCACTTTCCACTCTAATCTGCATAAAGCGTACTATACACGACGCTTTTTAGGTGGTCTGCAACCGTTGTGAGGAATTGGTGTTACGTCCTTGATTAATGTAATTTCCAAACCTGCTTGCTGAATAGCACGGATTGCTGTTTCACGACCTGAACCAGGTCCTTTAATGTAAACTTCAACCTTTTTCATACCTTGGTCTATTGACTTTTTAGCAACTGACTCTGCTGCAGACTGTGCTGCAAACGGAGTACCTTTTCTTGCACCCTTGAATCCGGAAGCACCAGCTGTTGCCCAAGCAATAGCATTACCCTGCATGTCTGTAGAAGTTACGATTGTATTATTGAATGTTGACTGAATGTGTACAACACCCTGTAATACATTCTTCTTTTCTTTTTTCTTTGTAGTTTTTGGTCTTGCCATTTTTTTGTTCCTTTATGTTTTTACTATTTATTTTCGTTCTAAGTTATTAATTAAACTTTGAACTATTGCTTCATGCTCCGTTGTCGTTCATTCTATTTTGCTTAGCAAAATTACCATTCACTCAACTCCGCATTACTTCGGCATTCCGTTTCGCTTATGTTTCACTTCAGCCTACGCAAAGTTCAATTATTTCTTCTTACCTGCAATAGGTCCTGTCTTTTTACCTCTGCGGGTTCTTGCGTTAGTCTTGGTTCTCTGACCTCTGCAAGGAAGTCCTCTTTTGTGACGCATTCCTCTGTATGAGTTGATTTCCTGAAGACGTTTGATATTCATTGTAACTTCACGTCTTAAGTCACCTTCAATGTTGTATTCAGATAAAGCATTTCTGAGTTCTTTAATATCTGATTCTGTTAAATCATCTGTTCTCAAGTCAGGAGATATTCCTGTTACTTCAAGAATTTTCTTTGCTCTAGCAGGTCCTATACCGTAAATATAGGTGAGAGCAACTTCTAATCTTTTGTTACGAGGTAAGTCTACCCCTACTAATCTTGCCATGTTTTTTTCCTTTATTTTTCTACTACTTATATTCTTTTTGTGTGAATCGTGAGTCAAAACTCGTGATTCAATTTTAAAAATTTTTATAATGTCGATTCACGAATCAACAATACAAACTTACCCTTGACGCTGTTTGTGCTTAGGGTTTTCACAAATAATGGCAACTCTGCCTTTTCTTTTAATTACCTTGCACTTGTCGCACATAGGTTTTACTGATGTTCTTGTTTTCATTTTTTGTTTCCTTATTTATTTTGTTACTACTTATATTTTACTTTTGTGAATCGTGAGTCGTGACTCGTGATTCGTGATTTTATTTTAGTCTGAAAGTTATTCTGCCCTTTGTTAAATCATAGGGTGTCATTTCTACCTTTACTCTGTCACCCGGAAGAATTCTGATAAAATTCTTTCTGATTTTTCCTGATATATGAGCCAAAATCTCATGTCCGTTTTCAAGTTCAACCCTGAACATTGCGTTCGGCATGGATTCCAATATCTTTCCTTCAATTTCTATTACGTCTTTTGCCATTTTGTTCCTCTGTTTCGGCCAATAATTTTGACATTATATGTCATTATAAATAATCATATTTGCTAAATCTGTGAATGCAAGCGATTTTATTTGCTTTTTGAGGAGATGTTAAGTTTTATTAATGAGTGTTTTTATAAAATTTGGTAATATACAGTGCTGTAAAGTTATTTATTTTTTTATACTTGTAATCTTACAAATAAAAGCTTTTATACGATTTTATAAAACGTTAAATGTATTATACATTTATAAAAACATTCATTGGCATGGAAGACTAAATTAATTGTAATGCGATAGCAGGCATCTGATTTGCTGTAGCCAAAAGTGTTGCACAAGCCTGCTGAAGTATCTGATATTTTACATAATCACTTGATACCTGAGCTATGTCCGCATCCCTGATTGTCGAAATTGTTGCAGTCATACGGTTTTGATTTACTTCTGCCAGCTCTAGGGCACATTCCAGTCTGTTTTGTGCCGAACCGATTCTTGTCTGATATGCGGAAACAGTAAAGAGCATGTCATCAAGAGCATCCAAACAGGCAGGATTTGTAATATCCCATTCATCAATTTGATTTATTCCCCGCAAATTCATTGATGTATCAACCGTCATACGAGAACTCTCGGAACCGTCGATTCCTATCTGCAGATTTATATTTTTAGGAATCACATTTCCCTCAGAATCATAATGTCCGAAAAGTTTTATACCGTTAAACTCGGCATGGTCTTTTATTCTTACTATTTCTTCCGCCCGCGCAGAGATTTCTCCCTTTATTGCCCTAACAGAATCCTCGCCGTACGTGCCGTTTGCTGCCTGCTCACACAAATCTCTTATTCTCATCAAATGATTTCCGATAAGTTCCGCATTGCTTTCAGCCGTTTCAAGCATACAATTACCTATGGAAATATTGTCCTCGGCAACATTCCATGAACTGAGTTTACTCTCTAAACTTTTTAGAATAGCATAATTTGCCGGATTATCTTTTGCATGGTTGAGTTTAAATCCGGTAGTTAATCTTTCTATAGCCTGATTCAGGCCTTTTGTTGCTGCCGTCAGATTTTTTTGAACAATCATTCCGGCAAAATTCGTTCTAATGCTTAGCAATTTTGACACACATCCATATATACGGGGGAAAATAGTTAAAAGAGTAAACTTTTCGGGGTAAAATATCCATATTACCCGTCATTGCATGTTCCACATAAAATAATAACACTAACATCATTACCCTTAATATTTTACAAAACTTAATATACAGACAATTTCTGCAATAAAAAACACTTTTTATATATAAGTAAGAACACGGGATAAGTTTAAACTTTTGGGAGAAATAAATATGGGGAATCTGAACGTAAGCGGAAGAGATTCAGCAACACAGGCAAAAATCGATGAAATGTGGCAAAAAATAGACTCTGCAAATACTGCCTCAATCAAAGAAAAATTATCAGAAATTATTGCAAATAATGAAAAAGACAAAAATCCAAAGCAAAAGGATTATGTTACAAATACAGAAGATAATTTATTTTTAAAAGAATATATTGAAGGACGTGCTGAAGCTGAAGGTATTCAAATTCCTACGGGATTTAAAATCAAAATCTCAAATTACAATGACAAAGAATATCGTGATATTTATTCCGGAAATTTGCTGAAAGGAAGCATTGGCGGAATCCAGTCAGAGCAATACTGGAATGATATTAAAACAGACTTTTTCAATTTTATACACAGAAAAAATGACAGCTACAAACCGATTGAAGAATACTGCAAGGAAAAAGGATTAAACGAAGAACAAACCGAAAAGGTAAAAGAACTGTATCTGTTTCACGATGTAAGAGTAAATATATTTAAAGCCAGAATTAAAGATATGTTTACACTTCTTTCCAAAGACAAAAAGGATGTTGAAAAAAGAGTTGAACAAATGCATATATCCGATGAACAAAAAGAAGAAATTATGCAGGTTAAAAACTTCTTAGACAGGTATTACAAAGTTGAAGCCGAATATGACGGAAAAACTTATAATTTATTAAATCTTTCACAAGAAGACTTAGAAGAATTAAATGAAAAGTCTCCTGAGTTAGCAAAATTTTTGGAAAAAATCCGGCCTGAAATAAAAAAACATTCTGCTACATTTGCTCAAAAAGAAATGCAGTCAGAGGAGCTTTCGGATGCCGGACAATCTTCACAATGGATTGCATGGCCGCTCATGCTGGCACTTGGCATTGGTTTAGGCAAAGGTTATTTTGAAGGCAAGGCAATGAAAGAGGGGATTAAGCAATCAGAAAAGTTTGCCGAGTTTATACGTAAAAACCCGCAAGAAGGTCAGGCAATTCTAGACAAATGTGTAAAAAAATTCAATAAGCTTAATAAAAACGGCACAATATACACAAAAGACGGTGAGCTCGCCGGAACCAAGCTCATTGAACGATATATGAAAAACATCGGCTTTGAAGGCGGTGAATTTATTGTTCAACAAAAGGCAATACAATCTCAGGGATTAAAAAAATGGGTTAACCCGATTACGAAATTCAAAAATACAAGAGGAGCAGCATTAACTGCATTAATCTTGGGAACAATGTCATTAAGTATGGATGATTGTTTAGGAGCCGGCAAAGACTTTTTCCAAGACCAAAATAACTTTGGTTTTGCAACAGGTTTAGGCTTTGCCGCTGCAGGAATTACAGGAGGTATATTAAGCAGTGCCGCATTTATTCCGACATTTCAGGGTGTAGTTGATTATTTGAGAGCAGATAAAACTCTGAGCAAAATGGGGATTACACCAAACAGAAAAATGTCTGAAAAATTATTCACAGAAAAAACCATACAAAAAATGAACAAAATTCCCATAATCGGAGGTAAGCCGGTAATTGGTCTTGCAGTAGGCGGATTAATGACATTACTGGGTGTTACACTTGCATCAACATCTTCCGGCTCAAGCTGGACTTCGATGGCACTTACCAGATGGCTGTTAGGTAAGAACGGTGATGAACTTGAAAAGAAAAATATAATTGATGCAAAAGATAACACTTTCGTAGCAACAGACAAAAACATGATGGAATATGACGCATACAAAGGCAAAGCAAAAGGCATAACCTACAGCATTCCGACAGGCGACTGGTTTATAGGTACAACGGGCGGAGTTTTGAGAGCATTTACACATTCAAATCCTGTTATTCAAAATACATTCACAACCCTTCAGGGCTGCTCCGAAACTTTAACAGCAAGCGGATATCAAATTCTCGGAGATCACACAAGAAACTCCGCAATCAGAGAACAAAAAGAACAACTTGTAAAATCTGCCAAAGAAAATAAATCAGTTTAAAATCAGCATTAAAAAAGCGGCGGATTGAATCAATCCGCCGCTTTTTTAATTTTGTTAACTAAATTACTTAGCTAATTTCTTGATAGCAAGAACAAGTCTTGATTTCTTTCTTGCAGCTGTATTTTTGTGCAAAATACCTTTTGAAACAGCTTTGTCACAAAGTTTGTAAACTTCAGAAATTGAAGCATTTAAAGCATCACTGTCTTTACCTTCTGCTAATAATAATGCTTTTTTCATTGCAGTTTTGATTTCGGATTTAACTGCTACGTTTCTTTGTCTGTTTGCTTCTGCTGTAAGAATTCTTTTCTTTGCTGACTTAATATTTGCCATTTGTATTTCTTCCTTTCGTACTTGGCTGTTATTTAAAGTTAATGACTCTTTAAATTAAGCCTTTTCACTTGAGGATAGTGAGTATCTTTATTATTACACAAGAATTTTTATTGTAAAGTATAAATTTATACATTTACCATCTGTTCTTTGAGCGCGGCAACGGTACTGTCAAGTGATGCTTTATCAAAAATATTATAAACATTAGCATCAGGAATAATTTTTTTATTAAGTCCTGCAAGCACCTTGCCCGGACCGATTTCAATAAATGTATCCACACCTTCTTCCGACATTTTTTGAATAGTCTGAGTCCAATGAACGGAAGAATAAATCTGCTTAGGCATTTTTGCTCTAAAGTCTTCCGCATGTGTTGTAAGCTCTGCATCAACATTTGTTATTACAGGAATTGAGGAATCGTTCAAATCAGCATCTTCAATAAATTCCGCAAAAACAGCTCCTGCCTCCTGCATAAATTTAGAATGAAATGCCCCTGAAACAGCCAACGGAACTACCCGTCTTGCGCCGTTTGCAAGAACATAATCACCTGCCGCTTTTACGGCATTTTCATCACCTGTTATAACAACCTGAGCAGGAGAATTGTAGTTTGCTACATCAACATATCCGATTTTTGAACCCTCGGCAAGCCCTGCTTTTAAAACTTCATCTGCTGCATTAAGAATTGCAGCCATGCTTCCGCCTTTAACCTCTCCCATGAGCTCTGCCCTTTTTTGAATAAGTCTGAGAGTAGTTTCAAGACTCATTACACCTGATGCAAACATTGCACAATATTCGCCCAAGCTGTGCCCTGCGGTATAGTCAGGAACAATATTTAATTCCGTACGCAATGCTTCCATGAGAGCAATTGAGGTTGTTACTATGCAAGGCTGAGTATTTACTGTTTGTTTTAAATCTTCCTCTGGACCTTCAAAACATATATTTGATATACTTCTGCCAAGCGTACTGTCTGCTATATCATATATTTCTTTAGCAGCTTCATAATTTTCATATATATCTTTTCCCATTCCGACTGACTGTGAGCCTTGTCCCGGGAATAAAAATGCTATTTTTTTAACCATTATTTACTCTCCTTATTAAATAATCTTTTTTTAAATCTTTCCCATTTTCCGGCTATTTTCTCGCTCCAGTAATTATAATCTCCAAAAACATCCCTGTAATATTCTTCACCAAGTTCAGTAATTCCGAATGTTCTTTCTTTTAATGTATGACCGATATTCAAAAATCCTGCCGTAGCAAAACTTTCTATTGTATCGCCTCTGCGTTCGTCTACCATTTTTATGTCTTTATAATATCCATTGCGTTTTTTTACGGCATAACCCAAAACATTCTTAATATTTTGTCTTGAAGCACTGTTCCATAAATTTATCTTTTCTATACCCGGCATACTTAAATCCCTTTCTTATAAACATCTTTTTCAGGATAATATTTTCTCTGAACACTTTTATATATATCACAAAGAGATTTGAAATGTTCTTTTTTCACAATATTAAAATCCGGTGTAATTTCAAAATCCATCTTTCCTGACTTATAAGGATTTGCTATATTTAAGTTTCCGGAAGGAACTTTTACAGGTTCAATTATATTATGTGAATAAGCTCCTGCCGTTATTGCAGCATGAATATAACTTTTTACACTCCCTAATCCCAATAAGCAAATTTTATGTCCGTTTGGCATATTTGTTCCCCGTAATATATTATTTGTAATCACCGTGTCTTGTAACAATTCTTGTTACATAAATCTGCTCGCAGCTGCCATTTCCGTTATCACCATGATAACCTGGTTCGTTATCATTTCTTGCGGTGCTGGATATACCTTCTTCTACACGACCGTCTTTTCTGTAATATTTATACTTTATAAGATAGCCCTCTATGTACACGACATCTTTATTTCTTAACCTGCTGATACCTCGGCGAACCTTACTGTTAGCAGGGCAAAGATGATTATTTGTAAAATAGTGTGTCGGTGTTTTATCCTTAAAATATTTACTGCTGATTTTTCCCCAATTTCTGCCGCTACATGACCAATATGAAATTGTTCCCGCCATACGAACTTTTATAACTTTAAAAACTTCTTTATGCCTAAAATCACCAAACCCTATTGAAACATCATACGGTTCTACAGCTGCTCCGTATAATTTCATTGGTCGGTAATGGTGCTGATAAACTCTGCCGTATATTTTATAGCTCGCAATCGGAGTTATTATTGCTTCTCCGCCTTTAATTTTTTGTTTAAACTGCATCGGTTTTTCCAGCGACTCCTGAATCGGCTCGGAAAAAGGCTCCATATCAACATTTTTCAGAACGGTATTGTCAAAACTGAAATGCCGGACAATCATAAAAATAATTATTACGGCAAATATTATTTTAAAAATCGGAATTTCCGGTTTATCCGGTTCATCTTCAATCTTTGGTAATCCGTTGCCTCTGTATATATCCTGCATAATTTATATGCTCCCCTTTTTAGCAAATTCCTTCACGAAGTCTGACAACAGCGGCACCCCATGTCATGCCGGCACCAAACCCGCAAAGAACCGCAGTCGAAGGAAGTTTTATTTTTCCCTGTTCAACACCTTCCGCTAATGCAATCGGAATAGAAGCAGCTGAAGTATTTCCATAATATTTAATATTTGAAATGACTTTTTCATCCGAATATTTAAGTCTGTTTTGAATTGATTCAATAATTCTCTGGTTTGCCTGATGCGGAATTAAATAATCAATCTCCTCAGATGTCATTCCTGATTTTTCTATACAGTCAACAACATAAGACGGAACGGTTGATACGGCAAACTTATATACTTCTTTGCCATTCATATGAATAAGACCGTCACCGACCGTATCTGCCTGTTCAACCAGAGGACAGTTATTTGCCGGCATGTTTGTATATATCATCTGTCCGATTGAACCGTCTGCACTGATATTTATTGATAAAATATCATCTACTCCGTCATCGGAAGCAGTAACAACAACCGCACCCGCACCGTCACCAAACAATATTGAAGTACCTCTGTCTTGCCAGTTTGTAATTCTTGAATTGTTATCAGCCGCTACAATAAGAATATTTTTATATATTCCCGTTCCAATCATACCTCTTGCCACCTGAAGTGCATAAATAAGCCCCGAACATGCAGCTGTCATATCAAATGCGGGAATTGTTTTTTTGATACCCAATTTTGCCTGCAACGTACATGCAAGTGTCGGATATAATTGAGGCGGAACGGATGCTGCTGATATGATACAGTCAATGTTGTCAGCATTAATACCTGATTTTTCTATTGCCTGTTTTGCTGCCGCAAAACCCAAATCAATTGCCGTTTCATTACCTGAAACAACCCGTCTTTCTTTTATACCTGTTCTTGAATATATCCATTCATCTGATGTTTCATATAATTTAGTTAAATCTTCGTTTGTTATAACCGTGTCGGGAACCGAATATCCTATCCCTGCAATTTTTAACGGTATAAAATTATTGCCCATTAAATCTTCCTCTTAAAAAACATATATCCTTTTGCACTTATAAAAATTATACCATGAATAATTTTGTGACAGATTAATATGTGCCGATAAGCATTAAAAATCTTGCATACAAAGTGTAACATATATTGTTACATTGTTACAATTATGCAAGCGGCATATAAATTTTTACACAAAAACCGCATTCGTCATTTGAATATAATCTGATTTCACCATTCATCGCTTCAACCAATCCTTTAACTATAAACAACCCCAAACCTGTTCCTCTGGTTGTTCTGGTTGTAGAATCATCAAGACGTACAAATTTATCAAATAAAGTTTTTAATTTTTCTCTCGGAATTATATCGTACTCATTCTTAACACTGACAATTAATTTATTACCTTCGGTTTCGTAATCGAGAGTAATAGGACTTCCTTCCGTTGAATATTTTATTGCATTTTCAATAAGGTTAACAAAAACCTGCTCTATTCTGTCGTTATCCGCAACAATTTCTGTTGAACAGTTTTGGACATTGTTAATAATTTCTTTTCCGGAATCATTTTTTACAAGAAGTATTGAATTTTCAATAACTGTATTTATTGGAATGTTAATCAGATTAAAATTAAGTTTTGCCCCCTCTATATCAGGAATGACAAGCAAATCTTCTATCATTCGTTTTAGTCTTTCGGACTGACGTTTTATAATCTTAAGAGATTTTTGTCTTGTTTCTTCATCAATTTCAATATCCTGACGCAAAAGCCTTGAAGTATAGCCCTGAATGCTTGTAAGCGGTGTTCTGAATTCGTGAGAAACCGTATCAATCATATTTGAACGGAATTCATCAAGCTGTTTCAGTTCTTTATTCTTTTTATTTATCTGCACATAAGATTTATGAATCTGATTTACCATTCTGTTAAATTCTGTTCCCAAAAATACTATCTCAAAAGGAGTAAATATATTTGTTAAAAGTCTTATTCTTCTTGCATAGTTACCTTTGGATATTGCAATAATTGCCTTGAAAAGCTGACGAATATTAATATACAAATACGAAGTGTACAAGCCTACAACAAAGAAAATTGCAAGCATTGTGATAAGAATTGAAAGTATAATTCTGTCACGGTTATAGTCAATGGCATTCTTTTTGATATCTTCTGTTGTATTAACAATAATCAAAGCATTCGGATTTGTCTTTTTTAAATAAACAAGCGGTTTATTTTTCACTTTACCGAAAATAACCGGCACATTTTCTTCCAATCGTTTTGGAAGCTGTGCCACACTTGCATTAAAACCTTCTGCTGTGTAATTGCTGGATGCAAATAGTTCGTTTGTCCTTCCGTCTAAAATATAAATTTGTCGTTTATCTTCGGTTAAAGTTTTAAACCAGTCTTTTTTTAAATTCTCCAGATCAAGAATTGCAACAATATATCTGCCGTCTTTTAACTGACGGTTAAATACGGCATAGTCACGTACATTATAAACCTTATACTGCTCCAGCAATTCTGCCGAATCAACAATTTTCAATTCCTTATAAAAAGGCATACTCTGAATTACCGAATCAAGATATTTCTGCTCCTGACCGGAATTTTTATAATAATCAAGAGTATATATTATTTGATTCAGTTCGTTGTTGATTGACTGTTCAAAAACATCAATTTCTTCGGAAACAATTTTTGATATCATAACCGCAGCAGCTCTGAGTTGTGCCCTGTTTGATTGCTGGTTAACATTATTTATAACAAAACCGCTTATTGTCATCGGAATTAACACCGCAAAAAAACTGACAACAATTATTTGCTCAGCAATCTTTAAACGACGTTTTGAAAAAAATTGAACCATAGAGTTATTTTAACATAAAATTATCAGAAGTATTTATACAAAAAAACCAAAAAATACTGCAGTCACAATTCCCATAATCAGACAATAATACCCGAAAATTCCCAAAGAAAACCTGCCTACAAACTTTAAAAAATACTTTATGCATAAATACCCTACAATTGCCGAAACTATTGTTCCGGCTATAATTGCAATCCAATTATAAGTAACAACTTCAGCAAAATCGAGCTTTATAAGAGGATACACCATTGATGCACCCAAAATTATCGGAATACTCAGAAGAAAAGAGTATCTTGCAGCAACAGTTCTGTCGTGTCCGCTCAATAAGCCAGTTGCTATTGTCAGCCCCGAACGTGAAAACCCGGGCAATGCCGCCAAACCTTGTGCTACGGCAATCAAAATTGAACTTGTAATTGATATGTCTTTTTTATCTTTTACTCTTTTGCCGTACCATTCACTAAATAAAAGCAAGCAACCGGTAAAAATAAGAAGTACACCTACTACAGCCGGTTTAAACACAAGTAACTCCGCAACCTCGTTTAGCGGAAATGCAATCAAAACAGTAATAACAGTACCCAATATTATATATACACCTGTTTTAAAATCTTTTGAGGAATAATCTTTGTTCTTTAGCCCGGAATAAAGTGCTTTCAAGATTTCCATTATTTCTTTTCTGAAAAATATCAAAACAGCAATCAAGGTTCCGAGATGAAGCATAATATCCAGAAAAACTTCCTGATTTGATTCCTGAACAATTTCTATCCCTTTAAAAACTTTATAAAAATTTGAAGTAAAAACCAAATGAGCAGAACTTGAAATTGGTAAAAATTCACTTAAGCCCTGTACTATTCCCATTAAAACAGACTGTATTAAATCCATTTAACCCCCTTCTAAAGATTAACCTAAACGATATTTACCCCCTATATTTACCCCTTTACCCCTGCTCCTGCCAGTATGAAGCACAGGATGTTGAAGTTTCCCAAACAGAGATTTTGCTTGTTTGCGGAATACGTTGTTTCATTTCAGTATAAATATACCTTGATAAAACCTCGCTACTTGGGCTTATCCCTTTAAACTCGGGTAATTCGTTAATATCTTTGTGATCAAGATAATCAAGCACTTCTTTTAGATTTTTCTTAATATTTTTATAATCTACAAGTATATTACTTTTATCCAGCTCGGTTCCCCGAACATAAGCTTCTACCAGCCAATTATGCCCATGCATGTTTTCACATGCACCGTCATAGTTAAGCAGATGATGTGCAGCTGAAAAATACATTTGTGCTTTTAATTCAAACATAAACCCTCCAATATACTGTAAATATTTACAGGTTAATTAATTTAACAATTAATTCATATACAAAATATATTACATAAATTGCCACTACTCCCATAAGAATATAGAAAAGAACGTTTATTCTCCGAGATTCCTTAATAAGTTTATCTGCTCTTTTACTTATTTCTATTGTTTCCTTAAGTGACGGATTCAACTCCTGAGCTTTGGCAAAATCAGCTTCCGCAAGAGAATTTTTCTTAATATCTTTATAGAAATTTCCTCTTACAAGATAATAATCAGCGTTTTCCGGTTCAAGTTCTATCGCTTTATTTATACAATACATTGCTTGCTCATAATTTTTAGAATATTTATAAATATATGCCATTGAAGAATATGCACTTGCAACATCTCTATTTCTTTCAATATCTTCTCTGGCGATTTGCATAACCAGTTCCGCATATTTTTCAAGTTCTGCCTGATATTCGTTTTTTTCCTGCATGTAGTAATAGCACATATATGCTTCTAGATAATTTATTGTAGTCCGCTCTCCGGCATCAATTTTTGCAAGAACATCATCCAGTTCTTTTTTTTGTTCCTGCACATATTCATTCAATATGTCATCAACTTCATTATCCATAAAAACCCTCTATCTATCTATTTATTGTACAACTGCCAAATTTTTTGATGTATTTTGTATTATTTCCAACAACTTATTAACCATCAGTTCTTCATATTTTTGGGCATTTTCCTTGTTATCGGCTTCAAAACGAAGTGTAAATACCGGCTCTGTGTTGCTTTGTCTGATTAAAGCAAATCCGCCGCCATCCGCAAATACTATTCTCATTCCGTCAATTGTAATTATATCAGCTATTTTTGTTCCGAAGAAATCGGGATTTTCAGCAATTACTGCCTGAAAACTTTCTAATGTCGGAGCTTTTAAAGAATTCGGACAAGCAAGTCTTACTTCCTGAGAGCTATATACTGATTCAAACGGTTTCAGAATGTCTGAAATTTTGAACTCCGGATTAAGTTTCTTTTTATTTGCAATTATTTCTATAATTCTGCAACCGGCATACACTGCATCATCAAAACCGTAATACCGGTCTTTAAAGAAAGTGTGTCCGCTCATTTCTCCGGCTAAAACAGCTCCTGTTTCTCTCATTTTTGCTTTAATGTAACCATGCCCGGTTTTGCACATGACAGCAACACCGCCCATTTTTTCTATTGTATCATATAACACCTGTGAGCATTTTACTTCCGAAACGATAAACGGTTTTATTTCTTTATCTTTATATTCTTTAATAATATCCTCCGCATAAATAAGAAGCAGCTTATCACCCGTAAGCGAATTTCCGTTTGAATCAATTACTCCTATTCTGTCACTGTCCCCGTCATAAGCAATACCGATATCTGCATTATTTGCAACTACAGCCTTTTTAATATCATTAAGAGTTTTTTCATCACTCGGATTAGGATGGTGGTGCGGAAATCTTCCGTCCGGGAGAGAGTATAACTCTACAACTTCACATCCCAAAGCTCTGTATAATCTCGGACCGACAATTCCTCCGGTTCCGTTTGCCGAATCCACAACAACTTTAACCCCTTCACCAATTCTTCCGAATCTGTTTTTCATATCCTCTATATAATCAGGAATAATATCATATTCAACAAGCTGACCGAACGGAGATGGCGGTATCTGAAGTTTGTATTCTTCTTCCGTCAGTTCCTTAACAACTTTTATCTGTGCCTCGCCCAAAGTTTGTTTTGCATAAGTCATTTTAAGTCCGTTATATTGGCTTGGATTATGACTTGCGGTGATAATTAAAGCACCCGTTACAGGAAGATATTTTGTTATAGCATGGGGCAGCCCGGCTGCTTCGGAATAATATCCTATCGGTGTAGGTGCAAGCCCCAGATCAACAACATTTGCACCACAGGAACGAATGCCGTCTATTAAAGATTTTGAAAGTGACGGAGAATGCAAACGAGCATCTCTGCATACCGTAATCCATATCTCTGAAGGAATTCTCTTAGATTCTCTTGCAAGATACTGAACAAAACCACGTCCCGTATAATAGAATAATTCCTCTGTCACATCTTCACCGTATATTCCTCTGATGTCATTTTTCCCAAATGCTGATAAATTTAACATTTTCTCTCCTTTTATATAATCCGAGCATATTTATTTGCTCGTTATATTCCTCATTTTCATTATTTGCCTATTATTTTATTAATCTGATTAATTATTGTTTTGCGGTATTCATCCATATAAGACCTCTCAGGCTGTGGTTGGAAAGACTCTGACATAAATAAATCACCTGTCAGCATCTTCTGTTTTGCCGTTTTTTTAATCGGATGAAATTCAAAATTTTCAAATTCATAAACCGGTTTGTTTTTCTTTTCACCCGTTTTTATAAAATTCAGTCTGAGCATAATCTCTCTGCCGCCCTTTGAGCGCAGAAGATTGTCCGGTGCTTTTGCATAACTGATACTGTTGTTTTTAAATTCCTTTACAACGGCATCCACATAAGGTGTGCGTGTTAAACCATACAATTCAAGTGCATCCGCTTTTGCCAGCCCGATTTGAGTTGCACCGTGCAGATTTTCTATTATCGGAACATCAATTCCTGTTGCAATATAGCCTAGCCCTTTATCATTGTATACTGAACGGGTTAAGTTAATCTCCCGGTAATCTTTATCTATTTTAGTAAGAGCTTCCGTTAACTGTCGTTTTCCTTCTTTATCTCGTTCCGTTTGTTTTCTTATTAATTTTCTGGGCTTTTTCAAACGCATACGCATATTGGTTATAAAGTCCTCGTTCAGCCAGCCTACAAACTTTGAGTTTAATTCTTTATATAACTTTGTATTATTAACGGGATTTATAAAAGTGTACTGTTCTCCCGCACCATTCCTTACACATATACTTACTTTAAAAGTGTGACCGAAACCTGTACTGTCATAGCTATTTACCGGCGATAATTTCATATGTATTTTCCCTTTTTTACTCAATAAAAATAATATCACAAAAAACCAAGCATATAAATGCATAAGACGTGTACAAAAATATGTGTTCATATTTCTTAACAATTTCATCCAAATAAACGATAGAGATTTTTTGAAAAAAAGATAGAATAAGAAATGACATGTTAGGACTAAAGGGATGGAACAAAACGCATCATCATATAACAAAATAAAACGCGTTAGCAACGAAGAACTTGCCCAAATGTGGGAACAATACTTTGCTGACCACAACAATAAAGAACTTCGTGATGCACTTATTCTGCAATATATTTATCTGACAAAATATGTTGTAGGTCGTGTTAAAGTTTCACTCCCGCCGACTTTTTCATTTGAAGACATTTCTTCTTACGGTGTTGAAGGTCTAATTGATGCAGTAGAAAAATTCTCACCAAAAATGGGAGCAAGATTTGAAACTTATGCACTTGTTCGTATAAGAGGAAATATTATTGATAAAATCCGCTCTCAAGACTTCCTTCCGAGAAGCATACGAAGAAAGATTAAAGATGTAAAAGAAGCTCAGGAAGAACTTAAAATAAAATTTGGACGCACAGCAACCAACAGCGAGGTAGCAAATTATCTCGGAATAGAAAAAGAAAAGGTAGAACAACTCCTGTCAGAAGACACAACCGTTACATCAATATATGACAAAAAGGGCTCCAATGACGGAGATATTGAGATTATTGATACAATTCAGGATTCACATAATCTAAACCCTCACGAAGAACTGGAAGAAAAAGATGTTAAAAAAGAGCTGGAGGATGCTTTGAAAAGATTACCCGAAAGAGAGAGAACAATAATGGTTCTCTATTATCACGAAAACATGACATTAAAAGAAATCGGTGAAACAATTAACGTATCAGAATCAAGAATCTCGCAGCTCCACGCACAGGCTATTATGAAACTTAAAAATCTTTTGAGTGAAAATCGCTCTGAAAGATTGAAAAGAAGTATTATATAATCAAACTATCCTTTATATCCTTCAACATTATTTTTATACCAGATTTCCAGACGTTTAAAAAGTTCCAGAGAGTTTTTTGCTTCATCCAGAAAATATCCCGGTCTTCTTGGGGTACCGTCTTTGTTTAGCTGTCCTATAACGGCAATTTTCATTCTGCCGTTTCTGATGCTTGATGTATCGAACCACCAGCTATGCTCATCTGAAGTTTCTTCTATGTTTTTAACTATCCTTTTAAAAGTATCTTTATCAGAACCGGTTAAACTGTTTTCCAGCTGTCTGAATGCACCCTCCTTAAAAAACCTGCCTTTAAAATTCGGCACACAACAATAATTTTGTACAGAATCAATCTTCATTGTACACACATCTCCTCACTTGTCTTATTATAATATAAAAAAATAAGGTAACTATATACAATGTTACAGTAATTTTGGCTAAAACATCACAGTCACCTATTTAATACCTATTTCTATTCACGAATTTGTAAATATTTATTAAGTTTGATAGCAAACAAATTTTTTAGATGTTTTTATAACTTTAGGAAAGGTGGCAAACATGGAAATAAATAAGGTTGATAATACAAGTTTTGGTCAGATTAATTTAATAAGAGTTCGCAAAAGTGCATTTAAAAATCCTGATAAATTACATCAATGTTCTGTTGAATTTGATAAAATGATTAGCAAAATTGAAGGAGATAAAATAGGAAGTACAACATTTGGATATTACTTAAATCTTATTTTACATAAATTAGGTAAAAAGGCTACAACAGGTTCTGAAATACTAGGTCGCTTTAATTTTAGGCCCATTGATAAACCTTTAGAAAAAGGCTATCATTCATTTGTTTTATTTACAGGGGAAGATAAAGAAATAATGTGGACATTTGCATCAAGAGAAAAATCAAAAGAGTTTTCTAAGAAAGCAAAAGAAGAAATTAAATACAAAGATTATAAACAAGATGGAAGTTTTAAAGATTTTATTGCAGGATATAAAAAATATACTAAAGCGTATATTAGTCGAATCTTTGAATTGGTATCTGAACAATCACAAAAAATGTTTGTAAATACGAAAGTTCATGAATTTAAGGTTGAGGATTTAAAAGAACTTGAAAGTATTCAATCAAAATTAGGACTATAATAGATTTATATATTTTGTTTTGAAGGACGGATTAAGGAATGATTTTCTTTAATCCGTCCTTCTATATTTCACAAAAAAGTAGTTTGTTTAAAAACTCCAGTATAATATATTAGAGCCGATAGTTGAATGTAAAGAATTGTGTCTCAAAAACAATTAAAAGCAACTCTACTCAAGGGCTGTGACCGATTCTGACAGGCCGAACCGCTACAATAAAAGTATGAAGAACGATAGATTTATTCAAAAACTTAATAGTTTCAAGTGTTTGTTCGATTTGCAAAAGGCATTTCCGACAGAAAATGCTTGCATAAAGTTTTTGGAACTAATCAGATGGAATGATGAAGTAGTAAGTCCTTTTGACGAAACCTCTAAGGTATATAAATGCAAAGATAATCGTTACTACTGCAAAAACTCTAACAGATACTTTAATGTTAGAACCAGAACTCTTTTTGAAGCATCTAATATCTCTCTGAGGAAGTGGTTTATGGCTATTTACTTGATTACTTCTCATAAGAAGGGTATTGCATCGCTTCAACTTCATAAAGACTTACATGTTACTCAAAAGACTGCATGGTTTATGTTACAAAGGATTAGAAAATGCTTTGAGTTTGAAAACAATAACATTCTTAACGGACAGGTTGAAGTTGATGAAACTTATATCGGTGGTAAGAATATTAACCGCCATAAAGACAAAAAGGTTGAACATTGTCAGGGAAGAAGTTTAAAGGATAAAGTTGCTGTTTTAGGTATGGTAGAACGTAAAGGAAAAGTTAATGCAAAAGTTGTTCCAAAAACTTCTGCCGATACCCTTACAAAAGAGATTATCCGTTGCGTGAGAGATTCTGCAAATATCTATACAGACGAATATTTAGGATATAACCGTATATCTCAATTCTACATTCATGCAATAGTCAGACATAACCTAAATCAATATGTTGACGGACTTGCCTTTACAAACAGCATTGAAGGCTTTTGGTCTTTGGTTAAAAGAGGATTAATCGGTATTTACCACTTTACAAGCAGAAAACACTTGCAAAAATACTTAGACGAGTTTGTATTTCGTTTCAATACAAAGGATTATGACGAAAACGAAAGGTTTACAAGACTCTTAACAAATATGACGGTTAGAACTCGTTACCAAGATTTAATCGCTGCTTAAAATTTACAAACTTAATTCCCATCTAAATGGTGCTACAATAAGTTCTTTGAAACGTTTTACGGCTTCTGCATAATTAACATCTTTATCCCAATCGGCTAAATCTTGTTCTTTATATTCAATATAGGAATCTTTTTCCTCCTGTGATTTTAAGGAATAATATTTTCTATACATTTCTACCATATAGTAGAAAATTTTATGCTCATTCAATTCAACCGATTCTGTTAAAATTTTGTTTAAATCTTCATTAAGTTGTTTAATATCCATAAGTAAAAATCCTCTTTCTTTAAAGTCCTATACTTTAATATAAAAATTCAGATAGATTTTTTAAGTTTACTGTAACATTGTATATAGTTACCAAAAATAATATTACCATTGTTTTATTACAGACAATTTTAATTTCAATGTGTATATATTAATCTCTTTGTGTTATCATAAAATCCGAGGGAAAAACATGCTAAGAGAATTTTTACACTCCAAAATACACAGAGCAACCGTTACTGACGCAAATTTAAACTACGTTGGTTCAATCACGGTTGATGAAGAATTTTTGGAAAAAGCCAATATTTTAGAATGGGAAAAAGTCGAAATATTAAATATTAATAACGGTGAAAGATTTCAAACCTATGCACTAAAAGGAAAAAGAGGTTCGAAAGTTTTTTGCTTAAACGGTGCGGCAGCAAGAAAAGCTCAGCCTGGCGATAAAATTATTATTGTTACTTATGCACAACTTGATGAAAAAGAAATTAAAACCCATAAACCGACAATAGTTCAGGTTGGCGAAAATAATGAAATAATCAGTTAAAAAATATAACGGAAACTCCCCCTCGCCGACGGGAGAGGGTTGGAGTGAGGGATAATTTTAGTTATGGATATGCGTCCAAAAAGTACAAAAAAGAAAAAGAAATTTATCGTTGATACTAAAAATATGGGTGTCAATATTGATAAGAACGAATTTTATGAAATAATACAATCAAACTCCGCACATCCGGAAAAGGGTTTACGTTAAACTTAAGTATTTATAAACCTGAAAAATTCCTTTAAAAACCCGTTAAATCCGTCTTTCCATAATCCTGCCGTACCTTTATAATAATCCTCATAGTCGGATATTATATTTTCCGGTAAATCCTTTCCTGCAACCAGAGTTTCCGCTATAAACTCGAGATAATCATTTTGTTCTTCCCGGTATTCTATGTCATGATATCTGAAATCTTCATCCGCTTCATAATGCACAAGAGCATGATAGGCACATTCAATATTCTTGTCCCTTGTATCGGGAAATAACTTTAGAGCCTCACGCACACAACGTCTTTCTGTCAGAACAGAATATATAAGTCTGCCAACAAACTTCCTGTTATTCAGGATTTCCATTTGCTGCTTTTGATTATTAAGCGAGTTCAATTATTTTTGCACTCCTTTTTTAATACGGATCTACAATCTTTATATCAAAATTCAAATTTTTGGGACCTAAATTTGCATCATATTTTAACTTTGGTCCTTCTGACAAATCTACAGTGTTGGGATCTTTATGCTGCTGCGGCTCCATATATTCTGCAAATCTGCGTTTTGACTGAATCAAATTCTGTTTTTGCGATGGTTGTTTATTGCACGATGTTGTGCAAAGAATTAATATTGATAATAAAAGTATATATGCACACAACTTTTTCATATAAAGACCTCGTCTATAAATATTATAACAAATTTTTTCCGATTTTTATCATGCTAATGAATTAATTTTTCGAAATTGTTTTAACCAAAAATAGATTAGGATTCAAGGTAATTTTACTTTTTATTTTTATTGGTTAATTTTATGCTAAAATAGTTTAGGTATTATAGTATTTTGGAGAAGCTTTTATGTCAATTTTTATAATGATAATCCTGTTAAGTTTGTTAATTCTGGTACACGAAGCAGGGCATTTTATTGCAGCAAGGGCATTCGGAATCAGAGTTGATAAATTCGGTTTTGGTTTACCGATTGGACCTACACTATACAAAACAAAAGTCGGAAACGTTGAAATACTTGTTCATGCAATGCTGCTGGGCGGTTATGTTTCATTTCCCGATGATGAAAAAGACTGTGATTTACCGAAAGATTCCCCTGAGAGATTTGTTAATAAACCTGTTTGGCAGCGTGTTATTGTTGTATCTGCAGGTGTAATTGCAAACGTAATTTGTGGTATTGCTCTTGTCATGCTTGTAGCAACTGTTTCAGGAAAACTTCCTTCCGGAAATTACGAAGTTTATTCGGGAGAAATTAATGCCCCTAAAGATGCAAGCATCAGGCAATCCGGATTACAGGCAGGTGACAGAATACTAAAAGCTAACGGCTGCGAAATTAACAACGTTTATTCGTTTGTTACAATTGTCAAAAACAGTGCAAAACACAACGGACTTATAAAAAAAGAGATTGTTGAACAAAATTATACAAAACTTAAAGAACTTAACCCCGGACTTGTTAAAGATGAAGAAATTCCGGAAGGACTGGCAATAAGACTTCCGTCCGCACAGGCACAGGAAGTTATTACTCTTGATAAGTATGCAGCAAGAGGAGCAAAATACTATAAGTCCGAAGGTGAAAAAATTGATGAAAATCTTTCGGAACTTGTAAAAACAGTAGATGATAAAACAACTTATATTTCAGACGGAAAACATACATTGCATGATTTGGCAAAAGCTATTTCAAATGGTAAACATCCCGTAAATATTATTGTTGAAAGAAACGGTGAAGAAATCGCACTTAATCCGATTTATCCTGATGAAAAGGGGCTTATCGGTCTGGGACTTATGACAAAAAAAGTTATGGTTGAAACAAATACACCTTCATTAATAATAAAAGAAAGCTGGAGCTATCTCTGGGATAATACTTATATGATGATGTATTCTCTCGGACAGCTTTTTACCGGAAATATACCGCTTAAAGATATGCATGGTGTTGTTGCAATTACAAAAATCGGCGGAGATATGATTGACAAAGGAGGCAAAAGTTCCGGACTTCTGCTTGCGGCACTCATTTCAATGAACCTTGCAATTCTTAATATTCTGCCTATTCCGGCTCTTGACGGAGGACATTTAATGTTCCTTACAATAGAAAAAATTATCGGCAAACCTGTTGATGAAAAAATTATTGAATTAATTTCAACCGTTTTCTTCTCTCTTCTGATAATATTGATGATATTTGTTGTATTTAACGATATTATTTTAATAACGGGAAAATAAAATAAGGAAAGTTTGTATGAATAACATTACTATTGATAAAGAAAAGTGTATACAATGCGGATTATGCGTGTCAGATTGCGTTGCAAGATGTATTGAATTTGATGACGAAAATTATCCTTATATGAAACGACCGGGAAACTGTCTGGGCTGCCAGCACTGTCTTGCAATTTGTCCAAAAGGAGCTTTATCATTTAACGGCAAAATTCCTGAAGATTCGGAAGACTGCTCAACAAAAACTATTCTGTCCTTAATCAAATCCAGAAGAAGCATAAGGCAATATAAAGATGAGGAAATATCCGAAGAACTTTTTGAGAAACTCAAAGCAATGTTTCCATACATACCTACAGGATGTAACTCTCACAAACTACATTTTTCTATAGTAGAAAAGAAAGCCGTAATGAGAGCTTTAAAAGAAAAAGTTAACAAAAACTTTTTAAAACTTTTAAATAATAAAATTCTCTCTCCTGTTGTTAAACACTTTGAAGTTTACCGTGAATGTTTTGAAAAAGGAGAAGATATTGTTTTCAGAGATGCACCGCACATGATTGTCGTATCATCACCATTATCTGCACCCTGTGCTTCGCAGGATCCTATAATTGCATTAAGCTATATTGAATTATATGCTCAAAGTCTGGGTTTAGGTACATGTTGGTGCGGATATGCAGAACTTTGTATAAAAATATTTCCGGAGTTATGCGAAATCCTTGAAATACCAAAAGGATACTCTCCGATTTATGCAATGCTGCTGGGCAAACCTGCGGTTAATTATCAGAGAACTCCGCAGCCTGAACCTTACAAAATATCAGAAATCAGGGATATTATACCAAAAGATTCCTGTATCTGGTGCAAAACAAAACGCATAATTACAAACTTTCTCAGGGGATAGCCTGACTGATGTTTTATATATTATATTTCGCTGTGGTATAATTTTGTTATGAAAAAAGCGGCAATTTTGTACTCTGATTATAATTCAACAATTGATGCGATAAAATACCGGCTCTCCGATTGTTTGACAGATTGTATGACAACTCCGAACAATATGGAGCAATATGATTTGGTTATTTTATCAAATTACAAAGGGAATTATGACGGAGAAGCTGTTGCCTGCCACCATTCACTTTTGCCTGCTTTTGATTCTGAAGAACCCGTAAAAGATGCTGTCCTTGCGGGAGTTAAAGTATCAGGTATTACAATTTATTTTAAAAAATCAAAAAAAATCATAGCACAATACCCCGTATTTATAAAAAATAATTTACACTACGATGAAATAAAACAGGAACTAACATATCTGGAGCAGACAATTTATCCTGTCGTAATTGAAAAATTACTGAATGGGGAGGTTTTTGAACCTTCTTCATTAAATAATACCGGAGGCTGCAGCGGAAATTGCGGAGGGTGTCAGGCATGCACTCATTAAACGTAATGATTGTCGGTACCCAAAATACTGTTCTTATTAATGAAATACAAAATTCAAAATATCTGAATAAGCTGTATATTACTTCAGACGAAGAAATAGATGGTTGCATTGCCGTTAAATTTAACACCTTCAGAGAACTTGCTCAAATATGCAAAGCTCTGCAAGTTGATATTGTTCTTGTTAATGATGAAAGGTGGGTTTTAGAAGGTATTACCAATGTTATGAAACGATTTATGATAAATTGTTTTGCAATAACACCGGACTGGACTGATTTGGGATTGTCACATGATTATGCAAGAAAAATGCTGATGGAATATGATATTAATGTTCCGCCAATTATTAATTTGCCAGTCGAATTTCCTGTTTTGGTTAAAGGAAATGGTATTTTGAAAAAAGCAAATTCTATACAGGACATTATTGATATAAGACAAAACATTGCAAATACAAGACCTGAAATATCAAAAACAGTATTTTTGGAAAAGTATCTTAACGGAACAAAAAGAACAATTGTATCGCTATATGACGGAAAACACCTTTTAACTTTTCCCGAAGACGGAATTGACAATAACAACTTGCATGATTATTCAAAAAAACTGGAAACATTGCTTAATAATGAAAAAGCAAATTTTGTCGGATTTTTTAATTCGGAAATTATAGAAGAAGACGGAATATTGTATAATACCGGTTTCCGTTTTGGATTCAAAAAGCCGCAAACGGAAGAAGATTTGTTATACATTTGCCTTTCTGCCACATATCAAAAACTTAATGAGATTAAATTTTATAACAGTCCGTAAAATAAGATTAATCTTGCTTATTTTTATACAAATTTTCTCTGAACTCTTTAATCTCTGAAGCCTGCTCTTTATAATTCCCGTCAAATAATTTATCTATATTTGAATTCAGAAGGGTAACAACATCCCGAATATTATCCTTGTTCATAATAACCATATCATTAGCCATTTCAACATTGGACATCGCCAGTCTTGTTGTATCTCTAAAGCCTGATGCAGCTAGTTTTTGAGCAAGCTCATTATTTTCTATATTCTTACACAAAGCTTGTGCAATAAGCATTGGAGCATGAGATATCAGCGCAACGGCTTTGTCATGTTCCTGAGGTGTTGTTATTACCGGAGTTGCACCCAGTTCTTCTATTACTGTCTTAAGGAGTTCATAATCCGCATGATTTGTATCCTCTTTCAATGTAACAGCCCAAACCGCTCCCTGAAATAAATCCGGAAATGCATAAGCCCAGCCCTGATGCTCCGTTCCTGCCATTGGATGAGACGGAATAAATTTAAAATTATATGTCTTTTTGGAAACAAATTCCTTTAAACTGCATACATCAGTAACTACAGTATTTTCATCCAAAATTCCGTTGAGTCTGTCAAGAACTTCAAGTGTAGCATTCATCGGAGTGCAGACAAAAACAAGATTACACCCCTTCAGATTTTCATAATTGTTTGATACGTTGTACTCATTTACACTTCTTGATATTCCTACAAGTTCATACTTTTTGCCTTCAAGAAGATTCTTAAAAATTGAACCGCCTATTAACCCCAAACCGACAACACCGATTTTCATACTTAACTCCTCGCCCTAAACACCCTCATTATAAAATTACAAATCCCTGTGATGAAATTGTTTTTTCCCTTCGGCATAATCCTTAACAATATGTCCGTTACCTTCTATATTGTATTTGTATATTGTTAATCCTTCAAGCCCTACCGGTCCTCTTGCGTGCGTCTTATTTGTAGAAATTCCGACCTCCGCACCAAAACCGTATCTGAAACCGTCTGCAAAACGGGTTGAAACATTATGATATACACCCGAAGAATCTACCGAATCCATAAATATTTTTGCATTATGCTCATTTTCCGTAATAATTGATTCCGTATGCCCTGAAGAATATTCATTTATATGGCTAATTGCATCCTCAAGAGAATCAACCTCTTTGTATGAAAGAATTTTGTCCGAATATTCTTTGTGCCAGCTTTCCGGATTATATATAATTTTAATTCCGTTCTGTTCCAAAGCATCCGTCAGTTCTTTTTTTCTGCCCCAATTCTTGTGTACAAGCAGTGTCTCAACTGAATTACATGCACTTGGGTATTGGGTTTTTGCATCTGTTACAACTTTTTTGGCTTTTTCAAAATCAGCACTTTCATCTATATATATATGGCAAATGCCGTCTGCATGCCCTAAAACAGGGATTTTTGTATTCTCTTTTATGAATTTAACCAGATTATTTCCGCCTCTCGGAATAATAAGATCTATATATTTATCCTGTTTAAGCATTTCAGCAACATCATCTCTTGTAAAAACTTGAGTTAACACATTTTCCGGAAATCCGGGTGTTTTATTCAAACCATCCTGTATGACGGACATAATTGCTTTATTTGTATTCAAAGATTCTTTACCGCCTTTAAGGATTACTGCATTTGCTGATTTTATTGCAAGAGCTGATATCTGAGCTATTACGTCCGGACGGGCTTCAAATATTATACCCAATACACCGATTGGACAAGAAACTTTGGTTAACACCAACCCTTCATCCAATTCCCGTTTTAAAAGAACTTTTCCGATAGGGTTATCGAGGGCGATAATATCTCTTATGCCCTGAACCATATCACGCATTTTATTTTCATCAAGTTTTAAACGATTAAAAGTTGATTTTGTAAGCTCACCTTTCTGAACCAAAATCTGAGCCTGTTCCAAATCAATGCGGTTAGCATCAAAAATCTTTTGGGAATTATTTTCTATATTGTCAGCAATATTTATCAATGCAAGATTTTTTAATTCACCGGAAATTGATGCAATTTTTTTGGATGCACATTTAGCCTTTATGGCAATTTCCGTAAAATTATTTTCTGCCATTTCTATATACCTCGCACATAGCACGGTATTTCAGACGACGCAAATTAATCATTCCTGAACACTTTTTTTTAAATAACTGCATTTTTAATGACTGTACCGGACATTCATCAACTGCGTGCGGCTGTTTTACTACAAAGCCTGACAAATCCATAAACGGTACACTGTTTCTGTAATCCATAAACGGGTTTCTTCCGAATGTTTCTCCCATTTTTACTCCTGTAATTGTGATAGTTTTCTAACTCTCTCTATGTATAAATTCTATACAAAAAGAGCTGCTTAAACAACAATTTGTTAATTTAAGTTACGGAATTTAAAAAATTGAAAGACATAATCCCAAAGTAAGCAGTAACGAAAAGTACATCATCAGGTTTCTTGACTGGTACATTCTTATCATAAAACTTTCTGCATGAATTTCTTCTATATGTTTCATATTTTCCATCGGAAAATGAAACCATTTTTTTTCGGGAACAGAATCCGTATCAGCAGAATAATCTGCCATCGATTTATATAAATCTACAGCAAGCGGAATTGTTAAAAACGTAAGCAAAACCTGCCAGTCTGAAATATCAAAAATACACAAAAGAATCGGAGCAAGATATGCAGCTATTAACAAAAACTTTAATACAACGAGTGATTCAAGCTGAGAATTAAAAGAGTTTGCTACCGTCAAATGACCTTCCTTCAAATCAAAATCATAATCCATAACCGTATGAATGTATAAAAGTACGACAGTCATAAGCATCGTGGGAATCGCAAGCACAAAAATCTCCCAGGATATTGTTTTTGTCATAACATAATAAACACCGCCATACAATATCGGTCCGTATGCAAGAGCTACTGCAACCTCAGATAGTTTAATTTTGGACATAAACGAATACAAAAGAACAATCATGCCGGCTGCTGCAGTGTAATACAATACAGGCTTTCCGCATTTTATAAAGAAAAATAAGCCTGCCAAACCTGCTAATCCGAAGTATAGAAATGCGGTTATTAGAAATTCTTTTTCACTTACAACACCCGATACCAAATATCGGCACTTCGTTTTCTGAGTTGATTCCAGATACTCTTTTTTATCAAAATTAACCTGTTTTATAAGTGACTTATAATCAAAATAATCATCTAAAATATTTGCACCCATATGCACAAGGCAAATTGCAAAAAGAGCAATTATCCCGTATAAAATATTACCGGAATCAAAAATAGCTGCAACAAATACAACCAGCCATGAAAAAATTGTCATTGGCAGCGAAAAAACTCTCGAACATTCAAATAAAATAGGAATATTTTTAAACATAATTATATTCTAGCATAAATTAAGCAAAAAAGTATCGAGAGCTTTGACACTCTCGATACTTTATATATGGTTTACTCTAATCTTTACCTTCTTTTTAGGTTGTTAAGTAACCTGTCCTGAACGGATTAAATAATAAATCCGATTGTTTTGCTGTTATTGAGCAACAGCCCATCTTGCTGCAGGTCCGTTCGGAAGAGCATATCCACCTGTAAGAACTACACCAAATTGGTCTTTGATTACACGGTTTTCTTTTATACAAATATCTTCAAGTTTAGCGCTTCCTTGTGCTATATCAGCTCCTTGACCAGCAGGTTTTTTAGCACAGTTTGATAAAATGTTTGGTGATTTGTTACCGTTTACGTCATATACGATTTTAATACCGTCTTTTGCAGTACTACCGTGGCTACCTGTAATAACTGTACTCATAGCATTCGGGTTGAAAGAAATACAAGCACCGTCTCTGAAGTAGATTACAAAGTTGGTTGTATTAGTAGAACCATTTTGTCTCCAGCCTTTGCCTGTACCACTTTTACCTACATCAACAGAAGCTCTTGTTGTAATCAAACCATACAAAGATTGTTGTGCATTACCTACTTCGTCAGTAGTCTTTTTTTCATTAGTAACAAGACCTGAATAATCAAATCCTTCTAATGCTGAGTTCATTTGAGCTGCTTCAGTCAATGTGTTAATACCTTTTTTAAGTCCTGCGATTGATTGTTGTTCATTAGTGTTAGTCATTAATGCAGGAAGTGTTAATGTAGCAACTACACCAATGATAGCCAAAGTAATCAAAACTTCAGCAAGAGTAAAACCATTCTTTTTCATCATAAAATTCCTTTCTCTTCTTGTACAAACCAAGTATATTACATTCTTCTGTTTTTATTTTATCAAATATGATATTAATTGTCAATAAAGTGTAAACTTATATGTATAGATATTACAACTGTTACAACATTATAAAAACTTTTAACATTATTTTGCAAAACTTAATATTTCGGGTAAATCTATTCCGAATAATTTACAACCTCATATCCGAGGCTCTCAATATTTTCTTTCAGTTTTTCATTTTGGGTGATTCTGTACTCGGTAAAATGGTTATCTATTGTTCCGTCTTCGTAGCGGCAAGGATGAATAAGTGCTTCAGCAACAATACCGGATTTATTTTCAAGAATCTTTAAGCCGGAAAAAATTGTCAAATTATCCATCATGGAAGTATATCCCACACCGAGAAGATAGTCGTTCGTATTAAGACCAAACCTTTTTACCACAGGACGATTTATATGTGAAAAAACTGCCAAAAGTGCAATTTTTATCAGATTTACAAAATATTTTTTCTGAAAATGTACGGCTATATCAGGAACAAAATACAATTTTTCTCTTTGAGTCCGGACCTCATTTATCCCGTATTCCTTTGCCAATCTGCAAACCAGTTCAAATATCGGAGGAATTGCATGAGTATGAACATGAGAATCTATATGCGTGATTTTTATTCCGGCATCTTTTACTTTTTCTATCTGAGCTCTGAACTCTCTTTCAAGTTCATTCATAAATTTTGTATTATTAAGACTATACGATTTGAGTATAAGTTTCAAATAAGAATTTTTAAAAATCCCGTTAACATCAGTCAGCTCCTCAAGCTCTTTGCACAGAGATTTACCCTCAATAATATTAAGATGTACACCTATTCCCAAATCGGGACATTTGGGGATAATTTTATCAACGGCTTGTTCAAAAGCTTCACCGTTTGGAGTAAGACTGGTGCTTTTTAAAAGACCTTTTCCGTACCCTTCAAGCACTGCCGTATTATAAGCAGAACTCATTCCGAAATCGTCTGCGTTGAGTATAAATTTTTTATCCGCCATAAAATTCTCCCAATTATTAATTAAATATCAGCCACACTTCTAATATTATAATTTTTATTGTATTATATTTTTACGAGGAATACAATGAGCGAAAACAAATCAAGACTTGCAATAGTAATTCCGTGTTTTAACGAGGAATTAATACTTAAACAAACAACAGAAACACTTTTGAATGTATTGAACGGAATTATAGATAAAGGAAAAATATCTGCTGACAGTTATATTTATCTTGTAGATGACGGTTCAAAAGATTCTACGTGGGAAATTATTGAAAATCTGCATTCCGCATACGGAGAAAAAATTAAAGGTACAAAATTTATCAGAAACTACGGAAATCAAAAAGCACTTATTGCAGGACTGCTCGGAGCAAGAAATATAGGATGCGACTGTATCGTATCAATAGATGCCGACTTGCAGCAGGACGAAAATGCTATTGAAACTTTTATCGATGAATTCCATAAAGGTGCAGATATCGTTTCCGGTATCAGAAATGACCGGAAAACTGATTCTTTCTTTAAAAAATATACAGCTCTTTGTTTCTATAAACTAATGAATATATTGGGAGTTAAAATTCCGCCAAATCATTCTGACTTCAGACTTGTTAGCAAACGCGGACTTGATATCTTAGCCCAATACAATGAAGAAGGCTTGTTCCTTAGAGGATTTTTCCACGAAATAGGGCTGAAGACATCTTATGTGCATTTTGATGTAAAACCAAGAGCTTTAGGATGCTCAAAGTTCAATTTCTTCTCGCTGACAAGCCTGGCACTTAACGGTATCACCGCTTTCAGTATTGTTCCGTTAAGAATCATTGCCGCATGCGGTGTAATAACAATGCTGGGAAGTGTTTTGCTTGCCCTTGAAGTTCTTGCGGAAAAATATATATTCCATACCACACCCGGCGGCTGGGCAACACTCGTAATTCTTATGGCATTCTTCGGCGGACTGCAAATATTCTGCCTCGGAATAATCGGCGAGTATCTGGGACAAATTTTTAATGAAGTAAAAGCAAGACCAAGATACATAAAAGAAACAGAAATATTATAAATTTTTCTTATTTAATTCTTTTAAGTGATGATAAGAAATTGTAATTTATTACATCACCATCAACTTTGGTTATAAATACCTGAGCTTTATCTTCGCCGTTTTTGAGCTTTGGAATCATAGAAAGTTCGTTCGCATAATAATTACTGTCATTTCTGGCGCTGATAGAAATTTTTGTTGCCAGAGTATTCAGCGAAAAATTCCTCAAAAATCCTGCAAAACCCTTTGATTTCCCCGAAAATTTTGTATATATTCTGAGAGATGCATCGTTTGTGGATAAGTCATATCTGCCAATTATAAATGTTGCCAGTTCATCAGCACTTGACTCAATTTTCATACGTTTAATAACATTGTCTTCCAGCTGCATTTCACCCTGTATTTCATTAAATCTGCCCTCAGGGATATTAACCATATCAAAGATTGTTGTCGGTGATATCATTGCCAGCGGGTTTCTGAACAATGATGCAACATTCAAAATATATTCTACATATCCTACCTGCTCTATTGTACCGTTATTTATCTTAAATTTGATATTACCGTTAAGTCTGAATGTTTCGTCAGTATTAATTTCTATTAAACCTTTTGCTTTACCGCTTATCTGACGGGGCAATCCGAGCATTGCCGAAGCTATTTTATCGGAATCAACATCTTTTATTCCCAGCTTCAAATAATATTTATTATTTACCAAATCAGCTCTGGTTCTGAGTGTTGAAAAACCCTCCGCTATATCAAATCTGTTCGATTTCAAATTAAGTACACCGTCTTTATCAAGTGTCATATCCGCATGCAAGTTTCCGAAATTTATTTCTTTATATTTGCCTTTAATCAGATTCAGTCCGCATTTTTCAACCACTACAAGACCTTTTGTAAATTTTAACGGTTCATCTTCTTCATTTTCAGTACCTTTAGAAACCAATGCACTTTTTGCGTCCTGCACTTCCTCTCGGGCAGTTTGCTGCTGCTGAACAAGAAATCTCTCCACGTCAACATCATCCAGTGTCAGATTAACATCCCTTACCATAATCGGCAAAAGCAGCTTATTATCGGCATGTCCGTTTAAAGAATAGCTTGTCCTTTTATATCTGCCGTTGGATTTTAGTATTATTTTGTCATCCTTTGCGAAAAGTTCCGCTGATTTTATATACATTCTCTGTGCGGGAACAAGAACTTTGTCAAATTTAAAATTTCCATCAAGTTTTGCATAATCTCCATGGTTATCCATGTGCATTTTTCCGGATACATAACCTTTTTTGAATATTTTTTGGCATGCCAAAAAGTTTAAAAATTCACTTGGAAGTTCTCGGGGCATGTTTATATTCAAATCAAGAATTTTCATATTATCAGCCATGTCAATATTACCGTCAATCTGTACAAGCGGTGTCATTCCGCGCTTAAGTTCTTTGGTTATATGATAATTTATTGTATTAATTTTAAGAATGTTCTTTATAATACTCAGATCAACCTTAAAAAACGTTTTGTAATCCTTGAGTACCATTGACTGTTCCCCGAACTTGAAACCGTGGTTTTCCTTTAGCAAAAAGAACCACAAAATATCCAAAGAACCGTTCTTTGATTTAATTAACAGTTTTGACATTGAATCTCCGACAAGCTGAATCGGAGAACCAAGCATTTTTGAAAGATAATTCTTAAAAAAGTCATTCGTTACAAAAATATCCGAAAAAAGAACAGTATCGCAAGTATGCTGATAATCTTTAACATCACCTTTCATTGAGAGGGTGTTGGTTTTCTTGTTGTTATAATATCCTTCAAAATCATCTAATTTTATATCTTTATCCCCTATCAGAACATTACCCTTTGTAATTCTGACAGGCATATTAAGGAGAGGTTTAACCTCTAAATAAACATCGTTTATGCTGACAGTTCCGTTTAGTACATTTTTAACGAATTTTACATCAAAGTTAACACTTCCCTTTATATTTTTTACCGGCTCAAGCATTTGTCTGCCGTTTGCCACAATAAGATTTGAACTTACTATATCCGCAATGTCATCTGCATTAAAATTTTTGGCTGAGATTCTGAGTTCATATTCTTTTTTTCTCGTCAAAAAAGCATTTATAACAATATTTGAATCTTCTATGGAAATAGGAAAATCTTTTATATATGCAATACCATCATCCATAAAAATTCTGTTTTGGTCGTTTGCTGAAACTGATATCTGATGCCCGTCTTTTTCAAGCATTAAATCAAAATCAAAGTGCAAAAATTTTCTTGCCTGTGTTCTGTCAAAGACTGCATGCTTTGCTGTAAAATCAACTTTAAAATCAGGGTTGTCATATAATATTCTGCAATTTTTAACACCCAGCAAAATATTATACATGTCAAATGTTATAAAAGATGATTCTGATTCTTTTTTTTGCTCTTTTTGAGGAAACAGACCGGACAAATTGTAAACATCTGCAAAAACATCTTTTGCCAAAACTTTTCTTACTATAATACGTCTTTTGTATAAATCTCTTAATGATAAAAGAATATCAATATCAGCAAGTGTCAAATAATTCCTGTTATTTTTATCTATTGCAAATTTATCAACCGTAAAGGAAATTGTACCGCCTGTTTTTAGTTTTGGATTCTGAATTGTAACATCCGCATTAAGAATTTTGCTCGCTTCTTTTTGGGCAAAATTTATTATTACAGGATTTGAAACCAAAGCAGGAATGCACCACTTATATGAAGCAAACGCAAACAGTAAAAGTGTAAAAACAGTTATGCTTGTAATTTTCAAAATTGTTTTCAAAGCGATTCTCTTCATAATAGAAAATTATAAAATAAAATTTTTTCACGGTAAACAAATTTAATTACATTTAAAGGAAGTTGTTCCGTTTAAATAAACTAAATATATGAGTTAATACCTTGATAAATATTATATAATATGCTGGTTACAAAAAAAGAAAGGAAGTATTATGACTTTTGGAAATCAAAACGGCACACCTTTGGGAAATCCCGGAGCAGGTTTTAATAACGTTGTTCCACCCGAAGTATCAGGTAAATTTAACTGGGGAGCTTTTCTGCTCAGTTGGATTTGGGGCTTGGGAAACAAAACCTACATAGCATTAATTGCTCTTGCATTAAGCTTTATACCTTTTATTGGCGGACTTGCCGGTTTTGCGTTTTGTATCTGGCTTGGTATTAAAGGTAATGAGCTGGCATGGCAAAACAAACAGTTTCCGAGTGTAGAAGCATTTCATGAAAATCAGAAAAAATGGGCTATTGCCGGTATTATAGTTTTTGCTGTTTTATTCCTGCTCGGAATTACTTTTGGTTTCCTGCTCGGTTTTGCAGGAGCCATGAAGGGTAGTTATTAATAATTAACAAAACAACTTTAAAAAGAGTGACTTGCAACAAAGAGCCAAAAATGCACAATACAAGTGCATTTCCTGACAGACAAGTCACTTCTTTTTTATGCTATAACTTGATTTTTTATAAATTTATATATTCCGTATTTGCATTTTAAGGTTTTTATAGTAGAATATTAATGTATTTTAGTGTGTTAGCATTTTGGAATTAAGGAGTCAAACTTATGCGTGGGGAAAAGAAGGAACTTAGAAATAGCGGAATTTTATCTCACATTGAAAACAAAACAGCAGATTATGAAAACCGTATAGCTCTCGGTATCAGAAGTCGTTACGGCTGGAAAGAGCTTACGTACAAAGGATTGGGTTTATTCTCAAGAAAAATAGCAAAATACCTGATAGAAACACTTGATATCAAAAAAGGCGAAGGTGTTGCTATTCTTTCGGAATCAAAACCAGAATACGGAGCATGTGTATTTGCATCAACTCTTGCTGGTTGTGTAACAATTCCTCTGGATATAAAGTTATCACAGTATGAACTTACAAATATTTTATCAGACTGTTTACCGACCGTAATGTTTGTCTCACAACATTATTTGGATATGGCATTAAAATTGCAAAAGGATATTCCTTCTATCAAACATATTCTTTTGACAGATGAAGTATTTTATAACTCGGAAGTTACAAGTATTTATGCACTTCCTGAAGAATACAATGCAAAATGGAGACAAAGAAGCTCTAAATCTACTGCATTAATCATTTATACATCAGGTACAACAGGCGCTCCGAAGGGTGTTGAGATTTCATTCAAGAATGTAAATGCACAATTAGAGTGTTTACAGGATCCGCTTCATGAGATTTTACCGGACGGAAGAAAGATTACAATGCTTTCAATCCTTCCGATGAACCACCTGTTTGAAATGACAGTAGGTTTCTCAATGTTTTTGAACTTTGGACATACTGTTTACTATACAACAAGTCTTAAACCGAAAGATATTACCGATATTATGAAGGAAAAAGGTGTTGAGTTTATGATTGTTGTTCCTGCATTCTTAAAACTTCTTAAAGCAGGTATCGAAAAAGAACTCAAAAATGCACCAAAAATTGCACAATGGATATTCGGTGCAATGTATCATTTAGCAAAATTTATTCCTTCTTATGGTATTAAAAGATTATTATTCAAGAAAATTCACGATAGTTTTGGCGGAAAATTCTTTGGATGTATTGCCGGCGGAGCTCCGCTTGACTTAGATGTAGGTGAATTCTTTGAAAGAATAGGTATAAAGGTTTATCAGGGTTACGGACTTTCCGAAACAAGCCCTGTTGTTTGCGTAAACACTGATAAACGTTATGACATGGCATGCGTAGGTGTTCCGCTTAAAAACTATGAAGCAAAAATTGATAAAAACACCGGAGAACTTTTACTCAGAGGTCCGTCCGTTATGAAGGGATATCACAATCAACCGGAAATGACTGCAGAAGTTATTGATGAAGAAGGATGGCTGCATACAGGCGATATTGCAAGACTGGATAGTACAAACCACTTGTATATTACAGGCAGAATCAAAAACATGATTGTTTTGAACGGCGGTAAAAAGGTATTCCCTGAAGAAGTAGAAGCAGTATTAGAAAAGAGCAATTATGTTGCTGAAGTTTGTGTTCTCGGCACTTCAAGAACATTTGGTGCAAAAGACGGTACCGAAGAAGTTACGGCTGTTATTGTTCCGAAATCAGAACTTTACAGCAGCTATTCGGAAGAAGATATTGAACGCATGATTAGAGTTGAAGTTAAATCACTCTCTGACAGATTGGCTCAGTACAAACGTCCGACAAATATCGTAATCACAAAAGACGAACTTCCGAAAACTACTACAAGAAAAGTTAAAAGAAAAGAAGTAAGAGAACTTATCAAACTGTAAATATTCAAAAATATTATGTAACGGGATGCAATAAATATTGCATCCCGTTATTTTTTAGCAAAAAAAATTTTTAGGTGTTTTGATACCTATAAAGAAAGGAACAAATATGAACAACATTAATACAAATTACAATCCAATGACATTTAAAGGTTTAAAAGTGAATGGCATTGTCAGTACGGAAAACGTTACAAAACTTGGCGAATTCGCTTCAAGAATTGAAAATATAAATTTTATCAATTACCTGGAAAAGCGTTATGAAACTGATGTAGTAATCAACAATGAAATTTCAAAAATGCACTTTTCACATAAAATTTATGGTGATTTGACGGAAGCATACGGCGGTGGCGAATTTTTGCTTGAAAATGTTTTCCGTGATGTAACAACAGTTATTGACAATATAAAAAAAGCAATAAAAAAAGCTGAAAAAGAATGGAACAAAGAATTATTAGAAAGAACTTCAACAAAAAGGGGCTGCTAAAATTTTATACATTTGTTTATATTTGAACCTTTTTAAATTCTCATAATTATGTTTGTGTTATTATAAAATAAGAAGTGAGGATATAATTATGACAGATTTAAGAGATAAATATGAAGTCGTTATCGGACTAGAAGTTCATGCTCAGTTAAAAACAAAATCAAAAATTTTTGCACCGGATTCAACAGAATTCGGAAGTGAGCAGAACTCTCACACCAGCGCAATTACTTTAGGTATGCCGGGTGTTTTGCCTGTTTTGAATAAAGAATGCGTTAATATGGGTATTTTGTTAGGACTTGCACTTAACTGCGAGATTCCTAAAAGATGCAAATTTGACAGAAAACAATATTTTTATCCTGACCTGCCGAAAGGTTATCAGATTTCACAATATGATGAACCGATTTGTGTAAACGGCTGGTTAAATGTTAAAGGTAAAAAGATTGGTATAACACGTGCGCACCTCGAAGAAGATGCAGGTAAACTCGTACACGTCGGTGCAGCAGGTATCAATGGTGCGACTTATTCACTTGTTGACTTAAACAGAGCAGGAACTCCGCTTTTGGAAATTGTTTCCGAACCTGATATGCGTTCCAGTGAAGAAGCAAGAAACTATATGGAAGAACTTCGTAACATAGTTCGTTACCTTGGTGTTTGTGACGGAAACCTTGAAGAAGGTTCAATGAGATGTGATGCCAATATTTCTATTATGCCTAAAGGCTCAACAAAATTCGGCACAAGAGCCGAAATTAAAAACGTAAACAGCTTCTCTGCACTTCAGAGAGCTATTGAATACGAAATTGACAGACAAATCGAAATCGTTGAAGAAGGCGGCGAAGTTGTTCAGGAAACCCGTCTGTGGGACGATAACATCAAAGAAACACGTTCCATGAGAGGTAAAGAAGATGCCCACGATTACAGATATTTCCCTGAACCGGATTTGATGCCGTTGGAAATTTCAAGAGAATGGGTTGAAGATATCAGAAAAACCATGCCGGAGCTGCCTGAACAAAAAAGACAACGATACATGGGTTTGGGTTTGAGCGAATATGACGCAAGTGTAATTGTTGAACAAATGCCTCTTGCACTGTTCTTTGACAAAACTCTTGAACTGGGTGCTAACCCTAAGACTGCAGTTAACTTCATGATGGGCGAAATTGCAGCTTACTTAAAAGAAAACAAAGTTGAGATTAATGAAACAAAATTAACCCCGGAGAACTTAGCGGAATTAATCACTTTAATCGAAAAAGGAACAATATCAAATAACATTGGTAAACAAATCCTTGTTGAAGAAATGATAGTTAACGGAGAAAAAGCATCTGCTATTGTTGAAAAGAAAGGTCTGAGCCAAATTTCAGACGAAGGTGCAATCAAAGAAATTGTTGAAAAGGTCGTTAACTCTCATCCTGCAGAAATCGAATCCTACAGAAACGGTAAAACTAACCTTCTTGGTTTCTTTGTCGGTCAGGTTATGAAAGAAACAAAAGGCAGAGCTAATCCGAAAACCGTTAATGAGCTTGTAAGAAAAATACTTGAAGGCTAGTATTAGTTTTGTAAAGTTTTGTAACAAAATAGACGAAACGTGAAATCACATATCTTTTACATACTTTATATATATGTAAGATTTAAAAAACAGATGGTGATTTAAAATGTCTATCGCAAATTTACACGAAACATTATTATGCTATACGCTAAGAAAGAATGCCATAAACACTGAGATTGGCAGAATAGAGACATTGAAGCTCTTAGCTATACAGAATCAGGGCGATCAGACAACACTCAGAGCTCAGGATGAAGAAGAAGTAAGAGAATACTTCAGAACTCTTTTTGATGAAAATGAAGAGTACAAAACATTATACAGAGATTATACAGAAATTCCTGATTTCGAAGAAGAAATGAAAAAGATTCAGGCAGCATATCAGCAGGAATTAGAAGAATTAAATGCCTGGGAAGCTGAACTTGATTCACAAATTACCGTAAGCAGTACGGAACTTGAAGAAACAAAAGCACTTATAGAATCAGTCAGATCAATGCTTTCAAGCAATATCCAGGAAGACTTTAAATACGGAACAAAATAAAGAATATAAGAGAGTATTAACAGATAGTATAAAAATCTTACCATTTGAAATTTTTAAAAAACATCCCCTTTCAAAACAAAAAGGGGTTTTTTTTATAATAAATTTTTTATGCGGCTTTTTTCAGTGCATCATATACTTCCTGAGATATTACACCGGCATCAACATCCTCATATATAATAGCCAGTGCTTCTGACTTTGTACAGGCAGTATGGTATGCTCTCTGTTCGGTAAGAGCGGAATACTTGTCTGCAGCACTCAATATCTGAGAAGACAGTGTATATTCAAAATCCTCATCCGCACAAGGATAACCTGTTTTGTCAGGTCTTTGATGATGGTATTTAATTAATCTTAAAACACTTTCTTTTATACCTCTTTGTTTTAAAAGTTCATAGCTGAACTCTGCATGAAGGTTCATAATTTCTTTTTCTCTTTGGGTTAAAGCACCCTGCTTATATAAAATTTCTTTTGGTATAAACACTTTCCCAATATCATGCAACATTGCAGCCTGTTGCAAATCAACAAGGTTTACTTCACTTTTTAAAGCTTTTGGCAGCATTGAATAAATTTTTGCTGCTATAATTCTGGTTGCACTCAAGTGCCCATTTTTTTTCATTACATATCCTCTAATACGTCAAAATTCATTTCAAAAGGAATACCGTATTCTTTACAGCGATTTCTTATTACTTCACTCGATTGAGCCGCTTTGAGCATATCTTCTCTGCTGCCAAGCATGTCATATACAGGGTTTGAGGTATAACTGTCACCAACATATTTAACATCAGACTCAAATGCAGCTGCTGCCGGTGTTCCTCTGAACACAGGTCTGGATTGCACCGCCGCACCAACGCGCGGGAATAAAGCTGTAAGGTTGTTGATAAAGTTCATTGTTAATCCGGTTTCCTATATACTTATATAAAGTATTTTCTTAATTAGAATTTGCCATGGAATCAAGTATCGTTAACAAATGTTTACAAAACAAATTACATTGTTACGTTTCTTCTGACAGGCTTCTGACATAACATAAAATTATTGCAGTATAAAGCAAAGATGCGGTTTTTCGTTTTTTTAGAACAGGTTTATCCTTCAGAATTATTTTTTCGGAAGATAAAATGTAATTTTTTATTACGGAATTTTGATTTTGCATATTGTTATATTAAAATATTATTATTAGCACTGCCTTCGCATATAAGGTACTGAGAGAGTTTATTTTAGAATTGGGATTAAGTTGAATGAGAAGACGGCACAGATTTGATTTATATTGGGTTATAGGATTGTCAATAATAACAATCGGTTTCTTTGTATATTCAAATACTTCTGCCGGAGAACGTGGTGTAGAAAAGTATTCCGAAGCACTTAAAGCATATAAATCCGGTGACTTTGAACTTGCATACTCCACTTTTGCAAAAGTTCCGTACAATTCAAACCTTAAACAGGCAGCATTGTTCAGACAGGCAAGATGTGCTACAAATTTGGATAAAAAACAGGTTGCAATAAAAAAATACAAAAGAATTGTTCATTCCCATTCAAAAACATCAATTGTTCCAATAAGTGAATACAATATGGCTTATCTGATGTATGAACTCAACGATAAAGGGGCAAAAAGGCAATTCAAAAAAATAATAAAGAAATATCCGTCAAGTGATTATGCGATTGCTTCAAATTATTATTTGGGGAAAATAAATAACACAAGTATTCCGGAGTCCGGGAAACACAGACTTAAAGCAAAAAATAAGTCTTTTATCTATTTTAAAACATATATAGAAAAAGCTCCTGACGGCAGATATTCGCTTGATGCTATTGATGAAATAAAAAATCTTAAGTTAAAACTTTCAGGTTATGACAACCTGCTTATAGCAAAATCTTACTATGCAAACGGGGAATACGCAAAAGCAAAGGAACACTTTAACCTGACACAACTATCCGAAAGCTGGGCTGATTTTGCAAAAAATGAATATAAACTCGGGAATAAAGATAAGGCAAATGAATTTGCGGAAAAAGGACTGAAAGAATTTGCAGCAGCGACGGATCCGCAAGATGTATATGACGTTATTGATAATTATGTTGCAACCTTCTCGCCAAGAAAAAACGGAATTAATAAACTCAGCGGCTTGGGATTAAAATATACCGGAGCGGATTATGTAGCATACCTGAATTGTAATGAGGTTGTCGCTTCTGATGCAAAAGAAGCATGCTACAGAACTCTTTACGAAAAATATCCCGACGGTCAGTTTTCTGCTGATGCACTCTATAATGTATTTATAAATAAATATCTGCAAAAAAGATATTATGATGCTCAAAGACTTGGTTATCTGCATGTCAGAAAATTTATAAATGTTAAATCAAGTCCTGCCGTTACCTATTATATGGGAAAAATATCCTTCAAGCTCAAACATTACGAGAGTGCTAATAACTATTTTAAACAGGTTCTTGCAAAATATCCGGACAGTTATTATGCACTTAGAGCAAGCAACAATTTATACAAAGATGACGGTTTTCTGCCATTCCTTGACATAAATCCGAAACCGGTTGTTTTCCCATACATAAAATCTCTTGATAAAAACCTTGTAGTCAACCTTGCACTTTTAAAAGATTATGATTTGGTAGAAGAACTGTGCAAAAAAGATAAATTTATACAAAGCTGGATTGCTTATGAAAAGGGAGATTATACGGTTTCTGCAATTTTGGCAAGAAATGCAATGGAAGAACTTGAAAGCAAGCCTCCGTTTGAAGATTTGAGATGGCGTCTTGTATATCCGCTCCACTATTTCAATATAGTTGAAAAAGTTAAGGGCGGAAATAACCCGATAATTCTGCAATCGATAATCAAAGAAGAAAGCCACTTCAATCCTTTTGCAAAAAGCTCTGCCGGAGCAAACGGTCTTATGCAGCTTATGCCTGCAACATACAATGAAGTAGTTAAGAAGAACAATATTCCGTCAACTTTAAGCCCCGAAGTATCAAATATCACCGCCGGAAGTTTCTATTATTCAGGGCTTAAACGTTCGCTGCTAAACAGAGATTTATATGCAATTACTGCATACAACGGAGGCATCGGCTCCGTTACAAGCTGGTTTACCAAACTTCTATACAGCGATACAGATGAATTTGTTGAACAAATTCCATACCCCGAAACCAAAAATTATGTAAAAAAAGTTCTAAGGTCATATTGGATGTACGGAAATATTTATTAAAAGTTTAAATTACCTCGGTAATAATTCCGCCGCCAAGAACCAAATCTTCATTATATATTACAACAGATTGCCCGATTGCTATTGATTTTTGCATATCATCAAATTTGACAATAATCTCATCACCGTCAACGGTAACATTAACTTCCGTAGGCTGCTGTGTTGAGCGGATTTTTGCCTGAGCTTTAAATATTTTTTCTTCAGGAGGAATTATCCAGTTCAAATCAGAAGCTTTCAAACTATCTTTCATTGTTTTATCTTTTGGTCCTATAACAACTTCATTTGTATCTTTGCGTAATTCAAGAACATACAAAGGCTCTGTCGAAGATATTCCGACACCTTTTCTCTGACCTATTGTATAGTTCCATATACCTTTGTGAGTTCCCAAAACTTTACCGCTCAAATCAACAATATTACCCTCTTTTTCTGCTACACCGAGAAGTTCGTTGTAATCACCGTAATAAAAATCCTGACTGTCGGGTTTTTCTGCAACAGTAAGTCCGTTCGCTTTTGCTATATCCCTTATTTCATCTTTGGTTTTGTCACCAAGCGGTAAATAAATTTTGGATAATTGCTCCTGTTTCAATCTGTACAGGAAATATGATTGGTCTTTTTTAGGATTTATTCCCCTTCTTAATACATACCTGCCGTCTTTTTGGTCAATTCTCGCATAATGCCCTGTCGCAAATTTATCAAAATCAATACCGTTTGCTTGGGCAAGGCGCGGCAAAACATCAAACTTAATCAGAGAATTACACCAGACACAGGGATTTGGAGTATGTCCGCTCAAATATTCTTTTTTAAAATTATCCAAAACTATTTCTTCATACTGCTTTGCACAATCAAAAACATAAAACGGAATTCCGATTTCCTCCGCAATTTTCCTGGCACCTTCAATATCCTCTTTTTCATCAGGACCAAAACAAGCACCATGCCTTTTGGGAAGCTTATCTTTTAACTGCTCTTTTACTCCCCTTTCTCCCCATATAGCCATCGTAGCACCAATTACTTCATGCCCCTGTTGCTTTAATAGAAGTGCCGTTACCGAAGAATCTACTCCACCTGACATTCCGACCAATATTTTCATCCTGTCTGCTCCTTACTTTTGATTTATAAGCAACATGTTACCACATAAATTCGGACAATTATACAAAATCCCATTTCAAACCTTCGTTTTATGATACAATACCGAATATGGTTATTGATTCACATATACATTACGGCAGAAATTCAGTGTGGGGAGATTTTTCTCCGGAGTTTGTTCTTTCATTGCTTGGAGACAATATTGAATATGCTATATGCTCCAATATTGAAGGTATTGACGGAATTAATTTCAAAAACGAACTTGATTGTAATCTTGATATGTTAAGAGTTGCCCGCAAATATAAAAAATTTAAACCGCTTGCCGTTTGCCAAGTCGATAAATCCTTGGATGCACATGTTATGAAATATCTTTTGGCAGAATATCCCGAATTTATAGGATTAAAATTTCATCCCGAGTGTATGAAACTACCGGCAAATTCACCAAAATATGACAAATATCTGGAACTCGCCAAAGAATACAAAAAACCATGCCTGTTCCACTCGGGACATATAAAATCAAGGTTTTCTTCACCTTTACTTATATATGAAAAAGCAAAAGAATTCCCGACAGTACCTATTATTTTGGGACACCTCTCAACAGGACCAAAACCTTCACATGATGCAGCTATTGAAATTTTGTTGGAATCAATTGAAAATAACGATGCCACACTCTATGCCGATATTTCCTGGATGGATTTCGGTACCGGCAACCATGAGGACACTATCACGCTTATAGAAAAATTAAAAAACACATCCAAAGGTGATTATACAAACAGAATCCTTTGGGCATCAGATGCTCCGATTGGCGAATTCAACCAAACTCCCGAACTTTATGCAAAAAATCTTAACACATTCTATGTAAAAATTCTGGAACATTTTAAAGACGAAATTCTGTTACAGAATCTTTTATGTAACAATGTACGTGACTTGTATAAACTAAGATAAAAAACGGTTCTAAAAACTACATATCCGTGACAATAATTCTTTTATCCGTAAATATTTTCTCAATGTTTAATATAGTATAGGGCATTTTGTTGTATATAAATTCACTGGCAAAATAACTTTCGCTTGAACCCATAATTTTATCTTCCTGAATTTCAAACAATTCATTAATCTTATCTATAAGAAAAGCAAGCTCCATATCGTTGCAACTGACTATGATAACAGGCTTTTTATCATTTGCCTGAACTTGTTTTGACATACCCAAAAATTTTCTCAGATTTAAAACGGTAATATAATCACCCCTTAGGTTCATAATTCCTTCAATAAATTCAGGTGTTCCGGGAACATTTGTTATAGGAGTATCTTTTAAAACCTCTTTTACATAATCGAGCATTATACAATATGAACCTTCGTTCAAATTAAAAGATATAAATTTGCGTTTTGAATGAAGTCCGCCCGACATCAGAGAAAGAGATGATTTGTCAGCAATATTCTGCGTTCTTGCTCTCATTATATGCTTTGAAGTTTCATCCTGCGGATAAAGAGAGGGGATATCAATATTGACGGAATGTATTGTTCCTTTCAAAAGATTCTCTATTGAAAAAATATTGATAATATATACTGTTTCATTTTTATGCTTGTATATCGCATCAATGATTGTTTTACTGTCAACAAAAGGAATTGTATCAACCTTTGATGACTCAAACGGCACAATACCTGAAATCTTGTCAGTTACTATACCAAATATTGTTTCATCCGTTTTTACTATTAAAAGTTCATTATTTACGGAATAAGGAGTAACTTCTATATCCAGATAAAATCTTATATCAACTACATTTATAACAAAGTTATTGTACTTTAGCAGACCGATAATATTGTTCGGCAGCCGCTGAGGATAATCAAGTGCCGGAAGTTTCATAATTTCCAGAACATTATTTGAATTTATGGCATATTTATTTTTACCCAATTCAAAATAAAGATGTGTATTTTTTTTCTGTTCAATATAATTACTCATTGTATACAATTACCCTGTTTCTTCCGCTTTCCTTAGCTTTGTACAGCGATTCATCAGCCGATTTTAACATGTCTGCAGAGCTTTTGAATTCCTGAAAATTCATTGTTAAACCGATACTAACCGTTACTTTTGCCTTAACACCGTTGTAATCAAAGTCATATTCTTCTACCGAACGGCGTAATCTCTGTACCGGAATTAAAGCTCCTTCAATATTAGTTTCAGGCATTATCATGACTAATTCTTCACCACCGTATCTGTATAACAAATCTGTTTTTCTGAAACATGCCTTCATAATATCTGAAACCGTTTTCAAAACATAGTCACCGTACTGATGTCCGTGGGTATCATTAACTTTTTTGAAGAAATCAATATCCAATATTGCCATGCTGAAATCTGCCGGATGTCTTTTGGTACGGTTAAATTCCTGTTCAAGCCCCAATTCAAACTGACGTCTGTTGTATAAGCCTGTAAGACCATCGAGTACAGACATAAATTCTTTTTCTGTATATTGATATTTCATCTTAAATATAGCAAGCAGCTCGCTTATCATAATATCAAAATACCTGAATGAAGCATAATCCATATCAGAACGTGAATAGAAACAAATTCCGCCTATCAGCTTTTTATCAAATACAAGCGGAATGATAATTTTTGACTTCAAATCATTAAAAACATAATCTATTTCTTTACCCAAAAGAATTCGAACAACTTCAAATTTTGTATCTCTGACGGTTTTAATATCCTCCAGTTTTCTGAAAAAATCATACTGAATATCCGAAAGAACACCTTTTGAAATATTTCTGCCCAGAGTATCTATGTACAAAATATTTTCCGAAAAGTCATCCGGAGATGCAAAATAAACACCTGCAATAGTGTACTCTACAAACGAGCTCAAAAGAGAGAACATTTTTTCTACCAAAATTCTCTCATAATTCATAAAGTCACTTAAATTTCTAAATTCATTGGAAAATACTGATTTCAGCAATAAGTCATTCAATATAATATTAAGCTGTGATTGGGCGGAATTATCCGTAACATTGTGCTCTAAAATAACCTGCTTGTATTCATCGGTAACAGGATATCTGCGGACTGTTGCATAAATTTGTTTAACAAGCTCGTCAATATCTATATTCTTAGATAAAAACAACTGAGCACCTGCTTTTTTCCCCCAAAAACTGTCAATTTTATTGTCAAGCACGGTTAAGAGTATAACCGGTATCTTTTTTGTTTCGTCTTTATTCTTTAACAATCTGCAAAGCTGATAACCATCAATTATAGGCATCATAATGTCCGACAGAACCAAATCCGGAGCGTATTCAAAAACCTTACGATACGCTTCTGCACCGTCCGAAGATGTTTCCACAACAAAATCGTGTTTTTCAAGCCCTTCTTTTAAAAACATCAGCTGAGATTTACTATCTTCTACCAATAATATTTTTATTGCCATATTAATTTATATATTCCAATTTTTAAAAATTTAGTATAAAATAATTATATAATAAATGTTAAAAAAAAACTATAGGAGAGAAGAAGTGAATAATGAATGGAATTTAGGACTCAGACAAAAGTTTAACATAAAATGTTCAATAGACTTAGGGGTTTTTGTTGTTACATGTGTGCTTTTTTTGGCTTTTGCCAAAATAAAAGGTGTAGGGCTTTTTGATGCATTAATGTTTGTTGCACTTGTTGCAGTAATTAATATACTTTCACAATCTATTACAAAACAGTGGATTAACAAACTTATAAAAAAATCACTTTCTGTTCAGTCAGATTCAATACTAACAACAGCAGATAATGTTCTTGAATCAGTTAGTGCTCAGAAACGTTCTTTTGATGTTTTAATTGCAAATCATAAAGCTTTGTCCGGTCTTATTGACAAATTAAAAACTATATCCGAGGACTCGATTTCTATGTCAAAAAATACTGAAAGACAAATTAATCAGTCAATTAATTTCTCTCAAAAAGAACATGATTCTATATCTGCAAATGCAGAAAAAATGCTTATACTCAGACAGAAAATTCAAATGATTGCGGAACTGATTTTGGAGCTGTCCGAACACTCTCAACAAATCGGAAATACAATCGGTGTTGTAGATGATATTGCGGAACAAACAAATATGCTCGCTCTTAACGCAGCTGTTGAAGCAGCAAGAGCCGGCGAACACGGTAAAGGTTTTGCAGTTGTTGCCGGAGAAATCAGAAAACTTGCAGATGAATCCAAACAGGCAATTACAAAAATCACTTCGTTAACAAGCAACATTCAATACACCACAAACTCTACAGTTATGGCTACAGAAGAAGGTTCAAAAGAAATTGAAGCGGTTGTAAGAGATATTAATACTCTTTCCGGTGATTCAGATACTTTATTAAACCTGATTAAAGATGTTCTCGATTCACTTGATGCTATTAATAAAAATGCAGTTAAGCAGAGTGATATTATAGAAAAATTAAACGCACTTGATGAAGAAAATTCGGAAATATCTTCAGAACTTATTCAGGAATTAAGTGTTTATTCTGATAAAATCACTTCTCTGACAAATCTTTCAAACGATATTAAAACTTCAATTAATGAAAACGTATAAATTCGGTTTATTGCATAGAATAATCAAATGGACTTCATAGAAAACGATAATAGTAATAATAATGAGTTGTTTCAACTTTTTCAATCAGAAAGCGAGGATATAATTGAACGTATATTCTCCTCTCTTTATGATTTAGAAAAATCTCCGTCAAATTTGGAGATAATCTCAACCATATATCGTGACATGCACAGCTTGAAGGGCGCTGTCAGAATGGTTGGGTTTAACAATATTCAACAGCTTATTCACAAAATGGAAGATATTTTTGATTCAATCAACACTTCCCACAGCTCAATGGATCAAAATATAATCAATGTAATTTCTCATTCGCTTGAGCTTGTTTCAAAATATCTGCAGGAATCAATACATAATAAACGAGAGATTATTGATGATGATTTTTCTGCTGCAATTTCAAATCTTGAATATATTTTAGATGTTGAACTGTCAGATACTGGCGAGGAGCAGCACGGCGGAATGCCGGGACTGGATATTCTGGGGCTTAATATGACTAAGCTGGATATTCCTGTTATGGAATCAAATGAAGAAAAGCTGCCTGCTATTAATTCAAATGACGATATAAACATTTCCAAGCTTCGTGATACCAGTATTGATACAGAAAAATCCTTGGGTTTGTATCAGGAAGAAATAAACTTTAGTTTTAACAGATGTTTTGAAATTATTGACAGTATTGTTCCGGAAGAAGAATCGCAAGATATCATACTTCTAAAAGAAGAAGTGGAAAAAATTTATTCATATTTCAGAGACAGTGATTTATATGAAATTAAAGTGTCTTTAGAAAATGTTATTACAAAACTTGATTTTGTAATGAATGCATCAAATACATTTACCATAAGCGAGATTCTTGAACTTCGTAACGAATTAAGTTCTGCAGCGGCAAAATATACCACAACTTATATTGAAACCGTAAGCGACGGTAATACCTTCTTTGATGTTGCGGAAAAAATTAACATGCTTCAGGGAAGCAGTATTCATGCTGCTGAAATTAAAGAAGACATGCTTAAGCTGAAAGAGCAAACCGATGACTCAAATATACTTGAAATAGTCAATTCTTGTATAGAAATCTTAGACTTTATCAGTGAAAATTCAGTTGTACTTGAAGAACAGATGGTTCAAACTCTCAAAAGCGGTATAGAATATTGCGGTTCTCCAAATGAAAGCATTGACAGCGAGCTTATTGTTCAACAAATCGAAATTATGAAGCAGCTGCTGGAAATGAGTTATAAAAAAGATTCCGAAGTAACAGAGATTAAAAATCTGTCAACTCAGAATGCACAAAATAAATCAAGCTCATCAACCGAAATTAAAACACTGCATGTTAATGCCCAAAAACTTGATTTGCTGGTAAACCAACTTGGCGAACTGATTATTACAAAGATTAAAACCGAAAAAAATCTTGAAAAAATTGACAGTATTAAAAATTCAAACGAAGCATGTCAGAAAGATTTAATTAAAACAACAAACTACCTACGATATTACAACAGAAAATATTTACAGGGTGCCGGTTCCGAGCAGTATATGACTGCTTTTGTAAAGCAGGTATTTTCGCTTATATCAGACATTACGCAAAACGTATCCAGAACAATTTATGACCTTAATTCACTATACAGGTCTTCAAAAGAAGATGATATTAAAATGCGTCTTATTATAGATGAGATGGAATCTATGGTTAAGAATATCCGTGTATTACCAATCTCTACGGTTTTCAACTCTTTTTCAAGAATGGTACGTGATATCGCTAACGAAAAAGGTAAAGACATTGATTTTGAAATTGAAGGGAACGAAACCTGTGCCGACAAAAAAATCATTGAGGAAATTAAAACTCCGCTCATACATATCTTAAGAAATGCTATTGACCACGGTATTGAATCAAAAGAAGAAAGAATTGCATCAGGAAAAAGTCCTGTCGGAAAAATCATGTTATCCGCAAAACAGGATGATAACAAGGTAATTATTGATGTTGCTGATGACGGACGGGGATTTAATCTTGAAAAGATAAAAGACAGAGCGGTCTCAAGAGGATTTTTAACAAAAGAAGAAATTCAGAATATGACTGATGAAGCCATTATGAATATTATATTCTGGCCCGGATTTACCACCGGAGACTCTATTACAAGCATATCCGGACGCGGAATCGGCTTAGATATTGTTAAAACAAAGATTTCGCAATTAAACGGAAAGGTTAAAGTAATTTCCGAATTCGGCAAGGGCAGCTGCGTACACATTGAAATTCCGGTAACACTCACTACACTCAGAGTATTTCTGGTTATTATATCCGGACAAATTTTCGCAGTTCCGATACAGATGATTACAACATTTATTGTAAAAAAACAATCTGAAATAACAACAAACAACGGTGTTCGCTCTATTGTATATAATGACAGTATTATTCCGCTTTATTATCTGTCTGATATCCTCGGACTTGAAACAGAAAAGAGGGAAGAAAGAGAAACTATTCTGATTATTGAGACTGATGATAAAACCGTCGGACTTGTTGTTGATAAATTACTTGGCGATCAGGATATCTTACAGAAAAAATTGTCTGCTCCGCTGTATAAAGTTAAAAATATATCCGGTATTACAAACCTTGCATCAGGTGAGTTGTGTTTAATTCTGAATATGCAGGATATCCTGAGATTTGACTTTACCAATGCAGCTATTTCTGCTGCAAATCAAGGCTTACTGCCTGCAGATGTATTGTCTTATAAGAAAATATTAGTAGTTGATGATTCAATCACTACAAGAACAATGACAAAAAATATTCTTACAAATGCAGGATATAACATTGATGTTGTTGCTGATGTAGATGAAGCTATGGAAAAACTTAAAGCTAACCACTATGATTTGATTATTTCCGACATCACAATGCCGAAAATAGACGGATACCAGTTTATCAACAAGTTAAAAGACGATGAAATGTATGCGGATATACCGATTATTGCAATGAGTTCTGTCGCACCGGCAATTGCAATGAAACGTCTTGAAAAGAAAATTGAATACTACATGTGTAAAGAAAACTTTAATCAGGATGAATTTATTAATCAAGTTAAAGATGTTCTTACAAGACACCATGAATCCTAATGTGACAGGAATTTTGCTACCTGTTCGGGAACTAACTTTGATATATCGCCGTTGTGTTTAAGTATTTCTCTGACACCGGAAGAAGTAATAAAAGACAGTTCGGGCTTAGACATAAGAAAAACTGTCTGTATCTCAGGTGCAAGAATTGTGTTATTTTGTGCCAGCTGATTTTCGTACTCAAAATCAGCAGAATTTCTCAGTCCGCGAAGCAAAAAGCCGGCATTTTTTTCCCGTGCAAAATCAACTGTTAAACCGTCATAAGAACACACTTCTATTCCGGGCATATTTTCGGTACATTCTTTTATCAAATCAATTCTTTCCTGAACGGATAACATGGCTTGCTTGCTGTCATTTTGTACAGCCGCAACAATAATTTTGTCAAAAATTTCCATTCCCCTTTTCAGAATATCAAGGTGACCGTAGGTTATCGGATCAAAACTTCCTGCGTATAATGCTGTTTTCATTTTTTATCCTTTTAATTATAAGAATAATACAATTATACACTATTTTACGGAAAAATTAATCAAAATTCAAAGGGGTTGAAACTTATGCTGATTTTGGTTTAGTTTTGTTTTTTTCTTCATTTTTTGCATAATACAAATCCGGCGATTTTTCTCTGGGGTAAATTACGCGGTTAATACCATTTCCAAGAGCACTTAATAACATACTAAATCCGGTACCGAGAGCCATACCTTTGCCGCCGGAAAATAACATAGCCGTCAATGCGGTTGAAACACCAAGACCGGCAATAACAGGAAATGCACCGGTTATTGCCCGTGAAATTCTGTCCTCCTTAGAATCTGCAACACCGATTGCAACCGCACATGCCGCCAAGCTGCCTAAAGCGGTAACTACATCAGTCGGAGCACTGCCAAGCATTAAATCACGTTTCTTATCAAAATATTCTATACATTCACTCTTATTTGCCGACCTCAAAAGTTTTTCAGTCTTTTTAACCGTATCCTCAAAAGCACTTTTTTCGTCCGCCTGCAAATGTCGTGACAGCAAATCAATTACTTCATTATATGCTCCCTTTTTAGTCTTTCCGTCACCGACAAGGGCATCCACAGCATGTTTTCCTTCCTGTTCAACCCTGTTTCTTTCGGGCATAAGTATATCTTCCGCCCAGAAAGTATAGACATCTTTTGTATGCTTTGTCTTTGATTTTGTACTGTCAAAAAAACCATCCTTAAATGACTTCATTTTTTCCCAGACATCCCTCTCAAGATTTTTCATAGCTTTTTCCTGTTCGGTCAGCCTTGCTGTTATCTTATCTTTGCCGAAAAATTCCTGCATCCTGTCAATTTCTCTGAGTTTTTCCTCTAACAGCTTTTGATCGGACACAGAAAGTCTGTTTTTGTAATGATGCATTATTTCATCCAGTTTATTCATTTTCTTGTATGCTTTATCATACTTTTGATAAACCGTATGTTTACTTATTTTGTCAAAAGCTTGTGTAATTCCGCCATGCATCTTTTTGCTTACAGGTGTTTTTGAACATAGTTTTTGAAAACCTTCGTCTTTAAATGAATTTAAATTATTTAAAACCTGAATTGAATTAGTAAGTCCCTGCAATAATTTTTCTTTAACCTTATTCCATTTGCCCCAAAGAGAATCGTCAACTTTCGCATTATTGGCGGCTTTTTTACTTTTGGTTTTCAATTTATTAACCAAAGATGAAGATATTTTAGGGTTAAGCATTAATCCGAAAATACTCAATACAAATACGATACTGCCGACACGTATAATCTTTTTGTGAGATTTTTTCTTTTCCTCATCCTGATTAACAGAAACTAAATCGTCGACAGTGTTTGCAATCTGCTCAACTTTATCTATGGGCTTAGTGAATATTGATGCTTTTGGAGGTTCATCTGCCCTAAAAGTCACACCATTTCTAAACCCGGGTGAATTATTTATATTGTAATTTACACCGATAACCACAATAATTCCTATTTTTCTAACCTACAATTATATAAAGTTATTGAAAAATAATAAATTGCCAGTTTGTAAAGTTTTGTTAAAATTACATCTTGCAGCAAAACCTTGAAATCTGTTATATTTTTTCAAAATATTTTTTAATTATCGGAGCATTGGTACTTGTTGTGAATACAATAAGACTGTCTCCGCTCATAATTTCAGTTGCTCCGTGCGGAATTATAATACGGTTTCTGCGCCTGATTATGCCGATAATTGCCTTGGAAGGAAGTTTCAAGTCCATTAATTTTACGGTTGTGATATTCTGCGGCAAATCAATATTCAAAACTTCACCCTTACCCTGTTCAACAGTTGCCAGAATACCTATATTTGTACTGCGTATGTTGTTTTTAATTTCGTTCATTGAAACGGTTTTGGATGAGATTGCAATATCAATACCTACCTGTTCAAATAATGCAATGTTTGTGTCTTTGGTTACTCTTGAGATTACTCTTGGTGTGCCGAGGTGTTTTAATAAGAGCGAACACAACAAGTTCTTTTCATCATTGTTTGTAACACTGACTACAACATCAGAAGATGATATATCCTCCTCATTCAAAAGTTCCAAATCCGTTCCGTCACCGTTTATAACAAGAACATTATCAAGCTCCTCTGACAGATAGTGGCATCTGTCTTCATCTTTTTCAATTATCTTAAGTTTCAAATTAAAACTGCTTAAAGTTTTAGCGAGCTTAAGTCCGACACTTCCGCCGCCAATAATTGTTACGTATTTCACAAATTCTTTTTCATGAAAAAACTTTCCGGCCAAAACATTCAGGGAATGCGAAAGTCCCATAAAAATAACTTTATCACCTTCTAAAAGAGTGGTTTCTCCGTTCGGAATAAAGAGTTCGCCTTCGCGCGTTATTCCGACAATAAGAGTATCTTTCGGAAACTCACAATTTTTGACCTGTGAATTTACCAGCATTGAATATTTTGGAATTTTATATTCTAACAACCGAGCCTTTCCGTTAGCAAAGTTCTCAACATCAAGAGCTTTTGCTACGGTAATAATTCTGAATATTTCCTGAGTTAACAAATCTTCTGGCCATATTATATTATCAATATAAAAATCACTGCCGTATTCTGCATCTTTTGCAATTCCGAGTGATGATTTATATTCTTCTTTTCTGACAAAACAAATTGTTTTCGCCCTGCAAACACGTTTTACGGTAAGACAAGCAACTATATTTAACTCGTCTGAGCCGGTACAGGCTATAAAAATATCATTTTCCTTTAACCCTACCTGTTTTAGCACATCAATATTTGATGCATTTCCGGAAATAAAGCCCACATCCAGTTTATTGAATGAATCAATTTTATTTTTTTCTTCGTCTATTACGGTAATATCGTTGTCGGTATAGAACTCACTTGCTATCATAAAGCCAATTTCGTTCGCACCGAAAATTATTATTTTCATAAGTTCATTTTATGCATAAAGCATGCCATAGTCAATAATTTGAAAAAAGCAAAATAAATTCTTTAGTACAGTATAAATTTTCGGATTATAAAATGTAAAGTTTTGTTAATTATAATGCAGAAATAAAGCAATTTTTAGTTTTTCCTATACTTTAAAAGGGTATGTAAGATTAGTTTTAAGGGAAAATTATGACTGAAATTTCAACCAACCCGCAACTAAAACCGGTAACAGAAGTAAGCAAAACTGCCGAAAATAAACCGAATCAGGTTCAGTATGCCCCAAGGCATCCTGTGGGTGCGGATAAATTTTGGCAGCATGAAAAAAAGAAAAATACGGGCTTAATTGAAAAACTTTATAACAAAATAAAAAATTTAACCGGATTCGGTATCGGCTCAAAAAAGGTTGAAGAAAAACTTCAGAAGGTAAAATCCGGCGAAGTTTCAAAAGCAGAGTTTATAAAAACCGTTAATGATTATAATACATCTCAGGAAAATTCCGCACAGGTTTTAGGAGATTTATTCTCAGTTGGAGCAGCTGGTATAACATATTTCGGCATAAGAAATGAAGCCAAATTACACCATGCCGGAAAAGCACTTAATGAAAAGTTCGGCACAAAAACAACATTATCAACATTTCTTGAAGATGTCGGCAAAGGCGGTCTGAACTGGAAAACGACAAAAAAAATATACGGCAGGATTCTTGCTTTTTCAGCAACCTCCAAAACGAAACTGGCAATGTTTACAACCGGAATTGCAGCATTAATCGGCGGATTAACCAAACTTCAGGTTCTTCAGTTAAACCGAATCGGCTCACAGGAATTTAAAACTGACAAAAAAGATTTTAACGGTGCAAAAAATCCTTACGATAAAGCTGCATACAAAATCAGCAAAAAAATGCACAACAGTTCAAAACGCAATTCAAATCTGAGAGGATTCCTCTCAGGTGCAATAAACGGTGCTATGATGCCTCTGTCAATTCTCGGAGGAGCAATTGTCGGTATCCCTACATATCTTGTCGGAAACAGCTTAAACAGATATTTTGTAGGTCAAAAACACAGCCAAAAAACATTAAACGGATATGTAGAAAACTTAACCAATGACGGAGTTACGCACGCAGCACTTGCTGCCGCAACATTAATTCCTATGGCTAAAAAAGGAAGATTTTCGGCAGAATTTGATAAGAATTTAGAGATTGCATTTAAAGAAATAAATGCACATGAAAAATTAAAAGATAATCCGTACAGCGGAAAATCCGCTTTCGAACAAATTAATGATTTAATATTCAGTGATGCTAAAATTAAAGAACTTGTTGATTTAAGCAGCGCAACAGGTAAGAGTATTGAAGAAAGAATTACCGCACTTTCTGATGAAAACATTTTTGCAGTTAAATTAAAACAAATACAAAACGGTGATGAACTGGCTTCCGCTCTCCAGGAAGGCTGTCCTCCGACACGAACTCTTGAAGAAGCAGCTCAGGAAATCAAATCCAAACTAGGTGAAGGATATAAAACAAAAGTTAACATGGGTACCGGTACTGTTGCTGAAACTTATCTGGTTGAAACTCCGGATGGTAAAGAAGTCTGCGTTAAGATGCTTAAAAAAGGTATCGATGCAGATAAAATAGCAAGAGATAAACAAAAATTTATTGATATGGTAAATGCACAAACAGGTAAAACCGATGCCGAAAAGAAATATTTAATCAAAAATATTGAAAATCTGGCAGAAAGTGTAAGTAAAGAAATAGACTTTAATAACGAAATGAAAGCGGCACAAAAACTTGTTGATTATACAAAAACCGCAAGGGTTGTCAAACCTAAGGAAGTTAAAAACGGACTTTACATAATGGAAAAAGCTGATGGCATAAGCCTGAAAAAACTGCTGGAAATTAACAGAATTGACTTCTATATAAAAATATACGAAAAACATGCAAAAAACACGAAAAAACCGGATATGAAAAAATACTATGAAAAAGAAGTTGAACGTTTAAAAGCAGAAAAAGAAAACTACGGTTCCGTTGCAGCGGATTTGAAGTTATCAGAAAAAGATATGGATTATCTGATAGATGAATACTTAAAAGTTTTGGTTGAACAATTGTATAAGACAGACAAAGCCGGCAGAACTTTGCATGCGGATATTCACCCCGGAAATATTTTTGTCGATACTAAAGCACTGAAAAACCATGATAAAAAGGCATTTACGTTAATTGATACAGGTAATACCATTGATTTAACGGCAGAGCAGGCTGAACGTTCAATGAGACTTACACAGTATCTGGAACATGGTGATGCTAAAGATTTGGCAAAATACTTTATATCAGATGCGGATTTATCAGCAAGCTTTCTTTCTAAAGAAGAAGCAGAGAAAAAAGTGGAAGAAGTGCTGACAAAAATATTCTTTGATTCAGATATCAGATTAAATACGATGAATAACAACGAAATAATAAAATTAACATCAAATATTATGAAAAATATGGACATAATGCCCGGTGACAGTCAGTTAAGTCTGGAAAAAGCACGAACTTCGGCAGGCAAATCCTTTAATGCACTATTAGAAATATGGGCACAAGAATCAATAGGCAATGTTGTAAATAAAGACGGCAAATTCTCACAGAGTTTATCAATAGCTAATATTATAAGAAAAGCTATTAACAAACAAAACGAATATGAAGAGTTGCAGCAGGCACAGGAACGCAAAAACCTCTGGCAAATGATTAAATCGCCGAAAGAATTCTTTAAGAGCCAGTCAAACCCGAATTATAAAGCAAAGAACAGCAAAGACTACCTTGTTTATCATCTTAAACAGGACATTAAACAGGAAAAAACTTTAGCGGATTTTGAATAATTACCGTTATTATTTAAAGTATGTTAATTGCAATATTTGGCATCTGATTTGCACCATCAAGTGTAATTGATGCGTGCTGAACAATTTCACCTTTTGTTACACCATTGTTTTCAACGGCAAATCCCGGACCAAAACCGCCCATATTACCGAATGCCTGTTCAAATAATGCATCCATGAAGTTAGAAGCATCACCAAGTCTGCCTTGTTGTATGCCCAGCATATCAAGGAAGTTATTGATTATATCAAGTGAATTATCCGACTGAACACCATACTGGCTTATTCCCGATAAATCAAAGCTCATGCTTGCATCAACAGTAATCTGTAATGCACCGTCTTCCGTATATCCGATTTTAATCTCTGCCGAACCGGACATTCCGAAAGCTGAATTGTCACCAAAAATCCCTGACATATCAAAATTAACAGATATTGATGCTAACATTTCAGAGATTTCTTTTTCAGCCGATTCCGTTTCAGATGATTCCGGAACACCAAAAATATTCCGCCAATCAGGAACTTTCATACTCATAGGTTCGGAAAACAGACTTTTACCGTTAAATTCCGTACCGCTATATAAACTGTTTATGGATTCAATGAGTTTGTTAGCCTCAGCATTCATTGCACTGAGTCCTTCTTCGCTTTCTTCACCTGAATGAGCTCTGTTAATCAATGCAAGTAAACATTCACCTTGTTCCCGCATTTTATCAAAAGTATTTTGTGCGGTACTGATACCGTCTTTAAACATTGCGACTTTATCAAAGAAGCTGTCAAAACCTATAGTTCCGCCCATAAGCTCCTGACCTACCACATATGCTCCTGCGTCACTTACATCGTTGGGCAAAAATCCCGAAGTTTTATTATGTTTTTGAACATTATTAATCGATTCCAAGAGATTTTTTTGTACCATTGCAGATGACTGGCTTGCATTAATTGATTCCATTATTTTTTCCTTTCAGTTATTTTTTGTCATACCTGTATATTGAATAAACCATTAATATCTGTTTTTACCTGATATAATACCTTTCTTTTTGTTTATTCTGCTTTTATGGCAGTTTCCAAACCTGACGGCAATCCGTTACCGCATAACCTTATAATGGAAAGTTCCACATTTCAGACATTAAATAACGGTAATATGAAAAATCGTTACATAAATTAACAGACCTGAACGGTATGACTTTTGCTTAATAAATTGCTCTATAAAAGACAAAATGTTACAATCAGGAATAGATTATTATGCGGACGGGGAATTTTACAGAATGGATAAAAACGTTTTTGAAAAAAATATAAATGCTCTGAGACAGAAGGGAGCCGAAGGAGAAAAACTTGCTGACAAATTGAAAACATACATTTTAACAGATGTTCCGCAACTGGTTAAAGAAAACAATGCTTATAATTTTTTATATAAAGGCAAATACCTTCATAACCCGAGAAGTCCGCTTCTGGAAGCAGGACAAATTTTTGCAATGGCAGAAAACAGTCCTGTTACAATTCATCTTTTGTACGGAATCGGTCTTGGATATTTATTTCAGGTTACAGCAGCAAAATCACAGGGAACGGTTATATTATATGAACCTGATTTAAATATTCTGTATACGGCATTCTCGCTTGTAAATTTTGAAAACGATATTTTGAGAGGCAACGTATATATAACAGACAGTTTTGATGAAGTTACGGAATATATTTACCGTAAATCCAATATGAAAAATACACCGCTTTTACTTTCAACTACAGCATATCAGGATATTGATCCGGAAAAATTTAACAATATGGTTACCGAACTTCAGCGAGCAATCGGAAGATTTAGTCTGGATTTAAAATATACAAAAGAAAAATTCTTCTCTTTATTAATAAAAACAATAGAAAATATTCCGAAACTTATACATGAAATTCCTATAGGTGAATTTAAAAATTACTTTGAAGGAAAAACTGCTGTTGTTGTTTCCGCAGGACCAACACTGGACAGAAATATTGAAACAATTAAAAAATACCGGGATAACATAATACTTATAGTTGTCGGAACAGCAATGAAAGCTATTGCACATCATAATATTACACCGGATTTTCTCTGTATAATAGAAGCGAACGACTGTTCAAGACAAATTAAAGGTCTTGAAGAAAAACTAAAAGATGTAAATTTTATAACCGAACCTTTTTCTAATCCGAACTTAAGAAAATTCCAATATAAGAACACCTATTCTCATATTTCCAATAATTTTCCCGTAAATACTTTCTGGTGTGATACAGCAGGCATTACAAACAAAGAATATTCGTCAAAAGGAACAGTATCTTATACTGCGCTGAATGTTGCCAGAATTTTAGGCTGCAAAAAAATTATTCTGGTCGGACAAGATTTGGCATACATAGAAGGTCAATGCTACAGTAAAGATTCTGCATACAAAGACTTAGTATGTCAGTATAATGAAACTTCAAAAAAATGGGAAATTGTTGCCAAAGATTTTGAAAACTTTTGTACATCACTCGGGAACTATGATAATCCTGAAATCAGAAAAAGAAAGGCGATTGAAAGAATTAACAGTCTGAACAATTCTCTTTATTATGTCAAAGGGATTAAAGGGGATATGATTCCGACAGAATCGGTCTATGCTGCATTTATTCAACCGTTAACCGAATATACACAGACTTATCCCGACAGAGAATATATTAACACTTCACTTGTCGGTGCTCAGATAGACGGATTTAAAAATATGCCGCTGGAAGATGCCCTCAAAGATTCGGAACCTACAGGCTCCCGTGAATTAAAATCCGATTTCTGTTATGATATCGAATTTATAAAAGATAACCTGTTTAAACAAAAAGAAAGTCTTAAACCCGCATTGTTTATAATTGATGAACTCAAAAAAATCGGCGGAAATCTTGTGAATGATATAAACAGATATAACAATGTATCTCAGGAGATTTTAAAAACACTTAAACGGCTCTCAACAGGTTATACCGCTCTCGGATATGATTTTACAAAAGCAAATCCGCTGTTTGATTTTATGACTGTTGCAGAAAGAATTGACATTGATTATGAAATGAAAATGACACGAGAATTTACAGTCGAATCTGTACTTAATATTGCAAACAGAATTACGGCATTTGCAGAAAAAGCGGAACAGAAAATCAATGCCGTAAATCAAACTATTGAAAGAATTTTAGAGGAAATATAATGAAAGTTCTCATACAACGTGTATCCGAAGCTTCGGTTAATATTGACAATAAGCTCTATTCTGCTATTGAAAAAGGAATTTTAGCATTTGTCGGAATTGAGAAGGGAGATACTGCAGAACAAGTTGAAAAACTTGCAAAAAAAGCCGCTAATCTCAGAATTTTTCCTGATGAAAACGACAAAATGAACCTTTCACTTGTCGATATTAACGGCGAAATGCTTATTGTTTCTCAGTTTACATTGTGCGGTGACTGCAAAAAAGGAACCAGACCGAGTTTTGACAAATCCGCTCCCCCTCAAATTGCAAACGAACTTTATGAATATTTTATTACCCAAATTAACTCATTCGGGATAAAAACCGGACACGGACAATTTGGTGCAATGATGGAAGTATCACTTATAAATGACGGGCCGGTAACATTTATGCTTGAAGCCGAACCGATACAAAACAATGCCTGAAACAAATAATACTGTATTCAAATGATGCAAATGTAATTAAATTATAGTATTTGTAATATGTGTAACTAATTTATGAGGTTAAATATGAATCAGACAAGTCCGTTTTATGCTTTTAAATATATGTTTTTGGATAACAAAATCCTGAATAAATTTTTTATATTCTTTGTATTAATAATGATAAACTTATTGCCGCAAATTATCTCAAACGGAGCTGAGCACATCGGTCCGCTTAAGTATTTGGGAATATTCTTTGTTATGAGTTGTGTTTCACTCGTTGCACAGATTCTCTATTATGGTTATTGGGCTTCTTGTATAAAAAGTCTTACGGAACAAAATCAAAACTTTCTTTTACCTATGTTTAACTTTAAAAAAGACAGTCTTTTGGGATTAAAATGCTTTGCAGGTCAGCTTTTATTAGGACTTGCCGTCTTTTTTGCAATATTAACCATAGGAATTATTCTGGCAATAATTTTTGCTGTTTTATTTCATATAAATAACATAACCGCAACAATACTTGGTATCGCAGTACTTATCCTATTTGCAATGCTTCTCTTTATTGCATCCTGTATATATTATCCGTCAGCTATCAGGCTGTTCGCAACAACAGAGGAGCCGCTGGCATTCTTTAACTTTAAAGAAATAATAAGATTAATTAAAGCAAATTCAGATATTTACTATAAATACGTAGGTATATTAATACTGGCATCATTGCTTATGATAATATTATTTGTAATTGCTTTTATTCCTTGTGCCATGCTCACATTAAAATACCCGATAATAGCATTTTCATTAGTATTTTTATTTATCGGAATCCTGGGAGCATACATAAATACCGTTAGTGTTTATGCCATTGCAAAATGCATAAGATAATTAAAATAAAAAAATGTATGAATAACACGGGCATGGGAAATTTTTCATACCGCTGGCAATTATTGGTGTGAAATTCACAATTGATAATATTTAGCTGTTTTGTCAATAAATTTCAGATAAAAAACATGAAAAAACTGTTACAAAATTAACAATATTTCGAAATGTAAATGCCTTGATATAACTGCATTTGAGAGTATTGATAAGTTTTATTAATTTATTGATAAGATTGATTTTTTGAATTATCATTTATATAGTGGATTAGATTTTTTGGGGAAGATGTTATTCTCTAATTAGAAGGTAAGGTTAGGAGATATAAATAGCTTACCTTTGGCAACGTACGATTAGGAGGTTTGTATTCAAATGCAGAACAGTTTAAATAAGGAAGATAATATAGTAGAATTCTCATCAACAAGAGCAACAGCGGGTGTTGCTACAGATGTAATGCGTAATTCGGGAACTCCAAACAAGGAATTTATCTCTCAGGTTGCACAATTACAGGCACAACAGATTAAACCGGTTAAACTGGAAAATATTCATGTCATTAAAAAAGACGGAACAAAAGAAAATTTTGATGATACCAAGATTATTAATGCAATCTCTAAATCCGCTACAAGAGTATTAGTAAAACTATCTGACGAAGAAATTAAAAATATTTGCGATTTTGTAGCTATTAATATTGCAAAGAGCGGTAAAACAGAAATTACAATTGCTGAAATGCACAATTTTGTTGAAGGTGCACTTGAGGCTCTTAATCCGAGTGTGGCTCAAAGCTACAGAAACTACAGAAACTACAAGCAAGACTTTGTTCATATGTTAGACAAAGTTTATCAGGAATCTCAGAGAATTATGTACATCGGTGACAAAGAAAACTCTAATGCGGATTCTACTTTGGTTTCAACAAAACGTTCTTTGATTTTCAATGAACTTAACAAAGAATTATACAAAAAGTTTTTCTTAACAGTAGATGAACTTCAGGCAATCAGAGACGGCTATATTTATATCCACGATATGTCTGCAAGACGTGACACAATGAACTGCTGTTTATTTGATGTTGCATCTGTTCTTAAAGGCGGATTTGAAATGGGCAATCTCTGGTACAACGAACCAAAATCACTTGATGTTGCATTTGATGTAATCGGTGATATTGTTATGGCAGCAGCAAGCCAACAATACGGCGGTTTCACTGTTCCGGAAGTTGATAAGATTTTGGCTCCTTATGCCGAAAAAACATTCCAAAGACAAAATGAAAAATATTTATGCTTAGGTCTGGACTTTGAAAAAGCAAGAGAAGCAGCTTTAAATGATGTTCAAAAAGATTTTGAACAAGGTTTCCAGGGGTGGGAATACAAGTTTAACACTGTAGCATCCTCCCGTGGTGACTATCCGTTTATTACGGTTACAGCAGGTCTTGGAACCGAACAATACGAAAAAATGGCTACCAAAGCTATGTTAAAAATTCGTATGAACGGTCAGGGCAAACATGGCAACAAAAAGCCGGTATTATTCCCTAAAATAGTTTTCTTATATGATGAAAATCTTCATGGTGAAGGCAAAATCAACTATGATTTGTTTGAAGCAGGCATTGAGTGCTCTAAGAAAGCTATGTACCCTGACTGGTTATCACTTTCAGGCGAAGGTTATGTAGCATCTATGTATAAGAAATACGGAAGAGTTGTTTCTCCTATGGGATGCAGAGCATTCTTATCACCTTGGTATGAAAGAGGCGGTATGGAGCCGGCAGACGAAAACGATAAACCAATCTTTGTAGGTCGTTTCAACATCGGTGCAATCAGCTTACACTTACCAATGATTTATGCTAAGGCTAAGAAAGAAAGCAGAGATTTCTATGAAGTTCTTGATTACTATATGGAATTAATTAGACAGCTTCATATAAGAACTTATGAATACTTGGGAGAAATGAAGGCATCAGTTAACCCGTTAGCATACTGCGAAGGCGGATTCTTGGGCGGTCATTTGGGTATTCACGACAAGATTAAACCTCTGTTAAAATCAGCAACAGCATCATTCGGTATTACTGCCTTGAACGAACTTCAGGAGCTTTATAATGGAAAATCACTTGTTGAAGACGGTCAGTTTGCAATTGATGTTATGAAATACATTAACGAAAAAGTAAATCAGTTCAAAAAAGAAGACGGTAACATGTATGCGCTTTACGGCACACCTGCTGAAAACCTCTGCGGTTTACAGGTAAAACAATTCCGTAAAAAATACGGTGTCGTTTCTCATGTATCTGATAAGCCATACGTTTCAAACAGTTTCCACTGCCATGTATCTGAAGATATTACACCAATCCAAAAACAGGATCTTGAGAAACGTTTCTGGGATTTGATGAACGGCGGTAAGATTCAGTATGTAAAATATCCGCTCGACTACAATACAGATGCTGTTAAAACTCTGGTTCTTCGTGCTATGGATATGGGATTCTATGAAGGTGTTAACCTTTCACTCGCATACTGCGATGATTGCGGTCACGAAGAATTAAGTATGGATGTCTGCCCGAAATGCGGAAGCAGAAACCTTACAAAAATCGACCGTATGAACGGATATCTTTCATACTCCAGAGTTAAAGGCGACTCTCGTCTTGCAGACCACAAGATGGAAGAAATTGCTGACAGAAAATCAATGTAGGAGTAAATAGAATTTTAAAATATTAACGGTGCGGACAAAATTGTCCGCACCGTTATTTATTATTTACATATTATAATATTAAACAATGTAATAATTTGTTTAAAATAATTATATTAGTTTTTTGTATTAACCTGATACATTACCTCCATTAATTGATGAATTGCATTCATCTACCCGTTCAATTGTATAATCTTCTTTAAGCTGTTTCATTATGTTTTCAGTTTTTGAAAAAGCTTTTTTTGTATAAGTTTGTCCGTTATATTCAAAAACAATAGTTATTTCTAACCCGTCAGGAACTCGTTGTATGGTTGTTTTACCGTTCAATATATCAAAAGATGCGTCATCATTACTTGGATCATCATAATTTATTTTAATTCCAAAATTTTTGATAACAACGCCCAAAGGGAAATTTTTAATTTTTGTTATGTCGTTTGAAAACATATCATCTTCGTTTTTTGCGGCTTCTTCTGCTTTTTCAAGTATTTCCTTTGCAATTTCCTCCATTCTCTGAACAGCCGGAGGTTCTTTATCCTGAACTTTTTTTTGTTTTTTACGTTTTATTGTGTTATCTGTATCTGTATCAACAGGCTCGTTTTCAGCTACATCTTTAGTTGCTTCAAAAGATGGTACCAATATATCTGCAACTTTCTTTGCCATATCACTGGCTTTTTCTAAACAGCTCTTGAATTCGCTTTTGTTTTCAATAAAGCTGTTGTACAATATTATAACTTCTTCTACAGTATCAAATACACTGTTATCAATTTCATTGTCTTGTTTTCCGTCAAGAGCATCCAATTGGTCAAATGCCTGCTTAGTTATTGCATTACCATATCTGCTCTGAATAAAATCGAAATTATAACCGCTCATGTAATTCTCCTGAAAACTTATTACTAGTTATTACGGCTAATTTTTATAAAACTTTAAAGAATAACCACAAATTGTTACATTATTTAATATTTATTTAGAAAACTTTTTAACACATTATAAAGCGACCTGACGAAAATCAAGTCGCTTTATTAAAATTATTTCTGCAAACAAGATAGTTTGGGCATACTCGCCCAATAATATTTTAAATAAATAATACTACCAAGATGCTTTAGTTACACCCGGAAGTAATCCCTGGTGAGCCATCTTTCTCAAACAGATTCTGCAAAGACCGAAATCTCTGTGGAAACCGTGAGGTCTGCCGCAAATACTGCATCTGTTGTGAAGTCTGACTGAAGGATATTTACCCTTAGCAGCTAATTCACGTCTTGTTTCTTCTTTATTTATCATCGCTTTCTTAGCCATGAATTTATCTCCTTTTACTAGTGGAAAGTTGAAAGTTGAAAGTTGAAAGTTATTTCAATTTGCACATTCTCATTTCCAATTTTATTTTTGTACTAACTATTGTTAACTTATGAAAAACTTCAAATGGGACTGGAAATATTTAACAACTTTCCACTTACCATTTTCCACTTTCCACTATTTATTCATTCCTTTGAAAGGCATTCCCAACAATCTGAGAAGTTCTCTTGCTTCATCATCAGTATTAGCAGTTGTGATAACAGATACGTTCATACCTTTTACCAAATCAACTTCTTCATAAGTGATTTCAGGGAACAAAGATTGTTCTTTTAAACCAAGAGTATAGTTACCTCTGCCATCAAAGCTCTTAGCAGAAACACCACGGAAGTCTCTGATACGCGGAAGAACTACACAGATTAACTTTTGCAAGAAATCATACATCTTTTCACCACGTAATGTAACCATAGCACCAACAGGCATACCTTCTCTCAGCTTATAAGAAGCGATTGATTTTTTAGCCTTGGTAACTACTGCGTGTTGTCCGGCAATCTTTGTTAATTGAGCCTGAATTGCATCAGCTATTTTTGAGTTGTGAGAAGCTTCACCAACACCCATGTTCAAAACGATTTTATGAAGTTTAGGAATCATCATATCATTTTTGTAACCGAATTTTTCTTTAAGTGCAGCTTTAACTTCTGAATTGTATTTTTCTTTTAAGCTTTTTGTTTTTGTCATTTTTCCATTCCTTATAATTGATACGATTGACCGCAGCGGGCAAACTGTAACTTAAAGTTATTCTTCTGTGTAAGGGCTAAAATTATATTTACCCCCGCCCCTCGGCCGCGTATTTAGTAATTAGTCGTTGAGCTGTTCACCACATTTTTTACAAACGCGAACTTTTTTTCCGTCAACGATTTTGTGTGCTACTCTTGTTGCTTTTTCGCAGCTTGGGCATATAATCATAACGTTAGATGAATCAATAGGAGCTTCCTTCTTGATTAATCCGCCCTGAATACCGTAAGCAGGATTAGCTTTTGTAGCTTTGGTAACCATGTTAGCACCTTCTACTATAACTTTTCCTTCAGAAGGCATTGCTTTTTTGATGTTACCTTGTTTTCCTTTATCCTTGCCAGCCGTAATGACGACTCTGTCACCGGTTTTAACATGCAAGCTTTTCTTTGAATTTGCCATTTTTTATTTCTCCATTTTAATTGTGAGGGACTTATAGCTTTTTCTAAACAGAAAAACTATATTACCTCAGGTGCAAGTGAAACTATCTTCATAAAGTTTTTATCACGAAGTTCTCTTGCTACAGGTCCAAATACACGGGTTCCTCTCGGGTTACCGTCTTTTGCGATAATTACTGCAGCATTTTCATCAAATCTGATAACTGAACCGTCAGCACGTTTGATATCGTGTTTTGTTCTGACGATAACAGCCTTAACAACTTCAGATTTTTTAACTGTCATATTAGGAGTTGCATCCTTAACAGTTGCTACAACAACATCACCAACTGATGCAAATTTCTTATTAGAACTACCCATTACACGGATAACTAATAATTCTTTAGCACCTGTATTATCTGCGACTACCAGTCTTGTTTCTTGTTGTATCATTTTTCTTTTCCTTCTCTATTTTGTCAGACATTACCTGACCTACTTTTGGGTACCTTTATTTACCCCCAGCGCATTACATTAAGTAATGATGTTGCACTTAACTCCCAGTGCCTTAATGCCCTGGTGCCTTAGTGCCTTTTAAGAACTACTTAGCTTTTTCAACGATAGATTCTACAACCCATCTTTTGCTGCCTGAAATTGGTTTGGATTCGATAATTCTTACTACGTCACCTATACCGCATTCATTCTTTTCGTCATGAGCTTTGTAGTTTTTGTTTGATTCAATAATCTTTTTATATTTCGGGTGCGGATCGTAAGATGCAACTTTAACAACAACTGTTTTGTCCATCTTATCCGAGATTACTACACCTTGTTTTTCTTTCTTAGGCATTAGCTGCCTCCTTTTCTTTAATAACAGTTTTTGCTTGAGCAATTGCTCTTTTAGTCTTGGAAATCTCTGCTGTATTTTCAAGTTTGTGCATAGATAACTTGATTCTTGCATCCATCAAAGCTTTCTTTGAATCTAAAACGAATTGCTTAAGTTCTTCAACTGTTTTTTCACGCATTTCACTTAATTTCATTGTTTTATTTTCCTTAATTAGTTTACTTGTATCTTAAGCCTGTGGCTCTTTTTCAATAACTTTAACCTTAATAGGAAGTTTTTGTGCAGCAAGCTCTAAAGCATGAACTGCAACTTCTCTGTCAAAGTAATCAAGTTCAAATAAGATTCTGTTTGGTTTTACAACCGCTACCCAGTATTCAACGTTACCTTTACCGGAACCCATACGAGTTTCAGCAGGTTTCGCAGTAATCGGTTTATCCGGGAATATTTTAATCCAAACGTTACCGCCACGTTTGATTTCTCTTGTCATTGCACGTCTTGCAGCTTCTATCTGACGGCTTGTAATCCAACCCGGCTCAAGAGCTCTGAGTGCGTAACGACCGAATTCGAAATCAACACCTCTTGTTTCGGTGCCTTTCATTCTACCTTTCATTTGTTTGCGGTATTTTGT